>JADMIO010909286.1_pt1 | contig 50623 bp, 42 predicted proteins | sample 8958161 | NCBI WGS metagenome assembly JADMIO01 (sample SAMN16585339, study PRJNA669376) | soil metagenome | isolation source: Crop rotation soil | place: USA: Cullars Rotation, Alabama | collected 2011 | reverse complement strand
ATAGATCGCGACCGCCTGCTCATGGTTGCCGGACCCGACGAGCAAACCGCCGGCGTGCTCGTGCTCGTCGATCCCGAACAACGCGCGGGCAAGACCGAAGAGGTCGCGCTCGAGCACGGCGCCACCGTGCTCTCGATGGAGTTGGCGCGTCTGCGCAGTCTCGAGGAGACCGAGCTGCGCCTCGGACGGGATTTGGTCGAGGAGCTGTTGAGCGGGACCGGCGACGAGAGTGCGCTCACTCGCGCTCAGCTCCAGGGCTACGACCTCGAGCGCTCGCATCGCGTCGTCCTCGTCGAGCCGAACGACGATGCCGTCGACGACTACGGATTCTTCCACGCCGTCCGCCGGGCCGCGCGTGACGTGAGGGTTGGCTCCTTGCTCGTTGGTCGTGGGCGCACCGTCGTGGTGTTGGCCGACGCCGAACAATCGTGGGACGCCCTGTGTGACGCCGTCGTGGTCCAAGCCGGCCTCGATCCCGGGAGCGTCGACCTCGGCGTTGGTGGCGTGTGCGAACGACCGAGCGAATTTCCACGCTCATATCGAGAGGCCCAATTGGCGCTCAAGATCCAACGGGCGATCGGTGCCGGTGGGCCGATCAAGTCGTTCGACCAGTTCGGCATCTACAGCGTGCTCGCGGAGGTCGAAGACACGGCGGCGGTGGAGCGATTCGCGAGCGACCGGCTCTCGGCGTTGCTCGAGTACGACGCGCAGCACAATGCCGAGCTCGTCGCCACGCTGGCGAGCTACGTCGAACATGGCGCCAACAGCGCGAGCGCGGCGACGGCGCTGTCCGTGCATCGCAACACCTTGAAGTACCGGTTGCAACGCGTGCAAGAGATCTCGGGCCACGATCTCAGCGATCCCGACACTCTCTTCAACCTGCAACTCGCGGTGCGCGTCTTGCGGATGCTCGGCGCGCTGCGCGGGGACGAGCCGTAGTGTCGTCGCTAGGTCAACTTGACAGTCACCGTGGTGTGGTGTCTCACGATCGCTCATGATCCGAACGTCGTGGGTTCAATCCCACCCGACACCGTACGAAGGCCGGGAATCATTGGGGATTCCAGGCCTTCGGCGTTCTCGCAGGGCGTGCGCGCCAACCGGCGCGGCCGGACGCGTTCTATGACCTGAGCTTTGTTGCGCGCGCTCGCTCGCCCAACGCTCCCGAGCGCGAGCGCGGGAGCGCGAAAGTCCGGCGGAAGCGGCGCGGGCCCGCCGCCATGTTGCTTGAGCACTGTGTCGCGTCCATTAGATGCGGCCTGATGCCGTCGAAGAGATGAGCAACCCGTCCTGGAGGGCTTCAAACGGCACTCGTTACGCAACGTGCATGCCCTCTGACCTGGGCTTTTGCGCCCTCGGCAGGATTCGAACCTGCGGCCTGCGGTTTAGGAATCACTCCGAGGGGTGCCCAGCGCGTTCGCTGAATCACGTTGATGCAGGTCAGATCGGTTGGCTCGTCCACCGAATCCATCGAGTACGCCCGATTGTTGTCGCGTGGATGGGCAACGGGATGGGCAATGTCCGCGCGCTCCCTTCGCGTCGGCTCGTCGTTTGTTGACCTGCGGGGGCTCACGAACATGGGGAGGTCACGGACGTTCGACCAGGAGGCCCCGTGACCACCGTGAACGAACCACTGACACTCTCCATTGCTGAGACCGCACGTCGGCTCGGGATCTCGCGTGGCCTCGCCTATGAACTCGTCGCGCGCGGCGAGTTGCCGTCTCTTCGTCTCGGGCGACGCATCGTCGTTCCTCGACGCGCGCTCGAGCGCCTGGTCGACGAGATCGAAGTCCGTCGCATGACGTGACGAGCTGGCCCAGGGGGTCGCCTTACTTGTGGTCGGGACAGTGAATCCGAATCAAGGAGGCGAGTCGATGGTGCTTCGGCGGCGTCGAGTGCAGAGTTGCCACGCTGCTTACAGGGGGATGGGACGGGCGCCTCGAGCGGTGGCGTCGTGTCTCGTGGTCGCGTCGCTGACGACGATCGCCACGCTGTGGAGCCCGCCTGCGCAGGCGACGGCGTCGACAGCCGTGGTCGACAGTTCGGCGCAACGGGACGCCTTCTGTGGCGCGTTGCGAGCGCAGCAGCAACAGGACGCCGACCTCACCAACGCGGCCAGCAGGAACCAAGCCTGGAGAGAGCTTCGTTCGTTGACGGTCGACTTCTTGCGCCATTCGCGCCGCAACTACGCCACCATGGCTGCGCAGAGTACGGGCAGGTTGCGCGGCGACCTCCAAGCGGTCATCGAGTACTCGCGTCAACTGCAGAAGGACGTAGCAAGCTCACAGAGTCGGGAGGAGTTCGCTCGCGCGCTGGACCGGGAGTTCGTCGACAAGGCCGCGACAACGGCAGCTCGCGAACGTGTCGAATCGTTCGCCAGCCGTGAATGTGGATGAGTCCCGCGATTCCCGATACCCGCGTAACCAATGGTGACGCGACTGCCGGCGGATCGATGTACCGCCCGGATGCGCCCCATTCCGAAGCGTCATCACTAGAGATGGGAGGCTGGGGTGCGCGCGGTAGGTGACCTCTTTGCGTTCTGACGCGGAGTAGCTCGGCGATTTGCGCGGCGCCGAGTTCTGTCACGGATTCGGGCTCTGGCGTCTTTTGTTGAAGTGTGATCCGCGATCCGTATCGTGGTGAGCATCAATTGAAACCCCCGGCGCCGGGATTGCGGCCCGGCCCGGGGGCATGGCCAGCACCTGTTAGGAGGTACCGGCATGGATCACCCTATGTCCGCGTCGGATGACGCCGCGATGGACGCGCTGTTTGGTGAGTGCCAGGCGCTCGTCGATGGACTCGTGCATCACATCCTCGGGTTTCTCGGGTCGCGAGTTCCGTCCGTGCTCGAGGCAGTCCTTGCTCGAGGCGCCGATCCGGCGATCGTGCTCGACGTCGTCGCGTTGACGCTGCACGCGTTCGCGGACGGCATCGAGTCCAACTTCGACAGCGTGCTGCACCCCGATTACTGACGCCCGACCGACCGGTTCGAGGTACATCCGTGCGGCGCGTCACGGTGACCTCAACGGTGTGTATTGCTGCGCGTGTCCCGGCGGCCGCGCGCCCACTGCATCACCGCTGTCTGTGAGCCACAGCGTTCGACCTCCCGTGCCGTCCAAACCTCCCCGGCACGGGAGGTCGAACCCCGTCCGCATTCGCGGCCGACCGGCGTGTCGGCGGAAGCGTCACCCGGAGCTCGGCGGCGCGATCGGCTGCCTCGGAGACGATCGCGCTCGTGAGAACTGCGCTCGAGATCCTCAGGCGCGCGGTCGCGGCAGTGGTGTTGGTCGTCGTTGTCGTCGGCGTTCCATGGTCCTTGTCGCGATTTGGCGTTCCAATACCGACACGGCTGCCGACCTTCGGGGAGGTGCGAGCACTGCTCGACTCGAACCGGGACCCTGAAGAGGTCATCCTCATCGTCGGTGGCTCTTTCCTCTGGTTCCTCTGGGGCGTGCTGGTCGTCCTCAACTTGGTGGCGGCGGTCGGGGTCGCGTGCCAACTCAGATTTCCGAACCTGCGGCTCGCAGGATCACTGCACCCGATCACACGTTCTGTTCTTACGAGCCTCACCATTGCTGTGCTGAGTGGCTTCCCGCGCCCGCTCGCTGCGAACGCCTCCACAAGCGTCGCCTGGTCTGCGAAGGTCGCGGTCGTCACGCCAGACCTCGAAACGCTGCCGGCCACGAGCCCCGGGTCGAGCGACACTTCCAACGACATCCCCCGCGCCAGCGAGTACACGGTCGTGGCCGGCGACACGTTGTGGGGGATCGCCGAGCACGAACTGGGCGACCCATATCGATGGCGCGAGATCCAGGTTCTCAACGAAGGGCGCGCGCAACCCGACGGCCGAGCGCTCGTTGATCCCGGGCTGATCTACCCCGGCTGGACGCTCCAGCTGCCGGCATCCGCTGTCTACGCGAGCCCTGCGTACGCTCCGATCGAGCCGCCCCAACTTCAAGACCCGGGTCTCGTCACGCCGGACACGTCGCTCACCGAACCGGCTCCGACGACACCGAATCGGCTTCCAGCCGCGCCCGCTGAACGTCCACGCGGTGGAGAGACGAGGCCAAGCGCCCCCGATTCATCGATCTCCCAGACGCTTCCGCTCGGGATCGCGGGATCCGTCATCGCGCTCGCCGTCGTCACCACGCTCACCGCGCGGCGACGAAAGCGATTCAACCATCGCCAACCAGGAGAGCCACCGCCGCGGCCGGAGCCGCGTCTGGTACCGATCGAAATGTCGGCCCGCACGGCGGCCGAACAGGTACATCCAGACCGGCTCGACCGAACGCTGAGAACACTCACCGCGCCGAACGGCCGAGTCCACCCACGACACGCCGCACCCGTCGCGGTCGAAGTCCGAAAGGACACCACCGTCGTCATGCTCAACCAACCCGATCTCCACCCGCCCCGCGGATGGACTGCCATCGCGCCCGGCTGGCTCTGGACACTCCCACATGCCTCCGACCTCGACGCCCTCGAACCCAAGGGCCGCGGACGGGCCACACCAATGCCGACCCTCGTGACGATCGGCCGCGGTCAAGACGGTGAGGTGATGCTCGACCTCGAGGCATGCGGCCTCGTCTGCATCGCCGGTGACCACAGCGAAGCGCATGATCTGGTCCGCAGCGCTGCGCTCGAACTCTGCCTCGGTGCACGCGCGCAGAACGTCGGGATGCTGACCACCGACCCGACGCTCGCCGGCGCTCTTCCCAAGACGACGCAAAGGCTGAGCCTGTGTGCCAACGTCGACGACGCCGTTCGCGCACTTCACCAGCACGCACAGGAGGTCGTCACAGCGCAGTGCACAACCGACAACACACTCGCTGCCCAAGGCGCCACGAGCGACGAGAGCTCGCCGGTCGTCTTGATCCTCCCTGCCGTGCCCGATGATCCCCAACAACGAATGCAACTCGAGCAGCTCGTCGGCAACGGGCGCGCCGGCATCGCGGTCCTCGCCATCGGCTCATGGCCTGCGGCAACCTGGACACTCCACATCGACGAAGGGATCCTCGACGTACCCCGTCTCGGACTCGCCGGACTCGAACCAGTCCTCGACGCGCAAGCCATCACGGCCGAGGCCGCCGAACATGTCGCCGAGCTCCTCGATGCACCCGACGAACCCGCGGTTGCGGCCTCACCGTGCACGAACAGGCCCTTCGACCACGACGAACCATGCCCCGATGAATCAAGCGTTCTGTCGCCTGAGATCGAGGTGCGAGTGCTCGGAGACGTCGACGTCATCGGCGGAGCGCGCGCCCTCACTGCCACCGAGAAGGAGCTCGTGACCTTTCTCGCGCTCCGAGGCCAACCCGTCGATGCCGACACGATCCAAGCCGCGCTCTGGCCGAACACCCTCCCGGCGCCGAAGCGATGGTGGAACGTTGTCTCCGAAACTCGCCGAGCCCTCGGAACCGCGAGCGACGGCGAGCCTCACCTACCGGCTGTGAGCAAAGGCGAACGTCTCTACCTCAGACCCACCGTCGTTGCCGACGTCGACCAACTCGGCGACCGGCTCCACGCCGCCTCGACGCTGCCGACATCCGAGGCCATCGATTCGCTTATAGACGCACTTGCGCAGGTCTCAGGCCGACCATTCACAGCGTCACGCGGCTACGCGTGGGCTCACGCTTCGGGAATCGTCAGTCATGCAGAGGCTGTCGTCGTAGACGCAACGCACCGCCTCGTCCTGCTCCTACTGGACGCTGGCGACGCAACAGCTGCTCTTGCTGCGACGAATGTCGGGCTTCGCGCGGCGCCCTGCAACGAAGCTCTCTACCGCGACCGGATGCTCGCCCACAACCTGTCAGGCAACCTCTCCGGGATCGAAGCCGAGTTCGGCGAACTCTGCAGAGCGCTCGACGTGACGAAGCCGCGAACGCAGCTCCACCCTGAAACCCTCAAGCTCTACGACCAGCTGACGGGCACGATCAGCGACACGCTGGCCTGACACCCACGGCTTGACGGTCTCGAACCGGCGTTCTGGGGCAACGTCTGTGGGTCAGCGGGCCGAGTGCCTTGGGGGTTGTCATCGATGATGTGACGCGGTTGGGACCTTTCGCGGCTCTATTCGGTGGTGGGCGAGGCGCCAGTGTCAGATCAGCGGCGGCGAGGAGGCCCGGACCGTGATGTGTTCGACGTGTTCGTCAAGCAGGTCGAGCCGGGTCTGCGGCGGGCGTTGGTCGCGGGGTTTGGTGTCGAGGTCGGCCGTGACGCGACGGTCGACGCACTGGCGTGGGCTTGGCAGCACTGGGCGCGGGTGGAGGGGATGCGCAATCCGGGTGGCTACTTGTACCGGGTCGGGCAGACCGCTGCGCGGCGTGCGTTGCGCGCGAGTCGCCGCGAGTCGCCATTGTTTCGAGAGCCGAGCGTGGGCGGCGAGCCGATGATCGAGCCGGCGCTCGAGGCTTCTCTGTTGGGTCTGACGCGGAAGCAGCGCGTCGCGGTGTTGTTGGTTCACGGTTACGGATACTCGCTGTCCGAAGCCGCGGCGGTGATGGGCTGTGGAACGTCGACGGTGCGCAACCACGTGAGTCGCGCGCTCGGGCAGCTGCGATCGGCAATCGGAGACACCGATGACTGACCGCACGCCTGAGGATGCGCTGCGCGCGGCAGGTAATGCGATGGACGCGTCCGCGACTCCCGTGTCTGCGAGTGAAGCGATCGACCGTGCCACGGTTCGTCCGATCCATTCGGTCGTTGACCGACGCAGACTGCTGGCGGGTGCGGTCGCGATCGTGTGCGTCGTCGCATTGTTTGCCGTCGCGGTACGCGCGATCACCGGTAACGATCCAGCGCGGATCAGCGCCGGACTTCAGGACCTCGCGCCGGGCGCGTGCGTCGCGTTGGCCGACGCGCCGATCGAAGGGCGTTCCGGACACACGGCGGTGTGGACCGGTACGGAGATGATCGTGTGGGGCGGCGAGAACACCGCCGGACGCCTCGCCGACGGCGCGGCATTCAACCCACGCACCGACACGTGGCGCACCATCGCTCCGGCGCCGATCACGGGCAGGTCCCGCCACGTGGCGGTGTGGACCGGATCCGAGATGCTGATCTGGGGTGGCGGCGACGGCGCGCGATCACTCGCCGACGGCGCCGCCTACAACCCCTCCACCAACCAATGGCGCACCATCACGCCGGCTCCGATACGAGGTGCCACCCAAGCCGCGGCCGTCTGGACCGGCCACGAGCTCTTGGTTTTCGGCGGACTCGTCCAAACCGGATTCACCGGCCAAGGCACCAACGATGGCGCCGCCTACAGCCCCACGACGGACACATGGCGGGTCTTGCCGCCACCGCCAAACCCGTTGGGCAGCGATCCGCACAGCGTCGCGTGGACGGGAAACGTCGCACTATTCACTGCGAGCCCACATGCGACAGGACCAAACGACACCGCGCCGACGCCGATCGCGATGTACGACCCCGCGGCAAACGAATGGCGTTCGATCGAAGGCATCGAGCTCGGCCCGGTCCCCTACGGAAACGGCGGCACCGCATCCCCAGGACCGGTCGCAGTGTGGGACGACCGCGAACTCCTCGTAGTGAGCGGCCCGATGTTCCCGAACTACGCCATCGATCCCGACACGCTCCAACCACGAAAGATCCACGCCCCTGGCGACAACGATCTCGCCGAATCACTGGTCTGGACCGGCAACGAAGTCCTCGGCTGGCTCGGAGGTTTCACGACGACCTACGACCCTCGCACCGATCGATGGTCGAGCCTGCCCGGACCTGTCCTAGGCCGTGAGAACAACATCGCGGTCGACGACGCGACCGTCTGGACCGGAACCACGCTCCTTGCGTGGGGCGGAACCCACGACACGAACGACCAACCTGCCTACCTCAACATGGGCGTCGCCTTCCGACCCGGACCCGAACCCACGGACTGCGCACTCCGCCAGGACCAAGCCGCGGTCGCAACTCCCACGCCGACCACCTTGCCGCCGCCGACACCAAATGACTGGCTAACGATCCGCAATGCCGACGCCGGCGTCTCGATCGCGATCCCACCGCATTGGGAGTCGCTGCCGCGCGTCACGCTTGCGGACACACCACCCGAACTCCTTGCCGTCGGTAACCGCGACCGGGCCAACGGACTCCCGCTCGGCGTTTGCCCCCACGATCCACTCCCCGACGATGCCGTCTACCTCGCCGTCACCGAATCAACCGGCAACGACCAATCCAACCCGATGCTCGCCAACCTCCCCCCGATCGACCGCCCCCAAGACTTCCGCACCGCGGGAGGTGGCGGCGGAAGCTGCTCCAGCGCCACCGGCAGACAAGGGGAAACCATCACCACTGCATCAACCCAAGTCTGGAGGTTCCGCGATCACGAACGCCTGTTCACCGCGGTCCTGGTCGTCGGCGGCGCGCCCAACACTGCCGAGCTTCGCAACGCGATCCAAGCCCTCAACTCCTTCGCGGTCACCGCGCCAGCCACGACCGAACCCGCGACGCTCACCGACGCAGACCGAACGGCCATCCGAACCGCGTTCGAAACGTGGCTCGCCTCGCATCCACGCGAACTCGCCCGTAACTACATCCAGGACTACGACTCCATCGCCGACGTGATACGCAGCTCAGAGCAAGCCGCGCCAACCGAGCGTGCCGACGCCACCCTTCGCGTCGACCGCATCGAACCCGACACCAAGACCACGGCCAAGGTCTTCTTCTCCATCATTGACGACGGACAAGTGCTCCTCCAGCGCGAAGGCCGCGCCATCCTCGACAACGGCACATGGAAAGTCAGCCGCGACACCGTCTGCTCGACAATGGCCCTTGCAGGCGGCACACCATGCCCACCCTCTGCCAAATGACTGAAGAACAGCGTGGCCGTCGAGTACGACTGCGTCTGACCCGGCGTTAGGTGACGGTCATGAACCACGGAGCAACGGCGGATCAAGTAGCTCCGGCAGGAGATCTGCTCTAGAAGTTCGCCACGCCGAGCGGCCCCAGTCCAGGCTGGTGAAGACACGAAACCAAGAGCGTCGCCAAGCGACAGCTTCCACCACCTAAGGCCGCCTACCCGTTACGGTCATCGCGCACCAAGGGGCCGCAACTCAACAGGTGGGCAGCGTGACCTCGGACGGGTTCAAGATCGCGTACAGGCGCGTCTTCAGGACGAAGCCCTCGATCGACAAGGCGAACGAGCGCGTCGGCGTGAACTTTGTCGACATCTTGTTCGGCCTCGTGGTCACGGCTGCCGTCCTCGCGCTCGCCGACGAGGTCGTGACTGGCTGGGCGAACGATGCTGTGGGCGCGGACGAGACGCGCATCGCGCACCTCGTCGTGGCGATCACGCTGACCGTGCTGAGCTGGATCGGATACCACATGAGCCAGCAGCGGCCACCGTTCCAGATCCAGTTCGTGAACTTCCCGCTACTCCAGTTCGGCCTCGACGTCGCGATGGTTGTGACGTACTACTTCGTCGTCCTAACGGCCGAGAACTCTCGATCCAATAACGGCCCGTCGATCGATCCGACCGTTCGACCGGAGGCGATCCTCATCGCCTTCGCCTTCTTGCTGTACTTCGCTTGGGATTGGCTCGGCTACCGGGTCTTCCGCGACCCTGCCTACGCGACGGCGAACAACTCCAAGCCGAAGACGTCCTACACGGGACGACGGTGGGTCACCGTCGTCTTCTTCGCGATCTCGGTCGCCACCGCGACCTTCGCCTGGTACTGGAACCCTCACAGACCGAGAACTGTGATCGCCTTCGACGCCTTCCTGTTTGCAGTCCTCGTGCTGTACCGAATCGCCAAGCCAGCGTTCGACCGGACAACGTGGGTGCGAGAGGACGAACCCGAGCCCCAGCCCATCGAGGCGTAGGCGTCAGACCAGCCTCCGCTCCGCGTCCTCGCTCATCAAGACGCCGAGCACCTGGTCGAGCGAGTCCAGCACCACAACGCGTGTATGCGCTGGTTCGATCTCGCGGCGCTCGTGCTCCCACACGTGCGCGTCGATCCAGATCGCATTCAGACCTGCTCGGATCGCCGGGTTGATGTCCGACGCGAGGCTGTTGCCGATCGACCACGCGTGCCACGGCTCGACGTCGCACTCCTGCACGATCGCGGCGAAGACCGACTCGTTCTTGTCGGGAACGATGCTGATCGCGTCGAAGTACGGGCGTAACCCGGCGTCGTCGATCCGACGCTGCTGGACGTCCTCGTCACCCTTGGTCAGCAGCACGATCGAGTAGCGCGACCGCAGTATGGACAGCACGTAGGCAGCAGTCGTGATCTGCAGCGCAGGCATCCCGAACACCGACGCGGAGATGTCCGCGACAGCCTGGGTCAAGGTCGATGGAATCTCGACTCCCTGTATCCGCCCGATCTCGGCAAGCGCCTGCCGAGAGGACAGCGGGAACCGCTCCGACGACACGCCGAGCGTCTTCACATTCTCTAAGTCGATCTCGCGTTGCAGTTGTCGCCACGCGGCACCTGGTAGGCCGAAGTCATCGACCGCACCCTGAGCACGCTCCAACGCCTGGTCGTACAGCTCCTCCACGAACCAGAGCGTGTCGTCTCCATCGAAGATCAGGAGGCCCGCGCGGTCCATGCCGCAAGGCTATCGGCGCAGTGTGTCGACTACGCACGCATAACGCCCGTTCCGCGTGTAGCCCACCACCCGCATGGCACTCAGGAAGCCCGGAGCAAGCGCGACACTCGGACGCCCTTGCTACATAAGCTCGGAAGCGCTTGCGCGGTCAAGAGTTGCTTGGAGAGAAACTCCTACCCAGCGTTCGGAAACGCCCGGTGCAGACGGGCTGCCTGAGGCATAGTGCGGCGGTGGGGCTCGAGATTCGCGTTGACCGGGTTGACAAGATCGGCGTGGGCCGACGCGCCACGTCCGATGAGTTGTCGGCGCTCGACGAACACGGCTACGTGGTCGTGTCCTCGCTACTCACCGATACGGACGTGGAGGCACTCATCGTCGAGTTTGAGCGCCTCATCGCCACAGATCCCGAGTCGCGGCAGCACGAGTTGGGAACGCGACGAGCCCAAGCGAAAGCCGACAACGACGCTTTCGCCATCTGCTGGCGCAATCGAGTCGCGCTAGATGCTGCCGCTCATCTCTTGGGCGAAACGTTCGAGGTCGGCCACGTTGACCTGCGCGATCCCGAACAACCGCATGGGGTGCAACGCCTCCATCCGGACCATGGTGCGACGCCGGTTCCCGGCATAACGGCGACGTGGTTCCTTGACGCGTTCACCGGTTCCAACGGCGCCACGCGGGTACTGCCCGGCTCGCACCTTTCACCACCCATCAGTTCGGAAGTCCCGATCCCGGGGACCGAGAAGCCGGTTCCCGGTGAGGTTGTCGCGGTTGGTCCGGCCGGGTCGCTGCTGCTACGCGACGCCCGCCTCTTCCACGCGGCCGGCCAAAACGCGACAGCAAGCCCCCGGCGCGTCGCTCACGTCTTCTATCAACACGACATCCCGAACGGTGTCGTCGGTCGTGCTTAAGCGCCACTACCCGGCATAGGCAACGGAGCTCAACCGGCGGTCTGGGATAGTCGATCGGAGAAGTGCGACGGTCGTGCGTTCAGCGCTGGCGGTGAAGGTGGCGGATGATGGGTGCTTCACCGTCGGTGGCAGCGGCGAGGAGATCGAAGAGCCGTCCGGTCGGTGTCGGCCAGGCCGGTGCTGCTGGGGGTTCGGGTGTGAGGCGAAGCCGCTGGAGTGCGCCGATGAGCTTGTCCCAGAGGATGCGCTGCTCGGCGGTGTCGTCGCCGTCGAGGGGCATCACGGATCGGTAACCGGCGAGAGCGGCGTCGATGACGCGCAGGGGCAGGGAGACGAGGTCCATCGCGGGGTCGCCCCATCCGCCGTCATCCCAGTCGATGATCGAGTGGAACGTGTCGTCGCGGACGAGGACGTTCGTGGCGGTGATGTCGCCGTGGATGAAGCGACGGTAGGTATCGGGCGGCGGGATCGAGGAGCGAAGGCGTTCGAGCACGTCACGGATCCAGGGTGCGGCTTCGTTGCCGAGGTAGCCGTCACGCTCCAGCTCAGCCACGAGAGGGTCGGGGTCGTGGGTCCGGCGGTGCTGCTCGAGATAGCCGTATGGGTCCGGGACGGTGGTCACGTTGGCGTGCAGCGTCGCGAGTTGGCGGCCGAGCTCGTGCCAGATCGACCGGTACTTCAGGGGATCCGCGTCCAGACGGAAGCTCAGTGGTTCGGCGTGCACCCGTTCGAAGATCGAATAGGGGACGGGCACGATGTCGCGGGAGTCGTCGAAGACGACGAGTCGGGGCGTCGACACACCGGCGCTCACCGCGGCCGGCGCGGCGACACTGCCCGTGTATGCGTCCGCCAACGCGCCGGGATGCTGCTTCGGGACACGGAGCACGAGATCGTCGCCGAGCGCATAGATCGAATGCACGATCCCCATCGAGTCGAGCCGGTGAAGATCCTCGGCTCCGACGGCGATTCCGTGGCAGTCGACGATCGCGCGCAGCTGCTCGTCGGCGAGCTGCAGGAAGGGCGCTTGCTCGAGTGGAACCGCGGTACCGGACATCGCGACAGTCTCCTCGAAAGACGACGGCCACCAACCGGAACGGCTATTGCGTAGCAACCGGGGCCGAACCGCTGCTTGAGACTCCGCGGGCCTGCACCCAGCGTTCGGGGGACCATCCCTCTCCATCGAGAGAGGCCCGTTATCCGAGTGCATGTCAAGCCTCTACGAGCGAACATGAATGGGTGGCTCGTTCCGAGGAAGTGACCGTTCGTCGAGCAGTCGCTGCCGATCTGCCGTTCGTGAAGCGAATGATGTACGAGGCAGCGAACAGACCAGGCGAGGAGTGGGCGCCATTTGACGAATGCCTGAACGAACCGCGTACCCGGCGGTATTGGCATGAGTGGCTGCGTCAGGGCGACGTCGCAGTGATTGCAGAAACCGCTGCACGCTCAGTCGGTGCTGCGTGGATACGTCGCTTCGTTGGACCGGAACTCGGTCCGCGGGATGATCTGGGGGTTCCCATGCTCGCAATCGGCGTAGAGCGAGAATGGCGCGGCTGCGGAGTCGGGGGCGCGTTGATGAAAGCGCTGCTCGACGCGGCACGCGACACGGGAGTCGATCGGATCGACTTGACGACGGGCAGTTTCAACGAGGCCGGAGTACGGCTCTACCGATCCAGCGGGTTCGTCGAGATAGCCCGCGTTCGCGTCGACGACAACTCCGACGCCATGCGGATGAGAGCGCACCTCCGCCACGCCGAGTAGCGCTGCTGACGAGGCACAGAGCCGGCGATCAGGGATGGGTGCAGTCGGTTGTCGTTGCGCGGCGCGCTCCACAGTGGCGCGTGATGCATGGTGGGAGTCGGTCGGTTCGCTTCGTGGCTCGCTTCTGACCCGGGGTCCCAAAGCACTCAGGAGCGCGGTGGGCAGGTGATGCTGCCGTACCTGAGGATGGCGCAGACGGTCTCACGGGTGACCTTCCAAGTCCCATCGATCTTGATCGCTTTGGCGGGGACGTGGTCGAATTGCGGCCTGCCGTCGAAGAGAAGCGTGTAGACGACGTCGGCGTGGGTGTCATCAACGACGTCGACGCTGTCGACGCGGATCCGGTACTTGTCGTACGGACCTGGGCTCGGCTGCTGCGCGATGCCTTGGCGCCAGGCGTCGAGGATCGAAGCTGCGTCCTCCACGTAGGGCTCGATCGCGTCGCGTGGGGATACGTAGATCCACTGCTCGAACGCGTTGACGATCGCGGTCTCGTCCCGGGCCGTTGTGGATAGCGGCGGGGATGGCGGGGTTGTGATGGTCGGTCCGGGCAGCGTCGAATTGGTCGACGAACTCGAGGTGACGCTCGGCGTGGCTGATGTACCAGTCGCCGGTGGTGTTACAAGAAGCGTGTTGAGTGCGCGGCGGGCGAGATTCATGCCGGTCCCGTCCACGAGCTCGGTCGTCACGATCGACACAAAGAACATGCGGCCATGCTCGACGAAGCCGTATTCCGCGAACGCGTTCGTGGATGTCGGCCCGCTCGAGTCTGAGCCGGGGCACGCGCTCCCGAGGCCGGGATTCGCGGGGTCGGTGAAGTCCTCTGGCCGCGACGCAAAGAATGCGGCACCGAACGTCCCGCCTCCGCTCGGGGCCTGCACGTCGTGGCCGAGGGCGCTCGGCGGGTACTCGAAGATCGAGAGCCAGGTACCAGTCACCGCCGGAGTAGACGCGCCCGCCAGACAGGCAGTGACCGTTCCATCAACCCCGGGCTCGGTGGTACCGGCCCTCAACGCGACAACGGCGCTACCGGTCAACGGACCCACACGAGAGAACGTCCTCCAGCCTGGTGGGAGCTCAATCCAGAGTGGCTCGTCCCCAAACCCAGGGAATTCGAGCTTCGTCCAACCGTCCGGTGCACTGGACACCGGCGGCTCGGCGCGCACCACCGGAGATGACGAGTCCCCAGAAGCACGCGCTACGACCGCGAGGACCGAGACAGCGACGATGACACACACCAAGGCACCCACGACGCCGTTCCGGCGGCGCGTCGTCTCGCGTGCCTTCGCCACAGGGTGGTCCACATCGATCTCGGTCGCCTCGATCCACACGCGCCTTGCCATCCGAAACACTCGACGTATATCCCGACCCGACGGTTGCGTTGGCACACTCCCCGGCCGGGGTTGGGTGATAGTCCTCGCTGGTGCGGGCGATGATGACGGCGTGAGGCCGAGTCTCCGGTGGACGGCTGACACGGCGTCTCGTCTCGGTCCCCAAGAGGGAGATCGCCGAGACCCGTCGACATTAAGAGCGGGCCAAGCGCTGCTGACCGAAGACCATTCCCGCGCACTGGCACGATTAAGTCGTGCGATGGTTTCGTTACCTCTCGGTGGCGGTGCTCGTCGTCTTCGTCGGGGCACTGATCGCCATGTCAGTGTCGGGCGGCGATGGCAGTGAAGGCGCACGCGTCCAAGGCGGCGAGACCGTTCACAACTCGAGTGCGGGTTTGGCAATGCGCGTGCCCGAAGGCTGGCACGGCCACGTGCGTGACGGCGACTCGTCCGGCTTCTACTTGTGGACGGGTCGCGTCTTCGTATCCGACCCGCAATGCGAAGGCGTAGACGAGACGGTAAGCATCACGATTCTTGAGGGCGAGCTGCCCAACGTCGCGACCCTGCCGCGACCGGCACACTTCACGCGACGCGATGGCACCACCTACATGTGGGGTGGCGGCGGGGGCCACGAACTCGCGTCCATTGAGTGCAACGAGATTTGGCAAAGAATCCAGTTCACCGACGAAGGCCGAACCTTTCATGCGCTGGTCGTTTCGGGCCGTCACGGGTCGGAGGAGCAGCGCGCCCAGGCCTACGCGATACTCGACACGTTCAAGGTCGGCACCTGACGCTCGGCCGGGGCGGGCGTGGTGAGCCGAATTTGTCGCTGCCCAAGTTCCGCGTCAGTGCCCCGAACCGGCGATCAGGGACAGCTTCGGCAGCAGCTTCCCGGTGGCCGATACCGAAGCCGTAAGCGTTCGAGCTCGAGTCGCGCCCGGGCGCGAGCGAGAGGATCGGCGCAGGGCTGTGCAATCCTGGACACATGCGCGCCCGAGCGTTGGCGGTGGCTCTGGTCGTGACCAGCGGAGTCGTCGGCGCGGTAGCGCTCCTCACCGTGCTCGACAGTGCCGGACCCGACCGGCCCGCGACGGTCGTGACAGCCGACATCTCCGCACTCAAGAACGGACGGGTGCTGCCCGTAGCGGTCACGCTGCCGTCGACGGCGTTGCCCTCCAGTCGCAGCGACGAACGTGCGGCTCGCGTGCTCTTCGTCCGCAGAGGCGGACAGATCAATGCCTTCCTGGGCGTGAGCACCCACCTCGGCTGCTCGTTGCTGGTGCCCGGCGACCCGAAGTACGGCGAGGGCTTCAACGAAAACCCCGACGACCCCAAGGTCGAGGATCCGTGCGGTGGATCAACCTACGCACTCGACGGCAGGTGCGTCGGCGGCCCATGCCCTCGCGACCTCGACCGGTACCACGTCCGTCGGTCGGGCGACACCGCGCTGATCGACCTCGAGCGGCTTATCGCCGGACCGCCGAAGTCGTATCGGTAGTCGACGCGCAAAGCCGGCGTTCGAGGACGCCCGGTCGTTCCCGTCACACGGCAAGTCATCATGGTGGAGTGAAGACTGAGCGGTGGTCGATGGAGTATCAGTTCGAGCGGCCGCCGCGTTGGGATCCTGCTCGTGCCGAACGCCCGGTGATCGCGTATCTCGACCAGTGGTGTTGGGATCAGCTGGTCCGCGATCGTGCCGGTGATCTCGCCGGCACTCCTGACGCTGGCGTTTACGAGCGCCTCAAGGAACTAGCGAAGCAGGGCGACGCGGTGTTTCCGCTGTCGCAGGCGCATTACGTCGAGAACGCGACGCGCACAAATGTCGACGCCCGTTGGGACACAGCGGTCGTGATGGCCGAACTTGGGGGCTTTGTCACGATGACTACGGCGGGCTTGGTGGACTGGGACGCCGAGGTCGCGGTGGCCGCGTATCTCGATGCTGACCCGCCATCGGATCCGGACCCGTTCGGATGGGGTTTCCAATTCTGTATGACCGGTGTCGAAGGAACCGCACACATCGTCGACCGAGCCACCAACGCTCGCGCCACGGACCTTCCGATGGCACCAAGAGAGGCGGCCGAGCTCGAGAAACTCGACGAGGAGGTCGGGTACCGGTTCGAGCTCACGATTCTCGGGGGTCGTGACCCGAGGCTCGAGGAGGTCGGCGTGCTGGAACCCTTCGAGCCGTTTGTCGACACGCTCGCACCTCAGTTTCCGGCTCAGCAGGACGATTTCGCAGCCACGCTGAACGAGCACGGCCGGACGCCTGTGAATGTACGGAACTGGTTGAACTTCCTCGCGTGGCGTGACTCGATGCAATACATCGAATCGGCGAGCGTCCGGCGCGGTGTTGACCGCTTCCGGATCATGAACGAGATAGCGAAGGCTGGAAGTGCTGGCGACGTCACCGTGCTCGACCGGTTCCTGGCGTTGATGCCGATCCAACGGACGTTCACCGAACTGCGAATCGCAGCCCACCTGAAGTCCAACTTCAACTTCCGCGCTTCGGACCGGTTCGACTTCCTGGCCGCCGCCACTGCGATGCCCTTCGTCGACTACATCGTGCTCGACAAGCGAACCTTCAACCTCCTCAACGACACCGAACCGAACCCGGCACATTCCGCTCGCCCGATGCGAAAGCTGACTGACCTCTGCGCAGCCCTGGAGAGTCACCGCGCTGACTAGCTGGGTCGTCGCCAGCCGGCGATCGAGGGGGCAACTGGCTGTCGATTCTCACGCGTCCATGAAGAGTGCGGCGGCGCTCAGCACGAAGGCGATGCACGGTTGTGGAGTACGCATGCTCCACGAAGACGCGCGTCGCAGTCCGTTCCTCCAGCTGACTGCGGATAACTGTGAGGATGAGGTGGTGGCCCCGGACCCGTTCGACGTCGCCGTCGACCAGATCCGCAGCTACGGCGCCGTCGGCGTCCTCGGTGCGGGCCTGTCGATGGCCCGGTACCCGATGACGCGTCAGCTCCCGACCCTGCTCGCCCACGCACTCGATCAACACCCTTCGGCCCGGGCCGTCGTCGCCGTCGAGCTCGGCGTGGACGACGGACCCGCCAGGCACCTGCTTGCGACCGACGTGGGAATCGCCGCGGGGTGGCGGGCCCTCGAAGCCCACGATGGAGCCCGGGTCGAGTTCCAGCAGGCCGTCGCCCGCCACGACGGGGATCAGGAGCCGCTCGACGCACACAGGGCGCTTGCGCGGATGATTCGGGCCGGGAACATCGTGTACGTCGTGTCGTTCAACTGGGACACGGCGTTGGAACGCGCCTACGAGCAGTACTTCGGGGTGCCGTTGCCCGATGGTGTGCTCTCCAAGCCGCACGGCGACGCCATCGATCCGTCAGCCCGGTGGGTGCTTCCACACGAAGACGGGATCGTCACCGAGGAGGTGCGCGCCCGGATGGCGGAACTTGCGGCGGACCGACCCCGGGATCTCCTGGTCGTCGGTTACTCATGGTCCGACTCGGCAGTCGTCGAGGGCCTGTACGAGCCCGTGCGTGACCGATGGCCGATCACCACGGTTTCGCCCTCGGCGTCGGGCCCCGAAGCGATTGCGGGGACGGCCGACGACGTGCTCCCGCGGCTCGCGGACGCGCTCGGCGCCAGCACAGACGTCCCGGGCTGGCTGTATGTGACCTTCGCTCGTCGCCGGGACATCGGCGCTGCGCTGTTCGGGAACAAGCTCGGCCCCCAAGACGTCGACGCATGCCCGAGCGTCCCCGCCGTTGGCATCGCCGCCGAGCACCTGCGGGCTGGCCGCTACGCGGTCATCACCGGAGACTCAGGCAGCGGGAAGTCGCTGGCCGCGTTCCAAGCAGCCCGGCTGCTGAACCAGGACGGGTGGGCGGTCGTCGAGCTCGTCAACCAGGGACGCGCAACCGGCGACGACGTCCACACCTTCAGCACAATGCGTGGACCGGTGGTTGCGGTCGTCGATGACGCGCAGGCGATGAGCCCGGAGGTTCGGCGCGAGTTCGAACGAGCAGCCGATGACAACCATGCGGTGCTGATGGTGTCCACCGACCGCGTGTCCGAAGCAGCGCACTCGACAATCGACGTCGCACAGGCCGTCGCCGTACTGACCGAATTCAGCCGCACGCAACGTGCCGACATCGAACCTCGGGTCGCGGCGATGGACGATCGGGTCGGCCAGTCGATCCTGCAGGAGCTGTACCTCGATCGGGTCAACCTCGCGTCTCAGGCGAAGTCGCCCTGGGAGTTCATGTTCACGCTCAGCGGTGGTGACCGCCGGGTCGCGGCCGCTCTGTCGAACCTGACCGAAGTGACCGACGGGCCGCTCCTGCTCGGGATGCTCGCCGCCGCTCACACGCTGTCACTGGATGCCGGTGTCGACCCGGCTCGGTTCCGAGCGCACGCCGTGGACGCCGGATTCGACCCCGCTGACGTGGACGCGGGCATTGACGCGATGTCGGCGGCCAAGTTGGTCACCAGTCGAGACGGGCAGCTGCGGACAGCGCACCTGCGGTTCGCAGAGCAGGCACTGAAGGTCCTGTGCCGGGACGAGAGCGGCGGCCACTGGGATCGCCTGAAGCTGCACCTTCGTGCACGTGTGGTCGACGGGACGGAGCCGCTGCTGGGCCGGCTGTGGTTGATGCGCCACCTGCACCAGGTCGACGCCGTCCGCTATGGGCCCGACCCCATTGTGACCGTGGCCGGGGCACGTCCGATCGTCGAGGAGTGCCTAGCGGCACCACCGGGACGGGACCGAAGCATCGCCGGCGCGACCATCTGGGAACTCGGCTGGTGGCGCGCGCTCGACGACGAGGCTGCTCGCCAGGTCGCTCAACGGCTCATCACCTGGATCCCGGAGCTGAGCAGCGATGAGATCTACGGCATTGAGCAGGCCGTCACGGCGCTTAGCAACTGGAACGAGCAAGCCCTCCAGACCGTCGGAAGCAACGTCGCCCCGGAAGTCCTCGCCAGGGTCGTGTCCGAGCATGTGGACGCGCGCTGGGGCAGGGACTGGGGACAGCTGATCCTGAGGATCATGCACGCGTCGGGCCTGGACGAGGCGGAGTGGGGAACCCGGTTCGAAGAGGCGCTCGACACCGACAGGTACGTCGCCCGCATCTCCGATGGAGCCACCGATGCGCTCTGGGGGTTCGTTGACCTTGTGCACGCGCTGTCGGGGCTTCTCCCGCGTCTGGGGGCCCGGTGCATCCAGGCCGCAACCTCGACGATCGTCGAGCAGCTGGAGACGGACATGCCGGCGGCGGCTAGCTCCCTGGTCGACTGGGGATTCGGCGAGTTTCTGTACGTCGCCGGCCACCTCGAATCGCCATCCGATGTTGGCGACGACTTCGCGGAGCTGATCGATGCGCTGATCGCCCTTGTTGGAGCTGTGGACTGGGCGAGAGCCGGGGCCAGTGTGGCTAGCGCCGAGTGGCGGGATCTGCACTCGCTCGACATCCTCGGGTGGTCGATCTCTCGGATCGACGCGGAGGGCTGGACGCGGGCGGTTGCCGCCGTCGACTTCGGTCATTTGGATGCGATCACCCGTGGGATGTGGGAGGACGCCGGGCAGGTCGACACGCTGGTGGCGACCATGGCGATGGGCACCGATCCGGGCTTCTCACGCCAGTGGGTGGAGTCCCACCGGGCCGAGATCCGGTCGATGCACCAGCGCATGGCACGCGTCTGTCCTGAGCTCGCAGTCGACCTATTTCTCCGCGGTGGTGTGGTGGAACTGGGGCTGCGGGAGCACAGGTGGTCGGAAGCAGCCGATGCGATCCGGGCGATCACTGTGGTGGACGCCGCTGCTGCCCGGGAGATGGTGGCGGTCGGTGATGCCGAGCTGCTCGACGGCCTCCTTCTGCGGGAGACGCACAAGAACGTGCTCGCCGGCTTCGCGGACTTCGTGGCAGCGCTCGACGAGCTCGATCCCGGCCTGCTGGCCGAGTACCTCGGTCGGTTGGACCTCGAGGTTGCACGCGGGAACTGGCACGAGCGGTCGGAGGGCTCGGACGATGAGCAGGCAGCCGCTCAGCTGCTACTCGCACGCGCCGCGGACCTCTGACGGACTGAAGCTCGCCAGGTATTGGCCAACGCATATAGAACACCGGATGTAGTCCGTTCGTCGCGACCATCGGCGCCAGCTAGCCCTGTCCATCATCTGCCGATGTGGCGCGGCCGCGCTCAGCGGCTTTGGCACACAGACGACGGCTCAGGTCGCGCCACGAGCGCGGCCCGCTGTCCCTGAACGCGCGCCCATATCGACCTGGGGCATTGCCACCGAGGTGCCGGTAGGTGTAAGTCGCTCCTGGCATCGAACTTACGAAACGCAGGCGCCGTCGGGGCCGGGGGGAGGTAGGGGCGAGCCGGCGTACCACGCTGCGAGCAGTGGTTGTGGACAGATGAATTCGCCGGCGGGTGTTTGGATTTGCAGGTGCACGTGTGGGCCGCTGCTTGCGCCGGTACTGCCCGAGAACATCACGAGCTCACCCGCGACCACGCGGTCTCCGGTCGTGGCGACGGTGAATTGTCCGTGGCAGAGGGTGTATCGGAAGCCGTCGTCGCCGTCGAGGACGACACCGTTCCCGCAGGATGACTCGGTGCGCGTGATTGCAACGACGATCCCCGTGGTGACCGCGTAGACGGGACTGCCAGAGGGAACTGGGATGTCGATGGCGGGGTAGTCGTGATGCGGCGCGGTTAGGTAGTCGGGGTGGGCGTCGAAGACTGCCCGGTTCACGGGGAGCGCGTAGTCGCCGACGATTGACGGGTGCCCTCCGCCCGGGTTCGCGGTGCGGTAGTCGGCTGCCTTGTTCAGGACTTGGGTGACGTAGGTGTCGCTCGGGTTGTAGCGGAGGATCGCGGCGCGGATGTCGTCGATCTGGTGCGTGGGGCCGCAGAGGTAGTTCGCCGCGCTGGAGATCGAGTCGTACGCGTTGTCGTAGTCCGGGGACGCGTCGATGGGCCGTCCGGGGGCGACGATGCCCCAGGTGATCCAGGTTGGCTTGAGGAATTGCATGGGTCCGTGCGCGTGGGCCCAGCCGTCTGGCTCAGACGGATCGGCGATTGCGGCGCGTCCGTCCATGCCGTCGAGCGGCGGTCCGACGATCGGGGGTTGAACGTCACCGGTGAGCGGGTCGGCGCGTCCGTCGGCGTGGCGTGATTCGAGGTAGCCGATCGCGGCGAGGACGTCCCAGGTCAGCCCCGGGCATGTGCCGGCTGCGTCCATGTACGCGCGCAGGAGGTAGGGCGGGATCTCGGCGCTCGTGGCTGGTGTGGGTGTCGCGGTGTGGGTCGCGAACGCGGCGCCGAGCACGAACACCAACGCGAGCAGCACCGCGATGACAGCGGACGCGATCGCCAGAACGGCCTTCACGACTGTGTATGTGGCCGTGACCCCGGGGGGTGTGACACCTGTGTCGGCGTAGGACTCGAGCAAGGGGAAGGAGCTCGGTATGCGTGGCGTACTTCTGGGTGTCCTCGCTGATGTGTCGGTGAACCCGACGACGGACGGGATGCCGGGCGCGAACCTGATCCAGCAGATCCTGAATTGGCTGGCGCAGGCCGCGCTGTGGGGTTCCCTCGGGTCGATCTTGGCGGGGGCCGCGATGTTTTGGGTCGGGCATCAGACCGGCCATTTCGGTGGCGCGTCGAAGGGCAAGACGTTGGCGGTCGCAGGCGCAGTGGGCGCGTGCGTGGCGGGGATCGCGCCGAGCGCGGTGAACCTGCTCTACCGGGCTGCGCAGTAGGCGGCGACGTGTTGTCGTCGAGTCGCGGGGTGAGTGTTCGGGTGCTGGTCGGATTGGTGGTCGGCGCGTTCGTGCTCGGGCTGGCCACCAAGACGCTGCTGTTTCGCGATCCAGCTTCGCCAGGCCGTGCGATCGACCGGGCGAAGGTTCAGGAGCCCGGATCGGGGAGCGTGAACCGTCCATCCGATGCGGCGACAATCCGCACCCGTGAAGGCGCGCAGGCTGCCGCGATCGGCTTCGTGGAGTTGGGTGATCGGTTGTTGTCGCTCGACGAGACGGCAGCCGCGGACGTGCTGGCGCGGGTTGCAAGCCGGGAGAGCCGCGAGCAGTTCGTCCGCACGCAACTCGCGAACTTCGAACAGCTGCGCACTGCGCTCGGGCGCGGTGCTGGTCCGATTCGGTTTCGGGTCGGCGTCATCGCGATTCGCGTCGATGCGTTCGATGGGCGTCGTGTTCGTGTCGCGTTGTGGCGCGTCGGGGTGCTCTCGCGGGACGGGATGACGAGCGTGGGCGCGCAGTGGGCGATCGTCACTTACGACCTCGTCTGGGAGGACGGCGGCTGGAAGATTTGGGGCGAGACGACGTCGCCAGGACCGACGCCCGCGGAGACGACGACCCGCGCGGCGACACCGGCCGAGCTCGATGCAACCTTGCAAGGCTTCGTGCCGGTCGGCGCTCGCTGATGGGTTGGCTCGGTGACGGTCTCGGCTGGGTGTGGAACCACACCGTCGGCCCGATCGCGAGCGGCGCGACGGGCTTTGTGTGGAGCCAGTTCATGTCGGGCTTCGTGGCCTGGATCGTGGATGCAGTCGCCTGGTTCGTCGGACGGGTCCTGTCGCTCTTGGAGGACTCGACGCGTGTCGATCTGGGCTCGGCATGGTTCGCCGGCAGCGACGGCCCGTACCGCAAGGTCCTCGGAATCGCCGCGGTCCTGCTCGTCGGGTTCGTGTTTCTCGGGATCATCCAGGGCCTCTTGGCGGGTGACGCCATGGGCATGGTGCTGCGGATCGCTCGTGACCTCCCCCTGTCGATCCTCGGGATGGTCATCACGATCGCCGCGACTCAGAAGTTTCTGGAGCTTTCGGATGCAATGGCCCACGCCGTGTTGCGCGGGGGCGGCGATGACGCGAAGGAGGTGCTGCGTGTCTTGACCGCGGCGGGATCGTTTTCGGGTCAGAGTTCGTTCGTCGTCGCGCTGTTAGGGCTGTTGTGCGTCGTCACCGCGTTGTTGGTGTGGATCGAGCTCGTCGTCCGAGCCGCGATGATCTACTTGCTTGTCGCGTTGAGTCCGCTGGTGTTCGCGGCGATGGTCTGGCCCGCGACGCGGGGCATGCTTCGCAGGCTCGTCGAGCTCGGACTCGCCTTGATCTTCTCGAAGGTCGTGATCGCGATCGCGTTCTCGGTGGGCGCGGCGGCGCTCGCCGGTGTCGGCGACTCGGGACACGCGGACGCCGGCACGAGCGCGGCGGTGACCGCGGGGGCGGGCACCTTGTTCTCGGGCGTCGTCATCTTCGGCCTCGCCGCCTTCGCGCCGTTCGTGATCATGCGGCTCTTCCCGGCGGCCGAAGCCGCGATCGTTGCCCAGGGCGTGTCCCGGGGGCCGGCGCGGACGGCGCATCACGCGTCGGCCGACGCGTTCTATCTCCAGCGTCTCGCCGGGGGCGGCCACGGCAGTACCGATTGGAGCTCACAGGCTGCTGATGTGAGCACGACTGCTCCGTCGGCTGAGCCAGTGGGTGGCGCGTCTCCGGGCGCTGCGTCTCAGGGCGCGGCCGCTGGCGCCGCCGCGGGGCCGGCCGCTCCGGTGGTAGTCGCTGCCGAGGCTGGGCGTCGTGTCGGTGCCGCGGTTGCGGACCGAGCGCGTGAGCCGTCGTCGCTCGCGGGTACGGCCGGCGAGAACGGTCTTGAGTCGTGAGCGACGCGACGCGCGAGCGCACTTACAGACTCCCGCCACGCGATCAGGCCGGCTGGATCCTCGGGCTGGGTGCGTTCCAATGCGTCGCGCTCGTTGTGGTGATGTTGGTGAGCACCGTCGCGGTGAACGCCGGTGCACCGATTCCGCTGGCCGCTGTTCCGCTCGTAGTTGGTGTGGTTGTCGCGTTGGGGCGCTACCGCGGGCGGCCTTTGCACGAATCGATCACGACCGCAGCGCGGTGGGGCGCGTTCGTCGCCCGACGCCAGCATCACTGGACGGCCTCCATCCCTTTGGTGTCGCACGACGCCCCGCGATCGCTCCCAGCACCGCCGTTCTTGGCCGGGATCGACATCATCGAAACGACCACGCCCTGGCTGCTTGAGCTTCGTCTCGGCGGGGTGGGACTGGTCGCCGATCGTGTGCAGCACACCCTCACTGCCGCGGTGCCCGTACGAGGAACCGCGTTCGGGCTATCGGACCGCGCGGAGCAGGACCGACTGCTCGCCGGATGGGGCGACGTCCTTGCGGGGTTCTGTCGCGAGCGTGGCCCGGTGAGCCGTGTCGGCTGGACCGAGTGGGCAGCTCCGGTCGGGCTCGGTGACCACGTCGCGTATGCGTCAGCACAAGCCGCCGCCGCAGTCGGCTCGCCGAACCGGGTCGCCTACGACGCGCTCCTCGCTGACGCGGGACCAACGACGATGGTGCACGAGGTGCTCGTCACCGTCACCGTCGACCGGCGATCGGTACACACGACCGCCGGCCGGGCCCGGAACACCGACGACGAACTCGCCGACATTCTGTGCCAGGAGCTGCGGCTCCTCCTGGTGCGCCTCGACGCCGCAGGGCTGCGCGCGGAAGCACCGTTGTCGGCGGGCGCGCTGCGACGAGCGATCCGCGTGCGCCTCGACCCCTCGGTGCTCTCGTCGATGAACCGCCGCGCTCGGCTTCACGGCATCGACACACTCGTCGGTCCGCACAATGTCGGGCCGTTGGCAATCGCGGCGGACTTCGCGCACGTGCGCATCGACGGGTCCTGGCACCGAACGTTCTGGGTCGCAGAGTGGCCCCGCCAGGAACTCCACCCCGCCTGGATGGAGTCCCTCCTGCTCCAGAGTGGCGCCATCCGCACCCTCGGGATGGTCTATGAACCGGTCGCTCCGTCGCGGTCGTATCGCGAGATCAATCGCGACGCGACCCGACTCGCTTCCGATGACGACCAGCGTGCGCGCCGCGGCTTTCGAACCGGTGCCCGCCATCATCGAGCCCGCGCCGCGGTGCTCGAACGCGAAACCGAGCTTGTCGCCGGCTACGCCGAACTGGAATACGCAGGGTTCGTCGCCGTGACCGCCGGCACGCTCGAGGAGCTCGACGCCGCGTGCGCGAGCCTCGAACACGCCGCCGCGCAATCCGGCATAGAACTCCGGGCACTCACGGCCCAGCACGATGTCGGCGTCGGCGCGTGTCTCCCCCTCGGTCGCTTCCCGAGCCCGCGACGCTTCCGATGACTCGCGGCCTACGAGCGCGCACGTTGAGCATCCCTCGGCATCGCGCCACGACCGCGCACCTCTGTTCCGCGTATCCGTTTCTCGGCGATGCCGGGTTCGGCGCCCGGGGCATCTACCTCGGCGCCAACGTGTTGAGTGGCGGCGCCGCCTTCGCGTTCGACCCCTTCACCGCCTACGCCGATGGGCTGCTCACGAACCCGAACCTGATCGTCGCCGGTGACGTCGGCATGGGCAAGAGCACCGCGGTCAAGGCCTTCCTCAACCGTGCCATCGGGACCTTCGGGCGATGGGCCGCGATCGTCGATCCGAAAGGCGAGTACGGGCCGCTCGCCGAACAGCTCGACATGACGATGGTGCAACTCCATCCCGGCGGCAGCCACCGCCTCAACCCGCTCGACACCACCCTCGGTTGCGGTCACGACGCTGTGGACCGGGCCCGCGAGCAGGGCGAGCTCGTCGCCGCGCTCGTCGGACACGTGCTCCGCCGTGATCTCAACCCCGTCGAAGACGCGGCGATCCACTGGGCCCTCGTCGAGCTGGCACGCGCACCCACGTCGCGTCCCCGCACCTTGAGTGATCTCGTGGCGGTCCTGCGCGATCCGACCGAGCACATGGCAACACGCGCCGACCTGACGCGCGGCGAGTTGACGCGACGCGCGGCTGAGGTGACTTACGCAGTCGGCAAGCTCGTCGAGCGGGCGTTCCACGGCATGTTCGACGGGCCCACCAACGTGCGCATCGATCGCGACGGACCCGGAATGGTGCTGGACGTCTCGGCGATCTTCCACGACCGCGACGCGCTCGGCCTGGTACTGCTCGCGATCACCGCGTGGCTCCGAAGCGTCCTCGCGCAGCAGGACGGTCCGCAGCGCCTCCAGGTGATCGATGAAGCCTGGGCGGTGTTCGGCAACGAACGCGCCGCCAAGTACCTCCAGGCCTGCTGGAAGCTCTCCCGTGCCTACGGCGTCGCCAACGTCGCGGTGATCCATCGCCTCTCGGATCTGCGCGCCCAGGCCGATGACGGCACCACGACCGCCAAGGTCGCGATGGGTCTCCTCGCCGACACCCAGACCCGAGTGCTGTTCCGACAAGCTCCCGACCAGATCGACGACGCGCGCCAACTCCTCGGGCTCACCGGTGTCGAAGCCGACCTGCTCACCCGCCTGACCCGCGGCCGCGCACTGTGGAAGATCGCCTCGCGCACCGCGGTCGTCCAGCACGTCGTCGGGCCAACCGAATATGCCTTGGCCGACACGAACGCACGCATGCACGCGCACGCTCTGCCATGACCTACGACCGCGACCAGTTGCTCGAGCGGACCGACCTCCGCGCGCTCGCCGACGACCTCCTCGGCCTACCCAAAGGTCGTGGACCCTCCGCGACGTGGCCATGCCCCGATCCGAGCCACGGACCACAAACCGGGCACACACCGCCGGTCAGCATCTTCGTCGACCGGACCGGGACACAGCGATGGCACTGCCACGGCTGTGGCGTCGGTGGAACCGCGATCGACCTCGTCGCGTCGGCCCACGGGATGAGCGTGCGCGACGCGTTCGAGTTCCTCGCTTCGCGCACGGGGCTCGGCCCGATCGCACAATGGCGTCCGCCCTCACCGCGTCTCCGGGTGCGACCGCCGCCGCTCCCGGAATTGGAACCCGGACCAGACGCGCTCGTCGAGTACGTCGAAGCCTGCGAACAGACGCTCTGGTCGGCCGACGGCGCACGACAGCGCGCGTGGCTCGCCGAACGCCGCATCCCCGAAGCCGTGCTCGAGGAGAACCGCGTCGGCGCCGACCCCGGCCCCCATCGCCTCGCTCGCGGCGACGGACTGCCGCGTCGCGGACCCGCAGTCGTCCTCCCGATCCTCACACCGGCCGGGGAACCGGCTTACCTCCAAGCTCGCTACCTGCAGCCAGACCGCGCCGGACGCAAGTACGACAATCCCGCCGAGGCGGTCGCGCCACTCCCACGAGTCGCGCCCGTGACCACACCGTGGTGCGGACCACGGCCGGCCGTGCTCGTCGTGTGCGAAGGCATCCCCGACGCCCTCGTCGTCGCCGGCACCGGGATCCATGCCGTTGCGGTGCTCGGTGCCGGCCTGCCGAACGCGGCGATCGCCGACCGACTGGTCCGCCACGCTGGCGACACGCCCATCGTCGTCGCGTTCGACGCCGACCCGCGGGGCCGAGCTGGCGCGCAGCGCCTCGAGCGCGAACTGCAGCGTGTCCGCCCCGGCAGTACACACGTCCTCGATCTTGAACGCGGTGATCTCAACGACTGGGCCCAACGCGCCGGTGACGACTTCGCACCCCAACTTCACGAGACACTCAGCGTCACCGCCGGTCTGGATCTGGAGCCGTCACCCGGACTGTCGCGATCACTCTGAGTCGTTCCCCGACGATGAGCCGACGCGCCGAATCCACCGACGCGGCGTTGTTGCTCCTCGCCGCGGCCGCGTTGCTGGTCGGTGTGACGTGGCTGGCCGTGCACGCGGCGGCGTACGTGCACGCGGGGCGATGGTGCGACGTCGGAGCTGCTGATGCCGCCGCCGCGCTTCCCGAGTTGATCCTGCACCCCGCCAACCCCCGTCGTTCATGGCCGCCTGGCACGCGGGATCTGATCCCAGGCGCATTCGTGTACTGGACGGTCGCAGCACCGCTGTACCTCGCGGCGGTCATCGGAACGTTCTGGGGCATCGCCCTATATCTGCGTTGGGTGGGAACGCATCGGCGCCGTTTCGGCGTCGACACGCGGGCTCGCCTCGCCACGTCGTCCGACCTCGCGCCGCTGATCGTGCGAGGCCCCGTACCCGGGCGGCTTGTCATCGGCCGGCACGCCCACCATCTCCTTGCGACCGAAGCACCACCCGCCCGACGCCGACGCATCGGTCGACGCGGTGACCGGTCATCGGTCTTGGTGATCGGTCCGACCCGCTGTGGCAAGACCACCAACGCGATCGCCGGCATCCTCGGTTGGACCGGGCCGGCCATCTTGAGCTCCGTCAAGTCGGACCTTCTCGACGCGACCCTCGATGCCCGCCTACGGCACGGCGACGTGAAGATCTTCGACCCGACCGGCACCACCGGACGCGAGTGCGCGTCGTGGTCACCGTTGCGCGACGCCGCGACGATCACTGGCGCACAAAAGGCGGCGCGTGCGTTGGCGGATGCATGTCCCCGCGACGGCGTCGAGGATCTCGGATTCTTCTTGAGTCTCGGCGAGCAGTTGCTCTGGGCGCTGTTGTGGACCGCGGCGAACGCAGAGAACAAGACGATGCGAGATGTCGTGCGATGGGTCCTGACCCAAGACCGGACCATCAAGGGTCGGCCCGGTGAAGTTGCCGGACTGGTCGCGCGTTCCAAGGAGCGGGGCGTCGACCCGGCCGACGCTGCCTTCGTGCTAACCACGCTCCGAGCGGCGTGGGATCTCGAGGATCGCGTCCGCTCCAACGTCTATGCGACCGTGCAAACGATGATCCGCGCCTGGAGCGATCCCGGCGTCGCCGCGGCCAGCATAACCAACGACATCGACCTGGCATGGCTCCTAGAGAAATCCAACACCCTCTATATCTGTGCTCCTCGACACGAACAGGACCGTCTCACTCCCGTGTTCGCCGGGCTCGTCGGCGACCTCCTCCAACAAGCCTTCGAACGCGTCGGACGGACCAACGAACCGTTGCCGCCGACGCTGATCGTGTTGGACGAAGCCGGCAACACCCCGGCACGCTGGCTTCCCGGTGTTGCCTCGACGTGCGCCGGCATCGGCATCCAACTCGTCACGATCTGGCAATCCAAAGCCCAGATCGACGCCGCGTATGGGCCGTTGGCCGACTCGGTCGTCACCAACCACGGGACGAAGATCATCTTCTCTGGCGTGTCCGACCTAGCGACGCTCTCCTACGCCTCCACCCTCGTCGGCGACGAAGAAATCGTCCGACTCGCGTCATCGATCGACTCGAACTCGAAGCGCCGAACCGAGACCGAAGCCGCCCACTCGACGCCGCTGCTGCCCGTACACCTTCTGCGACAAGCTCGACCCGGACACGCGCTGCTCGTCCACGGCACGCTCCCGCCTGCACACATCAGGGCGCTGCGGCCGCCTGGCCGCGCGCGGCGCCCGGCGCGTTCAGCGTCCGAGTGACGGACCGGAATGCTCCGGCGTACGCGCAACGTCCATGTGTGGTTGAAGGAAGTTCGTGGCGAGCCCTTCACGACGCTCGCGATCGAGACGGTCCGCAATCGCCTGCAGCGCCGTCCGTTCCTCCTCGATGCGAGGCATGTGATCCGCGCTCACAGAATCCTCGGCCAGATCGCGGCGCCGCACCGCATAGAGGCGGGCATCGTCACGTCCGCGCGTGAGCCCGACGTAGACGCCCGGACGACTCGAGACATCGGTGGCCAACGTCCGGCCCGCCTGAAACGTCAGGCCTTGTGCGGCGTGGGACGTCAACGCGTAGGAATGCGTCAAGCCACCGACGACTCCGGGCCGGATCTCACGTTCCAAGAAGTCGAGTGGTACGCGGATTGGTGCTCGCCGGTCGAACTGCACCGTCAGTCCTGCACCCCCGACATCGTCGAGACCGTGCACCGCGACGACCATCCCCCGGGTTCCGTTACGGATATAGGCGGCCGGTTGCCCGGGCGGCGACAGGTGCTTCGCCGCCGCGCGACTGATGACCTCATCACCGGCACGGAACTCCTGCCCACCAACGCTCAAAGCCGGGCCGTGCAACTCGCCTGAGGCAGCGAGCAGCGAGCGAGCCCGACTGTTGAGTTCTGCTCGTTCCCGATGTTGCTCGGCAACCATGCTCGACCCGATGACCGTCGGATCGTGACGTGCATGCTCGCGGTCGACCCACCAGTCCGCGACGAGTTTGTCCAGCAACTCGCCCGCGGAGTCCGCGAGTACAACGCGGTCATCGCGAACGAGCCGATCGAGAGCGTCGCGGACAAGGCCCTCGCGGAACTCCTCCAGCGCGAGGCGCACCTCGCCAAGCTCCATTCCCGACTGGCGGCGCGCCTCCGTGAGTGTCGGCGTCCGGTCCGCATGCCGGACGACGAGCGCGTTGAACGCCCCGCCGGCAGTCACCGCAGTGTGTTGGGCCGGGTCACCGACGAGGCGCACCGTCGCGCCATTCCGCTGCGCGTGCTCGACGAGCCGAGCGAGACTGCGGGTCCCAACCGTCGACGCCTCGTCCACGATCATGACAGTGCGAGGACCGAGCACCGTCGCCGGTTCTGGATGATGATCCAACACGGTCAGCCAGTACTCGAGCGTCTCGGATCGGACCCCGGCGCCACGGCCGAGCGTTTCGGCCGCGCTGCCCTGATCCGCTGCGCCGACCACATGGAACCCGGCGCGTTGCCACGCGTCGCGCGCCGCGTCCAACGCGAACGTCTTGCCCGAGCCAGCCGGCCCGACAACACACTGAAACTGGTCGCCCGACGTGCAGATGGCGCGCACCATCGCGATCTGATCGTCCCCGAGACTCGGTCGCGATGTCAGAGCCACGTCGAGCGCATCGGTCGACACGACCGCGAAGCCTTGGTCGATGCCCGCCTCAAACCGCCCGAGGACGGCCTGCTCGGCGGCGAGCATCGTCTGCGTCGAGTACAAGATCCCCATCGACCGGTTCTCGGCTCGCAGCGGAACCACTGGCCCTGACTCAAGGAACGCATCCGCGGCCGACAACACCGCTGCGGCGTCGAGACGATCGCCCGTCCACTCGACGACGGTCTGAATCACGTCTCGCCGATCGAAGACGGCCTGCTGCTCGGTAACCCCCTGCGGTGAACGCAAGTGCGCGTCGAGTCGAGTGCGATCAGCCGCATCCCATCGTGCCGCCCCCTCGGCACGCCCCAGACACGCACGGCGCGCGACGTCATCGAATCCCACAGCTGCGAGCCGGCCCTCCCACTCGCTCTTCAACTCGACCGGGTCGACAGCCGTCTTCGGCGCTCGTGTGCGATAGGCAGCGACTGATCGAGCGGCGGGGGAGTGCACGCCCATCTCCGAAGCCAGGGTCTCGATCTGAGCCCGACGCGTGCTCATCGCTCGAATCGCGCTCGTCGGGACGCCTTCGATGTCAGCAAGGCCGCGTCGCACAGCACCCCACTGCAGTCCCAGTCGTTGCGCCAATTGGTGCCGCAACTCGGCGCCGGCCAGGTATCCCGCGGTCGTCGCGTGCGCGTAGAGATCCTTGCCTTGCAAGGGCCGCACCTCGCCGCGTGGCGTTCGGGCCAATTTCGACGTGATCGCATGCACGTGCAATTGCGGGTCGAGATTTCGCGACGTCCCGTGCGTGAACGCCGCCGAGACCAGGCCCGTCGAGACAGACCGATCGCGGTCTCGCACAGTCGTGACCGATTCGAGATACCGCAAGCCCGCGTCGACGGCGGCGTCCACCGACGCGACGATGGCTTCACGCTCGGCAGGACTGCCAGTGGCCCACAGGATCGAGACCGACTTCGGGCAGCTGAACGTGATGTCGTAGCCGATGATCTCCCGCGCCGGTCGTCGTGCGCTCATGAAGCGGTCGAGTTCCTCGCGCTCGACGAGCCAACGCCGTCCGTCGCGCCGTGCGACGAGGTAGGTCGCCGAAGCATCCCGAGCTTTCGGGGCCGCGCTCACCGCGATCCTTCTCAGGTGCCGCGTGCTCACGCCGGCCACGCGCGCTGCCTGCGCCAAGGTGAGTGTCGACACGCGCTCATCGACGTCGGCCCCAGCGCGGCGCGCCATCGGACGAGACGTGCTGAGCGGTTGGCCCGTCACTGGGTGCTCACCGACCAGGACTCGCTGCAACTGGTCGCTGGTCACCGCACCGGTGAGGCTCAGGTCGTCGATTCCTGCGCCGGTCCAGCGGCCCGCACCCTCGACGGAGTCGGCGTAGTAGCCCTCGACGGCTCCCGTCGCGGATCGGGCACCGCGTTTCCCGGCGTCGATCTTCGCTTGGACGTACTGCATGACCTGGATCGCAGCTCCTCGCGCGTCCATCCGTGCAGAACCCAGCGGGGTTATCGACACCAGCACGCGGGTGCAACCTCAGCGCATAGTCGAGCGATTCGGAGGCCGATCGAGGAACTCAACCGACGCGGCAGCAACGAAGACGTGCTCCCGTCGATTGCGTGTCCCGTCACGCCACACCGAAGACGCGAGCCGACCCACAATGCCGACGCGACGACCATCGGTGAGATAGCTCGCGACCGCAGCCCCTTGGCGTCCTCGCACGTCTACGTCCACCACCGTCGGATGACCACCGACCGGGTCATCGAGGCGCACGCGCATCCGGACCACCGTCTCGCCGGCAACGGTCCGGCGCAGCGGGTCACCGTCGAGACGGCCAATCAACGCAACACAATTCACGGAAGCCCTCTCTAGGCCGAGATCGCGTCGCACAGACAGTCCCGCCCCGACCGACCGGTGTCGCATCCAGTGCACGAGGTCACAGACACCCGCCGATAGGCCTTCACGACCTGAGCCCGAGCCCGATCACGCCGACGCTCCATCGCCTTGACCGTGATCCCGGCATCACGCGCCGCCTCCGACGCCGAACGCCCATCCAAAACCGCATCGGCGACCAAGCAAAGTTGCGCTGACGGCACGTGACCGGCGACCGTCTCCAGCACCTCCCGAGCATCGGGCCGCGAGGCTCCCGTCGCCTCTGGCTGCGATAGGGACCAGAAGCGCTCGGGATCCGCAGGCAGCTCCCGCTGGCTGACCAAGCGCTGCATCCACACCACGTGGAGCGCGTCGAGGACAACGTTGGCGGCAACCCGTTCCGACCGACGACCGACCGGATACGCACGAATCCGGGCCCACGCCGCCGCGACGACCTCAGCCGCGACTTCGCCGTCCGAAGCACCACCCATCCGGAAGACGACCCCTCGGAGACCAGGCACCAGTGCTTGGAGCACCGACCGAGCTGCGACCACGTCGTGGCCGGCACGACGTACGAGCGCCAGGAGCACCACGTTCGCCGCGCCAGGTGGCAATCCCTCCGCGGTCAGCTCCAGCACTTCATCGAGGGTCTGGATCTCACGGAGGACCGGGTCGTCTCTCCATGCCGCCACCGCGCGACGAGCCGCCGGGCTCTCAACGACATCCCGCCACTCACGAGCCAGACCCTGGAACACGTCGTAACCCATCGTCATCGCCTCCGCTGAATTTCGAAGGCGTGACTGTGCGCCTCGTCGCTCCCGCCACTACTCCCGGATCGCTCCCGCTATCACTCCCGGATCGCGAAATATCCCGGTGAGACGCCTGCCATCGCTCCCGGATCACTCCCGCACAACTTCCGGACGAGATTCTGGAAGCCGTGTGCATCCCGGATGCCAGACACCCTGAGACGTGCCTCCGAAGAGCACCCAACCTCGCGCCGACACGATTCCAACCGGTGGTTGCAGGAGTCGGGCACGTCGTCGCGCGGCCTCATCTCGCGCGAGGACGCGCTCGGAAGATCTGCCACGTCGTCGCCGCGTGCACCGTGTCTCGGAACTCGAGATTCCGAAGGCGGGATGGCGGGACGCGCCGTCCGTGTCCCGCATCGGCGATGCATCGGCGTGTTGTGTTGCGCGGGAGTCACGACGGGAGTGAACTCGTCGCGCGTCGCTAATCCGAAGAGGACACGACGAGGGATCAGACGATGGTTCGCGCGCGCTTTAGTCCGACCCGGCGGCGGAGGGCGGCTCGTCCTCGTGGTCCGGCGGTGGGACAAGCGGAGCCATGCCGTCGATGATCGAGTCGATCGCGTCGCCGAGCGGTGCTGGTGGTTCGGGACGAGCCTCGACGTCTTCGAAACCCGGCCAGTCCGGACGACCAAATGCTGTCGTTCCACGAAACTCGACGCCCGTGACCGAAGCGGTTTTGTCGCGTTGGACGACCAGATCTGCGAACGCCCACTCGCCGGTTCGATGTCCCTCCAGCAGGACAACGCCCACGGTCCAGACATCGGGCCGATTCGCACTGCGTAGGAACGTCGAAGGCTTCGCACGCCAACTTGGATCGTCGAGGTCATCGATCTCAAGGTGAGTGCGGCCGCTCTGGGCGTACTCGACCATGCCGGAGTACCCAGGCTTGTCGGGCGTCGAAGCATTCGGATCTGGTGCACGAGGTCGAAACGATGGAAGGTCAACCCCGCGTTCGCCGTCGGCGGTCGTCAACACCACGACGTCACCTGGAGCTGTGCCCACGGCGATGAAGCCGTTCTCGCCCAGCACCGCCTCCACTGCGCCGACGCGCACCGCGAGGACGCTGTCAGGAACGACGCCGTGCGCGAACCGCCGACCGTTAGTGCTCGTCCACCCAACGCGAGCACCATGGGACCGGATCGTTGAGCGCGGCCCATGGCTCGCGCTTCGCCCGCCCGAGTCGATGGTGAACTCGAAGAGGTCGTCAACCTCGAGTCCTCGGGCGACGTAATGCCGAATCCCGGCTGTCGCTGCCACGAGACGCACCGAGCTGGGATCGAGCCCGTGTCGCATCGACCCACTCCGTTGTAAGAGGTCGCTCGGCAAGGCGTCGCCGTCTCCGGGCGGCCGATCGAACACCGACAAGCGCTCCTCAATCGGACGATCGGACTCGTTCACAACGCGATGCTCGCGCGCACGAGCCGACCAGCGAGCGAAATTGTCGTCTCGCGATCGATAACTGGGCGGGCCTTGCGTCTCTAGGTGCCCCACCACGAGTCACTTGCGCGCGTCACTGCACAACCCTGCATCCTCGATCCCCGACGCGGCTCGGAAAACGCTGAGCGCCACAGAAACAGCCTCCCTGATTTCCAGAGAGGCACGTCGTGTCGGTCGCTCGGTTCACGGGATCACTCCCGCGCGAGTTCCGCTTTGCGGAACTGGCAGATGTGTCTCTGCCTAGATCGTGAGGATCCGGGAGTGATCTCCGGGGCGCGAGTCAGGCGGGGAAGCGGAGGTGGATCGCGTTGATCGAACTCGAGGTCGCGTGTCGTCCTTGAAGGGATCGTCGAGCTGAATCGGATCGGTGGCATTGCCAAGGGTTCGCTCGATGACTTCAGATGGGTCCGTCGTGGGGCGTCGCGCGAGCGACCCCGACGGCACGTCGGGGCACCCGGATCGATTGCTTCGTCTGGGCTGCGAGCTGTGCGAGTGCCTTACTGGAACGGAGAGCCAGGTGAGGTCGTGTCGAGGACGAGGCCCATGAGGAGCGCGTCCCAAAGCTCCCCGCTCCGTCGGCGCCACTGCCGGCGGAGCAGTCCCTCGGTCACGAAGCCGTGACGCTCGTAGAGCCCAATCGCTCGCTCATTGTGCGGCCATACGGACAGCGTGACCTTGTGGGCGCCGTGGGCCCGCGACCATTCGATGCAGGCAACGAGGAGGCTCGTTCCGACACCCCGGCCCCGGTAGCTGTCACGCACCATCATCCCGAGATCCGCGACACCACCTGCGAGGTCGACGCCGAGGTGCCCAACGAGAACGCCGTCGGCCTCCGCGATGATGGTGGTCGCCGTCTTCGAGTCGAGGCGGGCCTCGAACACTCGCCGCGCCCGGTCAAGATCGACCGGCGCCTCCGCCCCTATCCAACGACCCTCGGCCGCGACCTCCTCGAACAGCGCGAGCCACGCGTCGAAGTCGCCCTCGACACAGGGTCGTACCGTGAGCGCGTCCACCACGCCAGTATCTCCTCAGCAGGTGGCACGGGAAGGACCATAAGCCCGCACGGAGCAACGGCCCCGATCGCCGGATCATCGGCAAGAATCCCAACATGGCGGCCCGAAGACTGTGCTCGAAGGTGCTGCTCGTCGACGAGGACCGCCGCGTTCTGTTGTTCAGCGGGATCGACCGCACGAAGCCTGACGTATCCCCGTGGTGGTTCCCCGTGGGTGGTGCTCTCGAAGTCGGTGAAACCGCCGAAGAGGCGGCGATCCGCGAGGTGCTCGAAGAGACGGGCCTCGTGATCAAGGACCCAGGGCCCATCGCCTTCACGCGAAGGTTCAGTTGGGACTTCGAAGGGACCGAGTACGACCAGGAGGAGTGGTTCTTCCTCGTGCGCACTTCGACGTTCGAGCCGAACAGCACTCAGTGGACGGACACGGAAGAAGCAACGATTCGAGGTCACCGCTGGTGGACGATCGAACAGCTGCACACCACTGATGAGACCGTCTTCCCGGAGGATCTCGCCGATCAACTCGAGCGTCTCCTCGCCAGCTGACGCTCAGAGCCGACTGTCCCAGACCGCCCGGCTCGCGGGCAGACTGCATGAGACACTCGCACGGTGCGGTTCGTTCTCGTGCACAGTCCCGTCGTTGGTGCGGCAACGTGGGTGTGGGTGGCGGACGCGCTGACGACACTCGGTCATGAGGTCGATGTTCCTGACCTTCGGGAGGCGGCAGGAAGCGGCGATCCCCAGGCGTTTGTTCGCGCGGCGCGCCGTGCGATGACGGACGAGACGGACGTGCTCGTGGGGCATAGCGGCGCTGGCGTCTTCCTTCCCATGATCGCCGAGCCTGGGCCGGGGTCGATGCGCATCGTGTTTGTCGATGCTGGCGTTCCGCCGTGTCTCGGTGCGGCTACCGCGGGCGGTGATTTCATAGAGCGACTTCGCGAATTGGCGATCGACAACGTGGTCCCGCGGTGGTCTCGATGGTGGCCTGACGGGACGATGGAGCTTTTGGTTGTCGACGACGACCGACGCCGACGCGTGGAGGACGAGTTGGTCGAAGTTCCGCTCGCCTTCTACGAGACGTCGGTCGCGATGCCGGATGGTTGGTGCGACCGACCCGCCGCGTTTCTCCTGCTCAGCGAGAGCTACCGCGGCGACGCGGTGGAGGCGATGAGGCGCGGATGGCCCGCCGCTGAATGCCTTGGAATGCACCTCGATGTTGTGAACAAGCCCACCATGATCGCGGAGCTGTTGATTGCCCTCGCCCGCTGACCGCGCATGCAACCACTGACACCAACCGCCGGGTCGGGCGACGCCAAGTTGGGGTGCGCAAGCGAGGTCGCTCGGCGATGGGGCAGCATGAGCGGGTGGCGGAAGGTTCGAATCGGGAGGAGGGCCCCGGGAGCTTCCGCGACGTGGTCCAACCGAAAGTCGACGCCACCGTGAGTCTCAGTCAACAGGAGATCACGCTCGAGGAACTCGCGGTTACCAGCGATCACGATGTGCTTTTGGCCCGGGTCTACTTCCGGTTGCTGCAGCGATTCGGCTACGACCCTCTCAAGGTGGGGTTGTCCGAGGTCCAACGGGCGATCGTCGTGACGACGAGTTTCGAGGATGAGTCATTTGCTGATGGCATTCAGTGGTATCTGTACAACACCTATGGCCTCGGTGGGCAGTTCTTGAGGAGTGTCGCGGACGGGTATCGGCGCATTGGCGTTCCTGCAATGGCAGAAGTTGCGGATGCCGCGGCGCAGATCCTGTCACGTGAGCCCGATCCGCTCGCCGAAAACGTGGCCCACGAGTACGACGCGCTCTATGAACTCCTCCAGCAGACAGAGTCAGCTCGTGCTGCATTCATCCGGGCGAACGCTGACGCGTTCGTGGGGTAGCGACTTGATTCAGGGACATCGGTACACGCGCGGGCGCGGAAGGTAACGGTCCCATACGCCGGCAGTGAGTGTGGTCGGACGCTGAAGGCCGAAACGTTCGGGTGACTGGCGGCGGGCAGCTCAATCGTCGATGTGGCCTGGTCCGACGCGCTGGACACCCGCACGCATCCCCGCCAACTTCTCTGGCGTGTGACCGATCCAGTTGACTAGCTCGCCGACGACACGGAGCGGATGACTACTGCGGTATGACCGCGTCGGATTCCCTGGGAACTTCTTATCTGTCACGTTCGGATCGTCTTCGAATTCGCCCGTCGGTTCGACGACGTAGATGTGTCCGCGGCCGTCGCCAGCGGCGAGTTCGGCTCCCCACGTCGCTGCGTCGAGTGTCTCGGTGAAGTAGACGTAGTTCATCAACCGGCCTGCTTCGAAGTTCGACTCGCGTCCGACGATGAGCAGCTCGCCGACGGCAAGCTCCGCCTTTGTGCCGTGCAAGTACACGCCCGGCTCGTACACCTCGAAAGGCACTGGTTCAGTCCCGCGACTCACGCGGCGACGCTACCAAGGGGCATTGCGCTCGATGCCGGCGCCCGGGTGCCCCGGCACGCCGGCCTGGTGACATGACATTTGTGCGCGCACGCCGCCTTACGATCTGCGTGCCTAGGCAACCGTTCGGTCGGGATGTACGTCGATGTTCCGAATGGCAAGGCGAGTGTGGATCGGGCTCCTGGCTGCGGTGCTGGTCGCGTGGGGCCTGGGCGACCACGACGCGGCCCTGGCTGGTGCTGGTCTCGAGCGGCCTGCACGCGCTGTCGCGTCTGATCTCTACACCGGTGGCGCAGTGTCCGGGTACGGATACCGGCTCCTTGTTGTGCGGGGTCGAGACCAGTCGGCGACTACCTGGGGCTACAAGTTGCGGTTCATCGACGGCACTCGAATCAAACTCACGATCCCGAAACGGTTCCCCGGTGCACGAGATGTGCTCGTCGGCTACGAGCTCGGTCCCTTCGCGGCAATCAACTTGCCTGCAGTACTCACCCTTGCCACGCCGCTCGAAGTCTCCAGCGGGGCCTGCAAGGGAACCGAAATGCCGGGTTCATCGGCACCGTGCGCGGTATCTCGGCAGGACGATGCCAGTGACGCGCGACTGACGTTTTGGAACGTCGGTCCGTACTCATTCGCGACGTTTTCGATGAACGAATGGACGTTGGTGTTCTACAGCCGGCCGGACCCCGTTCAGGTTCGCGAGGCTGTGCGCTCACTTCAGTGGTTTGTCGACAGAACTGGCTTTCCGACGCTGCGCTCGAGCAACGCCGCGCTTGACCTAAGAAGCCCCAACATCTGGATGAGAGTGCTGACGATGCCGACGCGCGCGGATCGCGCAGCTGCCGAGATCATTGTCACGCCCGGTTGCCGGGAAGGCGATCCGTCGGTCTTCGGCCCACCCGATCGATTCACCTGCTTCGGCTCCGCACAGGTCCAGGTCAATCGAATCGACCAATCGCTTGACCCGTCACGCTACGCCGGAGTTCAGGCGCGCTGACCTAACTCGACTTGAGCCACGCGGTGTCACGAAACGCCGGCTTCGTGCGCGACCAAGCGGCGCATCGTGGCGCGATCGACCCGCGTCGATGAGGATGGGTTCGCCGGCGGACCCATCGTCGGGTGCGCTGGTGGGCCATTGAGATGACCGGAGTCGAAGCTTCAACTTGTCCCCCTGCCTTGCCGCGCTGGTTTGGACCGAGAGCCAGCTCAGATGATCGGGCCGTCTCGGCCCTGATCGACCGCGTCGCGCGCGGGGCCGGATGGGCAGACATCGGCGGTGGGTTCAACCTCAACTTGCGGATAGACGTTGAGCCGCCGGTTGTCCTCCGGATTCACAGGCCCTGGGTCCGCCGCGGGCGGGTCGCGGGACTGCGGCGCTTGCGCGAACGGCTCCAGCGGACGCACGTCCGCGTCGCTCGGCCGATTCCGATTTGCGGCTGCGACCTCCTGAGGGTCGATGATCGCTGGGCTGAGCTTGAGGAGTTCATCGATCACGTCCAGCCACCGGCGAACGAGGACTCCTCCGTCCGGCTCTTCGAGGAGCTCGGACGCGTTCACACTGCGCTCAAAGCAGTCTGGGAGCCCAGTCCGCCCGAACCCCTCGACGATCACAGAACCTTCGGCCAGCTGCGTTACTCGGTCGGCTTCACGCGCCGCAGGCTCGGACCTCGCAGCGAGCCGGTCGTGCAGCGGATGCGCCAACTCACTGGCGAGCTCTCCACGCTCCGGAAGGAGGTCGAACTGCCATGCGCTCCGATTCATGGGGACTACAAGTTCGGCAACGCGGGAGAACTGTCCGACGGCTCATGGGTCACCTTCGACCTCGATTTCGTGAGGGTCAGGGAGCGGCTGTACGACCTCGCGGCCAGCCTGCACCACGTCGCACAGGACGGCGGCGTCCTCGAGCCGCGACAACTGCTCGACGCGTACGAAAGCATGGCTCCGGAACCGCTCACTCGCGACGAGCATCGATGGCTCCCCGGGGCTCTCGCCCTCATACCCCTGCACTGGGCTGCCACCGCAGGGCTCATGGGCGACGGCATCCGCGAGGCCGAAAGCGCGATGACCGCCGCCGAGGCGTGGTGGTCAGCCCGGGCTGAACTCTCGTCGTAGTCCGGCGGCCGCGCAGGGTGACTGGAGCTCTGAGGCTAGAGAACCGGACGGCATCGCTCCGGCCTGAACTGCGCCAGATCGCCGGTCGGGTGACATGAGTCTCGGCTGCGCCGGGGGCGATCTCACCTGTCACCTACCGCCGGGACTGTGCGCGTCGAGCCCGCGCCTACGGTTTCGGTTTGTGGAGCGATTCCCACGTACACAGACGGAGCTCGCGTACAAGGCGCGGGTCGGCGACGAGATCATGATGGGGCCGCCGGGTCGGCCGCCGCGGGATTCAGTGTGGCGCGTAGTTCGCGTAGTAGATCGTGGTGAGACGATCGCGCTTTCGATGGACGGCGTTGCGCAACCTTGGGAGTGCCCTTCCCACAGCACGCTTGTATTCGTAGAGCGCGAACGTCCCCCAGTGGCCATTCGCGATCGCGGACGGTTGCATCGGTGATGGTGTCTGTGCCCTAGAGACTCGGTGTCACCGATCGCCGGCTCGGTGCTACTCCATCTGCTACTCCAACGCAGCGACCTCGAGCGGAATCAGCGCTCCCGATGGACACGCGCACCTCGCTGACCAGGCTTGAAGCGACCTGACCGGACCCAATGAACACGCGCGACGGGATTGCCAAGGACGAGCACATGGCTGTGTCATTCGCATCGTTTCGACTCCGATTGACGGATCGACCGTCGGCTCATCCGTGGACGGAACCGTTGCGTTGACGCAGGTGTAAGAGTCACGTATGGCCAAAATGGTCCGGGCGCTTGTCGCGCTCGGCGTTGTCGCCGCTGTCGCCGCTGTTTCTCAGGTGGTCGTCGCACGCGCGAGTGCGACTATCGCCCGTCAGACAGAGGTGCAGACGTGCGGCGGACCGATTCCCGTTGTGCCACCTGAAGGTTTGCCAGTTGCACTGCGCGCTGACGCCAAGGGCGTCGGACTCGTTGGGTCGGGGACGATTTGGACGCCGCCTGCGGCACTTTCCGTTCAGCCCTATTACTCGACGGAGCAACACAATTACCGGCTCAAGATGCCGTGGCTCCGATCCAAGCCCGGCCGACTCAAGCTCACCGGCAAACGGGTGGCCGGCGGCGGCCGGTTCTGGGCTGAGACGGCGAAGCCCGGTGAGTATCCGCCCGTCGGGTTCGAGCCGAGCGCACTCATGTTCTCGACGGATGGGTGTTGGACGATCACGGCGCGCCATCGGCAGTCGAAGTTCGTCTTCTACATCGAGTTCCCCGCTGCCACTCCGACGTGAACGGGCTTGCGCCTTCAGTACGCGAGGGCGTTCGGGCCCCTGTAGCCAGTGCTGCGTCATGACCACCACGAGCAGTGCTGGGTCCGCAACTCGCAAATCGACGAGCCGTTCTGCGCGCCCCGCCGTTATCGTCGCGGCGCTGTGAAGCCGGATCGCGACGACCTGCGGAACGCGGTGAAGCATGTCTGCTACGAATTCCAACGTGCGCAATCTCTCCCGGCCGCGCTCGAGCGTGCTCGCGCCGCTGGGGACGAGCCCGGCGTCTCGGCGTGCTTCGAGTCCTTCTTCCTCCACTTGCGCAACCTGATCGAGTTCCTTGACAGGTCGAAGCCATCGCACATCAGCGCAACCAACTACACGGGCAATTCGTGGCACCTTCCGAAGACGGAGAGCTTGACGCGCCTCCGCAGGTCGGAACGACCGATGAACGCCCACATCAGTCACCTCACGTGGGAGCGAGTCACCGTGGCGCAGAACTACGGCAACGGGGATTGGGAAATTGCAAACTTTGCGCGGAGCCTCGACGAAGCGTTCAGCGCATTCATTGACAGTCTCGACGGGATCGACGCCGAGGCGGCCGAGTGGTTTCGCGCACGGCTACGCGGAGACGTCACGGACTAATTAGTCGCGCCCTCGCGAAAACGATGTCTCGGTTCAGTGTCACACGCTCATCGTAGGTTTGCTTGCTATGGCGGTCTTCGATGATTTCGACCGGATCGACGCGTCTCCCGCGAGCCACAACGAGAGCCATGCTCAGTTCTTGAACCGGGTTCACACGCCGTACTGGGAAGCCGTACGCCAGCTCATCGAGGATTGGTTCAAACGTCTTCCCGACGACGCGAAGCGCGACGTTGCGAAGCGACTCCGATCGACGGATGACCGACAGTTCCACGCGGCGTTCTGGGAGTTGTACATCCACGAGACTCTCCTCCGCGGCGGTTACCGGGTGACTTGCCATCCGCCCCTTCCCCACACGGAACGCCGCCCGGACTACCTCGCGGAATGCGGAGGCGAGTCGTTTTACGTCGAGTGCCGCGTCGTGTCGGACTCCGACGACAAGATGACGACCGAGCGACGTCGTCATCAGGTCTACGACTCGCTGGATCGCCTCAACACGCCCAACTTCTTCCTCTGGATCGACGTCGAAGGAGAGGGGGCTTCCGACCTTCGAACGAAGACGCTGCGTCGCGAGCTAGAGCAATGGCTGGCGACGCTCGACCCGGACGACGTCCGCGATCTGATCGCCCGTGAAGGAAGCATCCTCGGTATCGCGCCCTTCGAATGGAGAAACGAGGATTGGCATCTTGTCTTCCGGCCGTGGCCAAAGTCGCGCGACATTCGAGGGAGCGACGACGTTCGCCCAATCGGCGTGTCCGGGCCGGGCGAGGCCTACCTGATTGACGACGTTACGCCGCTCAAGAAGGCGCTCGAAGACAAGGGAAGGGCGTACGGCGCTCTCGGACTGCCGTACGTCGTGGCCATCCGAACGACAAGTTTCTCGACCGACGATTTCGACGTGCTCGGCGCTCTCTACGGCTCCGACCAAGTTCAACTCAAACTCGGGCCGAACGGTGAGACGATCACCGAGTCAGTCCGTGCACCTGACGGCTATTGGTTCGGCGGTCACGAGTGGAAGCACCCGAACGTGTCGGCGGTGCTTATCGTCACGCACCTTCAACCTTGGACAATCGCCAGTGATAGTCCGACGCTTTGGCTACACCCAGAACCCGAATCGCCAGTCCAAGCCGATGTCCCGATATGGCGCCGCGCTTTCGTTTCGGAAGGCGAGCTACGACGCGTCAACGCGACGCTAGTTCCGAGCGAGTTCTTCGAGCTTCCCTCCGATTGGCCCGGCGGGGATCCGTTCGATGCGTACCCCGACTGACGGGCCGTGGGAGCAGCCGACACCCGCACCGGGAGCGAACCTTCACTCGCTCGAAAATTCTGCAACCAATCCGTGCTATGCGGCGTCTAGAGGGCATGGCCTCGACGTGGCGGACTGATCCGGTCGAGTGCTCGCGCGAGGCGACTTTGGTGGAAGAAGAAGCGATCGCGGCTCTGTACGCGCAGCACTTCGATGGCATGGTCCGCCTCGCGTTTGTGCTCACGCGATCGACCGCGGCAGCCGAGGACGTCACCCAGTCTGCATTCTTGTCGCTCTATCGAAAGTGGGACACGGTTCGTGAGCCACTTGCCTACCTCCGGGTCTGTGTGGTGAATGAATCGCGGTCGTGGCACAGGAGACGGCGCCGCGAACGAACGGCGGCAGCGCTTGCTTCGAGTGTCGAGCTCGCGCCGCCCGAAGTGGACCACCTCATGGACGCTCTCGATGCCTTGAAAGAGCGACAACGCATCGCGATCATCCTGCGGTTCTACGGAGGCCTCACGATCGACGAGATCGCGGAAGCGCTCCAGAAGCCGTCCGGGACCATCAAGTCCGACATCTCTCGCGGGCTATCGAAGTTGAAGAGGATCATCCCCAATGACTGAGAGCATCGAGGACCGTCTCACTCGCGGGCTTCAGCAATACGCTGCATCCAGAACGTTCGCGATGGCGCCGTGGAGCGAACTCGGCGTCGAAAGAGATCCGCAACCCGGGCAACGTCGAGTGAGCACGCGTTTCCTCGCCGCGGTCGCGGCGGTGGTGCTGATCGCCGCGACGGCCGCCGCGGTCGTGTTGACGCGCTCCGATCGGGGGAGCGTTGGGGTTGAGGCAGGCGGCTCCTCGGGCCGCCGATCGCAAACAACCCCGTTGACAGACATCCCCGCTGACGGCACCTGTCACCTCGCGTCGCGCGAGCGCGAAACGGTGTTGCAGTGGGGTAACAGCACGGATCAACGACTCGCCGTGACCACGAGCCCAACGAACTATGACCTCGATCTCTTTACGGACGGCCAGAACGCCCACGGAACCGTGCTCGACCCCCGCTACTGGACCGAGTTCGTCGGCGGCACCAAGGTCTCGTGGGTCGAGCTGCTGGCCACGCCCGACGCAGTCGTCCTCTACGGCGCCGCCCCGACCGGAACAACTCGCATCAACCTCGAACCCGCCGCCCAAGCAGCAGGATCGATCATCAGAGACACGAAGCCCGTCATCGTCGACGAACGATGCGGCTTCACCGTCTTCGCCGTCGCGTTCAGCCCCTCCGCCGCGCTTGAGAGCGCTACCGCGGTCAACGACGCGGGGACTGTGCTTGCCACCGCGACATTGAATAGCGGGGTATCCCCATCTGGACCCTACGGAGGGGCGGTGCTACCCGTTTCACTGTCGCCCGGCGCGTCGATGTTGCGCACGCCGGCCAGCCAGCCGGTCACCGCAGCTCCGAAGGCGACGGACGCGAAGCCACCCGCACTCGGCACCAAGGTGGTCGTGGCTGAGGGCCCCTCGGGATCGGGGACCTGGACGGTCTCGGCCTACAGAAGTGCCACTGGCCTTTGCGTCGAACTGCGACTCGGTACCTCTACCTCGGGGAACTGCGGCACACACTCGCCGCAATCGCTCAATGTCGGGCTGAGCGGTTTCATGGATGACGATTGGGCGTTCGGCTCTGCACCCCCCGGCACGGCGCTGGTACGCGTCGAGTACTCCGACGGTACGAGTGTCGAGATGATCCCGACCACTTCCAACGCCGAGTTCGGCATGTCGTTTTTTGCAGCCGAGGTCGACAGGGATCGGGTCATTGTCCGCGCCGCCGCGCTTGACGGGAACGGGACGGTCATCGCTGAGCAGTCGATTCCGGCGTTGCCGATCAGACCATCGACGACCGACCGCGCCGGGCTGGAAAGAACGCCGACTTCATGAACGTCGAGCGCTCATCGCTTCGGCTCGATAGCGACCTTCGGCATTGTTCGAACGTCGATGAATTGTGACGCTTGCGCCCCCGGGTTGCCGCGACGCTCGGTCTTGGCGTCGTGTGGAGACCTTCAGGCGTTGTCGTCCTGGGTTCCCTGACTGTCCTCGTTCTTTGAACGTCGAGCGCAGGACGCCGGAGGTCGCTTGACTGGAGTGGTGATGTCTCCGTGGGTCAGGTCGCGGTCTTGACGTCAGCCCGGTGAATTCGGCCTTCGGATTCCGCCCTGTGCCCGACACACGTCCCTGGCGGTCCGACTGGTCTCGCCCTTCTGCCTCGAACGGCGAGATCCTCCTGATCCCACGCTGCGTCCACCGAAAGCCCAGACGAGGGGCGAACTGGATCGGTCGCCCAAGCTGTCCGGCAGCTGTGAAGGTCGTGCACGAGGCGACTTCCGGGCGAATGTCCCAGCCGAGTGCGACGATAGTGGGGGACAGGACGCCGAAGGGGTGGGGATGACGAACGGGCAGTTGAGCGCCGCACCGAGGAACCACGCGGCGTTCATCTGGTCCGTCGCAGACTTGCTGCGGGGTGACTACAAGCAGTCTGAGTACGGCAAGGTGATCCTGCCGCTCACCGTGCTGCGCCGGCTCGACTGCGTACTCGAGGCCACGAAGCCGGATGTGCTCGAGCGGTACGCCAAGTTGAAGGGCTCGATCGAGAACCTCGAGCCGGTCCTGTGTGCGGTCTCGGGAGAGCAGTTCTTCAACACGAGCCCACTGGACATCCGCCGCCTGCTCGATGACCCCGGTCAGCTTGCGGCCCAGTTGCGCGTGTACATCGCGGGGTTCTCATCCGCGGCTCGCGACGTGCTCGACAAGTTCGATATTGACGCGCAGATCACCCGGCTTGATAAGGCCAACCTGCTGTACCTGGTGATCTCGAAGTTCGCCGAGATCGACCTTCACCCGGATGTTGTCGACAACATCGAGATGGGCTACCTCTACGAGGAGCTCATTCGTCGGTTCTCCGAGCTCTCCAACGAGACGGCTGGTGAGCACTTCACGCCGCGTGAAGTGATTCGGCTGATGGTGAACCTGCTGCTCGTCGAAGACGGCGACGCGCTCACGAAGCCGGGCACGGTGCGCACACTGTTCGACCCTGCGTGCGGCACCGGAGGGATGCTCTCGGTCGCTGAGGACTACCTGCGTCACCTCAACCCCGGTGCCCGGCTCGAAGTGTTCGGCCAGGAGCTCAACGCCGAGACGTACGCGATCTGCCGTTCCGACATGATGTTGAAGGGACAAGACGCGTCACACATCGTGTGCGGCAACAGCTTCTCGGAAGACGGCCACAAGGACCGGCGATTCGATTACTGCCTCGCCAATCCGCCGTTCGGCGTCGAGTGGAAGAAGGTGGAAGACGCGATCCGGGGCGAGCACGAGAAGCTCGGCTTCGACGGACGGTTCGGCGCTGGCCTGCCGCGCATCAACGACGGCTCCTTCCTGTTCCTCCAGCACATGATCTCGAAGATGAAGCCGGTGGAAAACGGCGGTTCGCGCATCGCCATCGTCTTCAACGGATCACCGTTGTTCACCGGCGCTGCCGGCTCCGGCGAGAGCGAGATCCGCCGCTGGATCGTCGAGCACGACTGGCTCGAGGCCGTGGTCGCCCTGCCGGATCAGCTGTTCTACAACACCGGTATCTCTACGTACTTCTGGATCGTCACCAACCGCAAGGCGCCGGAGCGGCGCGGCAAGGTGCAGCTCGTCGACGCGCACGAGTACTTCACGAAGATGCGCAAGAGCCTGGGCGAGAAGCGCAAGCAGATCTCCGACGCGCAGATCGACGACATCACACGGCTCTACGCGGACTTCGCGGAGAACGATCAGGTGAAGATCTTCCCCAACGAGGCGTTCGGCTTCCTGCGCATCACCGTGGAGCGACCGCTGCAGGTCCGCTACGAGGTCACCGACGCGACCATCGAGGCCGTCAAGGCCACGAAGGCGTTCGCCAAGCTCGAAGCCGATGGCGAAGACACGGCCGAAGTGCTGCTCCGCGCCCTCGACGAGTCTCGGGGCGAGGGGTCCACCGACCGGCTCGCGTTCGACCATTCGTTGGGGTGGTCCGTGATCAACGCCTGGCGTGAGGTGAACGGCACGATCATCGATCCGGTGCCGCCGCCGTGGAAGGGCGAGGTGTTTCACGAGTTCCTCGACGTAAAGAAGCCGATCGCCAAGCAGATCATCGACGCGCTCGCAGTGCGCGATCCCGAGGCACCGGTGGTCGCCGACGCCAAGGGCCAGCCCGAGCCCGACCCCGAGCTGCGAGACAACGAGAACGTGCCGTTGCCCGAGCTGCCCGTCGAATGGGAGCCCGATCCCACGGAGCGATTCAGCACGGTCGACTACCACGCCGCGATCGCCGACTACATGGCCAACGAGGTGCACCTGTACGTGCCCGACGCGTGGGTCGACCTCGACAAGACGAGAGTCGGCTACGAGATCCCGCTCACGCGCCACTTCTACAGGTACGTACCGCCGCGATCCATCGCTGAGATCGACGCCGAGATCAAGCAACTAGAAGCGGAGATCCAGGATCGGCTCCGCGAGGTGACGGAGTGAAGGAGGTCCGCCCGCTTCGGGCCTACGCCGATGTCCAGTTGGGCAGGCAACGATCGCCGAAAGACGACGTCGGTCCCCACATGGTTCCGTACCTGCGTGCCGCGAACGTGAAGGACGGTGAACTCGACCTGAGCGATGTCAAGGAGATGAACTTCTCGCCCGACGAGCAGCGGCGCTTCGCGCTCAAGCCGGGAGACGTGCTCGTTTCGGAAGGATCGGGGAGTCTCGCCGCAGTGGGCGCGTCCGCGGTCTGGCGCGGTGAGATCAGCGGGACTGTGTGCTTCCAGAACACGCTGCTCCGTGTTCGTCCTCGCGCTACGACGGATGCGCGATTCCTCGCCTGGTGGTGCCGTCATGCATTCGCTGACGGCATGTTCGCCTCGGTGGCAACCGGCGCCAATATCTACCACCTGTCGGCGGAACGCCTTCGCGATCTTCCGATGACGTTCTTGGCGATCGATCGTCAGCGGGCAATCGCTGACGTGCTCGATGTTGCGACCGCGCGGATCGATGAGCTCATCGTGAAGAAGCAACGGCTCATCGAGCTTGCTCGGGAGCGGTTCGGTGCCCAACTTGAGCGAGACCTTCGCTCGCTCGATTGCGAGTGGGTGCCTCTGAAGTACTTCGTTGGCTTTCGGGAAGGGCCGGGAATCCTCGCGGCTGATTTCACGGATGTCGGCGTTCCGCTCCTGCGTCTTGCAAACATCGTCGATGGGACCGTCGTACTTGAAGGCTGTGGACATCTCGACCAAGCGATGGTTCGCGCGCGTTGGGCTCATCTCGCGGTCAAGGAAGGGGAGTTGCTGATATCGGGCAGCGCGGCATCGGTTTGGCCCGCTGTCGTGCCATCAGCGGCGTCCGGAGCCATTCCCTACACCGGGCTCATTCGCTTGTGGCCACTGCACGGTGATGTTGACCGCGAGTTTCTTCGGTACTTCCTCGCATCGGACTCGTTCACGGAACAGGTGGACCGCCTGAAGACAGGCATCGGGCTCCAGCATTGGGGCCCGTCGCACTTGGCCCGAGTCCGAATGCCCGTTCCCGAGCCAGGCATTCAGAGTGTGTTGGTCGAGGCGTGGGAGCAAAAATCGAGATCGGTGAGCAACGCCGAGGATGCCCTGAGGCGGCAGGTTCGTTATCTGCAGGAGCACCGTCAAGTCCTGATCACCGCGGCGGTTACGGGCGAGATCGACGTTCCTGGAGTCGCCGCGTGAGCGTGTCGGAGCTCGGGTTCGAGGACGCGATCGAGGCGTCGTTGCTCGAGGAAGGTGGCTATCTCAAGTCTTCGCCCGCGAACTTCGATCGGGTGGTCGGGCTTGATCCGGTGGAGTTGTTCGCGTTCGTCGAGTCCACGCAGCCGAAGGCGTGGTCGGATTTGTGCGCGCGTGGCTACGGCAACGACGAAGCCGCGGCGCGTGCCGGGTTCGCGAAGCGGCTCGCGTCGGAGATCGACAAGCGCGGCACGGTCGACGTGTTGCGACACGGCGTCGTCGACTACGGCGTCACGGTGCAGCTCGCGTACTTCCAGCCTGCGCACGGTCTCACGTCGGAGCTCGAACAGCGGTACCAGTCGAACCGCGTGAGCGTGACGCGCCAGTTCCGGTACGAGACGAGCTCGGAGAATGCGATCGACCTCGCGTTGCTGGTGAACGGGATCCCCACCGCGACGGCCGAATTGAAGAACCCGTTGACGCACCAGAACGTGAACCACGCGATCACGCAGTACCGGCAAGACCGAGATCCTGCGAACGTCACGCTCGCGAAGCGCGCTGTCGTGCACTTCGCCGTCGACCCTGACCTCGTGTATATGACGACTCGACTCGAGGGTGCACGAACGCAGTTCCTCCCGTTCAACCAGGGGTCCGGAGGGGCGGGACAGCAAGGCGGGAAGGGCAATCCGCCGTCAATCGAGGGCCACCGCACCGCATATCTGTGGGAGGAGGTGTGGCAGCGCGACGCCTGGCTCGACCTGCTGGCACGCTTCGTGCACGTCGAGCAGCCGGCAGTGCGCTCGGGCGCGACGAAAGCCGCGGCTGCGGTCACGATCTTCCCGCGCTTCCACCAATGGGACGCAGTTCGCCGGCTCG
>JADMIO011778087.1_pt1 | contig 50624 bp, 52 predicted proteins | sample 8958161 | NCBI WGS metagenome assembly JADMIO01 (sample SAMN16585339, study PRJNA669376) | soil metagenome | isolation source: Crop rotation soil | place: USA: Cullars Rotation, Alabama | collected 2011 | reverse complement strand
GCCGCGACTTCAAGTCACGTGAATTCCAAGCTTCGGATCCCACTGTGCTGGAAAGTGCAGCGGCATTCCTTCAGCACGCGGGCCGTGAGGCGGCGCATCCGGGCACCAAGATCCCGGAGACGTTGTTCGTCATGTTCCAGATGACCTTCGCGGCGATCACGCCGGCGTTGATCATCGGCGCCTATGTCGAGCGCATCAAGTTTGCGGCCGTGTTGCTGTTCTCTGCTCTCTGGCTCCTGGTGGTGTATGCGCCGGTGGCGCACTGGGTGTGGGGCGGTGGATGGCTCGCGGCACGCGGCGCGATGGACTACGCGGGCGGCATCGTCGTGCATGTGACGGCCGGCGTTTCGGCGCTGATGATCGCCTGGCTGCTCGGCCCGCGGGCGGCGTTTCCACATGCCGTGCGACCGCCGCATGCGCCGTGGATGGTGATGGTGGGCGCTTCGCTGTTGTGGGTTGGCTGGTTCGGGTTCAACGCCGGCAGTGCGCTCAGCGCAGGCGGTTCGGCGGCGATGACGATGCTGTGCACGCATCTGGCCGCCGCCGCCGCGACGCTGACATGGATGGGGATTGAGTGGGTTTCGTTCGGCAAGCCAAGCCTTGTCGGTGCCGTGACGGGCACGATCGCCGGACTGGCGACGATCACGCCCGCGTCGGGATATGTCGGTCCTGAGGGCGCCATGGTGCTGGGCGTGGCGGCCGGGTTCGTGTGTTTCGGCGCGGTGCAGGTCGTGAAGCGCTGGATGGGCGTGGACGATGCGCTCGATGTGCTGGGGGTGCATGGCGTTGGAGGCGCGATGGGCACGCTGCTGCTGCCGTTCCTCGTCGGCCTCGGCGTCGGCGGCGTGACACTCACGCAACCGGTGCTGAGCCAGTTCGTTGTGCAGGTGGAAGGTGTCGCTTCGGCGGGTGTCTGGTCGGCGGTGGCCACGCTGGTACTCGTGAAGGTCACGCAGTGGCTGGTCGGTCTGCGTGTCGATCCGGAGCACGAGACCCAGGGCCTCGATTTCACGTCCCACGGCGAGACCGCCTACAACCTCAACCAGTGAGGCTTCCATGAAGTTCATCATCGCGATCATCCAGCCGCACCGCCTCGACACCGTGCGCGGCGCGCTCCAGACGCTGGGCATCGAGGGCATGACGGTGACGGAGGTGCGCGGCTATGGCCGCCAGCGCGGGCAGAAAGAGATTTACCGCGGCGCCGAATATGCGATCTCGTTCGTGCCGAAGCTCAAGATCGAGATCGCCGTCGATGACGGACGCGCGGACGACGTGATCTCTGCGATCCAGGAAGCGGCGCGCACCGGCAAGGTCGGCGACGGAAAGATCTTCGTGCTCGACCTTCAGGCCGCCTTGCGCGTGCGGACCGGCGAGCGGGACGGCGACGCGCTCTAGCGCGCGGCCACGGCGATGAGTGGCCTGGCCTCGGCCTTCTGCGCCGCGGCGTCGAATTTCGTTCGGGCCGTGTCGATCTTTCCGATGTTGCGAAGCGCCCAATCGCCGAGGGCGGTGACGGGCTCAAGCAGCGAGCGGCCAAGCGCCGTCAGTTCGTAGTCGACCCGCGGCGGAATCGTCGCAAACACGGTGCGGGTTATCAGTCCGTCGCGTTCCAGGCCGCGTAGCGTGAGGGTCAGCATGCGCTGAGATATCCCGCCGATCTCTTTCTTGAGCTCGTTGAACCGCATCGAGCGCTGCCCAAGCCGGGTCACGATCAGCACCGACCACTTGTCGCCGATCCTGGCAAGGACGCCGGAAACCGCCTTGCAGTGGGGAGTGTCATGGATGTGACCGCGTTTCATCGGCGTGCCTTCTTGCGCTGGCCCGTTGCGGGCATCATCTTAGCGTCAGTTACAAATTGATACTTGGCACCTGACAGATACTTAATCAAGGAGACTTCCATGGCCCTTCGCCTGCACACCATCATCGGCTCGACCCGGCCGGGGCGCGTCGGCCCCGCCATCGCGCACTGGTTCCACGATCACGCGCAGAAGCACGGCAAGTTCGACGCCCATCTGGTCGATCTCGCGGATTTCAACCTTCCGATCTACGACGAACCGCATCACCCGATGCGCCGGCAGTATGAGAAGGACCACACCAAGAAGTGGTCGGAAAGCGTCAACGCGGCCGATGCGGTGGTGCTGGTGACGCCGGAGTACAACATGAGCACGCCGCCGGCGCTGGTGAATGCGATCGATTATCTGTTCTGGGAATGGCAGTACAAGCCGATGGCCGTCGTGAGCTATGGCGGCGTGTCGGGCGGCACGCGCGCGGCGCAATCGCTGCGGCTCCACATCTCGACGCTGAAGACGATGCCGATCCCGGAGGGCGTCGCGATTCCGAATTTCTACACCCAGATGAAGGACGGGAAGTTCATCGGCAACGAGTTCAACGAGCAGGGCGTGGCCGCTTCGCTCAACGAGTTGCACAAATGGTCGGAAGCGCTCGCGGCTCTGCGCGAAGGCGTGCGGCACCCGAAGAAATAGCTCTACCTGTCATGGGCGGCCTTGAGCCGCCCATCCATTCCGGGCGCGCGCTCGCGCGCGGATGGGTGGCCGGGTCAAGCCCGGCCATGACGATGTGGAAGCTGGGCTAGTTCACGCCGTTGAAGAAGCGCGAGAGGCGGAATTCGCTGATCCAGCTCCACACCGCGTGGGCGTTCAGGAAATCGTAGGAGCCGACGACGAACTCGGCGCGGCCGACGAGGTTCTCTACCGGCACCATGCCGACTCCACCGCGGTCCGCGGTCTCTCGGCTGTCGAGCGAGTTGTTGCGGTTGTCGCCCATCATGAACATGTGGCCGGGCGGCACGACGAATTCCTGGGTGTCGGTGAGATAGCCGCTCCAGGTCCATTGATAGATCGGGTGGGTCTTGCCGTTGGGCAGCGTCTCGATATAGCGCGGGACGTCGGCCGTAACGCCGTTCTCGTCCTCGACCGCACCGGTGCCGTCGGCCTTGAGCGGCGCCTCCTTGCCGTTGATCCAGAGGCGCCCGGCGATCATCTGGATGTGGTCGCCCGGCAGGCCGATGACGCGCTTGATGTAGGTCTGCGCCGGATCGCGCGGCAGGCGGAAGACGACGACATCGCCACGCTCCGGCATTTTCTGGAGCAGGCGATCCGAGGACGCCGGGCCCATGGCGAACGGCACAGAGTACCGGCTGTAGCCATAGGGATACTTCGCCGCCACGAAGGCGTCGCCTATGGCGAGCGTCGGCTGCATCGAGCCGGAGGGGACATAGAACGGCTGGGCGATTGCGGTGGTCGAGGCGAAGGTGATCGCCACGACGGCGATCGGCTCCAGCACGGCGCGCATGACGCCCTTGCCGTCCTTGACCCCCAGGAGGCGTTGAATCGCAGGCCAGAAGGTGTTTTCGCCAGTCATTGCGCGCTCTTTACCGCAGATTCCAAATTTCGCCATCCGGTCGGGCTTATTCAAGGCCGGGAACGTTGGGATTTGGTTTCCTTGACGGAATTTCATCCGCCTGCTTAAGCCAAGGCCATGGCTAGGAAATTGACGCAATTGGGCCGTGCGGTGCCGCTGCCGCAGGCGCCGAAGCAGGCGATTCTCGAGGCGGTCCCTAACCCGCAGGCGGGTTCCGACTATGTCGTGCGGTTCACGGTACCCGAATTCACATCCCTGTGCCCTGTCACCGGGCAACCCGATTTCGCGCATTTCGTGATCGACTATGTGCCGGGAAAGAAGATCGTCGAATCGAAGTCCCTGAAGCTGTTCCTGTTCAGCTTCCGAAATCACGCTGCGTTCCACGAGGACTGCACCGTGTATGTGGGCAAGCGCATCGTTGCCGCGATCAAACCCAAATATCTGCGCATCGCGGGGTACTGGTATCCGCGTGGCGGCATTCCGATCGACGTGTTCTTCCAGACGGGCAGGGTGCCGTCCGGCGTGTGGCTGCCCGACACCGGCGTTGCGCCCTATCGCGGCCGCGGCTGATGGTCGAGGTAGTCCCGATTGCGGAAGGCGACAAGGCGGCGCTGTGGCCGCGGATGCAGGACTACATCCGCGAGCTGATGCCGTATGACGGCGGCCCGATGCCGGCGGACGGTGTGTTTCACTATCCGTATTTCGACGACTATTGGCGCGAGCCAAAGCATCGCTGGCCGTTCTGGGGCGTGGCCGACGGCAAGCGGGTGGCCTTTGCGCTGGTGCACCGCCAACCCGAGCGGTTCGAGATGGCGGAGTTCTATTCGTTCCCCGAAGCCCGCCGCACGGGCGTGGCGCTGCCGTTTGCGCAAGCGGTGATCGCGCGCTTTCCAGGGCCGTGGGAGATGACGCAGTTCGCCGCCAACACCGGTGCGGTCGCATTCTGGCGCCGCGTTCTAGCGCCCTATCCATTCGACGAGAGCAGCTATGTCGGCGAGCAATCGGGCAAGCCCCGGCTGCGCCAGACGTTCGTCGTTCCCTAGATCCGCTTCAGAAGCTCGGTCTTCTTGGTTTCAAACTCTTCGGCCGTGATGTGGCCCTGGTCGCGCAGTTCCGCGAGGTGGCGGATCTGGTCGGCGACATCGGCGGCCGTTGTCTTTGCGGGCGGCGCCGGTGTGACGATGGGCGAAGGTGGAGGCGTGTAGACCGGCGTCGGCTGCGGCGCTGGTCCGCCGCCACTGACCTTGGGCGAGGCCTGCATGCGTGTGTGGATGTGCGCGAGCGCGTCGGCCGGCCACTTCGTGAAGATGTTGTAGAACAGATAGCCCTCGACGCCGACCACGATCAGGAACCACAAGCCCGTGTTGATGAACCAGCTTCCGAAGATGAGTGCGACGAAGCCGATGCCGAGCGCGTAGATGATGAACTGCGAGGCCGGCTCGACTGCGATGCTGACCGTGGACTGCCCGGCCACCGCACCGGGCGCGATGATTGCGCGCCCGGGCATGATGGCATCGATGGAGGCGGTCTCGACGTCCTTGCGGGTGAGCGAGAATTCGATGGTCGTGGGCGGCACCTGCTGGCCCAGCGTCATGCCTGCGGATTGGAGCGCTTCGCGCGTGTAGCTGAACGCGTCCGCCGGGCTCATCGCGAAGGTGTAAAGCGCCGTTGCCGCCATCGGGTGCTCCGATTCCGGTTGTCACTGTGTCAGAGATAGGTACGGCGGGGCTAGTGTGCCAGCCGGGCGACCGGCTCGTGGCGGTGGCAACTCACGATATGGTCGTTGACCAGGCCGACCGCCTGCGCGAAGGCGTAGACGATCACCGGGCCGACGAAATTGAAGCCGCGCTGTTTCAGCTCCTTGGACAGCCCCTGGCTCATTTTCGTTTCGGCCGGGACCTGTTTCAGGGTCTTGAAGGAGTTCTGCTTCGGCTTGCCGTCGACGTGCTTCCAGATGAAGTCGCGGAAGCCGCCGGGTTCCTTCTCCTCGATGTCGAGCCAGAGTTGCGCGCCCTTGATGGCGGCATTGATCTTCGACGGCGAACGGATGATGCCCTCGTTCTTGAGCAGGCGGTTGACGTCGCGCTTGCCGTAGCGGGCGATCTTCGCGGGATCGAACTTGTCGAACGCCGCACGGAAATTCTCGCGCTTCTTGAGGATGGTGATCCACGACAGGCCGGCCTGGAAGCCGTCGAGCACGAGCTTTTCGTAAAGGGCGCGCGGATCGTATTCCGGCACGCCCCATTCTTCGTCGTGATAATCGCGGTAGATCTGTTCCTTGACCGACCAGCCGCAGCGGATGACGTCATCGCTCATCGGCGGGTGCAGTACACGTTCGTGAAATTTCCGCCGGAGGTTTGGACCACGACGTGGAAGGTGGTTTCGTTCGCTTCGTTGCGGTCAATCACCGTGCTGGCGACCGAGTTTCCGCCGCTGCTCAGGCCACCGAGCGGACCCTTCCACAGAACGACCTTGCCTTCGACATCATACGGATAGAACTCGTGCGCATCGGATTCCGAGTCCGGACCCGAGTAGCGCCCGCCCTCGATCGTTATGTTGCCCATAAGCGCCGACAAACCCATCGTGCACTGATAGGTGCCGTCCGGCAGACCGCCTTTGCCCTCACCACCCCCGCACGCGGCTGTGAAGAGACCCAGGGTTGCGATGCAGGCGGTGCGGAAAAGCGTGCGCGAAGAGATCAACGGCGCTTCGCTTTCTTCTTGGCCTTTTTGGCGGGTGCTTTCTTTGCGGGCTTCTTCTTGGGCGCAGCCTTTTTTGCCTTCTTCGCGGTGCTGCGCTTTGCCGCCTGGGCCTGCGGCACCGGCGTGGCGAGCAGGGCGGCTTCGATCTTGTTACCATCCAGATCGTAGATGAAGGCGCCGTAGTAGTCCGGGCCGTAGTCGGGGCGCGGGCCGGGCTCGCCGTTGTTGCTGCCGCCTTCCCTGAGCGCGACTTCATGGAATTTGTGCACCTGCGCCTTGGTGCGCGCGATGAAGCCGAGATGCGTGCCGTTGCCGACGCTCATCGGCTTCTGGTCGTGCGGGGCGCCGACCCAGAACTCAGGGCGATCGGTGCCGTAGCCGATGGCATGGGGCGAGAAGTCGGCGACGCGCTTGTAGCCGAGGGTGGCGAGAACGGCGTCGTAAAACCTGGCGGCGCGGTCGAAGTCGGTCACGCCGACGGACACGTGATGGAGCATGGCAAAATCTCCGGAGAAATCCGCGCGAAGGCTTTCACCGGGTCATGGAACCGTCAAGGAAAAAGCCATGACGGTTTGATCAATTCGACCGCACTGCTGCCAGCGCTGACAGGAGCATCTTGCGCCTCGTCGAGACGGTCGAGGCGGATAAGCGCGAAGCCGCTGTCGCCATAGGATGCGGTGATCTCGCCGATGTCCTTCTCCCCGGCGCGCACGGATGTATCGGCGGGGGGAAGAGCGGCGCCGATGGCAGGGAGCAGGCGCTTGCGGGCGGTGCCGCGGTGCTTCATCCGCGCGGTCAGTTCCTGGCCGATGTAGCAGCCTTTCTGGAAATCGATGGCATGAAGCTCGTCGAGGTCGGCATCGAGGGCGAACATCTTGTCGGAGCCAAAGTCCGTCGCTTCCGGCACGCCAAGCGCGAGACGTTGCGCGTGATAGGCATCGGCGCGCAGCAGGCCGACATGCATTTCGCCTTTCGCGACGATAGCGCGGGTGCCGAGCGCAGGAACGCGCGGGTCAGGATAGGCGATCGTGTACTTGGCGTGGCCGCCATCCCACTCGGCGAGCACGGCGAGCTGATCCCGTGGTTCGAGCGTTACCTTGGCGCGCAGCTTGTACATCGAGAGGCGCTTGAGCAACGCGTCGCGTGCGGTGGCGAGGCAGTCGATCAGAATCGCGCCGTCGCCTTCCACCAGGAAGAAGTCGAAGAGAATTTTCCCCTGGGGTGTCAGAAGCGCGGCGTACACGCCGTTGCCTGGCGCTAGGCGCTCGATGTCGTTGGTGATCAGCCCTTGGAGGAAGCTGCGCGCTTCCGGGCCGGTGACGGCGATGACGGCGCGGTCTTCCAGATGGGCGATGGGCATGGCACGAGAACTAATGCGCCCGCTTGCGGTTGCCAAGGTGGCGGTCTAGGGAACGAGCATGTCCGAGACCTTCGATCTGCTTATCCGCGGCGGCGTTGTGGCCACTCCCAACGGGATCGCCGAGGGCGATGTCGGCGTGCGTGGCGGCAAGATCGCCGCCATTGGTTCCCTTGGCGGCGCGAAGGCGGCCGAGACCTTCGAAGCGCGCGGGCTGCATGTACTTCCCGGCGTGATCGACAGCCAGTGCCATTTCCGCGAGCCAGGTAATGAGCACAAAGAGGACCTGGAAAGCGGCAGCCGCGCGGCCGTGCTAGGCGGTGTCACGGGTATCTTCGAAATGCCCAACACGTTTCCGCCCACGACGACGCGAGCGGCGATGGAAGACAAGCTGGCGCGGGCGAAGAACCGCATGCACTGCGACTACGCATTTTATATCGGCGCGACGCCTGCGAACCTGGGCGCGCTGCCGGAGCTCGAGCGTATGCCGGGTGTTGCGGGTGTGAAGGCGTTCCTGGGCTCGTCGACTGGAACGCTGTTGCTGGATCATGAGGAAGACATCGCGGCGATGCTGCGCAGCGGGCGGCGGCGCGTGGCGGTGCATTCGGAAGACGAAGACCGGCTGAACGCGCGCAAGCCCCTGCGGGTCACCGGCGATCCGCGCAGCCATCCGGTGTGGCGCGATGCGGAAGCGGCGCGTATGTCGACCGAGCGTGTGATCCGTCTGGCGCGCGCAGCGGGGCGGCGGCTGCATGTGCTGCATGTGACGACGGCGGATGAAATTCCGTTGCTGGCCGCGGCGAAAGAAATCTGCACGGCGGAGACCACGCCGCAGCACCTGACCCTGGCCGCGCCCGAGTGCTACGAACGCCTTGGTACCTACGCGCAGATGAATCCGCCGATCCGGGACGCGTCGCATCGCGAGGCGCTGTGGCATGCGGTGACGCAAGGCGTGATCGATGTGATCGGCTCCGACCACGCGCCGCACACGCGCGCGGAGAAGGACAAGACTTATCCCGATACGCCGTCGGGCATGCCCGGCGTGCAAACACTTGTGACGATCCTGCTCGACCACGTCGCGGCGGGGCGGCTGACGCTGGAGCGCTTCATCGATCTGACCAGCGCGGGCGCGGCGCGCATCTTCGGCATCGCAGGTAAAGGACGCATCGCTCGCGGCTTTGACGCCGACTTCACGATCGTCGATCTGAAGGCGCGCCATACGATCGAGAACAGCTGGATCGCGTCCAAGTGCGGCTGGACGCCGTTCGATGGCATGACCACCACAGGTTGGGCGCTGGCGACAATCATCCGCGGCAAGACCGTGATGCGCGACCGCGCGCTGACACTGGCCGCACAGGGCGAGCCGGTCCGCTTCACCGAGACACTTTCGCCAACGCCTTGACGCGGCGCGCGAATTCGGGTGGCCTCCTGCCAAACAACGGGTGGGTTTTGCCGCATGACCAGCCGCTTCAAGGCCATTCTGCTCAAGAAGGATGGCGACAAGCAGTCCGCTGAAGATGTCGAGCTATCGACCGACGACCTGATGCCAGGTGACGTTACGGTTGCGGTGTCGCACTCGACAATAAACTACAAAGACGGCCTGGCGCTGACCGGCCGCTCGCCGGTGGTGCGCAAGTTCCCGATGATCCCGGGCATCGACCTGGCTGGCGTGGTGGAAAGCTCCGACAACCCGAATTTCAAGCCCGGCGACAAGGTCGTGCTGAACGGCTTTGGCCTGAGCGAAGTGCACTATGGCGGGTACGCGCAGAAGGCGCGGGTGAAGGGCGACTGGCTCGTGCCGTTGCCAGCTGCCTTTACGCCGGCGCAGGCGATGGCGATTGGTACTGCGGGTTACACCGCAATGCTGTGCGTGCTGGCGCTGGAAGACGCCGGCATCACGCCCGCGAAGGGTTCGGTCATTGTGACCGGTGCCAGCGGCGGTGTCGGATCAGTCGCCGTCGCGGTGCTGGCAAAGCTTGGATACAAGGTCATCGCATCCACGGGACGTCCCGAGGAAGAGGCATATCTCAAGGGTCTGGGCGCGTCCGAGATCATTCCACGCGCCGAACTTTCCGGCGAGCCGCGCATGCTGGGCAAGGAGCGCTGGGCAGGCGCCGTCGACAGTGTGGGCTCCAAAACGCTCGCGAATGTCATTTCACAGACATCCTATGGCGGCGCTGTGGCGGCATGCGGGCTAGCGGGTGGCATGGACCTGCCGACCAGCGTCGCGCCGTTCATCCTGCGCGGCGTGTCGTTGCTGGGTGTCGACTCCGTGCAGATGCCCAAGCCTCGGCGCATCCAGGCGTGGAACCGGCTGGCCAAGGATCTCGACCCGAACAAGCTCGCGGCGATGACGGAAACGATTCCGCTCTCGGGCGTTCGCAAGGCGGCCGACGACATCCTGGCGGGCAAGGTTCGCGGGCGTCTGGTTGTCGAGATCTAGAGAGTGTTCGATTACATCTACCTAGCGCTTTCGGGCGTGGTGATCGGGCTGATCGTGGCCGTGCCGATAGGGCCGGTGAACCTGATCTGCATCCGCCGCACCCTCGCGTTCGGGCCACTGAACGGGTTTGTGTCGGGGCTGGGCGCGGCACTGGGCGATACGATCTTCGCGATCGTCACCGGTTTCAGCCTGACCTATATCGCGCAATTGATCGAAGGCTATTCCCGCATCCTCGAACTCGCCGGCGGGGCGATGCTGATCTACTTCGGCGTGCATACGTTCCTTGCCAAGGTTCAGGCGCGCCTGGATGACAAGCTCACCTCGCGTGAGAAGGGGCGCGCCACCCTGTTCCGCACCATGGCGTCGACCTTTGCCCTCACAATCACCAATCCCGCGACGCTCATTGGCTTTGCGGCGCTGTTCGCAGGCCTTGGCGGCCTTGCCGGCGGACATCCCAGCATCGCTTCGGCGTCCTTCGTGGTGATCGGCGTGGCCGCAGGTTCGGCGGGCTGGTGGCTTGCGCTGACGACGGTGGTGGGCCTGTTCCACGCAAGCATCAATGACCGCGCGATGCGATTGATCAACCAGGGATCGGGCCTCGCTATCGCGGGCTTCGGCCTCGCGGTGCTGGTGCACCTGGCGTTGAAGATCTTCTGACGATATCCAGCGACACGCCTCGCAATTCCTTTGCCGTGGGGGTGCGATCGGGTTCGCCTGCGTCTGTCAGCACGACACGAATGCGTAGCCGGCGGCTCATCCGCGGCACATGCACCGGGATCGCATAGAGTCCGGCGGCATGCGCACCGCGCACCGCGAATGGCGACACGGTGCCCAGCAAGGTGTTGCCGGTATAGATGTCGATCTCCATGCCGCGCCGAAGAACGCCGGCATTGACGTGCAGCACGAGGTCATCATTGGGCGTTGCGACTTGCGGCACAGACAAAATGACGATGCGGCCCACTTCCCCCGCGCCAGCCGGCAGCGCGAGAAGCGCAAGCCAGCAGAGCGCGGCGGGGAGCAGGCGCACGATCAGGGTTGGACCGAGACAGAAACGCCCTTCAGCAGAGGTGCGGCGTTGGGCGTGGCCGTGAGAAGCGGCGACGGCGTCGATGGCACCACCGTGAACACCAGATCGCCCGGCGCCTTGCCCCTTGCTGCGGCCGGAAGTTTCGTCAGCGGCACCTTGAACGTCGCGTCCATCACCATTCCCGGCATGAACCCGAAGAACGAGATCGTGCCGACATAATAGGGGCTGCTCACGTCGACAGCCCGCGTGCCCGGCGGCGCATTGACGAGCACGTCGTATTCGCGCGGCGCATTTCCGGCCGCTGGATGAGGAAGCGTGATGTTGACCACCAGCGCGCCCGATGCCGCGAGCTGCAGCATGCCCTGCGGCACGCTCACGGCACCCTGACCGGCGTGCACCGAACCTTGCACCGCGTTGGCGGCGACAACCACCGGGGGCTTGCCGATCACCTCTTCGCCCGATCCGGGCTGGTAGGTGTAGTCGAAGCCGTCGATCTCGATGCTGTCGCCGGCGTTCTTGCGCGCCGCCGGCTGGCCCTTGGCGTCGATGTAGAACAGGAACGGCTCATCCGAGAAGGTTTTGAGGTCTGCGCCGGTGGGCAGCCAGGGGAGTTTCAGCGCCTTCTGCTTGCGCGTCCACACGTCCCACAGGCGGTCCATGTTGGAGTGGTGGAGGAAGAATACCGGATCGACCGGCGACAGGTTGTCGGCCATGTAGCCGAATTTCAGGTAGTCCTTGTCGGGAATGTGGCCGATGCCGCCGATGTTGTTGTGCACCTTGTTGTGCGGCTGGCCTTCCAGGATGGCGAAGACGTTGCCGCTGCTCGGTTGGGTGTTGTGCGACGGTGTCTGGATGGAGTTGAAGTCCTTGAAGGCGGTCGGTTTCAAGCCCGCTTCGATGGTCTTGAGCGACACCGTGACCTGCGTCTTCGGATCAAGACCGGGATTTGTCTTCGACAGCCAGCGCGCATTCGGGGTGGTCGCGAACATGGCGCTCTGCTGGTAGTCCTTCACCTGCTGCCACATCGACGCAATGGTGGGCATCTCGCGGGTGTTGAGCTGCGCGAGTTGCGCCGGCGACAAGCCCTTCCAGTAGGCCGTCATGGCTGGGTTCAGATACTTGAAGAATGTGTCGAAGCTCGAGATGAATGGGTTGTACGCGGCGTTCGTCGGATCGAGCACGCCGTCAAACATCCCCGCAGGCATGCGCGGCAACTGGGTCCAGTCCCAATAGGGGAAGGCAAAGTTCGGATTGCCGCTGGCCTCGCGCACGATCTGCTCGAAATAGCCGACGAAGGGGCGGTGCCAGACGAAGAACCACCAATTGCCGTGCGGACAGTCCATGGTGTGGATGAAGGCGTAGCGGAACCAGTTGCGCGGATCGGCCGGCGGAAGCGACAGGAGTTTGCCGATGCCCTTGGCATAACTGGCCAGCATGGCTTGTCCCTGTGGGCTGGTGACGTTGTAGCGCGTGTATTTCGCGGCCGGCGCGGCTTGCGCGGGCAGCAGCGCGGTGCCGGCTGCCGCAGCCGCGGTGCCAAGAAATACGCGGCGTGAAAATCCCGGAATGTCGAACGCAACGGTCATGGCGAAATCCCCCGTGGTTGCAGCGGGATTCCGTCACGCGCGAGAAATGGCGTCAAAGCAAAGATCGGTAATGGGGTTGGTATCGCCTCCCCGGATCAGCGGGGGTTGACAGCGGATCAGGATCCGCCGTCGACCGTGAAGATTCCCCAGCGCGGGCAGAGGAGGCCGGCAACCGGCTCCGCGACGAACTTGTGCTTCTTCTCATCGATCCGCCACGCCGCCAGCGCGGGAAGCGGGGGGCCGGCCCGAGGAGTGGTGCGTCGGATCCGGATCAAAGCCCTTCCGGTTGTCGAGAACCGCGTAGATCGTGTCTGCGATATCCTTGCCATTGCGTTGGCAGGTGCCGCTGAACTCCGGCGTGGCGCGCGAGTGCGGTGGGAAGGCGAGCACGTCGTAGATATGGCCGCTGTTATCGATCAGCAGATTGTAACTGGCGCCGCAGATCGTCCAGGAGACCATCTGAAGCTTGTCGCTGATCTCTTCCGCGCCTTCGTCCTTCAGGCCGATGGCTTTGTGCGCGTCCTCGATCTTGACCGCGGTCCCGTCCGGCATCGTCTTGCCGATCAGCGCCTTGGAAATATCGCTGCCACATGTCACGGCATCAAATGCATCATGCGCCTGCGCGCCGCCGGTGAGCAGCGCCAGTGCGACAAGCGCTCCGAACAGGCGCTTCATGCGCGGACGGCGGCCTTCGCGAGCGCTGCCATGCGCCCGATCACCTGTTCGGCCTCGGTCATGATCTCCTCGATGATTTCGCGCGCCGGCTTCACCTCGCGGATGGCGCCTGCGCCCTGACCCATGGCGAACGCGGAGGTCTCACGTGAGAGCCCTTCGATCTGGCCGCCGATGCCGCCCATGACTCCGGCTTGCGACGAGAGCATGGACTGCTGCGGGAAGGGCTTGATGTCCTGCGGCCGTTTCTCCCAGTCGGCGACCCATTCGTTCTTGAAGACGCGCATCGGCTTGCCGGAGTAGGAGCGGGTGATGATCGTGTCTTCGTCTGTCGCGTCGAGGATGACCTGCTTGTAAAGCGCGCCAGCATGCGCCTCGGTCGAGGCGATGAAGCGGGTGCCCATCCACACACCCTGCGCTCCCAACGCCAGCGCTGCCGCCAGACCGCGGCCGTCCACAATGGAGCCGGCGGCGATAACCGGAATCTTCACGGCGTCGACGATCTGCGGGATGAGCGCCATGCCGGCGATGCGGCCGGTATGGCCGCCGGCTTCGGTGCCCTGCGCCACGACGGCGTCGAGGCCGCCACGCTCCGCCGACATCGCGTGCTTCACGGCGCCGTTGACGTTCATGACCTTTAGGCCCGCGTCATGGAATTTCTTGGTGAGGTGCGGCGGCGGCACGCCGAGGCCAGAGATGAACGCCTTGGCGCCGCCCTCGATGATGATGTCGGCGGTGCGTTCCAGCGACTCCGGTACTGCAGCGAGGAGGTCGACGCCGAACGGCTTGTCGGTGTTGTCGCGCACGACTTTCATCTCGTGCTTGATCTGGTCGAGCGAACGGCCCGCCATGCCCAGGGTTCCGAAGCCGCCCGCCTCCGACACCGCGGCGGCGAGCTCGCCATACGAAACGCCGCCCATTCCGGCCAGCATGATGGGATACCTGATGCCGAGCATGTCGCAGAGTGGCGTCCGGATGGTCATTGGAGCGTTTCCTGTTCTTGTCAGCAGTGAGCGTAGCGGAGGTTCCGTGGGGGTTGTCAAAGCGCCCCCCGGACCTGATAAACTTCACCAACAAGCAAACTGTCTGCCGGAGGACCAGCATGGATGAGAACGCATTGAAGCCTGCGGAAAGTCTGGCGAAGCTCGGCAAGACGCCGTTTCCCGGCCAGACCGAGGAATACCGCAAGGCGCGCGAGGCACTTTTGGCCAAGGAGATCGACTTTCGCCGCCATCTGACGCGCCTGACCGAGCAACGGATGGCACTGCCGCCGGGGCCGGTGATCGAGAAGAACTACCGCTTCAAGGATGCCAATGGCGCAGAGGTGGGGCTGATCGATCTGTTCGGCGCCCACGACACGCTGGTCGCCTATTTCTGGATGTTCGGGCCGCAGCGGGAGCGTCCGTGCCCCATGTGCACCAACTGGCTTGGTTCGGTGAACGGCAACGCCGCCGACATCAACCAGCGGGTCGCCCTGAAGATCTTCGGCCGTTCGCCGGTCGCACGGCAATTGGCGTTCGCGGCCGAGCGCGGCTGGAAGGATCTCGACTTCGTGCAGACGGTGGGCGATGACTACGCCAACGACCTCGGCCTCATCGCCGAGAATGGCGGTGAGAGCCCGGCACTGACCGTGTTCAAGCGCGAGGGCGACAAGGTTCGCCTGTTCTGGGCCAGTGAGATGGCCATGGCGATGGCCGATCCGGGGCAGGATCCGCGCGACGCGCCCGATGTCGCGGCGTTGTGGTCGATCCTCGACCTCACGCCGGGTGGACGCGGCACGGATTGGTATCCCAAGCTCAGCTACTAGCCGAACCGCTTCTGCGCCTCGCGTGTCAGGCCAAGCGCGACCGAGAGGAAGTCCGATCCGGTTGTGGCGTGCGCAGTGGGCGCGGCGCGAATGATCGCCTCGCGGACGGCCGGGACCTTTCCGGAGCCGCCAGTGAAGAAGATCGTGTCGATGTCCGCGGCCTTCAGGCCGGCGTCGGCGATACACGCGGCTGCGGTCTTGAAGAGACGATCGGTCTTGGCGCCGATCGCACGATCGAAACCCTTGCGCGTCGCTTCGGCGGAAAGGCCGGTCTCGATGAAGCCGAGGGGCAGGGCGGTGCTTTCCGCATCGCTCAGGGCGATCTTGCCGTCTTCGACCGCGAAGGCGATGCGATGGCCCAGGCGCCGGCGGATGACGCCGAGCAACCGCGCCACCTTTTCGGGCTCGCGGGCGCCGGCGATCAGCTCGACCAGCATCCGGTCGTTCTGGAAGGTGTAGGTGAAGTTGATCGTCGACCAGGTCGCCAGCTCGTAATACAGCGAGTTCGGCATCGGCAGGTTCTTTTCGACGAGATGCGTTCCCAAGCCAAGCATCGGCATCACGGCATCGATGCTCAGCAGCGAATCGAAATCCGTGCCGCCGACGCGCACACCATCATTGGCAAGGATGTCCTGGCCCCGGTCGGCGCGCAGACGGCGCCCCGGGCCGATGCGGATCACTGTGAAGTCCGATGTGCCGCCCCCGATGTCGGCGATCAGGACCGTTTCCTCACGAGTCGCGGATTCCTCGTAGTGATAGGCGGCCGCGATGGGTTCGTAGACAAAGGCGACGTGCCTGAAGCCCACCCGATTTGCGATGCCTTCCAGCACGCGCTGGGCCTTTGCGTCGGCGGCGTCGTCATCGTCGACGAAACGGACGGGGCGGCCATGAACGACCGCAGATAACTCTTTACCGGCAAAGGCTTCCGCCTGCTCCTTGAGGTGTCGGACGAAGATTTCCACCACATCGGTCAAGGCAACCATCTTGGAGCCCAGAGCCGTTTTCTCGTCGATCAGCGGCGAGCCCAGGATCGACTTGAGGGCGCGCATCAGGCGGCCGTCGTGCTGGCCAATGTAGGTGTCGATGGCGCGGGCGCCGAACAGCACGTTGCCCTTGTTCTCGTAGTCGAAGAACACGGCGGACGGGATCAGCGTCTCGCTGCCCTCGACGGGTGCGAGGGTAGGCGCGTTGCCGCGCACCACGCCGATGGCGGAGTTGGAGGTGCCGAAATCGAGGCCGCAGGCAGTCATGAATCATCCCCGGTGAGAGCGAAAGGGGATGTCATCTATTACGCCGGACCCGGCCTTGCCAGTCTGTTTCTTTTGGCTTAAACGAGGCGCGCTCATGGGATGTCCGAGAAATCGGGCATCCCATTTGTCTTTGTACGGATTTATTCCGCGGGAGCGAGGGCCGCCCTGCGCGGCCGCTGCGCGGCTTCCCACATCGCGATGATCAGCACGTTCGGAATCCAGCTCGTGTAGGCGAGCCACACAGACATCTCCGGGTAGCTGTGGAAGCCGCCCATCAGGAAGAACGGAATCTGGAGGCGCAGCGTGACGGCGCCGAAGGTCATTGCATAGCTGTAGCGCATCAGCGTGCGGTGCAGGGTGAAGTTGCGCGCCACGGCAGCGCGCCACGCCCAGGCCGTTGTGCCCACCCACAGCGCCGCCAGGATAGCGAACCCCACACCCGCCACCGGGCCACCCGACGCGTACGGCGCCGTCGCCAGCGCGCCCACGCCTGCGATGAGGCAGGCGGCCACATAGATGCGGCCGCTATAGCGATGGAAACGCGGATAACGGGCGCGGATGCGCGGGACGAACTGGAACGGGCCGAGCAGAAGCGCGAACGGCGCCACCAGCATGTGGGTCAAAGCCTGAACCGGCACACGTTCGATCACATGGCGTATGCCATCGTCGACCGCCGGCCAGACGTTGAACAGCACGGCCTCGAAGCGCATGGCGTGCAGCGCGACGGCGACGGCCAGGAACGCCATCGTGCCGTACGCGAAGCGGTTGATGCCCTGGGCCATTGGCGACTCCATCTTAACAATGTACAGATAGGCTAGGATGCGATTTGAACAGTGTCAAGATGGCGAAAGCAAAGACTCCGACAAAAAAGCGGGCCTACCACCACGGCGATCTGAAGGACCAGTTGGTCGCTGCGGCTGAGGCCATCATCCTGGAACGGGGCGTAGATGGATTTACCCTGCGCGAGGCTGCGCGAAGGGCTGGCGTGTCACCGGCGGCGCCGGCGCATCATTTCAAGGACGCCAAGGGGCTGCTGGCCGAGGTCGCGCTGCGTGGCTTCGCGGAGTTCGGCGAGGCCCTCGATGCGGCGGACAGGAGCGGAGGCGCGGACCCCAACAAGCGGCTGATGGCGCAGGGCGTGGCCTATGTGAACTTTGCGCTCAAGCATCAGGCGCGCTTTCAACTCATGTTCGCGCATGGCAAGTACGACATCGCTTATCCCGGGCTGGCAGAAACCGGCAATCGTGCTTTCCGCGTACTCGAACGTGCCGTGCGCACGGCGACGGCCTCGAAAGAGGGCGTGCAGCTACCGCCCGATGCGATGGGCTACCTGCTGGCGGTTTGGTCCATCGTGCACGGCTTCTCGCACTTGATGCTGGGCGGAGAACTCGACACCCTGGTCCAGAGCGGCGGGAAGCGCGCGATCCTCGACACCTTCCTGCCGCTAACCCTCAAGCACCTGCCGTTGCCGCCTCAGAAAACGAGGTAGCCGCCGTCGATCACGAACGTGTCGCCCGAGTGGTACTTCGAGGCGTCGCTCGCCAGATAGACGGCGATGCCGCCGAAATCCTCCGGCGTGCCCCAGCGGCGCATGGGAACGCGGCTGATCACCTTGTCGAGGAACGTCTGGTTGTTCTGCGCGCCAGCGGTCATGTCGGTCGCGATCCAGCCCGGCGCGATCGAGTTGGCGCGGATGCCGTAGCGCGCGTGCTCGACCGCGATGGAGCGCATCATCGCCAGCACCGCGCCCTTGGTCGCGCTGTAAGCTTCGTTGCGGCCCGCGCCTTCGAGGCCGGCCAGCGACGCGATGCCGACCAGCGAGCCGCCCGCGTCGCCCTTGCCGGCGCGCTCCACCATGTGCTTGCAGGCTTCGCGCAAGGTCCAGAACACGCCTTCCTCGTTCACCGCATGCACGCGGCGCCAAGTCTCGGTCGACATTTGGCTGAACGACGGGGCGCCGCCGCCGATGCCGGCATTGGCGATCACCGTATCGACGCGTCCGAACTCCTTGAGCGTGGCGCCCATCGCGTCGACGACTTCAGCTTCGTTGCCGACGTTTACCCTGCGCGCGGCGGCGCGCTTGCCGTGCGCCTTCAGCTTGGCGACCGCTTCCTTGTTCTTTTCCTCATTGGTGCCCCAGACCATCACGTCGGCGCCGGACTGCGCCAGCGCGTCGGCCATGCCGAGCCCTATGCCGCGATTGCCGCCGGTGACCAGCGCGACTTTCCCGCTGAGATCGAATGGCTTGTACATGAGTTCCTGTCCCCGATGTTGTCTGGGGCCGGACGGTAAAGCGTGACGGTTGCGCGTCAACCATAATCGCGCGCGGATTTCCCAAACCGCGCGGGGCTGTGGAATACTTGCCCTTAAGCAAGTGGGGCAGGGCATGACATCCGAGATCGCGGTCATGAACCAGCGAGCGGTCGCGCTCGCGGCGGACTCCGCGGTCACGCTGATCGACGGCGGCACGGTCGTCGTGCGCAACGATCAGCGCAAGCTCTACAATCTGGCGGGCGGACAGCCGGTCGGCATCATGTTCTTCGGCGTGGCCGACATGATGGGCCATCCCTGGGAACACCTGATCGAGCATTATCAGAAGATCGCGAAGACGGCATCGCTACCGCGCACGCGCGACTATGCGACCGGCTTTACGGGGATGCTCGACAATCTGGAGGAGTTCTTCCCAAAAGACCGCCAGCGCGACGACTACAAGCGGCTGCTGGCGTCGGTATTTCGTTACATCTTTCATCTGGCGCAATACCTGCGCGAAGCCGGCGGCGCCGAGCGCCAGAATGTCTCCGATACCGCGATCCTCGAAGAAGCGATCCAGCGCGTATGGCGTGACTATCAGTTCCGCGATGACGGCGGGGCACGGGGCGATCTCGCCTGCTTCCCGGCGGGGTTCGGCGCGACGGTTGCGCACGATCATACGGGGACGATCGACGAGTTGATCGCTTACGGTTTCCAGCCCTTCGGGCTGAGCAAACAGACGGTGCAACAGCTAAAAGAAATCGCGGTCTTCTGTGTCGTGAAGGACCTGTTCCTCGAGGATGTCACCGGGTTGGTGTTTGCCGGTTTCGGGAGCGAGGAACGGTATCCCGTTGTCACCACCTGGTTCGTCTCGGCGATCGTCAACGGCATCGTGAAACGGGCCGAAGCCTCGTTCGACCAGATTGACGGCGAGGTCCGCTCCAAGATCCGCGTTTTCGCGGACAGCGAGGTCACCAACGCCTTCATCCGCGGTATCGACTTCAACCTGGAGCGCCGGGTGTATGGCGCGCTGAACTCCGTCATGCATGGCCTGGTCGACCAGGTGATCGGCGCGCTACCGAGTGCCGATCCGACGCAACGCGAGGCAGTGCGGCAGCAGTTCCAGTCGCAGACCATCCCGCAATATTTCGACGCCTTCCGCGGCATCATTGGCGAGTACCAGCAACACGCCTTCATCAACCCGGTGCTGCGGGTGCTGGAGATCGCGTCGCGCTCGGAACTGGCGGAGACGGCTCGGGAACTGGTCTCGCTCAATGTCTTCAAGAAGCGTATCATGGCGCAGAAGCAGACGGTCGGCGGCGCGATCGACGTCGCCATCATCAGCCGCGAAGGCGGCTTCCAGTGGCATTCCAGGCAGGGCGGAGGCTGATCATGGCCAAACTCAGCGAACCTGTGGGGTCCTTGTCGGACGGCGCGGATCGTTTCGACCGCCTGATCAAGGGCGTAAAGGATCGGCAGCTTTCCGAGGTGCACAACGCGCCGATGCCGAAGGCCATCGGCAATGCCTTCGTGGTCAGCCCGGAGGAGGTGTGGTCGAAGAAGTTCATGACCGCCGGCATTGGGCCACAGGAATTTGCAGCGCCGCAGATGCCGAGCATCGCCATTGCCGCCCCGCTGACCGGCCACACCTTCACCGCCGCCGTGGAACCCGCCGCCCCGCGGGCGGTCCCCGGCGACATGCGTCCCGGCGTGATCGGCGAGGCGTTGACCAAACCCGCCCGGAAACGCCGCTCATGGGTGGGGCGGTTCTTCTTCGGCGACTAAACCGCCCAGATTTCGCCACCAAGTCGATGTTTGTCCTGTCTCCACAGGGGCTTGGGCATGTGCGCCGCATTGAGCGGCCGTCACGATTCTGAGATAAGTTCAGCCGTTGCTCTCAAGGAGTCTGGGATGAAGCGTTTCGGGGCCATTTTGGCCGCGTTGACTGCGTTTTTGTCGTTCGCGACCGCAGAGGTGCAGGCGGCCGATCCGGCGCTGAGCAGCGATGCCAATTCCGCCTATCTGCGGGCGAATGCGACCAAGCCTGGCGTGGTCGTTCGGCCCAGCGGGCTTCAGTACAACATCATCAAGAGCGGCTTTGGCGCGCGGCCCGGCCTTACCGATACCGTGACATGCGCCTACACCGGCATGCTCATAAACGGGAAGGTGTTTGACGGCACCGAGGCGATGACGCCGGCGCAGTTCACGGTGAACAAGCTGATCCCGGGCTGGACCGAAGCGCTCAGCCTGATGCGTGTCGGCGACAAGTGGCATCTTGTGATCCCCAGCAACCTCGCTTATGGGGCACGCGGCGCCGGAGACGGGTTGATCCCGCCCAATCAGGTGCTGGTGTTCGACATGGAATTGCTCGCAACGGAACCTGCGAAGCGGCAGGCTGGGCCGAGCGATCCCAACGATCCGGACAATCCCGACAACAAGCTCTAGACGGAACCGCAGCCCGGTCCGGAACTTTATAAGCAAGGTTTGATGCCCGCATGGTGGGGCAGGTGCTCAACACAGTCGTAAACGGCTGGCGCAAGCGGTTTGGCAGCGGGCGGGGACGCATCGTCCTCGCCCTTTGCCTTGTCGTGGGCGCGTCCGTGCTGTTCTGGGCCAGCCGCGACTACACCGTGGTGGCGCCGGAATGGGACGGCCAGATTCGCGGCATCGCCTACAGCCCCAGCCATGTCTTCACGCTGCGCGAGAACGGGCACATCACGCCCGAGCAGATCGACCGGGACATGGCGCAACTCTCAACGCTCACCAACCGGGTGCGGACCTATACGGTCGCCGGCGGCATGGACAAGGTGCCTGAGATCGCGCGGCGTCACGGCCTGACGGTCTCGCTGGGTTGCTGGATTTCGGCGGACCTCGAGCAGAACGAGACCGAACTCGCGCTTTGCATCAAGACCGCGAGCGCCAACCGGCGCGTCATCGACCGCGTGTTCGTCGGCAACGAGGCGATCCTATTCGGCTTCGTCACGCCGGATCAGCTCAACGCCTACATCAGGCGCGTGCGTGCCGCGCTGCCGGGCCGCATCAAGATCACGACGGCCGAGCCGTGGTCGACCTGGCTGCTTACGCCGGAGATCGGGCAATACGTCGATGTCATTTCCGTGCACTTGCTGCCGTACTGGGAGGGCATGCCGGCGCCGGACTCGCTGCGCTTTGTCGAGCATGCCTACAACGATGTGCAGGAAGAGTTCCCCGACAAGCCGATCATCATCGGTGAGGCGGGCTGGCCGTCGAAGGGCCGCACCAAGCATCTGGCCGAGCCGTCGATCGCAAGCGAGGCGTATTTCATGCGCGGTTTCGTCCAGCTCGCGATGGAAAAGGGCTACGACTACTACCTGATCGAGGCCTACGATCAGCCGTGGAAGGGCGGCAACGAGGGGTCGGTCGGCGCGAGCTGGGGCCTGTTCGATGCCCAGGGCAATCCGAAATTCGCGTTCACCGGATTGCTGCGCACCTTCCCCGAGTGGCGCACCTATGCAGTGATCGCGTCGGTCCTGAGCCTCGCGCTTGGCCTGATGATCCTGGGCTGGATGCCGCGCATGCGCCAGCAGGGCTATCTTGTGATGGGCGGGCTGGTGGCGGTGGTCACGACCGGTCTGCTGTGGCTGATCGATGCGAGTTCGCTGGAGTATGTCGATCCGACGGACTTCATCATGATCGTCGCGATGACGCCGCTGGTTCTGCTGGCGTCGACGGTGATCCTGACCGAGGGCATCGAGCTGGCGGCCAGCCTGTGGCGCGTCGATCGCCGCCTCATGAAGGCCGCGATCCCGCAGATGAGCCCGCGCGTCTCGGTCCATGTGCCCTGCTACAACGAACCGCCAGAGATGGTGATGGCCACGCTGGATGCGCTGGCGAAGCTCGACTACGACAATTTCGAAGTCATCGTGCTCGACAACAACACACCGGATGCGGCGACCTGGCTACCGGTGCAGGCACACTGTGCGACGCTGGGCGAACGCTTCCGCTTCTTCCACTACGACAACATGGCGGGCTTCAAGGCCGGTGCGCTGAACGAAGCGATCCGCCTGACCGATCCCGCGACGAAATACATTGCGGTGATCGACAGCGACTACCAGGTCGAACCGTTCTGGCTGCGCCGTGCGCTGCCCTTCTTTGCCGCGCCGGAGATCGCGCTGGTGCAGGGGCCGCAGGACTATCGCGACGCGCATGACAGCATCTTCAAGGCCATGGCCTATGAGGAATATCGCGGCTTCTTCCAGATCGGCATGGTGGAGCGCAACGAGCACAACGCCATTATCCAGCACGGCACGATGACGATCGTGCGCAAGGATGCCCTGGAGGAGGTTGGCGGCTGGGCAACGTGGTGCATCACCGAGGATACCGAGCTGGGCCTGAAGCTGTTCGAGGCAGGCTACGCCGCGGCCTACATCCCGGAATCGATGGGCAAGGGGTTGATTCCCGACACGCTCGACGCATTCATCTCGCAGCGCTACCGCTGGGTCTATGGCGCGATGCAGATCATGAAGCGGCATGCCGGCGCGATCTTCCTTGGCCGCACCAAGCTGTCGGCAGCGCAGCGCTACCAGTTTCTCGTCGGCTGGCTGCCGTGGATTTCCGACGGGCTCGGCATGATCGTCACCTATGTGGCGCTGATCTGGACGGCGCTCATGTGGGCGGCGCCGCAGATGTTCGATGTGCCGTTGCCGACGCTGTCTGCGAGCGCGCTGGCGCTGTTCGCCGCCAAGACGATGAAAACACTGCTGCTCTATCCGCAGAAAGTGCGCTCGGGCATGCGCGGCGCAATCATGGCGTCGGTTGCCGGGCTTTCGACAACGCACGCGGTGGGCAAGGCCGTGATCTCCGGGCTCTTCACGCGCGGCAAGCCGTTCCTGCGGACACCAAAGTGCGAAGACCCGGCTCTGCTCAGCCAGGCGCTTCGCAAGGTGTGGCAGGAGACGACGCTGTTCGGCTTTTGCATGCTGGCGCTGCTGTCGCTGGCGACCGGATCACCAGTCGATGATCCTGCCATCCAGCTCTGGATGGTGATGATCACGGTGCAGAGCTTGCCGTACCTCGCGACCGTGGTGACGGCATCGCTGAGCGCGGTGTCGAATCGTCATCCTTCGAGGGCTGTCGTGGCGGTTTCCGCGCCCGCACCAGAGCCGGTGCTTCCCAAGGCCGCCTAGAGCGCGATTACCTTTCCCGGGTTCAAGATGTTCTTCGGATCGAGCGTGCGCTTAAGCGACCGCATGACATCGAGCTCGGCGGCGCTCTTGTAGAGCGGGAGCTGGTCACGTTTCTGGACCCCGATGCCGTGCTCCGCGCTGATCGAGCCATGGAACTCGTGGACAATGTCGTGCACCAAGCGTTGCACCGCCTCCCATTTCGCGAGGAAGGCATCGGGATCACCGCCCTTCGGCACGCTGAAATTGAAATGGATGTTGCCGTCGCCGATGTGGCCGAAGCTGACAGGGCGCGCGCCGGGCACGAGCTTCAGAACCGCGGCGGTCGCCTTTTCTAGGAACGCGGGGATGGCACCGACGGGCACGGAAACGTCGTGTTTGATGGAGGCGCCTTCGCGCTTCTGCGCCTCGGACATGTTTTCGCGCAGTGCCCACAGCGCCTCGCGCTGCGCGTCGCTCGAGGCAATGACTGCATCGGTCGCCAGAGCGTTTTCACCCAAAGCGGTTTCGAAGACAGTGGCGAGATCGAACTGTGCCGCGCTGCTCGCCTCGATGAGAACGTACCAGGGCGACGGTTTCGATAGCGGATCGCGTGCGCCGGGAATGTGCGCCGTAACAAGCTCGATGCCGACACGCGGCATGATCTCAAAGGCCGATATGAGGCCGCCGGTATGTTGTTGCATGTGGCTGAGCAGCTGCACTGCGGCATTGGGTGAAGGGACGGCAACGAATGCCGTCGCGCGCTTGGCTGGCTTGGGAAACAGCTTCAGAGACGCGGCGGTGATGATGCCGAGTGTCCCTTCCGCCCCGATGAAAAGCTGCTTCAGATCATAGCCTGTGTTGTCCTTGCGCAGGGTGCGCAGCAGATCGAGGATGCGCCCGTCCGCAAGCACGACTTCGAGGCCGAGGGCCAGGTCGCGCGCCATGCCATAGCGCAACACAGCGACACCGCCCGCATTGGTCGACAGATTGCCCCCGATCGTCGCGCTGCCCTCGGCAGCGAGGCTCAGGGGGAAGTACAGGCCGGCGTCGTCGGCTGCTTTGTGCACGTTCGCCAGGATGACGCCCGCCTCGACCGTCAGCGTATGAGCCGCCCGGTCCAGAGCGCGGACCTTGTTCATGCGCGCAAGGCTCAAGACGACTTCCCCGTCGAACGGAATCTGGGCACCCACAAGTCCCGTGTTGCCGCCTTGCGGGACGACAGCGGTGCCGGTCTCGTTGCAGATCGCGAGGATCGCCGAGACCTGTGCGGTGGTGGCAGGCTTGAGCAGGAGGGGCGAATGGCCCTTGTACTTGCTGCGCCATTCCTCGAGATGCGGCGCGATCTCGTGCGGATCTTCGGACGAACCGTTTGGTCCGGCGGCAGCCTTCAGGCGCGCGAGCGTGTCCGGCGTCATGGCGCGCTCCGCGGCGCGGCGGCGCGTCGCAGGCGATCGTTGATCGCTTCGCCCAGACCCTTGTCAGGAATCGGCATGACAGCGATGGCCGGCGCCTCGTTCAATGCGTGAAGCATCGCAAAGAGATTGGCCGCGGCTTCACGCAAATCGCCCGTGAGGCTGAGATTGAGTGCCGCTGGCGGGGCATCGGGCCCGAATGCCAGAAGCGTCTCGCCGCTGCCTGCTTCGCGCGCACCAAGGCGCAGCGTGCCGCGCGGCGCATAGTGGCTGGAGAGCTGCCCCGGCGATTGGACGCGCGCATTGCTTGGACGCGCCAAAGCCCCGATTGCGGCTTCAAGCGGCTCGCGCGGGATCGCCCCACTGCGCAAAAGCAGCGGTTGATCGCCTTCGAACCCAATGACGGTGGATTCGAGACCGAATGGCGTCGCACCGCCGTCCAGGATCAGATCGACTCTGTCGCCGAGGCTCTGCGCTACATGCGCGGCGGTTGTGGCAGTGATTTTGCCCGAGGCATTGGCACTGGGGGCCGCGAGGGGCCGGCGGGCGGCGGCGATCAGCCTGCGCGCGATGGAATGCGATGGCACGCGCAACGCAACCGTGTCCAATCCCGCGCTGACAAGTTCGGACAAGCCGCAATCCGCCCTGCGCGGCAACACCAGCGTCAGTGGCCCCGGCCAGAACCCCCGCGCCAGAATGTGTGCCTTGTCGGTAAAGACGGCGTGGCTCTCGGCCTCGGCCAATTCATGTGCATGCACGATCAAGGGGTTGAAGCTCGGCCGGCCCTTGGCCTCGAACACACGCGCCACGGCGCGGCCGTTGGTGGCGTCAGCGCCCAAGCCGTAGACCGTCTCCGTAGGGAACGCGACAAGTCCGCCCTCGCGCAATATGCGTGCGGCGTCGGCGATCGCGTCGTCGTCCGCGCGGCGGATTCGAGGTTCGGCCCGGGTTTCCATGGCCGTCTCTATAGCGAAGTCAGTGCGGTCTTGTCGCCGTCAGGTCGACGGTGATGGTTACGGCATGGGCGATGGGCGTTTCGTTCGCCCACTCCCCCTGGCCAAGACCGAAGTCGATGCGGCTGACGACGGCCTTGCCGGTCATGTGGGCGGAGTTGCCGTTGATGGTCAGGGTGAAGGGCAGGGTCACCGGCCTAGTCATGCCATGCAGCGTCAGGCGGCCATTCGCGACATAGGATGTGCCGCCTTTCGCCGTGAAGCCGGTGGTTTCGAACCGCGCGGACGGAAATTTGTCGGTCGCAAAGCCTTCCGCACCCTTCACACCGTCGTCGTTGTCGGCCGAGCCTGAATCCTCGCTGTTGAGATCGATGGTCGCCACGACCCGGGAGTGCGGGAGATCGGCGGGATCGAACGCGATATCTGCCTTCCAGGATTTGAACGTCGCATTGAATGCCTCGCCGCTCCACTGCACGGTGAAGCCGAGACGGCTCTTGGCGTGGTCGACGGTCCAGACCGCCGGCGCGGATAGGGCGGGTGTGGCGAACAGGCATGCCGCACCGAGGGCGGCGAGCATCATCTTCATGACGCGACCTTCGTTCCGGGAAGCATGCGCAGCAACACCGTGTCGCGCAGCCGGAAGTGATGATAGAGCGCTGCGCTGATGTGAATTACGACCAGCGCGATGGAAATCCAGGCCAGCGTAACGTGCGTCGCCTCCCAGCCCTCATGGATGGGACCGAGCTGAGCACGAGTGAGACCGCTGAAGATCGGCAGGTTGGGGATGACGAACAGTCCGAAGTAGCTGGTCGGATTGCCCAGCGGCGACGCCGACACCATCACGTATCCGGACAGCGGCAGTATGACGATCAGCACGTACAGGGCGAGATGCGACGCTCTGGACAGGAAGCGCATCACCGGGTCGGGCCAGGGCACGGGTGGATGGGGGTTCGTCACGCGCCACAGAACGCGCAGGACACTCAGTACCAGCACGGTCAGGCCGATGGATTTGTGCCACTGCGCCACCTCGAACTTCATCGGATCGCCACGCTCCAGGAACTCGGCGAACCAGAGGCCTAGAACGACATTGGCAATGATCAGGAGCGCTATGACCCAGTGAAAGGCCATCGCTACGCTGCCATAGCGCAGGTAGGTGTTACGCGCCGTCATGGTCAGGGCTTCTGCTGGACGAACATGGCTTCGACGGTCAGCTTAACGTCATTGCCCACGAAATTCGTCCAGTCCATGGCCGTCATGCCGAAATCGCTGCGCTTGACGATGGCCGTCGCGTGGAAGCCCAGATCGTATCCCGCGCCGCCCATCGGATTGGACAACCCGCCGTTGAACGTGACGTCGAAGGTCACCGGCTTGGTGATGCCGCGCAGCGTAAGATCGCCGGTCATCTTGCCCGTCGTCGGGCCGGTGCGCGTGACGGCGGTGGACGTGAACGTCGCGGTCGGATGGTCGCGCGTGTCGAATACGTTGGGTGCCGCCAGTTCGGTGACCAGCGCGCTGTTCATCACGTTGGCGCTGGCCATGTCGATCGTGATGTTCACCGCGCTCTTTTCCGGCGCGGTGGGATTGAAGTTCAGCGTGCCGCTGACCTTTTCGAACCGCCCGTAGTAGTCGGTGATGCCGAAGTGCGGAATCGCGAAGATCACCATCGTGTGGCGTGGCTCGATCTGGTACGCGCCGGTCGGTGCCTGCTTGGGATCGGTCGAAGGGCCTGCGGCCTGCGCGGCGCCCGCGATCAGGCAAAAGGCGAGGGTCAGGGCGCGACGCATGGCGACTCCGTTGCGGCAGGTTCCTAGGTGTAACGCACAAATCCCGGCGCGGCAGCGGCGTAACGCGGTAAATGTGCGTCCTTGACGGGACTCGGACCCCCTACCCATAGTCGGAACAGGTTATTCCAATGAAAGGCTCACATTGAGCACCGCAGAAGCCCGCGTCCGTCCAGGCAGCAATCTCGACTATCCCTTTGGCGACGGCCGTCCCGACACGGGCGAAGCGATCCAGGTCGCGCCCGGCATCCATTGGGTGCGGATGCGGCTGCCGATGCAGCTCAACCATATCAACTTGTACCTGCTGGAAGACGGCGACGGCTGGACGGTGGTCGACAGCGGTATCAAGAACGAAGAGACGCAGCAGGCGTGGGAGAAGCTGTTCGCGGGGCCGATGCTGGGGCGCAAGGTGAAGCGCGTGATCGTCACGCACATGCACCCCGATCACATCGGCCTCGCTGGATGGCTGGTGCGCAAATTCGATGTCGAGTTGTGGATCACGCGCACCGAATACCTGATGTGCCGCAACCTGGCCGCTGACACGGGAGAAGAGGCGCCGACCGAAGCGCTGCGCTTCTACCGTGCCGCGGGTTTTCCCGACGATCTGCTGGAGAACTATCGCACGCGGTTCGGCGGCTTCGGGATGGGCGTCTATCGCCTGCCCAACGCATTCCATCGCATCGTCGAAGGCGACGTTATCGAGATCGGCGCGAACAAGTGGCGGGTGGTGGGCGGCAACGGCCATTCGCCGGAGCATGCCTGCTTGTGGTGCCCGGAGCTCGACGTCTTCATTTCAGGCGATCAGCTGCTGCCGAAGATCTCATCGAATGTCTCCGTCCATCCAACCGAGCCGGAGGCCAATTCGCTGCAGGACTGGCTGGATAGCTGCAACAAGTTGAAGGGCATCGTGCCGGACAGCGCGCTGGTGCTGCCGTCACACAACGAGCCGTTCCGCAAGGCGACCCTGCGCCTGCAGGAGCTGATCGACCATCATGAAGAAGGCATGGACAAGCTGCTGGCGTTGTGCGCCGAGCCCAAGCGCGCAGTCGACGTGTTTCCGGCCCTGTTCCGCAGCCGCATCACCCAAGGCAATTTCGGCATGGCGACGGGCGAGAGCCTGGCACATCTGAACTGCCTGCGCGCCCGTGGCCGTATCGTGCGCACCGCGGACAAGAGCGGAATCAACTGGTACGAGACGATCTGAGGCTATTCGGCGGGGCGGAGCTGCCTTGGCTCCTGCGCCCTTGGAAGGCCGGTGATGGCGCGCGGAAGGTCTGTCTCGTTGCGAGAGGATGGCGCCTGGCGCGTGACGGGGATGGCGATGCCTTCGGCGCGCATGCGGTCGTGCAGCGCCTGGCGAATGTCCCAACTGACGACGTTGCGATGCGGATAGTCGACCCAAAAGCGAACGAGCATCATCACCGTGTACTCGCCAAGGTCGGAAACACCGACCACCGGAGCGGGTGTCTTGAACACCCGCTCGTTCTTCTTCACCTCTTCGAGGAAGACGCTTCGCACCTTGCCGAGGTCGTTCATCTGATCGACGGGCACCAGGATGTCGATGCGGAAGCGCTCCTCTTGGGAATAGTTTATGATCGTGCCGCTGAAGATCGTGGAGTTCGGCAACGACAGGCTCTTGTATTCCACGGATGTCACCAGCGTGCGGAAGAGGCCGATCTCCTTGACCACGCCGCGCGTCCCTTCGGTGCCGAGGATCGAAATCATGTCGCCGGCCCGGAAGGGGCGCAGCAGCAGGATCATGATGCCCGACGCGACATTGGCGAGCGTTCCCTGAAGCGCGAGACCAACCGCGATGCCGGCCGCGCCGATGACGGCGATCAGGCTGGTCATCTCGACCCCGAAGCGGTTCAGGACGGCGATGACGGTAATCGCGATGACGGCGTAACGCGCCAGGGATGCAAGCACGGGCCCGACGGACGGGTCGAGCATGGACAGGCCGGTAAAAGCGCTCCGGATCCAACGGCGAACCCAGATGGACAGAGTCCAGCCGATGACCAGGATCAGGATCGCGACAACGAAGTTGAACGCGTTGGCGATGATCAGCGAGGTGATCGTCGGCGCGGCTTCCCGCATGGCGGCGGACGGCACGGTTGCGGCTTTCGTAGGAGCCGCCGTGACCGCCTGCGCGGCCAGGAAAAGGACAGAATTCACGTGCATTCGCTTTGTTAAGTTCCGCCGCCGGCGGTGGCTTCGAATAGCGGAAACGCGTCAAAGGGTTATGCGCTCCCGGTCGGTTATCCTCTGTGCTGGGGCGTGCAAGGTGGGGCCGGTCCGTGCTGAATGGAACCATGAGGATTCGCCTTCTTCTGTCGGCTGCGATGGTCATGCTTGGCTCCGTCCCGGCACTTGCGGCCGGGCTACCCACTTGCGCGGGCGACGTGGAGATTGCGGGCGCGCAACTGCTGCGCGTGGAGCGAAACGGCTCTGTGATCCTGACCGACGGGCGTGCGACGCATCTGGAAGGCATACGGTTGCCGGGCGGCGCGGCGGAGCGCGCCCCACAAGCCTTTGCCGATCAGGCGCTGGGGGCACTGACCGCATTGGCACAGGCCGGCCCATTGAAGCTCACCGCCGTTCCGCCGAAGGAAGACCGCTACGACCGGGTGCGCGGCCAGCTGTTCAACCCGAAGGTGTGGGTGCAGTCCGAATTGCTCGCGCGTGGACTGGCGCGGGTGATGATCGCGCCCGACCGCACCGAATGCGCCGCGGAGTTGTTCGCGGTGGAAGCGAAGGCGCGCGGGGCGCATGCCGGCATCTGGTCGAACGCAGCCTATGCCGTGCGTTCACCAGAGGGTCTCAGGAACGATGTCGGCACGTTCCAGATCGTCCAGGGCAAGGTGCTCAATGCCAGTCTCAAGAACGGGCGCGCCTATATCAATTTCGGAACGGACTGGAAGAGCGATTTCACCGTCACGGTCGAACCCGAAGACATGAAGAACTTCCGCGCGACCGGAGTCGATCCCCGCGACTATGTCGGCCAGACCATCCGGGTGCGCGGCTTGGTCCAATGGCTGAACGGACCCGAGATCGAGGTCGCCAACCCGCAGAGTGTGGAGGTTGTGCCGTAGATGGCCAGGACCGGTTACGTCGCACGCATAAGGGAGAAGATCGGCAGCGACCTGTTGATGCTGCACGCGGTGGGAGTCCTCGTGTTCGACACCGCGGGGCGGGTATTGATTGCACAGCCACTTGGTACCGCCATCTGGGTCACCGTGGGCGGCGGCGTCGAGGTGGATGAAACACCTGCCGATGCAGCGGTGCGCGAGTTCTGGGAGGAGACCGGCGCGTTGGTGCGAATCGTGCGCGTGCTGGGCGTATTTGGCGGGCCGGATTTCCGCGTGACGTACAACAACGGCGATGCCGTTGCGTACACGAGCGTCGTATTCGAGGCAGAGCTGGTGTCGGGCATACCGGAGGCAGATGGGGAGGAAGTCGCGAGACTCGACTGGTTCACGGCCGACGAGATCGAACGATTGCCCATGGCCGATGGCATGCGCCGCGTGCTGCGGAGCTGCTTTGCGGGGCGGCGCGAGCCCTATTTCGATCCGCCTGGATGGATGCCCGCGTCGCGATAGACGCCATCGTGCAAGGTCGGAACGGCGCGGCTGACGTCGAGTTGAACGGCCAACTCGACATCTCGTGGGAAGCCCTTATCGACAAGCTCGCGGCCCGACAGACAGTTGCCGATGATGCCGGCAAGATCTGGCTGCGCCGAACGAAAAGCATCGCGCGCGACGCTGGCCTCGGCGGAGATCGGTAACTCCAGAGCATCAAGGATGGCGCCGGCGCCGATCCAATCTTCGATGGCTGGGCGCAGACTGTCGTCGCTTCGCCAGCGCTCGCCCGCCGGAATGACGCCGATGTCGCCGCCGTTGGCGGCCAGCAACGCCGCTTGGGCGGTCGCCGTACGATTGCGCAGGCAACCGGCGATTACCGTCGCGGGGCCGCCTTCCAGCGAAAGCCGTGAGCCGTTGGGTGACGGCAGCATGAGGCGCGTGCCGGCTTCGATGGACTGAAGTGATGCGGGGGACAGGGAAAGCTGCTCTCCGGCGCGCTTGGGGCTCGCAAGCAGTGCCTTGGCAGCCACTGCTGCCTTCGCTGCCGCGTTCCGATCTCCGAGCGGGAAAGGAACGATCTCGGCGCCGCGCGCCACCGCGATATCCACTGCCGTCGAGAAAGAGAGCACATCGACGATGACCAGCACGGCGCAGCGCTCGCGCAGCGTGTGCACGCCGTTCAAGCCCCATTCGCAGTGCGCAGTCGCCACCTCGCCCTCCAAAGCAAAACGGCCCGGATCGCTCCGGGCCGTTTCACACAATTCAAATCGGCTTAGGCCGCCTTCTTCAGCAGCATGCCTTCGACGCGCTTCACAGCGGTCACCTCGTCGGTCTTTTCGACGGCGGCGACTTCCCGCGCCATGCGGGCGAGAGCCGCCTCATAGAGCTGACGCTCCGAGTAGGACTGCTCCGGCTGGCCGGAGGCGCGGTGCAGGTCGCGAACCACTTCGGCGATCGCTACGAGATCGCCCGAGTTGATCTTCGCTTCGTATTCCTGCGCGCGACGCGACCACATGGTGCGCTTGATGCGGGCGCGACCCTTGAGCGTGTTCAGCGCGTTGGTCACGACGTCGTTGGAGGACAGCTTGCGCATGCCGACGGCCTTGGCCTTCGTGGTCGGAACACGGAGCGTCATCTTGTCCTTCTCAAAGGTGATGACGAACAGTTCCAGCTTCATGCCGGCAACTTCCTGTTCCTCGATCTTCATGATCTTGCCGACGCCATGGGTCGGGTAGACGACATGGTCGTTGGTCTTGAATTCGTGCTTCTGCTTCGCGTTGGAGTTCGCGGGGGCGGCCTTCTTGGGGGCGGCAGGTGCGGGGGCGGTCTTGGCGGCGGTCATCAGGTCACTTTCGGCTGGCCCACTGTCGCGCTGCGAGGCGCGCCCTGGGGTCGTTCACTTGGCGTTGAACAGAAACGAGTTCCGGCGCCGGAATGTTGCCGTTCCGGGGAGGGTGCCTTCGCGTGTTTCTGATCGTGGAAATTATATAACACACTTCATCCGTAAACGGAAGGACAAAGTTGCAAGGTGTTGAATTAATAGCGTTTATTCTGATTCACGACGAATTTCGCCGCGTTATCAAGTGGTTAAATTGACCGTCGCAAATGGTTATTGCCGCGAAACGCATGGAGCGGCTTCAAGGCACAAGGATAATTCTACGAGCCCGAACCGGGTTTTTCAGAAAAGTACTTCTCAAACTTGTTGTCTACGCCTTCCCATTCCTTGGCATCGGCGGGGGCCGTGCCGTGCTGGGTGATGTTCGGCCACTTCTTGGCGTAGTCGGCGTTCAGCGCCAGCCACTTCTCCAGGCCGGATTCGGTGTCCGCCTTGATGGCCTCCGGCGGGCATTCCGGCTCGCAGACGCCGCAGTCGATGCATTCGTCCGGATGGATGACGAGCATATTCTCGCCCTCGTAGAAGCAGTCGACAGGGCAAACCTCCACGCAATCCATGAACTTGCACTTGATGCAGGCTTCGGTGACGACATAGGTCATTAGGCAGTGCCCCAGGCGAATGATGCTTTAGGTATGGTCACTTAAGGGGATGGGCTTTGGGGATCAAGTCCCGGTCCCGCGACGATTTCGTATAGCGTCCGGGCTTCGGTTGCAGGACCGCGGCGCAAGCCGAAAGCCATCACGCGGATCGCCAGGGTCTCGCGGCCTTGCGGCACGGTGAGCACGTCACCCAACTTGATACCGTGACCCGATTTTACAACCCGCGCGCCGTTCAATCGCACGATGCCGGATTGCGTCGCATCCTGAGCAAGCGAGCGCGTCTTGTAGAACCGCGCATGCCACAGCCACTTGTCGATGCGGATGCGATCTACCGTCACTTCTTTGCTAGTTTCTTGATTTCGTGAACGAAGGCAACTTCAGCACCTTGGTCTCGTTTACGATCCTTGAGATCAACCATTTTTTCCACCAACGACACGGCCGCCCTTCCAACCATGATTCCGGCTCCGCCGAGAGCAGCCCATATTGCCCCTTCGGAATACGCCAAACCGGCCATGGTGGCGGAGGTCGCTGACAATAGCTTCGGATCAAGTAGTTCGGACATTGTTCCGGTGAGCGTCTGCAACCCGTGTTTTCGAATAGACCACTCGTAGTCGTCTAGACGGCTCGCGATCGCATCGGTGAGCTGGGCAACAGAACTCCCTTTCATGTCGACGTCTAACCAACGTCTCATCCGACGAAGCTTGATTTTGGCAGTATTGTCTTTGCGAAATTCTTGTACCTGCTCCCAACTGAGCGATCGGGGATCAACGACCTTTAAGTCGCTAACTGCAGCAACAATCGCCTGCGTTTCTCCTGGCAAATATTCTACGTCTCGCGCAGCTCCCGAGTCATAGATCGGAGTTATTTGAAGACCTTTTTCGAGGTAAAGAATCCGCCCAATTCGCGCTACCGATGAAAGCGAGTTCCATGTTGGTCCAAGGTCAAGGCTACCTAGTCTGTCGTTAATTGCGTTCCGAAGGAATTCAGAAGTTCGTTTCACGACGGCGACGTCGTCTGGTTCGATATCGTCGTCTGCGCGAAGAAGTGCGCTTAGGACTCGGCTAGTGGCTTCCGTCGCGGTTGCACCGTAAACAACCACGTCATCGGGAATGGAACCAGCGCCGGGAAAGGACCAGACGCGATCAAAAAAAAGCGCAGCGATCTTATAGTCAGCAACTGAGGCCGACGCCGCGATGGTCTCACCATGCTGCGGCAATATCGGCTCGCCTATTAGTTTTTCAATGGTTGGTCTGATGATGGCTACGAGTTCGTTCGTCTGACGCTTTGCGATCTTTCCTCGCGGAAGGGATCGCACGATCGTTAGTGCAATTTTCTCAGCTACATCTGGCATTGGGTAGAGCTTCGACAGTCTTCAAGTCATACTAGCGTCCATTTGGTTTTCGAATAAGAGCGGCCAATCCTGCGAAGGGCGAGTTGGGATTCACCGTGATCTTGGGCTGCGCCGGTTCGCGGCGATCGCGGCGGTGCTTCTGCGGACGCTGCGGCTTCTCGCGCTGCTTGCGCCAGACTTGGGTCACGCCGTTGCCGGTATCGGCGACATCGACGATGTGCCAGCCGAGCTGGGCGAGGGTGGCCTTGAGCTCATCATTGCTGGAGCCGATCAGCGAGACCAGCTTGGGCAGCAGCACATCGGCGTTGGTGCCGGCTGCCGCGGCCTTCTCGAGTTCTTCTTCCAGGCGTTCAAGCATGTCGAGACGGATGCAACGCCTCCCGACGGCGCGGAAGCCCGCCGCAGCGAGAAATGCGGCTGGCATGCCGCCGTCGTTCGCGAACGAGGTGAGTCCGGCTTGCGGTGGCGTGTAGAGACGCGCCTGCTTGGTCCATACGCCCCATAGCAGCGCCAGCAGCGACGACGCGTCGGGCCGCAACATCTTGGGCAGATAGATCGAGCGGCGGCCGAACCACACGCCGAACGGCTTCAGGGCGCGGATCAGCGAACCGATGTTCTCCGGCAACTGCACCTTGGCACGTTCGAGCGAGCCGAAATTCTCCAACAACTGGTGGGCGATGCCCCGCGCGGCCGCCGGCAGGGCGTCTTCCGTGCCGGCTTTTGCTTCCACGCCTTCACCCAGCGCCAGCAACGGTTGCAGGCGCGTGCCGATGCGGGTCTGCACGTAAGCGTCGAGGCGCGTCTGCATCTGCTCGCGCAGATCGCCCTTGAGGCGCTCGTCAGCAAGAATCTCGACCCGTGGCGCCAGCGGCGCCCCGCCGGCAATCAGGTGCCCAATGATGGCGCCGTCCCACCACAGCTTGCCGTGCTCGCTAAGGGTGATCGCCTTGTCTTCGCAGTCGACCAGGCGGCGAGCGCGAGCGAAGAACTCGCCTTCCAGGCCGCGCATCGCGGCGGCGCGCAGCGTGCGGCCATGAACGCCCTCGGCACGGGCGTCCGGTTCGAAGCGAAAACCCTCGAGCTTGCCAACGGTCTCGCCATCGATCGCGACGCCGCCGGAGTCGTCGAGTGTCAGCGCGATCTCGTCGTCCTCGCGCAGTCGCTTCATCAGCACCGAAGTGCGGCGGTCGATGAAGCGCTGGGTAAGTTGTTCGTGCAACGCGTCCGACAGTCGGTCCTCGACGGCGCGCGTCACGCTTTGCCAGTGCGCGCTGTCTTTGGTCCAGCTCGAACGATGCGACACGTATGTCCAGGTACGGATTTGCGCCAGGCGTCCACTGAGCGTCGCGACGTCGCCCTCAGTGATGTTCAGGCGCTCGATCTGCCGCGCGAGCCAGTCGTCCGGCAGGACGCCGTCGTCACTCATCAGAAACAGGAAGATCGATTGCACCAAACGGATGTGTTCATCGACCGACAACTTGCGGAAGTCGGGAATCTGACACGCATCCCACAGTCTGTGCACGCCTGTGCGCGACGTCGCGAGCGCCAGCACGTCGTCGTAGGTCGCGAGATGCTTCAGCGCCGTGTAGTCGCTGGCAGGGCGAGCCTTGCCGAGGCCGCGCATCGGCGGCGGCTCATCGAGGCTGGTGAGCAAGCGGTCCAGCGAAGAGAAATCCAGCATCGAGTTGCGCCACTGCAGCACGCGCACCGGGTCGTAGCGATGGCCCTCGATCCGGCTGACGAGTTCTTCGTCCAAGGGTGCAGCCTCGCCGGTGGTTCCGAAGGTGCCGTCGTTCATGTGGCGGCCGGCACGGCCCGCGATCTGGCCTGCTTCCTCGGGTTTGAGGGGGCGCATGCCGTAGCCGTCGAACTTTTCCATCGCGGCGAAGGCGACGTGGTCGACGTCCATGTTCAGGCCCATGCCGATGGCATCGGTCGCGACGAGGAAATCGACGTCGCCGCTCTGGTAGAGTTCGACCTGCGCGTTGCGCGTTCGGGGGCTGAGCGCGCCCAGCACCACGGCCGCGCCACCGCGCTGGCGGCGGATCAGCTCGGCAATGCCGTAGACGTCGTCGGCGGAGAACCCGACGACGGCGGAACGGCGGGGCAGGCGGGTCAACTTCTTGTGCCCGGTGTAGGCCAGATCGGAGAAACGCGTGCGCGCCATGAAATAGGCCCGCGGGATGAAGCGCTGGATCGCGCCGCGCATCGTATCGGCGCCAAGCAAGATCGTTTCCTCCTCGCCGCGCGCGTTCAGCAGGCGGTCGGTGAAGACATGCCCGCGTTCTGGGTCGGCGCAGAGCTGGATCTCGTCCACCACCAGGCACGCGACCGGGATGTCCATCGGCATCGCCTCGACGGTACAGACGTAGTAGCGCGCGTCCGGCGGAACGATCTTCTCTTCGCCGGTGATCAGTGCGGCCAGGTTCTGGCCTTTCAGGCGCACGATCTTGTCGTAGACCTCGCGCGCCAGCAGGCGCAGCGGCAGGCCGATCATGCCGGACTTGTGCGCCAGCATCCGCTCGATGGCGAAGTGGGTCTTGCCGGTGTTCGTAGGGCCAAGTACGGCCGTTACGCGGCCAATCTGGTCAGGCGCGCGTCGCGCCGGGCTCTGGTTCATGGGCAAGATATGGCCGCGCGAGGCCGCTCTGTCGAGCGTCATTTCGCGCGGACCACAACTGCGTCAGATCGTGAAATCGCTGGCCGAAAGCCCAGCCAGAGTTCCGCCGGTCACGTCGATCAGGTAGTCCGCACCATGCTGGTAGCCGGCCACGCCATTGGCATCGACGATCAGGAACGTCTTGCCGGCGTTGAAAGCATCACCGGAGTTGGGCGTGTAGAGGACCGCGTGATGCAGCGCGAGGGTCGTGACCGCTGCTTCCAGATCGGTGTTCGCCGTACCGTTCGAGCCGCCGCCGACAGTAATCGGTGCGTCGACCGCTGCGACGGCGAATGGCAGCTTGATCTTGTCCGTGCCGTGCACGAAATCCGTGATCCGGTCGTTGGCATTGAAGTTGTTGTCACCTGTCGAATCCGAGACCTGAAGGTACGCGAAGGTATCTGCGCCGCCGCCGCCGGTGATCGTGTCCTGGCTGCCCTCGCCGTAGAACAGATCCGCGCCGCCGCCGCCGGTCGCCTGGTCAAAGCCCTGGCCCATGAAGAAGCGGTAGCTGGCATCCGTTTCCAAGTGGGCGTCGAGTTGGACATGGTTCGCCGACCCCATCGCTGCCGACCAGAAGGTGAAGGTCTGGCCCGTCGCCACGAGGTTATCGAGCGTGTTGATGGTGTAGTCGAAGCCCGGCAGCATCGCGACGGCCTCGATGCCCTTGATGTTGGCGCCGTCGAGGGTGATGCCACCCGAGTAGTCACCCTCCAGGCCGATCTGGTCGTTGGTGCCCGCGCCGCCGTCAATCTTGTCCTGTGCGGTAAAGTACTGATGCATCGCGAAGCCGTCATTGCCCGTGCCGCCGAATAGCCGCACGTTTCCGGCACCAGCGCTGATCAGGTCGTCCCCGCCATTGCCGTAGATGGAGTCGTTGCCGCTCACGCCGTCCAGCGTGTCGTTGAATTCGCCGCCGGCGAGAGTCTGCGAGGCGCTGGTGCCGATACGGTGCACCGCGGCGTCGGGTTCGCGGCCGTACATGACGTACATCGACCCGGATTGGCTCCCGTTCGGGGCGTCGTTGAATGCTCCCATGGCGATGTCGGAGAGGCCGTCGTTGTTCATGTCGCCCATGGCGATGGAGGACCCGAACGTCATGCTGTGGCTCGTGCCGTCGATCTGGAATCCCTTGCTGCCGTCGCCGCCGCCCGCGGTGGACAGCGTCGCGAGATCGACGTTGGTGCTGGTGGCGCCGCCGAACACGACGTACACCGCGCCAGAATTCGCGCTGGTGGTTGTGGCATTGATGGCGCCTATCACGACGTCGTCGAAGCCGTCGCCGTTGACGTCGCCGCCGCCTGTCACCTTGTCACCGGCGAAGTCCACGGCCGCAACGCCACTGATCTTGAAGCCCTGCGCCGCCGTCAGCGTGGCGAGATCGATGTTGCCCGGCGTGGCACTGCCGAAGATGACATAGGCCGCGCCCGAGTTGGCAGCGTCCCCGTCGGCATAACGCGCGCCGATGATGACGTCGGCGAAACCGTCACCATTGACGTCACCGGCGTCGTGCAACGAGATGCCGGCCAGGTTGAAAGTCGAGGCACCGCTGATCTGGATGCCGACTGTGGTGGTCAGCGTGCTGAGATCGATGGTGCCCGCAGTGCTTGCGAAGCCGGACGGGCTGCCGAAGATCACATAGGCCGCACCGGCAGCGTTCCTGCCAAGCGGACTCGCGGTCGGCGAACTGACGAGCAGATCATCGGTTCCGTCGCCATTGAAATCGCCGGCGCTGAAGACCGAGGCGCCTTGCCCATCGTTGGCGCCGACGCCCACGAGCTTGAAGCCGTTCGTGCCGTTCAGCGTCGTCTGGTCGAAGCTGCCGGAATAGAGGCCGGCATGGCCCAGCATCACATAGGTGACGCCCTTTCCGGCGCTTCCGAAAGGAGCACCCAGGGCGTAGTCGGCGAAACCGTCATTGTTGATGTCGCCGACGCCGCTGAAGCCGGTGCCCAGACTCTCGGTGCCCGACCCGTTTATGACGAAGCCGGTGGCGCCCGTAAGTGTCGTCGGATCGATGGGCGATGCAGGACCAGTTGCGCTGCCGAACAACACATAGGCGCGGCCGACGCCGTTGTTGTTCGAGCCGTACGAGAAGCCGTAGTCGCCGTATCCGTCGTCGTTGATGTCGCCAAGATAGGCCGTTTTGTCGGCGATATGGGTGCCGTCGTTCTTGACGACGATGCCCGTCGCCTGCGTGAGGCTCGTGTCGTTGAAGCTCGCTGCAAATCCCGCGGTCGATCCGAAAAGGACGAAGCCGGCGGCGCCGTTTGTAGTGCCGAACGATCCCATGATGAGATCGTCGAGGCCGTCGCCGTTGACATCGCCGAAGCTGACGGACTCGCCAAGCGCGTCACCGGCATGGGCGCCCTTAACCTGAAAGCCCTGCGTGCCGTCGGCCAATGTGAGATCGTATTCGGCATTGTACTGCGCCATTGCGGTCCCCTTGGCGCCAATGGCGCGCTGCTCACGGTCTGGTTTTTTCTTTTGCCTCTCTGAATCGAGGCGCCCAGACCGTATGGCGGGCAGAGGGAACGGCCCAATTGATTGATTATATCTGCCGCATTCACCGCGTGAATATCAGCGGCGCTGTGCGGCACTTCCCGAGGACCGAAGACGGCGACAGCTTCGCGGAAGCCTGGTTGTGGATCGTCCGTTTACGGACGGAACGGTCACCGAACGAACGGTGTCCGAATCACTAACTGGCTCAATATCATCGTTTGTTCTCATACGTTTAGTAGAAAGTCAAGAATCCGAAACCACAACATCTTGTGGATATGCCGAGCCATGGAGTCGGGCAGGCTTATCCACCGAATACTCCGTACCCGGAAGATTTGTTACGGAACGACAACAACTGGATGACACGTTTGACGGCCATTTCGCACCTGCGATACTCCCCGTCCAAAACGCGATTTGGCGGAAGCGATGAGCAGCGACAAGACACCGGAAAGCTGGGCGAAGGCCGCCCAGAAGGAACTCAAGGACAAGCCACTCTCGAGCCTGACCTGGCATACGCCCGAGGGCTTCGACGTCAAGCCGCTCTACACCGCCGCCGATCTCGAAGGCTTCGAGGCCGCCAACTCGCTGCCCGGCCAGATGCCCTACATGCGCGGCGTGCGCTCAACCATGTACGCGGGTCGTCCGTGGACCATTCGCCAATACGCAGGCTTTTCGACTGCCGAAGAATCCAACGCGTTCTACCGCAAGAACCTCGCAGCCGGTCAGATGGGCCTGTCGGTCGCGTTCGATCTCGCGACCCATCGCGGCTATGACAGCGATCATCCGCGCGTCGCCGGCGACGTGGGCAAGGCCGGCGTCGCGATCGATTCCGTCGAAGACATGAAGATCCTGTTCAGCGGCATCCCGCTCGACAAGATGAGCGTGTCGATGACCATGAACGGCGCCGTGATCCCGATCATGGCGAACTTCATCGTGGCGGGAGAGGAGCAGGGGACGCCGACCGAAAAGCTGTCGGGCACCATCCAGAACGACATCCTCAAAGAGTTCATGGTGCGCAACACCTACATCTATCCGCCCACGCCCTCGATGCGCATCGTGGCCGACATCATCGAGTACACGGCGAAGAAAATGCCGAAGTTCAACTCGATCTCGATCAGCGGCTATCACATGCACGAAGCCGGTGCGACGGCGGTGCAGGAGCTTGCCTACACGCTGGCCGACGGCATCGAATATGTGCGTGCCGCGCTGGCGAAGGGGTTGGCGGTCGACGCGTTCGCACCACGCCTGTCGTTCTTCTTCGGCATCGGCATGAATTTCTTCATGGAAGTGGCCAAGCTGCGCGCCGCGCGGCTCCTCTGGTCGCAAATCATGAAGGGCTTCGGCGCCACAAATCCCGAAAGCCTGATGCTGCGCACGCACTGCCAGACGTCCGGCGTGTCGCTGACCGAACAGGACCCCTACAACAACGTGGTGCGCACCACGATCGAGGCGCTGGCCTCGGTGCTGGGCGGCACGCAGTCGCTGCACACCAATTCGTTCGACGAGGCGATCGCGCTGCCGACCGAGTTCTCCGCCCGCATCGCGCGCAACACGCAGCTTATCCTTCAGAACGAGAGCCATGTGACCAAGGTGGTCGATCCGCTGGGTGGCTCCTACTACGTCGAGGCGCTGACGCACTCGCTGGCCGATGCCGCGCAGAAGATCATCGACGAAGTTGAAGCGATGGGCGGCATGACGAAGGCGGTCGAGGCCGGCATCCCGAAGCTGCGGATCGAGGAGGCGGCCGCCCGCCGCCAGGCGCGCGTCGACAAGGCGGAAGACGTGATCGTCGGCGTCAACAAGTTCCAGCTCAAGCAGGAAGACGACCTCGATGTCCGCGCGATCGACAACGCGCAGGTGCGCACGGCGCAGATCACGCGCCTCCAGACGATCAAGAACACCCGCGATCCAGCCAAGCTCAAGGCCGCGCTAGATGCGCTGGTGGCCGGCGCCAAGGGCAACGGCAATCTACTCGAACTCGCCGTCGAAGCGGCGCGGGCCCGTGCCACGGTCGGCGAGATTTCCGACGCGATGGAGAGCGTATTTGGCCGCCACCGCGCCGAGATCCGCTCCATCGCAGGCGTCTACGGTGCGGCTTATGAAGGCGACAACGAGTTCGGCGCCATCCGCGGCGACGTGGAGGCGTTCGCAAAGGAAGAAGGCCGGCGGCCGCGCATGCTGGTCGCCAAGATGGGCCAGGATGGTCACGACCGCGGCGCCAAGGTCATTGCGACTGCGTTTGCCGACCTGGGCTTCGATGTCGACATCGGCGCGTTGTTCCAGACGCCGGAAGAGGTCGCCAAGGATGCGATTGATGCGGACGTGCACGTGATCGGCATCTCCAGCCAGGCGGCTGGTCACCTGACGCTGGTACCGATGCTGATCGACGCACTCAAGAAGCAGAAGGCGGACGACATTCTGGTGATCGTTGGCGGCGTGATCCCGGCTCAGGACTACGATGCCCTCCGCAAGGCCGGTGTGGCGGCGATCTTCGGTCCGGGCACGAATATCCCGGATGCGGCGCGCAACGTGCTGAAGCTCATCCGCAACCGGAAGCTCGATCACGCAGCGGAGTAGCCATGAAGGTCGCCATCATCGGACCGGGCGCGATTGGCGGTACTGTCGCATTCGCACTATCCGGCAAACACGATGTCGTCATCTGCGCCCACCGCGCCTTCGATACGCTGGCGATCACCAAGGTCCAGACAAAAGAGCGCCAGACCGTGCCGGCCCGGGTGCTGACTGCATCCTCCGAAGCGAAGCCGGTCGATTGGGTTCTGGTTTGCGTGAAGTCGCACCAGACACCGGCGACGGCAGGCTGGCTGAAAGCGCTGGTCGGCAAGAACACGCGGGTCGCGGTGCTTCAGAACGGTGTTGAGCATCGCGAGCACGTCGCGCCGCTGGTGCCGATCGGAACGATCATCGTGCCCGTGGTCGTGGCGCTGCCGGCAGAGCGGGTCGGTCGGGGCGAGATCGAGATGCATGGCGGCGCGCAGCTCACCGTGCCCGACGATGACGCCGCGCACGCGTTTGCCGGTCTGTTCGATGGGACTTTCGTGAACGCTTCGACCGACCGCGATTTCAAGACCCGTGTCTGGGAGAAACTGTGCCTCAACTGCGCCGGTGGGGCACTGTCGGCATTGACCCTGAGGCCGGATGCGCTGGCTTCGACGCCGGAGATGACGGCGCTGGGCGTACGGTTCATCCAGGAAACCATGGCGGTCGGTATCGCGGAGGGCGCGAAGTTCGCCGACGGCTTCGTCGAACAGCTTGTCGCGATGCAATCCAGCCACCGTGTCGCGCGCGGCAACTCGATGTACTACGACCGCCGCGACGGCAGGCCGCTGGAATGGGATGCGCGCAACGGCGTGGTGCAACGCCTGGGCCGCAAGCATGGCATCCCGACACCGATCAGCGACGTGATCGTCCCGATCCTGAAATCGCTGTCGCCGCCCGCCTAATCGCAGATATGATTGTCGCGCACCAGCGCGATAATCTCCGCTAACTTGCCGCCGGGATCGTTCTGCGTTGGCCAGCGGCTTCGATCGCGCACCACGGGACAGATCGGCTGTGCCTCGTTGCGCGCGTCGTCGAGGCGTTCCTCTGCCATCAGCCCCAGCACGAGGAGGAGCCGCAGGTCGAAAACCTTTTCCGGCGTGTAGTAGGTCGCCAGCAAGCGCTTCTCAGCCAGGCCGGCGCGGATTTCGCCTAACGCTCCTGTCATGTCGTGCACGCTGTAGAGATGCAGCGCGCGCACCAGGCGCACGGACGGGTCGTGCGGGTATGCCGCCACAAGGTCCTGTGTGCGGTTCTCCTTGTCGGCGGTTTCCACGACCGGCAGGGGTGCGAGTAGGCGCGCCTCAGCAAGGTATGGCGGCATATGCTGCCAGTTGGCCCAGAACGCGAAGCCCGTGACCGCAAGTCCCGCGACTCCGACTGCGACCGCTGCCCACCCAAAGGGCGGCTTGTCACCGCTCTCCTCCGGCCAGATCGCGAGCAGCAGAAAGCCGAACGCCGTGCCTGCCACGGCGCCGCCGAAATGCGCACCGATATCAACGAAGGCGCCGCTGTCGGTGACCGAAGGCATCAGCGCGGGAACCAGCGTGAGCAATGCATAGACCCGATAGCGGTTTGCCGTCCGCTCGCGAATGCTGGCGTGGAAGCTTACGGTGAAGAGCAGGGCGACCAGTGCCATGATCGCGCCCGACGCCCCGACGCTCATGGATGCGGCGGGCATGAATGCCAGGGAGCCGATGCTGCCACCGATCGCTCCGGTCACGTAGCCGGCGAGTAACCAGCCCCGTCCGAGGACCCGCTCCAGCATCCAGCCAGTAATGACCAGAGCCAACCCGTTGCCAGCGAGGTGACCTACGCTGCTGTGCAGCCAGGCGGCCGTGAAGAACCGCCACCACTCATGCTGTCCGGCGATGTACTTCCAACTCTCGCCACCGATAGCGATGCGGTAATAGGGGCTGACCAGCGAGCCCGTCGATCCGCTGATGCGCATCTCGTAAATGAAGATGGCGACCAGCACCGCCCACCCACCGTGCGTCAGGAAGCCGAAGTGAAAGCGCCACGGAGGAGCGGCAACGGCCCCCGGCGCCACGTCAGCCGCGGCCCGGGCAATGGCTGGATCCTGTAAGCGAACCGGGGCGATCGCCTTGCCGGCGCGCCCGAATGCCTGTGGTCTGCCCGCGCGAACCGCCAGCGTCATCCCAACCCCCGGTAGTGGGTGCAGGATGCCGTTCAGACCCTAATCAATGTTTGAAAATACGCCTCAAGTTTTCGGCGTGACGCCGTCGATCTTGAGCTGCGTCGCGACGCCGGCGATCACCCCGTATTCGGTGTCGGCCCAAATGCGCAGCGGCACGACATAAGGCCGCCCGGTGATCGCGCTCGGCATCGTGGCTATCCATGCGTTGATGACGGGAAACTTCGCCGCGTCTTTCAGCACGCGGGGCTTGTACCCGGCGAGCTGCTTGTAGTGCATCTGGCAGAGCACGGCCTTGCCCTTATACAGGCCATTGTCCATCGAGACCGTGACGTCTTTCACCTTTTCTAAGCCGACATCGTAGCGCCGGCGGCCGTCGAAGACCGGCAGCGTCACGCCGCATGGATTCTCCGGACTTGCCATCCACACGCCCGAGACGAAATACGTGATGGCGCTCAGCGGATCGTAGGTGTTCTTCTGCTGATCGGTCGGCACCTCGTAGCCGGTTGTTGGATAGGTCGGGTTGGCATAGAGGCGCACCGGTCCACTGGCGTCATAGGTCAGCGACACTTCCTGCTTCTTGTCGGAGCGACCGGTGTAGAAGGAGTCGTACAGGCCGGGGTGAAAGTTCTTCGGTGCGACCGTTCCGGTCGAAGTCGCCTGGATCTCAGACTGCCAAACCACATTCACGACGCCGCCGGTCTGAAGGTTGGACACAGAGTGGTACTGGTCGCCGCGGATCGTGGTGTTGAGATCGACCTTGCCCAGCGTCACGCCACCGGCATAGAGGGTCATCGCCATCTGCAGCGTAGAGCCCGGCTGGCTCGGCGTCTCCGAACCCGCGCCACCCGCGCCATAGGCTGCGCCCGCGAGCGGTGCGGTGGTCAGCAGCAGGACGAGGGCGTGACGAATTTTCATTGCTATGGGCTCCATCTGGCCTCGCAAACTAGCGGCGCGGACGGTCCAAAGCCACTATGGTTCAATTATGACCGATTTGGTTGCACCGGATTTAGGCGCGGGCGTCCTCAGCGGTGATCGCCGCGCGTTGGCGCGTGCCATCACGCTGGTGGAATCCACGCGCCCGCAGGATCAGCAGGGCGCCGAGGCGTTGCTGACCGCGCTGCTGCCGCACACGGGGCGCGCGGTACGCGTCGGCATTTCCGGCGCTCCCGGCGTCGGCAAGTCGACGTTCATCGAGGCGTTCGGCCAGCATCTGACGGGATTGGGCAAGCGCGTTGCGGTGTTCGCGATCGATCCATCCTCGCGGCGCTCCGGCGGCTCCATTCTTGGCGACAAGACACGCATGGAGAAACTGGCGCGCGACGCCAACGCCTATATCCGTCCGTCGCCGGCGGGCACCACCTTGGGAGGTGTCGCGCGGCGCACGCGAGAGTCGATGCTGTTGGCGGAGGCCGCACGCTTCGACGTGGTGATCGTGGAGACCGTCGGCGTCGGCCAGTCCGAAACGGCGGTTGCCGACATGACGGATCTGTTCGTCCTTCTAGCGTCGCCTGGCGGTGGTGACGACCTGCAAGGCATCAAGCGCGGCGTCATGGAACTTGCCGATTTGGTGATCGTCACCAAGTTCGACGGCGACTTGAAAGCGGCGGCGAACCGCGCTGCCGCCGACTACCACGCCGCCCTGCACTTGATGCGGCCAAAGCATCAGGGCCTTTACCCGAAAGTGCTGAAGGTTTCGTCGGTCGAAGGGCAGGGCATCGACGAGGCGTGGCGTGAGATGGAAGCCTTCCATACCGCGCTCGCCAAGGATGGACGCTTGAGTGCCCTGCGCGCCGAGCAATCGCGTCGCTGGTTCTGGAGCGAGGTGCAGGCCGTGCTGAACGAAACCATCCTGGCGGATGCGAGCCTAGCCAATCGGGCCAACGCACTCGAGGCCGACGTGGCCAGCGGTCAGGCTCTGCCCTATGCGGCCGCAAGGGCGTTGATCCACACGTTCCGGGGGTAGGCTGCCGGTTTCACATGCCCCACGCGTACTATTCGCCTCGGTACGCACTATTCGTGCTTGACGGTCCCCGGACACGCCCTTATGAGGGCGCCTCTTTTGACGAGACTGACCATGGCACGCCGCTGCGAATTGACCGGAAAAGGCACTCAGGTGGGGCACAATGTGAGCCACGCCAACAACAAGACCAAGCGGATTTACCGCCCGAATCTCCAGCAGGTCTCCCTGGCCAGCGAGATTCTCGGCAATTCCTACGTGCTGAAGATCAGCATGAACGCGCTGCGCACGGTCGATAAGACCGGCGGGCTGGACCCGTTCCTGCTCAAGGCCAAGGACGGCGTCCTGTCGCCGAAGGCGCTCCGCCTGAAGCGCGCCATCGCCAAGAAGACGGCTCAGAAGGCGGCTTAAAACCGTCGCGCAAGCGTCTCTGAAATTTACCATTTTTTCTGCGCGCTCCCCCTCTTGGGGGCATGGTTCCTGCAATCACATTCACCTAGTGTCTCAAATTGAGCGGGCCTGTGGATAAAGGTCCCGCCGGGGTGGGGTGTTTTGCGCGCGTACGAATCTGGGGCTCTGTCAGGGCGGGAAGACGCGCCCGTGCGTCTGGCAATTGGCATCAATGACGGGCCTTACCGGCTCCGCAGCGCGAGCGATGTCGCGTGGGCTCCAAGCTACGGCTTCGGGCAGCGTACCACCCTGGGACGGCGGGTTGCCGAAGCGGCCCGCGCGGTGTTGCGGACCATCGTTCCGGTTCTGGGAATGATCGCGGCCTTTGCGGCGATGTTCCTCTACAAGGCGACGCCGGTGCCCTATCTGGGCGGTTCTGCCGGGCTATGGATGACCGTCAGTACGCTGCTGCTTCCGGTTTCCTTCCTAGCGATCAATCTCACGAATCGCCGGTATGGGCCGTCCTACGCGTTCGCCCAGATCATCGTGACCTTTGGTGTGGTGGCGGCGATTGCGATCTTTGCCGGCGATGTCGTGCAGCGCCTGCTGCCCGATGCAGCGATGCCGCAAATGCGCGAGACGCTGTCGTTCGCCGGCGCATTCCTGTTGTCCGGGTTCCTGGCGATCGTGGGGTTCGATGCCTCGCGCGGCCCGCGCTGGTGGACGGCGCCGCTGATCGGCTCCATCTTCGGTGCACTGAGCTTCACGCCGGTGTTTTTCCCCGGGACCTATCTCGGGACGGCAGTTCCGTGGCTCGATCGTGCGCTGATCGAGACCGGCGTACTTTGCGCAGGGGCCGTGGTGATGCTGCTGCCGTACTGGCTGCTGCGCCGCATGGTCCAGCCGCTCCCCGGATTCGGCGGCTACTAGGCTCGGACCTGCGCGCCTGCGCGCCGCGCCGCATGGCCGGCGTGCTTGGCGCCGGCGATCCGCTTGGCACCGCGGACGTGACCCTCGTGGCCCTTCTCTTCATGGAAGAGGCCGATGAGCTGCTCCGTCATGGCGCCACCGAGCTGCTCGGCGTCGACGATCGTTACCGCCTTGCGGTAGTAGCGGGTCACGTCGTGCCCGATGCCGATGGCGGTGAGTTCGACGGATGATTTCTCCTCGATCTCTTCAATTACCCGGCGCAGATGGCGCTCGAGATAGTTCCCGGCATTCACCGACAGGGTTGAGTCATCAACCGGCGCGCCGTCGCTGATCACCATCAGGATCTTGCGTTGCTCGGGGCGCCCGACGATGCGGTTGTGCGCCCACATCAGCGCCTCGCCGTCGATGTTTTCCTTGAGCAGACCCTCGCGCATCATCAGGCCCAGGTTCTTGCGGGCGCGGCGCCAGGGTTCGTCCGCCGCCTTGTAGACGATGTGGCGCAGGTCGTTCAGGCGGCCCGGATGCGGTGGCTTGCCGGCGGCGATCCAGTGCTCGCGCGACTGGCCTCCCTTCCAGGCGCGCGTCGTGAAGCCCAGAATCTCGGTCTTTACCGCGCAGCGTTCCAGCGTGCGGGCCAGGATGTCGGCGCACATTGCCGCGACCATGATCGGCCGCCCGCGCATCGAGCCCGAATTGTCGAGCAGCAGCGTCACGCAAGTATCGCGGAAGGTCATGTCCTTCTCGCGCTTGAACGACAGCGGGTACATCGGGTCGATGATGATGCGGGGCAGGCGGGACGTATCCAGCATGCCTTCCTCGATGTCGAACTCCCAGGTGCGGTTCTGCTGCGCCATCAGGAGGCGCTGGAGCTTGTTCGCAAGCCGCGACACCACGCCTGACATGGCAGAAAGCTGCTGATCGAGGAATGTGCGCAGCCGGCTCAGTTCTTCTGCGTCGCACAACTCGTCGGCGTGCACTTCCTCGTCGAACTGGAGCGTATGGACCTTGTAGCCCCAATCCTCCTGGTGGCTGAACGGCTGTTCCGGACGCTGCGGCTTGGCGCCGTCCTGCGGTTCCTCGGCATCCGACATCTCGTCGGTCTGCTCGGCCCGCATCTCCGTCTCGGTGTCTTCGCCTTCCTCGCCTTCCGACTCCTGCATGTCGGCTTCGGTGGTCTGGGACTGCGAATCCTGGTCGTTCTCTTCGCCTTCCTGCTCCTGGCTCTCGGCGTTCTCGCCATCGCCGGTGTCGTCGGAGGATTCGTCGGCGTCGAACTCGTCCGATAGTTTCAGGTCGCGCAGGATCGTGCGCGTCAGCTTGGCGAACGAAGCCTGGTCCTTGATCTTGTCGCCGAGCTTGGCGAGGTCCTTGCCGGCATTGTCCTCGATGAAAGGACGCCACAGGTCGACGGCGTATTTCAGCGACTCCGGCGGCGGCTCGCCGGTCAGTTTCTCGCGCACCATCAGCCCGAGTACATCGGCGATGTTGGCGTCCGCGCGGACGCGGGCCTTGGAAAGACCTTTTTGCGTCAGGCGCTGTTCAAGCTGTGCCGTCAGGTTGTGGGCCACACCCTTCATCGCCAGCGAGCCGATGGCTTCGACACGCGCTTGCTCCGCAGCCTCGAACACCGCGGCGGCGTCGGTGGACGTGGGGCGAAACTGGTCGTGAACCTTGTCTTCGTGATGGGCCTTGCGCAGCGCATAGGCGTCGCCAGCGCCGCGGACGACGGCGACCTCGTGCGGCGGCAGATTGCGGGACGGCAGAGGCAGGCGGGCCTTCAGGCCACGCAACGCCGGCGGCTCGGCGCTGAACGTGACCTCCAGCTCCGGCTCGCCCGACAGCGCACGCACGGCGGTACCGACCGCGCGCTTGAAAGGCTCCGAAGGATTCTCAGGCTTTGCCACGCATCACCCGCGGGTTGATCAGGTAACGAGCACCTTGGCGGCGCTCTCCGGCAGGTCCTCGCCGAAGCAGCGCTGGTAGAACTCCGCGACACTGGCGCGTTCCAGCTCGTCGCACTTGTTCAGGAAGGTAAGGCGGAAGGCGAAGCCGACATCCTGGAAGATCTCGGCGTTCTCGGCCCAGGTGATCACGGTACGCGGGCTCATCACGGTCGACAGGTCGCCATTGATGAACGCGTTGCGGGTCATGTCCGCGACGCGAACCATTGCGCCGATCTGCTTCTTTTTCTCGGGCGTCGCCGCGTAGGACGGGACCTTCGCCAGGACGATGTTCACCTCGGCATCGTGCGCGAGGTAGTTCAGCGTCGTGACGATCGACCAGCGGTCCATCTGGCCCTGGTTGATCTGCTGTGTGCCGTGATAGAGGCCCGTCGTGTCACCGAGGCCGATCGTGTTGGTGGTCGAGAACAGGCGGAACCATGGGTTGGGGCGGATGACCTTGTTCTGGTCGAGTAGGGTCAGCTTGCCCTGGACCTCCAGCACGCGCTGGATGACGAACATCACGTCGGGCCGGCCGGCGTCGTATTCGTCAAACGTCAACGCCACGGGATGCTGCAAGCACCAGGGCAGCAGGCCCTCGCGGAATTCCGTCACCTGCTTGCCGTCCTTCAGGACGATCGCGTCCTTGCCGATCAGATCGATACGGCTGATGTGGCTGTCGAGGTTGATGCGGATGCAGGGCCATTTGAGGCGCGCCGCAACCTGTTCGATGTGTGTCGACTTGCCGGTGCCGTGATAGCCTTGGATCATCACGCGACGGTTGAACGCGACTTTCCAGCACATTGGGATCCTAAGCTTAGAATTCCACGTGGACAAGTTGTCGCG
>JADMIO011070277.1_pt1 | contig 50626 bp, 52 predicted proteins | sample 8958161 | NCBI WGS metagenome assembly JADMIO01 (sample SAMN16585339, study PRJNA669376) | soil metagenome | isolation source: Crop rotation soil | place: USA: Cullars Rotation, Alabama | collected 2011 | reverse complement strand
GCCGCGACTTCAAGTCACGTGAATTCCAAGCTTCGGATCCCACTGTGCTGGAAAGTCGAACGTCAGGCGTTCGTTGTCGTAGGTGGTCTTGTCACCCCCTTCGAGCTGCAGCGTTTGCGAATCGACGAAGATCCCGCGGGCGCGAATCACGCGCACCTTGCGGCGCTTGGCGAGCTGGGCCAGGCCGCCCGTCAGCGTGTCGATGACATGCTCTTTGCGGGCCCGCACTTTGTCGAGCGAAATCCGCGGCTTGGCGAACTCGATGCCCCACTCGGCCATCTCGGCCGCTTCGCTGAGCACGCGGGCCACGTGGAGCAGGGCCTTCGACGGAATGCAGCCCCGCAGCAGGCAGGTTCCGCCCAGCCGCGCGTCGGCCTCGACGAGGGCAACTTCCAGGCCGAGGTCGGCGGCCAAGAAAGCGGCCGCATAACCCCCCGGCCCGCCGCCCAGCACCACCACTTGAGAATGCATCGCCATGTTTCGATCCGGCGCCCGCCGGCGCCCCAGGTTGCGGCCAAATCGTTACTATAAAAGCAGTTATTTCCCGAACATTTAAGTTTACCCGGCTTACGCAGGCGGGCCAATGGGGGCTTGCCGGGCGGTGGACGGCGTTTTGGCTCGATACGGCCGTGAAACTCGATGTTCTGACGGGGGCGGCGCGATTGGCGAGCGACGTCGGACGTCCCTCGCCGCGGCGCAACCGGGCGGTGAGCTCAGGGATTGGAGCGGCGAAAATGCCTGCCGATTTGCAGGTGGCTGAAGCGCCCGGCTGCATTATCTGTTCCGCTGATATTAACTAGCGGCGGCGGGGCGGGGCGTTTGCGACGTGGCCATCGCGAGGTCGCAATTTCGTTGTTTGGCCGATTGCCCGGTGTTAGCATGACGCTGCTTCAACGGCGCTTGCGATGCAAGGCCGCGCAGTCGCGGACGGTTGTGCCTGTTAGCGCCCATTGTCTCCCCAGACGCTCCCATCATCCGTGTGAGACTTTCGATGAGACGACAATTCAACTCGCATGTGTTGGCCGCAGCGGTGGTCTTCCTGGTCGCCCGAAATGTCGTGGCGGCCAACGATTTCGCCGAGCTTTTGACGAAGCTGCCGCCGGCGGCGAATGCCATCGTGATGCTCGACGCCGAACAGATTTTCGCCAGCGAGGTCGCGACGCGCGAGGGCTGGAAGCAAAAGTACGATGCTACGTACTCCGATGCGCCCTTGCTGCTGCCGCCCGGCGCGCGACATTTCGTGCTCGCGGCCGAGCTCAACTTGGGCACGATGAAACCAAATTGGGAAGCGGCCGCGATGCGGCTGAAAGACGATCCCTCGACGAATCTGATCGCGCGCACGATCGGCGGCACTCCCGACACGATCGGAAACCTGGAGGCGGTGGCCACGCCTCGTGGCGCGCTCATCGTCAAATTCGGTCCGCAGATGTTTGGCGCCTTGCAGCCGGGCAATCGTCAGGTCGCGGCCCGCTGGGTCCGCTCGGCAGCCAGCGGCGGGGCTGCGTTGTCGCCTTATCTCCAGAGCGCGGCGGTCGTGCCGGATCAATTCGGCACAGAGATTATCATGGCCATTGATTTGACCGACGCCTTGAGCCGCGACCGCGTGCGGCAGGCCATTGAGAAGTCGGACGTGCTGCGCGGGAAAAAAATCGATCTCGACGCGGCCGCCAATGTGCTTACCGGCGTGCAAGGCGCGACGCTGGGCGTGCGCGTCTCGCGGCGGGCCTATGGCAAACTAAAGGTCGATTTCAATCGCGACGTGGCGCCGCTGGCTGACGTGGCCAAACCGCTGTTGCTCGAAATCCTCGATGAAGCGGGGGCCGCGATCGACGAGTTCGCCGACTGGAAAGTGGAGGTCGGCCTGCGTCAGATTGCGATCGAGGGCGAGCTCACCGCCAGCGGACTGCGCCGGCTGTTTAGCTTCCTGTCGCTCGACGCCACGGCAGTCGCCGCCCCGGCGGAGGCCAGTCCGGCAGCGGTGCCCAGCGGTTCGCAAGCAGGCGCCGATGCTGCCAAGTCGCTGGAATACTTTCAGGCGATCACGCGCCATCTGCAAGACCTGAAGAACGAGCGCGGCGCGAAGACGTATGGGTCGATCGCCCTGTGGTTCGACACTTACGCTCGCCGCATCGATCGGCTGCCAATTTTGGGCGTCGACAAGGACCTGGTCGACTACGGCCAATACGTCGTCCTTCGCCTGCGTGACGCGGTCGACGCGATTCGCGGCGTGGGCATCCGCAGCGGCGCGCAAACCGCCGGCATTTCTTCCGGCTCTGGCGACTATTACTTGTTCGACAGCGCGCAAAGCTATGCTCGCCGTGAAATGAACGAAGCCGAATCACAGCGCCGCGCGATCCGCGCGAACGAACGCGCGCAAGGGACAACCGACGCCCGCTCTTTGATGCGTGAAATCGACGATCGAACATCCGTCGTCCGTCGGCAAATGACGGAACGCTACAACATTGAGTTTGGCGCGCCGGTCAAGAAATAGGTCAGCGGAAGCATGTCAGGCGAACAAGTCTGGACGATCGCGGTTGTTTGCGTGGCCATCTACTTCTTGGCAAAAATCGCTCGGCCTCGTTATCCGCTCCGCATCGTGCTGGCCGACGGGCAGGTGGTAAGTCACGATGGCCTGGCCAAGGCACGGGTCAAACGCGTGGTTGAGTTTCTGGAACGCGATGTCCATTTGAACGGCCGGGTGACGGTTTGCGGCATCCGCGATGCGCAGCACGAGTGGCGGATCCACTTTCAAGGCCGTATTGATGAGGGCACCGCTCAACAGATTCGGAACTTTCTCAAGCTCAATTTGTGACGTCGTGCGCGACGATTGGGGGCGCAGGCTTTTCCAGCGCAATGCGGAACTAAACGTCAGCGGCCCAGCTCATTTCGCAGCGCCCCATCCAATTGCGGCTGCTGGAACGAGAAGCCGGCGTCCAGAAGTTTGCGCGGTTCGACGCGGATGCTGCTGAGCAGCATTTCGTCGGCCATTTCGCCCAGCGCCAAGCGCGCGACAAAGGCCGGCATGGGGAAGATCGTTGGCCGACTGAGCACGGCGCCGAGCGTCTTCGTGAACTCGCGATTGGTCGCCGGCTGCGGGGCGACCGCGTTCACCGGCCCGGCCAGCGACGTGTTTTCCAAGGCGAATCGAATCGCGGCCACCAGGTCGACCAGCGCTATCCAGCTCCACACCTGCTGGCCGCTGCCGATCACGCCGCCCAGGCCCAGCTTGAAAGGCGTCAGCATCTTGGCCAGCGCGCCGCTGTCCGGGCTGAGCACCACGCCCAGCCGAAGATTCACGACGCGAATGCCGGCGTCGCGGGCCGGCTGCGTGGCCGCTTCCCATTCGCGGCAGACGTCAGCCAAAAAGCCGCCGCCGTTCGCCGCCGTTTCGTCGACCGCCGCGTCGCCCTGGTCGCCGTAAAAACCAACCGCCGATGCGCTCACGAATACGTCGGGCTTGTTCGGCAGCTTGGCCAAAGTCTCGGCGAGCAGCCGCGTTCCCAGCACGCGGCTGTCGCGAATCTCTTGTTTGAAGCGTTCGTTCCAACGTTTGGCGGCCAGGTTCTCGCCCGCCAGGTGCACGATCGCATCTAGGCCGTTCAGCTCGGCCGCGTCAATCGTGCCGGCCGCCGGATCCCAGCGGATCTCGCGTTCGCTGTCGCGCACCTCGCGGCGGACCAAGGTCCGCACCAAATGGCCATCGGCCTCGAGCGCCGTGACGAGCGCCGAGCCAACCAAGCCGGTCGAACCTGTGACTGCGATGATCATGGTTTGGCAATCAATTTCGGATCTCGGATTTCGAATTTCGGATTGAGGCTGGCAAAACCAATCCGCAATCCACAATCCGAAATCCGCATTTCTACTCGCCTCGTCTCTTCTGATATTCCCGGCTGGCCTCTTCCAAAGCCCGCCGTTCGCCGCGGGTCAGGCTGTCCTGGCCGTGTTCTTGAATCTTCTTGAGAATCTCGTCGACCCGCTTGTCGGTGTCGTCTTCGTCCGAAGCGTCGCCGTCATCCGGCAGATGCACGCGCAGCTTCGGCTTGCGACGTGCTTTGAATTTCAATTGGCTCCACCATGATTCGCCCGGCAGCCATTGCGCCAAGCGAATCCCCGAGCGATAATACATCGCGGCGAACAGTGCCCCGCCCAGATGGGCCGTATAGGCGATTTGTTCGCCGTGGCCGAGCGAGCCCTGCAGGTTCATAGCGACGAGTAACAATCCGAACACCCACATCGGCATCGGGATGAAGAACATGAACAAAATCGTTTGGTGCGGATAGTTGAAGGCGTACAGAATGACAATCGCGACAACGCCTCCGGACGCTCCGAGCGCCACTGGCGCAGCGCCTGGAATCCATCCGGTGACCAACGATCCCAGCATCCAAAACAAGCCGGCGAACACGATCGCCGTCAAATAGAACACCACATACTCCCGCGGCCCGTAGCGGTTTTCCAGCTCGCGCCCAAACATCCATAGACCGATCATATTAAACAGAATATGCCGGATGTCGGCGGCGTCGTGTAAAAAACCGTAGGTCAATAACTCGAACGCCATCCACGGCTTTCGGTACCAATCCGCATGCAGCGCGAAGAAATTCGAGAACCAGGCCGCATCTCCCTGCCGCGTCGCCAACTGGACGACGTATACGCCGAACGTCACGAGGATTAGCTTCATCGTGACCGAAAGCGGGCCGCCCAAGTGAAAGCCCGGTCCATCGCCGTAGCGATCACCGCGGTTGTAATCTCGGTCGTAGATTCCCATGGCCGCTTTCAGGGCTGCTGCGGAAGGCGTCGCGCCGGCGTCTGGCTCACGATGAACGGGAGCATTGTACGCCACGCCAGCCAAGAAGGGCATCGCCAATTGGGCGATTGAGTAGGGCAGAAATTGCGGAAATTCCTGTCGGTCAATTCAGCGCCCGCAGGCAAGAAACAAGAAACACTGCCCTCTGGCCAATAGCTCGCCGCGGCCAGCTACTCCGTGCGGCCCAGGGCCAGCGGCGTCGTCGCCCCGTCCGGGGCCGAGGTCGCTTTGTCGATTGATTTCGTCATCGCGGCCTGGCCGGCGGCCAGCTTGCGAACGAGCTGACTGTTCTCGCGCAGCGTCTGATCGAGCAGCGTGCGGATCTTGTCGACTTGTTGCTGGACCATCGTCAGCAGCTTATCGATCGCCTGGCGATCCTTGGCGATGCCGCCCAGGTCGTTCTTCAATTTGGCGATTTCCGTTTGCCGCGCCGTGGTCAATCGCTCCGCGCTGTCCTGGGCCTCGGCCAACCGCTGGTTGTCCAGCTCCAAGCCGGCCTTGTCCGTCAGCATGGCCGCCCGCTGCTCGGCCAGCTTGCGAAACTCCAGCGCATAATCGCGCAACCGCCGTGTATAGATTGTCTTGGCTGCCGCGGGCAATTTGCCATCGGCGTCAGGCACCAAGCGCTTGCCTTCGTCGTCGACGTCCACCTTGCGCAGCGGGTCGTCGTCCGACACGCTCACCTGGCCGTGATGGATATATTCTTGCACCGAGGTTTCGGGCAGCTTCTGTTTCAGTTGCTCTTCCGTCAGGCCGGCGAACACTTCGTAGCGATCGGGCGGCATGATCTGGTAAATCACCCACGGACCGCGGCTATTCAACAGCCGCTTCTGCTGGGTTTCGTTCATCTCCATGGCGGGCGACAAGGTGGCCGTTTGACCGGCCGCTTCCGTGACGCGAAACTCACCCAAATACTGAGCACCGCGGGTCGCGTCGGGCAAGGCCGGCTCGCCCTCTTCAAACATATACACTACGGTGTTCGGCACGATGCCGGCCGGCGTGGGTTTTTCAATAGTGACCCGGGCAGCCAGCGATTGCTGATCGACGCCCACCTTCGTCACATTCCGCCAGACGGGCCCACGGGCTTGTGCCTCCAGGCGAATCTCATGATCCAGTTCGCCGATGCTGGGAATCGAAGTGGCGTCGTCTGGCGCTTTCAGCTCTCGGCCGCGCAGCTTGCCGATTACCGTGGCATCGCTGGTGCCTTTTTGCAGCGCGGCTAGCTGTGCGTTCGCATCGTTCAGCTTCTTTTCCGTCTCGTTGTAGTACTTTCCCAAGACCGAATTAATTCGCAGCGTTTCCAGCGACAAGATAAAGAATCCGGCCGACGACAAAACGAGGCCGACCACGACCAAGACGTAGGCCCAGTGCCACGTTCGCGCGGCGAAATACGCCAGCACGAACGTCGCTAGGATCACAACCAGCAGCGCGATAAGGATATACAACGATGCGTCTCTTGTGGTGGGATAACGAAGAGCACCAGCCCTGGGGCGCAAAGCGGCCGGTTGGCAAACTAGGAAGTCTATAGATTTGATGATAAACGGCGGATCGGGGCCGGTCAAGCAAATCGGCAGCGGCCAGATCGTCGCAAGTGACGACTCTGCAACAGCTTGCCGCAAAGGGCCGGCACGATCGGCACAACCGGCTGCGGGATTATTGAGTGGCCTGGGGTCGAGCGACAGCGAGTCCCAGAGTGATGGCGACCTGGGGGCTCGCCTAGGCTCGACCTCAGCCACCCGGCGTTTACCTGCGGCTTACCTTTTATCTAACGCAACGTATCGAGCGCATCCAAGAGCGCGTCCAGCATTTCCGGCGTGTGATGGGCACACAGGCTCAGCCGCAGCAGCGATTCGCCTTCTGGCACGGTCGGTGGCCGGATGCCGGGCACAAAGAAACCGGCCTCCCGCAGCCGGGCAGCCAGACCCATCGTCCGCTCCGCATCTCCCACGAATAGCGGGATAATCTGGCTCGCCGATTCGCCCGTGTTCCAGCCCTGTTCGCGAAGCCGCGAGCGCAGCTCGGCCGCCGTGGCCAGCAGCCGCACCCGCCGTTGGGGTTCCTGTTGAACTACGTCCAGTGCGGCGAGTGCGGCCGCGCTGATCGCGGCCGGCTGGGCCGTCGAAAAGACGTACGTCCGCGCCCGGTTGGCCAGCCAATCGATGAGCGATTGCCGGCCGCAGACAAATCCGCCGCCGCCGGCCAGGGCCTTGCTGAGCGTGCCAATGCGGACATGCACCCGCTCTTCCAAAAAGGGGGCCGAACCATTTTCCGCGAAGTGCTCGACCACGCCGCGGCCCCGCGCGCCGAACACGCCCGTCGCGTGCGCCTCGTCGACCAGCAGCATCGCGCCGTGCGCTGCGGCCAGCTCGGCCAGCCGGGGCAGGGGGGCTAAATCCCCATCCATGCTGAAGAGCGTATCGGTGACGATCAGCCGCCGCCGAAATTGGCCCGCGCTCTGGAGCATCGTTTTCAGGGCCACGCAATCGGCGTGCGGATAGACGAACCGCCGCGCGGGCGACAACCGGCAGCCGTCGATCAGGCTGGCGTGGTTTTTCGCGTCGGCGAAGATCGCGTCGGGTTCGTCGACCAGCGCCGGAATCACGCCGGCATTCGCAGCAAAGCCGGAGGGAAACACGAGCGCCGCTTCGGTCCCTTCGAATTCGGCCAGCCGCCGCTCCAACTCGGCATGCACGGCAGAGCGCCCGCTGACGAGCGGACTGGCGCCGCTGCCCCAGCCATGGTCGCGGCAGGCGGCCTCGGCTGCGACGACCAATCGCGCGTCCGCGGCCAGTCCCAAATAGTCGTTTGAACCGAAATTGATGAGCGACGTTCCATCGAGCGCGACGCGCGCCGTCTGCGCGCCGCCGCGCACGGCGAGCGTCCGCCGCAGCGCCGCACGTTCGAGTCGGTCGAGCTCTTCATCGACCCAAGCCAAGGGATCGAAGCCTGACTGCGGACACCCCGAATCTTTAGTCAACGTCGTCACTGACATGCGATCCGCTTCCAAGCTGACGCTCCCGCCTTGCGCCGCAACTCGGTCCGCTCGCCGCGGCCGTCGTGATCGCCGCTCCGTAAAAAATCAGTGTCGTAACTCAAACCGTGAAGAGATTCGTCAGTCATCGGTTTTTACTCGACGGTTATTAGCGACACGTCCTCGAATTGGCACGGAAAGTGCGTATTCTTTGCCGTTCAGTTCACATACGATGGTGGCAACGTCTTCGAAATCTCCCGAAACCATGCACTCAACAGGGTTCAGTGTCATTCGAATGGTATCGGGGTACTCAATTGAAACGGCACCGGTGACACCGTTTGGTAAGTCCTCGAACCGCAGCACCCGGATACTGTCATTCTCGTCCTTACTCGTGGCGACCAGCTTAGCTGTGCAGCTCCGTAAATCCTCGTTATTGATATTACCAAAAAATACTATGGGCGGCATGAGCTGCACGGGACCAACGATATTCGCATGGACGTACACTGATGGCCCAACACCGTCGTTCTCTTTTCGCGGAATAAATAACCTAGCATCGAGCTCACCAATTTGCGCGCTACCTGAAATCCCAACGCTAAGCTCGATAGATTCCCGTCCGAGCTCGTCGTGGGTATGCGAGATTACGCTTGCCTGTAATTTCGAATTCGTGCCTACTAACATTTCGGGTATAAGATGCATATCACGACCATGCGCGCTTATTGTAACGCGCTTCGTGGGGGCATTGCCTTGCTGAAGGATTCCAAAGTCGACTCGTTGCGGTTCAATGGTGAATCGCTGTTGTCGGAAACCGCCAATTTCGCAACTTAATTGTTTACAGTCCGCATGATTTGTAATGATTTGGATCAGTCGTTTCGGAAGTTCGCCTAACTGTCCGAGAACATTGTAAACGGCGGTAAATTGAATCGATCCTTGGGCTGGGACGACATCACCTTCGATATTCACAACTGTACAACTGCATGTCGGACGAATCGAATCGATTTTAATTGGCATTGTAGATGAATTGCGAATTGAAAACACGTAGCGGATGGCGGACTGTTCTTCAAACACAGTCGCGTATCCATGTGCTGGCTCGATCATGAGAGGGCAAGCGGCCGCGATGACCTTTGCTGCACTAGCGCGGAGATTTATTTGATCTGGCGACCCTCGGTGTGCGATCCACCATCCTGCTGCAAACGCAAAAAGAGGAGTAGCAATAAGCCAAACTTTATTGCTTCTCATGTGCTTTCCGATATTTTGTTCGGAACAGAATTAATGTAAGCAGGATTGCAATCGCGCAAAGGTTGAGCGCGAGCGCCCAATTGCGAATGTTTGATACAGTACCAGCCGGAGTGCGGCGATCTACGTTTGGGACTGGTTCCAAAAGTTTGTCAAGGTATTGAATAGCGTTTGTGGCGCTATTTTCGAGATGTGGGCAGCCGACACGGCAATTATTTCGAAATTCCTCAATCTTGGATTTCCGCACTTGTTTTGGGACGTCCATCATTGAAGCCCAACACATCACCATTGAGGAAGCGCTGTCTTGAATCCATTTATAAACGTCCCCCTTTTCAGAAATATCTTCCGGCATATCCTTTGATTGAATATCCCAATTCTGAAGTTGGCGGCAAATTCTTTCTGCTTCGCCATACTCTTTTTGATTCTCCGCAATCATTTGCAAATTGTACAAAGATCTTACGATCAAGATGGTGGCCGAATTCCGCCCGCTAGCCGGTGCGCGGTCGATTATCTCTTGCAAAATGCGGCGTGGCTCTTCTGGCCGGCCCAAATATGTAGCACCGACAAGTCGAAAGCGGGCCTCGAACCAATCGGGACTGCCATCAATCGCGTTTGCGCACGCTTCACGCAGCCAATGGATCTCCTGGTCTGAGTTCCGTGTAATTCCGGTGCTAGGAATTTCCATCTGCCACAGTGAAGCCAATTCCATCATTGGCTTCGCTCTTTCTGGGTGGGAAGAATGATCTCGAATAATCTGCTCATAGCCCTTAACAAGTGAGTCGCGGCCAACTTTGGATACATCTTCCTTCTGAAGAGTAGTCATTTCATCAGTAAATGAGTCGGCAGAAAGCCTAGCGGAGCTAAGAAGGAAGAGGCCGAACCCAATCAAGACTCGATAGGTATGAATTCGCATCCGTCACCTTTCTCGAAAGAAAAGGCAAGTCTCGCAATTCAGGTCATACGACAGCTTATGGATTCGTATGCGATACAGTTACTTGCGTGTCAGCATCGCTGTTAATCAACTGCAACGAAAATGTAATTGTAAATGTGCCGAGAGATTTTTGGCTGGCCGTTCCCTTACCGCAAAAATACTCTTGATTGCAGACGACCGTGCATGGTCCATGATTCGACTTAAGCGCAACATGCGTCGGTGATGTAAGCTTAAATACGTCCCAGAAGCAGTTATCGCTGTTTCCTAATGGACAGTACGGGGTATTAAATCCGTCAGAAATGGGCGAGGGCGGTGGCACGGGATACGTCCCGGCTGTAAAGCCTTGGCCACATGTCCAGGTTGAGGATCCGGCGCAAATCTTTCCTCGTTCATCTCCGTTAAGATCCGTGCCCTCTCGGCACTGCCCATCGTTGTCGTGAAGGTCACTCGGCGTGACTACTTCGGTTACTGCGAGACCAACCCAAGAATCTGGGGGAGGATTACTGTGATGCGGCGGAGTCCCTCCCGTTACGCACATTTGACTATATCTCAAGCCGTATGTCGCCCAATACGTCCATTTGGGCAACGGCGTACAGCTACTCGAATCAGCGATCGAATCAGGACAGTCCGTATGGACTCTTACAGTAATTGATGTCGTGCCGCCGGATGAGTCGTCCGCGAGCGTTGGCTCGTCATCCGCTTGGGCCGTGACCGTATAGTCTCCTGCAGTTGTGGGCGCAGTGTATTCAGTTGCGGCGCCGGTCTTCGTCCGACTGGGATTAAAACTCGCGGACCCAGTCCAAATCACCTCTCCTTTGTCATCTGCGTATTGCCAGTGCCCTTGGCCCTCTCCGTCATCGATCCATTTGCGATCAACATCAAACGCGGCGCAACTGAGGGAAAGCTTCTGGCCGGGCCGCACAACAATTACTGTGCCACTCGTCAAGCCGACTGGATTTCCATCAACGGTGATAAGGCTAATTTGTGGTGCCGTATACACTTGCCAAGTTCCGTCCTGTGCGTCGTCGCCTGACGCGACGGATGGAATGAAGCATGTGACGATCGCTAATCCAAATACACATCGACCGAATTTTGCAAATGAGATGACCATATTAACTGCCACATTGACAAAAGTGTTTGGCTAGTTATCGGTAAATGAGAAATACTCTTTGAGATGACTGGAGCATAAACTAGAGCATATCCAGGGTAACGTCAATCTTTTTGGGCGCCGGAGCGGAAACTGAGTTGCAGCCGTTTAATTTCTAGTTCTGTACTCTTCTTTAAACGATGCGATTCCGCGACACCCTCATCAAATGACAGCGGTTCTATTACTGGGCCCCCCGGCTCTGCCCTCCGGCCTCTACTTCCGCGATTTGACAACCGCCGCCGCGAGCGAAACAATGGGGCTGGAACAACATTTTATCGTTTCCCGCCAAAATGCCGCGATTTTTTCGCAACAAAAGGCCGTGGAACTTCGCCCGCCCCCTTCGCGTCTAAACCTGTGAGCACGGCTTGAGCGACGATGCGCCACTTATTGCGGCCACATTGGCCGGCGATTCGGCGGCCTTTGGCCAGCTGGTGGGGCAGTACCAAGATCGTTTGTACAATTCGCTGGTGCGCGTGCTGGGCTCGGCTGAAGACGCCCGCGACATCGTGCAGGACGCCTTCGTGCAGGCCTATTTAAAGCTGAATACGTTTCGCGGTTCGTCCGCATTTTATACCTGGTTGTATCGCATCGCTTTCAACCTGGCCATGAGCCACGCCCGCAAGCAGCGGCCGACGGCTTCGCTCGATCAGGCGAAGGCCGGCTTCGGCGGCGAACCGGTCGATGGCGCGGGCCCGCCGGATGCGAACCTGGCCCAACGCGAAAGAGTGGAAATGGTTCATGCCGCCCTCGCCAGTTTGAGCGACGAGTATCGACAGATTCTCGTGCTCCGCGAATTGGAGGGCTGTCGTTACGACGAAATTGCCGAAATCCTGGACCTGCCCGCCGGCACGGTCCGCAGCCGGTTGTTCCGCGCGAGATTGCAATTGCGCGATCAACTGGTCCCAGCGATGCGGCACGAAGAAATTACCGATGTCATGTAATGCGAGTTTTCGAGCGGCAGTAGTATTCGACCAAGACAAATGTCGTAATCAATCCGCGTATGAAAATCGAGAGAAGTATATGAAGCCATCGTCGCGCCGATCAATCGCTGTGTTCAGCGTCTGCCTGGGTGCATTCATTGTCAGCCCCTGTCTGGCGATGATTAGCGTCGGCTTTCTCACCAAGGAGAAGGCCAAAGAGAAATACGGCATCACGATGCATGCTCACGCGGATGGCGAAGCGGGAATCAAGGTCTGGCTCGACTTCAAGAAGGAAGGCTGGCTGGAAAAACTCACCTATGTCCAGCTGCGCTTCGAGGATACTGAGGGAAAACCGTTGATCACGGCGCCGCTCCATGCGGGGCCCGTGGATCGCAGCCAGCCGGACGGCATGTGGCGGGTTGCTTTTTCAGCAAAACCGGAGCAGCTGTCGCGATGCAGCTTCCTGGTGGTTTGCTACAACAGCAACGAAGGTGACGTCGGCTACTATTTAAAGGTCAAGGATTTTCTCGATCTGAAGAACCCAATCACCGAGGAGTGAATGCGATTGCGGAACGGCGGGGTCCGGAGACCCGCGCCGAGCGCGGAGGAGAGGGCAGTTGAACGTTTATCGTATCCACTAATTTACCATGGCTGATCACGACCCAACACGAGAATTTCACGACGAGCTGCTGAGCGCGTATCTCGACGGCGAGCTGTCTGCCGAAGAGCGCGCGCGGGTCGAAGAGCGCTTGACCGTCGACCCGGTCGCCCGGCAGATGCTCGACGATCTGCGAGCGGTGTCGCAAGCGGTGCGTCGCTTGCCCACGCTGGCCGTGGGCGAAGATCTGCGGCCGACGATTCTCGAGCGCGCCCAGCAGGCCGCCGCGGACGTGGCCGCCAAACCGGCCGCTGCGCCGGCGAATGTACGGGCGATTTCGAGCGGCGACGGCCCCGCCCCAGACTACACGTTCGGCCGCTCGCGCCGCGGCTGGTTTTGGGCCGCTGCCGCCGTGGCCGCCGCGCTGTTGATCGCCTTCATCCAGCGCGACGCCGAACAAAAACTGCAGCATCAAGTGGTTGCCGACGCGCGGGCCAAGCACGGCGAGTCCGTCGACAAAGAACGTCTTGCTGAAAGCAGCGACCGCGAACGAAAACTGGCCGTCCCCTCCGGCGTCGCTGCTGCCGAAAAGAAATCGTCGGAAGAGCCGAACGACGCTTTCAAAGTATCCAAGCGAGAAGAGCTTTTCGATCTAACGACGGACAAAGCGCACCAGGCCACTACCGAGTTGAATAGCAACACTGCGCCGAAGGCGGCTGCCGCCCAAAATGTGGCCGCCGCTGACGCCACGAAAACAGATGGGGTGATGCGCGATCCGTCGCGCCAGGCGCAGGCCGGCGGCGCGGCGAATTTGGACGAGCATGTCGCGGTCTCGACAAAGCTGCCCGGCGCGGCCGCCCGGCCGGATGAGCTAGCAATCGAAAATCATCCCGATGAGCGCTTTCGCGCAAGTGCGGGCGCGAGCAGTAGCCGCGGCGAAACAGCTGCGTGGCAGTCAGGAAAGGCCCTTTCCGCTCTCGAACGCCCGACCGACCTCGCCGACAATCGCCCATTGAGTTCGGCCAGCTCGTTCGGCGCCGCGCAAGAACCGGCAGCCGCTGGAAATGTGGCTGCGGCAGCACCGCTGGCTGCCACCGCGCCCGCATCCGCTCCTATCGATGGCCTGCTCGCCGAGAACAACGGCCTGCTGGTCGTGTACGTCAACGTGAAGCAAGCGGCCATTCAGGCCCACGCCTTCGATGCCAAGTTGGCCAGCAATCGAATCGTTCTCGATTCGCCAGTGGGCGAGAGCAAAAGCCTTAGAGATGCCGATCATAGCTTAACTTATGATTCGTTTGGCCAATTAAAATCAAACCTGCAAAGCACCTACGGCTTGGCCGAGGTGGCCGACGCGCCGGCGATCGACGCGGTGCTGGTGGAAGCCTCGCCTGCCCAAGTGGCCGGCCTGCTTGCCGGTCTCGACGCCGATGCGGATAACGTGCTCAGCATCTCCGTCGATGATCGCCAACTTGTGAAAAAGGACGCGCCGATCGCGAATGCCTTAGGCGTTGATTGGTCCAAATATCGCCGCGTTGCCGTTTCCGACGATCTCCGCGCCGCCGAGCGGCGGTTGTCTGGCGGCGGATTGGCGAATGCCGGCGGCGTCAATTCAACCGGCGATTTGGGCGCCTTGGAAACGCAGCGCCGCGGCGCCGGTCGCGGTGGCGCTCGGGGCGCCCGCGGCCGTGCGGGCGGCGGCGGTGGGCGCGCTCCCGCTCCACGCACGGTGGCCGAAGCGGATCAAGGTGGCAGTCCCGCGCAGTCGGCGGGGGCCGCGCAGTCGGGTCGCGATCTGCAGGGCAATGGGTCCGCCGGCCAGGCGGGTGAAATTCGCGCTGGCGGCGGCGCCCCCGCTTCGACCAGCAGCGACATTGGCACGGGCGGTTTTCAAGCCCCCGTCGGCGGCGGCCGCGGCGGCGCTGGCACAGGTGGTCGCGGCGCTGGTTTCGCCGCGGGTCTGCAAACGACTGTTGCGGACGACCAACAGCCGCTCGGCCGCGCATCCCGTTTTGATTTCGCATTGCAATCCACGCCCGGCGTCGGCCAGTTCTATCAGCGTCAAACCTTTGGCGTCGACAGCAGTACAATTGCCGGAAAGAATTCGACCGAGCTGACGAAAGACGCCGCCTCCGCGGAAGCGACCGATTCCATCGGGAAGCGTTCGTCGATCCCGGAAACTCTGGGCGTTTCTGCCGGGGAAAAGGATTCGGCAAGTGAGTCTGCCGCACGTGCCGGCATTTCTCGCGAGCAAATCGGCCAACTCGATCAAAAGGAGAGAGAGCCTCAGCTGCGAGGGGCCGAGCATCTATCGGACACAGCGCTTACGAACGAGGCCGCTGAAACGGGGACATCGCTGCTGCAACGAGGCGCCGTTCGCGCCGCAAGCGGCCCGGCCGAAGGCACGGCTGGTCTGCCCACTGCGAACAAGCAGCTTGCCCAGCCGGCGCCGCTGCGCGTGTTGTTCGTGCTTCGCGCCGAGCCGACGCCGGCCATTGCCAAGCCGCCCTCCGAGCCCACTTCTCCTCCGGCTGCCGATCCGTCAAAATAAGTGCGTTGCTGTAGCCGGGGTCTCCGACCTCGGTATCGCCGCCCCTCATCCGGTCTCAAAGAGACCGGCTACAGAATTACTCACGAGGCAAGTTTCATGTCTGAAGTCACCATCCGTATGCGCGCCAACGGTCCGCTAGTTGTCGAAGGGCCATTCACGCTCGTCGATTCGCGCGGCGCTCAATTCGAAATCCCGGCCAATAAGCCGGCCATTGCCCTCTGCCGCTGCGGCCAATCGTCAAAACGCCCCTTCTGCGACGGCAGCCACAAAACGTGCGGGTTCGTTTCCGACGAAGCGCCGACGCCGCCGGCGGTGGGGTGAATGCGGCCCGCGCTCAGTTGCGATCCGTCTCGGCTTGCTGTCGGGCCGCGATCTCAAGCTGCAATTCGCGCTGCCCGTCGCCGCTGACAGCCGGGCAATCGACGATCGTCAGCCGCTGAAGTTTCTTCAGCCGCTTAAGAGTCGCCAATCCTTGGTCGGTGATTTCGGTGTGGTGAATACCCAGTTCATTGAGCTCGGTCTGGCGAGCGATCGCGTCCAGATCGCGATCTTGCAAATTGGCGTGCCAGACCGACATCGCTTTGAGACTGGGAAACGCGGCCAGGCCGGTGAGGCCCTCCGGGCCGAACGAGACGCTGTGAAATTCGATGCTTTCAATGTCGCCCAGGCGATTGAGCTGCGCCATTTGGTCAGCGGTAAACGTCACCCATGGCGATCCAGTGGCGGTCGGCCGATTGCGCGAGGTCATTCCAACGAGCACGTACGTCACGCGTTCGCCGTCGCAAACCGTGTGGCCTTGTGCGTCTTCGCGGTCGATGTAATTAGGCAAATGGACGATTTGTACGCCCGCGCTCATCAGGTCGTCGATCGCCTTCTGTTGACACAAATGAGCAAACGGAAGCGTCGCATCGAGACGCTCCAGAGCCGCATAAGTGACGGCCGTGTCGGCGACGCTCAACCTGTTCAGCGACGGGAGCACGCCAAGATTGGCAATTCCATTGTCGGTGACCCGCGTGCCGTGCAAATCGAGCTGCTTTAGGTAATTCAGGCCGGCCAGATTCCGCAGACCGTCATCGGTGATGGCCGTGCCGCCCAACTTCAATTCATCGATATAAGTCAGCCGCGCGACGCCGGTTAGATCGCTGTCGGCGATGGCCGCTCCTGAAAAGTCGAGTCGACACAGCGACGACTCGTCAAAGTGTGAATCGATGAGGGCCAGAAGTGCACGTCCCAACCCGCCGCGATGGATGCTGCCGTTGACGCTCACCTTTGCGCCAAGCGCAGAGAATTTCGCAATCAACTGTCGCTCCCGCCGAATCTCCATCAGCGGGCCGGCAACAATGGCGAGCAGGATGCAAATTGCCGTCATGGCGGCGAGAAGTGACCGCAGCCCAAACCGCAGGCGGCGCCGCGAGGGAACAGCAGAATTGGGTAGCGATGGCGCCATGACACGAACGGGCAAGTAAAAAGGCCGGCGACTACCACAATAGTCGCCGGCCTGATATTCGTCCGGATTACGCATTGATTGCCAGAATTCTATCCGACAAAGTAGCTGTAAGCAGCGACGATCGCGCCGACCAGCACGACGGACGCGATTACGTCGATCGCCGACCAGCTTTCGCGCGATTCGCGCCGCTGCTCGTCGGTCGTCGTGGCAAACGTCAGGCCGCGAATCTGCGCTTCCGATGGGGCCGCCGTGACATAGCTAAACACCACCATCGCCACCATCGAAACCAGCGTGATCAAAATGCTGAAGTACTGAAAGTAGATGTTGCTGACGATCCACAGGAACGAACCTGTTTGAAATTCAGTGATCCAGTGGAATTTCAACGCCGTGTCGATGCCCAACCGGAAAACGCCCAGTAGGAAACCCGACAACAATCCGGCCAGACAGCCGACGGCGTTCAGCCGCTTCCAGAAGACGCCTAAGAAGAACACCACGAAGATCGGCGGGGCGAGATATCCCTGCACGCCTTGCAAATAATCGTACAAGCCGCGCGAGTTTTTGATCACGGGAATCCAGGCGATGCCGATGATCACCATCGCCAGGGTCGTCATGCGGCCCATCCACACCAGCCGATGCTGCGACGCGTTCGGGTTCATCTTCTGGTAGATGTCCATCGTGAACAATGTCGACGAGGCGTTGAACACGCCGGCCAACGAGCTCATCAGCGCGGCCAGCAACCCGGCCACGACGATCCCCCGCACGCCGGTCGGCAGCACGTTGATCACCATTTCCGGGAACGCGGCCTGGAATTTTTCGGCGATGGGTTGCCCCTGCGGATCGACCATGTGTTCCAAGCCCTTATGGCCCTTGATCGCCAGCGCATAACAGATGATGCCGGGGATGATAAACACGAACACGGGCAGCAACTTTAAGAAGCCGGCCGAAATCGAGCCCCGCCGGGCGTTTTGCTCGTCCTTCGCGCCGAGCGCCCGCTGCACGATGTATTGGCACGTGCACCAGTACCACAAGCCGATTACCGGCGCGCAGAGCAGCATGCCAATCCAAGGATAGTGACCCGGATACGAGAAGTACCACGCCTGGCTGATAACTTTCCCCGTGGCGTCCTTGTTGATCTCGGGAGTTGAAAGCGCCTCCACGCCCTTGGGCAAGAGCGGCTTCCACAGGTTCATCTTCTCGACGTATCCGGCCTTATCGCTTGGGTTGTGAATGGTGTTCCGCAGCTCGTCCCAGCCGCCGACCGCTTTCAAACCGAAATACGTGATCAGCACCGAGCCAGTCACCAAGATGACCGTCTGCAACGCCTCGGTGTAGACGACCGCTCGCATGCCGCCGAACATCGTGTATAGACCGGTCAAAATCAGCACCAGCACCGAGCCAATCCAAAAGCTATCGATGTGGACGGACCCAGCATCGATCGCCAGATTTGGCATTAGGGCGGAAAACACCACGCCGCCCGCGTAGATGCCGACGGCCACCTTTGAGATCACGTACAATATGAGCGAAATGATCGAGAGAATATAGCGCGAAGCGGGCGAGAACCGCCGCTCCAAAAACTCCGGCATCGTGTAGACCATCGACCGCATGTAGAACGGCACGAACACCCACGCCAGCACCAAGAGGCACCACGCATGCAGTTCGTAGTGCGCCATGGCCACGCCGTCGGTCGCGCCCGAGCCGGCGAGGCCGACCACGTGCTCGGAACCGATGTTCGACGCGAAGATCGACGCGCCGACCAGGAACCACGGCAGATGTCGACCGGCCAAAAAGTAATCGGTCGCCGTGTCTTTCTGCCGAGAGATCACCCACCAGGCGAGCCCTAGCAATAATGCGAAATACCCCCCAATGATTGCCCAGTCGACCGATTCCAGTGCCATGTGCCGCCTTTCTTGTGTGATGACGCTGTACGGACAAGACGCCCCCGACCACCGAATTCAACCGAAAAGGGCGTAGTCGCCAGTCTACCCAGCCTCTTAACACTTCGCAACTCCGCACAATTTACCAAACTGGCTGGCGCGAGATCGGTTCGAAACTTCGCCGCCGATCGACCGGCGCCTCTCGTCGCGATTAGAGCCGTCACCTATATCCGGCTCGCTCGGCACGATCCGTCCAGCCGCCACCGCCGGGCTGGCCCCCGGTCGGCAACTTCGGCCTTCGCGCGGCCCGGCTGCAGCCGACCTTTGCCGCCGGTCGATACTCCCGCTGGAGCGCCGATTCATCGCGGTCCGCGACGCGGCCCGTTTCGTCCCTCGCCGGCCCGTACGCGGCTTTGACGATGGCGCGGTTTGCACAAACAATTTGGCTGCCGAAGGGATTGGCAACCGCCCGTGCGATTGGCGAGGGACGCGCCGAACTAGGGAAGCATTGCCATGTGGAGGTCATTCTTTCTGGCGCTGGGCGCCTATTGCTGCCTGCTGGGTGTCGAGGCCCTGGCCGTCGAACGCGCCGTCGTTAAGGGCGGCACCGACCAATATGGCCAGCCGGCCGGCGTCCGCGAAGTCGTCCCGCCCGATTGGGCCCCCTGGAGCATGATGGGCGGCGGCGCGATCGTGATGCTCTACTCGTTCACCGTCCCGCAACGCGTCGGCGGCGGTTGAGCGTGTCTATGTCGCAAATCCGCATATAGCGACGCAAACGCTATTTACTAAAGGCTGACGGCCCTCTGGCTGACAGCTTTTCTGCTTGAGTTTCACCACTCAAACACCTATCATAGATAGGTTTACGGAGACACCCGGCCGCGAACCCGCGGCCGCGCAGTGTGTCATTTTCAGACTGTTCCATTCCGGATGCGGCCGGCCCGCACAAGCCGCCAGCCCGCGTTCGCCAATCCCGTTTGCAAGAGGCCCTGCCGTGGCGACTGTCACCAAACGCAAGTCGACGACGACTCAAGACCTGACCAGCGGCGCTGATATCCTCGTTCAATCGCTTGTCAACCACGGCGTGGACACGATCTTCGCCTATCCGGGCGGGGCCAGCATGCCGCTCCATCAATCGCTCACGCGGTTCTCGGATAAGCTTCGCACCATCTTGCCGCGGCACGAGCAGGGCGGCGCATTCGCCGCCCAGGGCATTGCCCGCAGCACCGGCAAGGTCGGCGTCTGCATGGGAACCAGCGGCCCCGGCGCGTTGAACCTCGTCACGGCCATCGCCGACGCCAAGCTCGACAGCATCCCCCTGATCGCCATCACCGGCCAGGTGCCGACGTACGCCATCGGCGGCGACGCGTTTCAGGAAACGCCGATCGTCGAAGTCTGCCGCGGGATCACGAAGCATCATTACCTGGTGACCGACGTCGACGACGTCGCCCGCGTGGTGAAAGAGGCCTTCATCATTGCCTCGACCGGCCGCCAGGGGCCCGTGCTGATCGACATGCCCAAGGACGTCCAGCAAGATAAGACCGTGCCAAATTACGAAGCCGCGCCCGACCTGCCCGGCTTCCAAATGGAGAACCCCCGCGCGAAGCCCGAACAAATCAAGCAGATCGCCGCCGCCATCAAGCTCTCGCGCCGGCCTGTGATTTACGCCGGCGGCGGCATCATCAGCGGCGAGGCCAGCGAAGAGCTGCGCACGCTGGCCAAGAAAACGGGCATTCCCGTGACGATGACCGTCATGGGTCTGGGCGCGTTTCCGGCTGGCGATCCGCAATCGCTCGATATGCTCGGCATGCACGGATCGGTATATGCGAATTACGCGGTTGAGCAGGCCGACCTCTTGATCGCGCTGGGCGTCCGGTTCGACGATCGCGTCACCGGCAAGGTCGAGGAATTTTGCAAGCACGGCAAGATCGTGCACGTCGATATCGACGCCTCGGAGCTTAACAAAAACAAGCCGGCGCATATTCCGGTTTGCAGCGACGTGAAATATGCGCTGGCCGAGCTGAACAAAATCGTCGAACGGCCCGACGACATCTCGGCCTGGGTCGAGCAATGTCGCAAGTGGAAGACCGAAGAGCCTTTCCACTACAACCAGGATTTCCCCGGCATCACCCAGCAGCACGCCATCAGTGAGCTCTACAAGCTCACTCGCGATCTCGATCCCGTGATCACCGTTGGCGTGGGCCAGCATCAGATGTGGTCGGCCCAATACTACAAGTTCACCAAACCGCGGACGTTCCTCTCGTCGAGCGGCCTGGGCACGATGGGCTTCGGCCTGCCTGCCGCGATGGGCGTGCAAAGCCAATTTCCTGGCCGCCTGGTGATCGACATCGACGGCGACGGCAGCATGCAAATGAATATCCAAGAGCTGGGCACCTGCTTCTGCGAAAAACTGCCAGTGAAAGTGCTGCTGCTGAACAATCAGCATCTGGGCATGGTCGTGCAGTGGGAAGATCGCTTCATGCAGGGGAACCGGGCCCACACGTATCTCGGCCCGATCGACAACCCCGAAGCCCGCGGCCAGGGCGACGGCCTCGGCCCCAAGGAACGCTATCCGAATTTCGTGGCCATCGCCAAAGGCTACGGCTGCGGCGCGAGCTACGTCCGCAACAAAGCCGATCTGCCGGCCGCTCTGAAGGAAATGATCAACTACCCCGGCCCGTACGTGCTGGACGTGGAAGTCCCCTACCAAGAACACGTGCTGCCGATGATCCCCACGGGCAAGACCGTGCGGGATATGATTAAAGAGTAAGGCTATTCATCCCTCTCCCCAGTACTCCGGGGAGAGGTTAGGTGAGGGGTCTTTGCGGTGGAGGTGAAGAGAAAATTCCTTCACCTCTTCATTCACTCCCGGCTAGTTCCACTTCAGCGGGCGCGTCTAACTCACCCGCCCCTTCTGCGCCGGCAACAACTTCAAAAACACCTTCGCCGCATACGCTGGCGTCTGAGGTTTTTCCACTGTCCATAGCGGCACCCGCCGCCAAGCGCTCGCCGCCGTACTCGCTGGGCCGCTCGCCGTGGGCACTTCCACTGCGATCTTGCCCTCGCGATCCATGAAGCCCAGTGTTCCAGCCGCGCCGCTATCCATTCGAAAGCGAACATGCCCGCCCGCAGCCATGGCGACTGCCGTGGCCGCGGCCCGCTCCGGGGTCCGCAATGCCGTCCGCGGCGCGAATCGAATCCGCTCGCCGGTGCCCCCGTGCATATTAAACGCGATTCCCAACCTGGCCGTCGCCCCTGTCGGGCTCGTCGCCGGCGGCAGCGGCAGATCGATCACAAACAGCGTCACCTCGCTCCCCGTCAGCGGCTGCTGTAGCGACGAATGGCTCTTCGCTTGCCGCACCTCCAGCCGCACCTCGCCCGCGCCGTCGAAACAATTCTGCACGACGGCCACCAACCGCAACATGCCGCCGATCTCGAACGCCAACGCGCTCACATGCGCCAGGCCGCTTTCGAAAATTAGCGATTGCGGAATTACAGATCCCAGCAAGTCCGGCGCGCGATCGGGCCGCCGCCCCAGCGCCCGTTGCCAAAAAACGCAACCGACCAGCGTCGCTACCGAAATCACCAGCCCGATCCATCCCATCATCCGCATCGTGGCCGCTTCTTCCGGCCGGTTGTTGCCGTTGGTGAATGACAGCGCCACCACGGCGATCAGGCTGACAAACAGCACCAGCGCCGCCAGGGCGCCGATCGCCATCGGCGGCGTCAATTGCCGCTGGCCCAGGTTCGTCCCTGGCCCCGGCGCGCTCGGCCCTTCAATACCCAATAGATGCGACCACGGAAGACTTTCCACGCCGACCGACGAGTCGGTCTCGCCAATTGCAACCGCACCCGACCCTGCGCGTCCAGTCTGCGCACCGCGGGCCGGCGTAGCCTGGCCTGCCAACTCCCCGGCCACGCGCGCCATCTCCTTCCTATTCTGAAACAGCAAAATCGGATTGATCAGCAGCGACGGACCGCTCCACCAACCGAGCAGCAAATTTTTGGTCGTCGCCCGTCGATATGCAGCCCGTGCGCACATCGCGCACATCGAACCGGCCTCAGTCCGCGTGACCGCAACCACGCCCATGCCGATCGTGTTGCGAAACCGGGCGAATGCTACTTCGCCCCGCCGTCCGCAAACTTCACAAACACCAAGTGACTTCATCGTACGCCGCAGACCCAAATCGCTGAGGAAATTAAACGCCGAGGCCGCCCACATCTTATCATGGCCAACACAGCCATTAATGCAATATGCCCATTAAGAAAGCGATACCGCGGCTTTGTGCGTAATTGCGATCGAACGACAGCCTGTTTAGAATCGGTCGAACCGATGGCTGCGTTTCCTATTTGGCCCTGCCAAATCCGCTGGCGTAATTGCGAGGATTTCCATGAAACTTGTTCAACTAGCCTCATTCGCCTTTTCGATCGTGCTCGCATTTTGGATTTGCCCGCACAGCCGCGCGCAGTCGATTGAAATCGCGCCGCCGGCGGCGAAGACGACCACGCTGTTTCAGAACGTGCGGATTTTCGACGGCAAGAAAGGCGAATTGTCGCCGCCGTCGCACGTCCTCATCCACGGCAACAAAATCGAGCGGATTTCGAACATGCCGATTGTGGTCGAAGGCGAGCACACGACAATCGACGCCGGCGGGCGCACGCTCATGCCCGGCCTGATCGACGCCCATTTTCACACCATGCTCGCCGCCATTCCGCGGCAGGTCGCCCATTACGGCGATGCTGGTTACTTGAACCTCCTCGCCGGCAAGGAAGCCCGCGCACTGCTGCTCCGTGGCTTCACAACCGTCCGCGACACGGGCGGCGCGTCGTTCGCGCTCAAGCGGGCCATCGATGACGGCACGATCGAGGGCCCGCGGATCTACCCTTGCGGCGCCGCCATCAGCCAGACTGGTGGACACGGCGACGTGCGGCCCCTCTCTTCCATTCCCAAAATGCACGGCGATCCGCTCAGCCAATCCGAGCGCCTCGGCCAGGTCGCCCTCGCCGACGGGCCGGACGAAGTGTTGCTTCGCGTTCGCGAGCAATTCATGCAAGGCGCCAGCCAGATCAAGCTGATGGCCGGCGGCGGCGTGGCCTCCGATTTCGACCCCCTCGACGTCACGCAATATACCGAGGCCGAACTGAAAGCCGCCGTCGCCGCGGCCGACAACTGGGGCACTTACGTCACTGTCCACGCCTACACGCCGCGGGCCATCCGCACGGCCATCAACGCGGGCGTGAAATGCATCGAGCACGGCCACCTCATCGACGAGCCGACCGCCCAGCTGATGGCCGAGAAAGGCATCTGGTGGAGCATCCAGCCGTTCGTCGGCGAAGATTTCACCAGCCGCTTCGAAGGCATCAACAAGCAAAAAGCGGAGCTGGTCGTCGCGGGCACCGACAACGCCTACAAACTGGCCAAGAAATACAAAATCAAAACGGCCTGGGGCACGGATGTGGTATTCAGCCCTCATCTCATGAAGGACCAAGGCAAGGCGATTACGAAACTCCTCGCCTGGTACACGCCGCCGGAGATTCTGAAAATGACCACCGCCGACAACGCCGACCTCTGCGCCCTCAGCGGCCCCCGCAACCCCTACCCCGGCAAGCTCGGCGTCATCGAAGAAGGCGCGCTGGCCGATTTACTGCTCGTCGACGGCAACCCGCTGGCCGATCTCAAGCTGGTCGAAGACCCAGGGAAGAACTTTATCGTCATCATGAAAGATGGGAAGGTTTACAAAAACACGCTTTCGCGATGACGTTTTGGTCAATCTACACTACCGGCTGATTTCAGTGACCACCGATATCGACGTGTTGCACTTGATTCCCGAGCTGGCTGCAATCGGCCAGCACTCGTTGCAACAATATTGCAACGAGTGGAGATGTAGACGGATCGCGCGGGGAGTGACGCTAATACATGTTACCGATCAGTTGAATCTTCGCATTTGGGTAGACGCGCAGCCAGGCACAAAAAAAGGAAAAGTCTTTCTTGACGAGTTAGTAAACTACATCGTCGACCGTCATTTTAGAGATACTGCTCAGCGCAGGGAATTGATTTTAAAAGTTAGGAGGTCGAAAGTTCATTGGGCCGAAAGGCATTACGAAATCCAAATTGGCCGAAGATGCGAGATTTGGATGATTTGTAAGAATTGCGGTGCAGAATTACAAACCATACACGAAGTAATTGAGCGACAGCCAGTTGCACTGCCGACAACGTTTGTTACATGCCCCCATTGCCACCTTACATTTCTGTGTGACGAAAACGATCTTCAACTCAGGTTAGCGCACGGTTGAAGACATGGACGATATCCCTGTCGTGGCATCATCTCCACTGATAAATACAACCGTTGCCATTGCCGGCTTCACCAGTACTGAATTCCTGTACCAGGTGTTATGAAGGTTGTGGTTAGAGGAGCTGCTGCACTGCTGGGGGAGAAGGAACTCGTGGAAGAGTATAATCTTAAGTTGGAGGACCAAGGGCCGTGAAAGACTACCATATCAATATCTTCTACAGCGACGAGGACGGCGGATATATCGCCGACATCCCTGATCTAAAAACCTGTAGTGCGTTTGGCGCTACGGCCGAGGAAGCGCGTTACGCTGGCTCGCCCACGTGTTCGGTGAGTACCTTTCTCGCGGCCGACAAAAACTTGAAGTGCATTGGTCGCCGTGCGATAATCTGGCCCACACCCTTCTGCCTGATCGTCTAAGACCCGCGAAAAGTTGGAATCGGATATGCGCTTCGCAACGACCGCTCTCACACTTGCCCTCCTTCTGGCCCTCACCGCCGTTCACACCGCCGCCGCGCAGCAAACGCCCGACAGCGCGCGCTCAATTTTGTTAGTTCCAGACGCCGTTTGGGACGGCGCCGGCGACGCGCCGCAGAAAGGCTTCGTCGTCCTCATCAAAGGCCGCCGGATCGAGGCTGTCGGCCGACCCGATGACATCCACGCGCCGACCAACGTCGAGCAGGTGAAACTGCCCGGCACAACGCTCATCCCCGGGCTGATCGAAGGCCACTCGCATCTCTTCCTGCATCCCTACAACGAAACGCTCTGGGACGATCAGGTGCTGAAAGAGCCGCTCGGCTTTCGCATGACCGAGGCCGTGGCCCACGCGCGGACGACTCTCTTAGCCGGCATCACAACCACGCGCGACCTCGGCACCGAAGGAGCTGAGAACTACGATGTGCAATTGCGGCGGGCTGTCGATGCGGGTGTTGTCCCCGGGCCGCGGATCATCGCAGTCACGCGCGCGATCGTTGCCACCGGCAGCTATGGGCCGCGGCGCTCCGGTTATGCCTTCGATCCGCCGCAAGGCGCCGAAGAAGCGTCTGGCGTCGCCGAGATCACGCAGGCCGTTCGCCATCAAATCGGCCAAGGCGCCGACTGGATCAAAGTCTATGCCGACTATTCCTGGGGGCCAGGCGGCGCAGCCCGGCCGACGTTCACTGTCGAAGAGCTCAAGGCCCTGGTCGCCGCGGCGACAGACTCCGGCCGGCCTGTTGCCGCCCACGCCGCCACGGCCGAAGGGATGCGCCGCGCGGTCGAGGCCGGCGTCACGACGGTCGAACATGGCGACGCCGGCACGCCCGAAGTGTTTCGCCTCATGCACGATCGCAGCGTCGCCCTTTGCCCAACGCTCGCCGCATCCGAGGCCTACACAACCTATTTCGACGGTTACGTGCCGGGGAAAACACCCGAGCCGGAAAAACTCAAACACAAATGGGCCTCGTTCCGCGCCGCGCTCGATGCCAACGTCATGATCTGTTTTGGCGGCGACGTCGGCGTCTTCTCGCACGGCAAAAACGTCCGCGAACTCGAGCTCATGGTCGCCCACGGCATGACGCCGCTCGCCGCACTCAAAGCGGCTACGTCCGGCAACGCCGCGATCTTGCGCCTGCCAGATCGCGGCCGTATCGCCGCCGGCCTCTTGGCCGATCTGGTGGCCGTGACAGGCGACCCCACGCAAGATATTTCGGCACTTTGGAAAGTGGAAGCCGTTTGGAAGAACGGCAACCGCGAGAAATAGCCGCCGCACACTTCGTCGCATGACGCCGCCAAGATGCTCGGCACGTCCATCCGCCCTGATTAGAATGAGCGGATGGCAGCTGACGAAACGACATCTCCTGCTCCTGTCACTTCATTGCTGCAGCGCGCAGCGGCGGGAGACACGGGCGCGACGAACGAATTGTTGTCGGTCGTCTATGCGCAACTCAAGGCAATTGCCAAGCACCGGATGTCGAATGAAGCGCCTGGACATACACTGCAGGCGACGGCGCTAGTTCACGAAGCCTTCTTGCGGTTAATCGGCGCCCGGAACGTGCCGTGGCAAAACCGGGCGCACTTCTATGCGACGGCGGCCGAGGCGATGCGCCGTGTGCTGTTCGATCATGCAAGATCCCGCAAGCGCCAGAAACGCGGGGGAAACTTGCGAAAACTGCCGCTCAACGTGGCCGAATTGGCGGCGCTCCACGATTCTGAACAAATTTTGGCGCTCGAATCGGCTGTTTGTCGCTTAGAGAATCAGAATCCCGATGCGGCTCAAATTGTACGATTGAGGTTCTATGGAGGGCTGAGCGTGGACCAAACGGCCGAGATCATTGGAATTTCTCCGCGGACGGTCGACCGACGCTGGAAATTTGCCCGGGCATGGCTGTTCAAAACGCTTGGCGAACAAGACGAAATCGAGCTGGATGACCGTTGATGTCCGACCGCGCGCAAGAAATCTTTGAACAGGTCGTCGACCTTTCCATGTCCGAACGGCCGCTTGCCCTCCAGCAAGAATGCGGCGCCGACGCTGAACTGCGAACGCAGATCGAATCGTTGCTCGCCGCCCACGACGCGGCAGGCGCGTTCATGGCTGAGCCGACGATGAGTTATCTGGTCGAATCGGCGATCGCCAGGGAGTGCGTCGGTGAATCCATCGGTCGTTACAAGCTCCTGGAAAGAATCGGCCAAGGCGGTTTCGGGGACGTGTTCATGGCGCAGCAAACCGAGCCCGTAAAACGGCGAGTCGCGCTGAAAGTCATCAAGCTCGGGATGGACGCGAAGCAGGTCATTGCCCGCTTCGAAGCCGAACGCCAGGCGCTGGCCTTGATGGATCATCCGAATATCGCGCGTGTACTGGACGGCGGCGCGACCGCGTCTGGGCGCCCATACTTCGTCATGGAACTTGTCCGCGGCGATCCGATCACCGATTACTGCGACCGCCGGCATCTGCCGACCCGCGAGCGGATAGTGTTGTTCCAGCAGGTATGCCATGCAATTCAGCACGCGCACCAGAAGGGAGTGATCCATCGCGACATCAAGCCCCACAATGTGCTGGTCACGGTCGCCGACGGCCGCCCCGTCGTCAAAGTGATCGATTTTGGGATCGCCAAAGCGACAAATACGGAACTTACTGAAAAAACGTTGTTCACTGAATTTCGCCAACTAATCGGTACACCTCTCTACATGAGTCCCGAACAAGCCGAGCGTTCTGGCGTCGACATCGACACACGTAGCGACGTTTATTCACTTGGCGTCCTGCTCTACGAGATGCTGACCGGCCGGACGCCGCTCGACGCCTCGGTGCTGAAGTCGGCCATGTGGCACGAATTGCAACGTCTGATCTGCGAAGAGGAGCCACAGCGGCCATCCGTTTTTGTCTCGACTTCGGGGCCGGACTCGGAACGCTATGCAAGCTCTCGCGGTACCAACGCGGTTCGATTGGGCAACATCCTCAAGGGCGATCTGGATTGGATCGTCCTCAAAGCGCTGGAGAAAGATCGCTCGCGCCGCTATGGCACGGCGAGCGAGTTCGCCGACGACGTACAACGATATCTCGACGATGAACCCGTACTGGCCACTCCGCCCAGCGCCCGCTATCGGTTGCGGAAATTCGCGCGGCGGAACAAAGCGGTGATTTGGGCCGTGGCGGCTGTTTCGCTTGCTCTGCTCGCGGGAATCGTGGCGACGTCCACCGCTGCGCTCTGGGCAACTCGCGAGCGAGATGCCGCCCAACAAGCATTTGCGAAGGCGCGGGCAGCTTCGGAGCGAGCCGAACAACAAGCCAATCGCGCACGGCGGATGGCTACGATGGCCGGCGGCAACGTGTTTCTGAATCCGTCCGAGTCCGGCCGTCTGGCCCGCGAATGGCTGGAAGACATCAGACAGGCGCGGACCACAGGCGAGTTGAGCGAAAAAGATATTCTCACGCAAGAGTGCCAACAAGCTGTCTGGTGGTACAACCACGACGGCGGATCGGCCGCGGCCGATCGCATGGCCGACTTGTACGACCGCGCCAAGCAGGAGCTCGGATTGGACGATCCCAACTGCTTTTCGCTGCTGAACTCGCTGATCGTCACTCGAGCCCTGGGCGTCACGACGGGCGGCAAGGCCGACCTATTCGTCGATCTCGTGAATTCGGCGCGGAAACTTGCGCCCAACCAATTCGAGTCGCTCTTGCCCCAATTGGCGGCCGCATTGCAGCAGGAAAATCGCAACGACGAAGCCACGCGCGCGATCGAAGAATACCTCAATCTTCGCCAGGGCTCTCGGCCTGTGCCGGCTGATCCAGCCATGGAAAGAATCCGTTTGCGGGGCGCGCTTCGCGACCTGGCCGCTTGGGGCCAGACACATCCAGAACTGTTCAAGGCCCTGCAAACCCTGGAAAGTCAGCTGCCGGAGATGACGGCAAACTAATTGCGAGAGGACTGCGTCCATGAGGTTATTCATTATCGCCGCGGCAATCGGCATCCTTCCGTTCGGGCTTGCGAGGCTGTGGCCGACGACGTCGAGCGTCGCGGCCGAGGCTCCAGCGCAGCAGGAATCTTCCGAGAGAGGTTCGCTGGACGTTCGGTTTTCCTCACAGGATAGCTTCCCGATGTTCGGCAAATTGGTCCTTCCCAGCGCGCGGCCCCGCGCCATCGTGCTGTATGTGCAAACGGCCGAAGGGCAAACGATGTGAAGCGGCCATTGGGAAATGGTAAGACATTCAACTACTTCGATCTGTACCGGGTGGAACTGTCGAAAAAGAATATCGGCTTCTTCAGTTACGAAGGGCGGGGAATCCGAATGGGCGCCGACCCGCCGCGATATGAAACGATCGACCGCGAGATCTTCAACACAGGCACGCTGGAAAACAAAGCCCGCGACGTCGAAACGGCGATTGAAGCGGTCCGCAAGCAACCCGGTCTTCGCGATACGCCCGTTTTCTTGATGGGCGCGAGCGAAGGAACGCTTGTCGCCGCCGAGGCGGCCAGCCGCAATCCAGCCGCTGTCCAAGGTCTCATCCTATACGGCACACTCGCTTCGAATATGAAGCGGAACTTTGCTTTCATCTGCAGCGACGGCGACTTTATGCGCGCCCGGCAGCTGGACAAGGACGGAAATGGCGTGGTCACTAAAGAGGAGTGGGAAAGCGTCATCACGGATAAGAGTGTCGGAATCGACAAGGTCGACGCGAACGGCGACGGTGTGTTCACGGTCGACGATGTCCGCATGACGAACAAAAAGCTCCTGGATGCGATCGAAAACAACGACTTCGCTGCGCTGCAGGCCTGGGCCACGACGTCCGCGGCCGTCACAGTGCCGGATAACTGGTTCGCAGACCACTTTGCCCACCGCGAAATCTGGAGCTTCCTGAAAGGGCTGAAGGTGCCGATCGGGGTCTTCCACGGTGACCGGGACAGCATGGCGTCGATGCCGGCCGTTCAAGAATTGGAAAAAAAGGCCAGCGACGCCGGTCTTTCCAACATCGAATTTCACTATTTCAAAGCGCTCGACCACTCCTTGAATATTGGCGAATACTTTGCCAACGGCCAAATTCCCGCCGGGCATCAGGCCATCTTCGCTTTCGTTGATCGCATCGCGCCCAAGCAATAGTGTAGTTTTCCTCCTTGAGCTATTCCCAGCGGATGGGAACACGGCCAAAGGAACGCCTGCGTCTCTTCAGCCCGAAAACGGGCCGGCTGGTGGACAATTAAGCCTCAGTAGATGCAGGCGAATGCGCCAGTGAGTATAATCTGCCCGCCACGCCGCTGATCGGCATGGCGCCACGAACTTAAGCGCGTCGCGCTTCGTTTTTCAATCATGCCCATTGGCACAGGATACATTACTATGTCGTCTTCCCTCCCGCCGACCAATCCCGAGCGCAATAATCTCTCCGCCGTTTCTCGCCGCGAGTTCGTGGCCACGGTCGGCGCTGGCCTGGTCGGCCTGGCGATGAGCGGCGTTGAATCTTCGTCGACTGCCGCCGCGGCCGCTCCCCAGGTCATTCCGCCAGACCCAGCCAACCCAGCCGGCCTGAAGCTGCTCACGTCGACCGACGGCGTGAACGTACCGCCCCGCGGCGGCGCTGTGAACAAATTCAGCTTCTCCTGGCCCGAGCCCTCCCTCGAACTGGCCAGCCTGTTGTTCGCTTTCGAAATCATCACCTTCGAAAACACGTACGCCGTTGATCCGGCGACCGCGACTGTCACGACGACCGGCGACCGCACCGTCCTAACGGCCAAAGGTTTCACCTGGGCCGGCGGCCAACAGAAAGCGCCCGGCAGCCTTGTCGCCACGATCGAGAGGCGAGCTGACGGCGCGCTCGAATGGTCGGTCGCCGTGAAGTTCGACAAAAACATCAAAGGGATAAAAAGCATCATTCGCGGGCTGCCGCGCGGCCGCCTCTCGCGCGCCGTCGACAACTGGCAAGAGCCGGGCGAAAGCGAACGCGTCTTCGAATATCCGGCCCTGATGGGCGGCATGGCCACGCCGATTGTGCTCATCGATGGCAAAGACAGCCGCGTCTGGGCGATTTCCGCCATGCAAAACGAAGTCCGCCCGGCGCGGTTCTTTTTCTGGCCCGGGCCAGACAGCTACAAGGTCGAACTCATCTTTGAGCCGGGCGGATGGCATCCCTCAGGCGAGGCTACCACGCACACCTGGCGGATCGGCTCCGCGGCGAACCTGGCCGAGGCCATCGCTCCCCACTTCGCCCACATCGAAAAAGCCTGGAAGCTGCCGAAATTCGTCGACCGCAAAGACGCGCCCGAATGGATGAAGCACATCGGTCTCGTCCTCTCGCTGCATGGCCAACATTTTACCGGCTACATCATGAACGATTACGCTAAGCAGCTCGAAATCTTGAAGTGGGCCGCCACTAAGATGGACCCCCACAACGTGATGGTCTTCCTTGCCGGCTGGGACGGCCGCTATTACTGGGATTACCCCAGCTTCGAGGTCGATCCGCGCATGGGCGGCGCAGCCGGCTTCAAGAAGCTGTTCCAGGAAGGCCAGGCGCTCGGCTATCGCTTCCTGACGATGTTCGGCGCGAACATCGCCAACCCGGCCTGGCCGAATTTTTCGAAAATTGCCGACGCCCAGGCCAAGGACCTCTACGGCACGCCGATTCCGTCCGACTACGTCGATTGGGACGGCGATCGCAAGGGCGACGGCTGCATGACGTTCATGAATCTGGCCGTCGACAGCTGGCGCAATTACCTCATCGGCCGCATCTCAGCCCACATCAAAGAGTATAATGCCGACGCCTACTTCCTCGACATCTGCGGCTTCTGGGAAAACAATCTCAAGGGCGACATGTTCACGGGCACGCAGCAAATCGTGGCCGAGCTGGCCCGGCTCCACCCGCACATTCCGCCCGTGGCCGAGATGATGTACGACGCGCAGATGGGCATCTTCCCGATGTCGCACGTCTCGCGCTACGGCATGAACCGTCAGAAGGGTTACTTCGACTACGTGGCCAGCTTCCACCACATGAGCCACCCCGCGCCCGGCCGCGGCTCGACCGGCTGCCACGAAGCCGGCTTCGGCCGCTATCAGCCGGTGCGAGTGGATCAACTCGAAATCCCCACGATCACCTTCGGCGACGACACGTTTGATAAGTACAGGGACCTGGTGGAGACGGACATCAAGAGGGCGCAGCAGCGGTTTGTGAATCACGGGGGGAATACGTGAGCGGGCGAGCCGAGCGCGGATTATTGGGAGCATTATATGAAACTACCCACTTTCAAATACCATCCAGATCCGGTCGCGACTGGCAATGTCGTCCAGTCCGACACCGAGTGTGCCTGCTGTGGCCAGAGGCGTGGCTTCATCTATGTCGGCCACGTTTACGCGATTGAAGAATACGAACATTGCATCTGCCCCTGGTGCATTGCCGACGGTTCGGCCCATGCAAAGCTCGGCGCCAGCTTCACCGATGAAGACGGCATTGGCGGCGGTGGCCGCTGGGGAGAGGTTCCTCAGGAAGTCGTCGAAGAAGTGGCCTATCGAACGCCGGGCTTCGCCGGGCTGCAGCAAGAGCTGTGGTGGACCCATTGCCGCGACGCAGCCCAATTCATCGGCCGCGTAGGGTGTAAGGAGCTGACAGCGCTCGGTCCCGAAGCCGTTGCCGCCATCCAAAAATCAACCGGTCTGCCCGCCGGCCCGAAGTGGGACCAGTTCTTGGCCGCCCTCGACAAGGAAGGCTCACCAACGGCGTATATGTTTCGCTGCTCGAAATGCGGCCAGCTGGGTGGATACCAGGATTGTGACTGAGCGACAGCCACTCAGTCGAAACCGCACCACGCCGCGCGGTATACTCGACATATCGGCTCTGCCGGAAGCATGGTAACTAGATTCGTCATCAGGCCTGCGTCGTGTTCGACTACGAAGGTTCCCGCAGCGAGTTCCTCAAGCTGCTTGCCGAGTGTGGCGAGGAGCCGGCGTTTATTGCTCGCGCGCGGCCGCCTTGGCCGGCTCCTATTGATCCAGGCTTTTCCTTGTCCTATGCTGATCCTTCGGCGTACAGGACGCCGCCCGTCCGCGGAGAAGACCGAGTCCACCTGACTGATTGTGCCTGCATATAAATGCAACGAACCTCCTTTTGGCCCGACACCAGCGGACGGCGGGCAATAACAAAAGGGGCTCGTCATGTCTCATTTGCACCTTCCCGTACGTCCCAATCTCGTCCAGCTTAAACATCAGGCCAAGGACTTGCTGCGAAAGATCCGCGGGGGCGATTCCGCGGCGATCGCGAGCCTTGAAGAGTGCCTTACCGAACGCACTGCGCCCGCTGCGGTGAAGCTCGCGCAAGCGCAGCTTGTCGTGGCGCGGAGTTACGGCGTGCGAAGCTGGCCGCGGCTGGTGCTGGCCTGCCGCCTGATCGACGTCATCTGGCAGGATGACGTGGAGATGGTCCGCGCTTTGGTCGTTCAGCATCCGCATTTGCTCCATGAAGCGGCCCGTGGCATTGAGCGGTGCAACTGGGGTCCACCGATGAGTTATGCGGCGAATATCGGCCGCGACCGGATCGTCAGGATGCTCCAGCAATTGGGCGCGGCCGATCTCGGGCATGCACTTGGCCGGGCGGCGCTTCAAGGCAGGATAGATACAGCGAGAATGCTGCACGAGCTGATGGGCCGCCCTCAACTACCTCAAGGGGGCCTGGTGGGGCCCGCCTACACTCTCAGCGTTCCGGGCACGGAATTCATGCTGGAATGCGGCGTCAGAGTTTGTGACGAGCATGGCGCCAGGCTGGCGCCCGTCGACATGGTCCTTGAGACCGACGGTCGCAATCCCGAGGCCAAGCATCAGATTCTCGAAGCATATGTCCGGCACGGGCTCGTGCTGCCCGATACGCCGACGATGGCCCTTCATCGGGGCCGCCTCGACCTCCTGGAAAAACACCTATCTCGCGACCCCGGCCTGCTTCGGCAGACCTTTCGGCACGAGGAAATCTATCCGCCCGAACTGGGCTGTCACGATGACGTGCTGGCGACCCAGGGGACTCCCCTGGCGGGGACAACGCTGCTCCACATGTGTGTGGATTACGATGAACTGGAAATTGCGCAGTGGCTGATCGAACGCGGGATGGATGTTAACATTCGTGCCGCGGTCGACGCAGATGGCTTCGGCGGACATACGCCACTGTTTTCAACAGTCGTCTCGCAACCCAATTTTTGGATGAACTACAATGGAACGGCGCAGGAAGCGCCGTTTACGAAGTTGTTGTTCGATCATGGCGCAGATCCCAACGTTCGCGCGTCACTGCGCAAACGGCTTCATCCCGGATACGGCCGCGAGCACGATCTGGCCCTGCACGAGTATCGCGACATCACCCCTCTCTCGTGGGGCCGGCGATTTCAGGACAAAGTATTTGTTAGTGAGCCTGCGTTACGTCTGATCGCGCAGCATGGAGGCGTTGCGTGACGGTCGCAGACATTATCAGGAAGTTTCGTCGCTCCCTGGCAACGAGCGCGGCCGGTGGAGCACGTCGTTCGATCAGTCTCCGATGCCGGCCTTGCCTATAAATGTTTGTGGCGGTCTCTGACCGCGATTTCCGATTGCCAACCACAACACGTTGCGGTTCGCGGCGCATCATCGGCGTCGGAGACGCCTCCCACAGGAATTTATAGGCAAAGCCCTCCGAGGCCGCGGGTTGACAGACGCGAGGTAAGTATGTTAGGATCGATGCCGGCGTTAAGGACGCCTCCTGTCCGCGGAAAGGACCGAGTCCACCTGGTACTCTATCTCACGATTCGTGCACTACGAATCTCCTTTTCCCGTCTTAGCGGACGTCGGGTACATGACCAAAGGAGGCTCGTAATGTCTGTTAATTCACAGCGCACACTTCGTTTTTCTGCTCGCGCCGTTTACCTGAAAAAATCAGCGTCGGTGCTAATTTGCGGGCTTTTAACCACATTCTGCCTGGCTGGGCAGCCCAACAGTCCCCGCGATCATCGCGATGCCGATCGAGCCGCAATCCGCACCTGCATCGAAGAGATAACACAAGCCTATCTCGAGGGAGACGCTGAAAAAATCTACGTCGATCGAACGGCCGACTGGACCGGGTTTTTAGGTAGAACGTCGGCGCCCGTAATCGGGCGCGATGAATACATGAAAGTTCAGGGGTTGCATTATCCGGTTCCCGCGGAGGCGGCCGCATCAAAACCCGCGAAGGATACGTCGACCATATTCCGGATCACGGATTTCGATGTGAACTTTGTCAGCCCCGACGTAGGCGTGGCCAACTTGATTCTCGAATACGCTAAACGCGGTCAATCTGAGTTTGTCCCAACCGGCCGGATGCGCATCACGGACGTCTACGTAAAACGGAATGGCGTGTGGGTCCAGGCTGCATCGCACACGTCGTCGGATCCAAACTGGCGCCCCGCTTCCAACTGATTCAAATTACAGAATGTTCGCGGGAGGGCGCCATGTCCTTTAATAGCACTCAGCCAAGCGTTGAATCCTCGAAATCGTGTTTTTGAACTGCCGTCTCGATGACGTAACTCTCATCCCACAATAAGAAAGCCCTTCGACGTGCTCGCCGAAGGGCTTTCTGTCCAATCGAGTCGGGGTGAGAGGAGTATTTCGTAATGCAGAAGTCGCCAAGCCGTGCTTGGCCGACTACGACTCGGCATGTCTGTGTTCCCGGATGCGATTCGATGAGCCTTCTCAGCAACCCACCTATCGCGGATCGGTCGCCGTGCTCCAACGAACTTTACACATTGAACATAGGTCGGAATGACAGTACGTCAATAGAGCTTTTTGTTAGGGCGTAGCCGGTTAACCCGTGGTTTTCTGCTACAACATCAGTAGCAATTCCACGCTTTGCTGCATCTTACGCCGTCGCATTGTGCCTATGTCCAACACATTTACTCATGGTGTCTCTCCTAGAGACCGAAATCGCGCCGTCATCGCCGGCTTCCTTGGCTGGACGCTCGACGCCTTTGATTTTGCACTCGTGCCGATTGCCTCCACGGCAATCGCAAAGGACCTGAATGTCGGCAACAAAGTTGTGATCGGCTCGATCATGGCAACGTTGGCCGCGCGGCCGCTGGGGGCGATTATCTTTGGGCTGCTCGCCGACCGGTATGGCCGCCGCATGCCCTTGATGATCAATCTGGTCTTCTATTCACTGATCGAAGTGTTGACCGGCTTTGCCACCGACATCACCACATTTTTCATCCTGCGATTTTTGTTTGGCATCGGCATGGGTGGCGAATGGGGCGTCGGCGCGTCGCTGATGATGGAAAAAACCTCGCCCAAATATCGCGGCCTGCTCTCGGGGCTGCTGCAGGAAGGCTATTCTTTTGGCTCGCTCCTGGCGGCCTTGGCGTTCGCCTGGATTTACCCATCTCTTGGGCTATGGTTTCCGCATATTGCTTCTTGGCGGCTCCTTTTTTTCCTCGGTGGTCTGCCGGCCATCCTGGCGTTATTTGTCCGTTATGGCATCAGCGAATCGGAAGTCTGGCATCGCACGAAATCGGAATCGTGGAGTCATCTTCTGGGCACTGTCCGCGCCCACTGGAAACTTCTGTTGTATCTCGTGCTGCTGATGTCGATGTTCAATTTCAGCTCGCACGGCACGCAGGATTTGTATCCCACCTTTCTCAAGAGCGACCACGGGCTGGAAGAATATCCCAAGACAGTCGGCAACCTCACGGCCTTCACGCAAGTCGGCTCCATCATTGGCGGTCTCGTCTTCGGCTTTCTTTCCGATCATATTGGTCGGCGGCGCGCCATCATCTCGGCATTTCTGGGGGCCGTGTTGTGCGTGCCGCTGTGGGCCTTCGCGCCGACTGGCAATCTGGTGCTGCTGGCCGTGGGCGGCTTCATGATTCAGTTTATGGTGCAGGGCGCCTGGGGCGTGGTGCCTGCCCATTTGACGGAGCTGGCGCCAGACAGCGTCCGCGGCTTTCTGCCCGGCTTCGGATATCAGTGCGGGGCCCTGATTTCCGGAACGCTCCCATTTCTTCAGGAATCACTGGCCGAACACTTTCCGCGCCCGCGCGTGATGGCCGCGACATGCGTGGCCGTGTTTCTGCTAGGCGCGCTCGTGGTCTATTTCGGACACGAACGAAAAGGCCGACATTTCGGATCGTAGAACGATCTTCCAAATTCGTAACCGCATCCACCCGAGCCCGAAGCGCCAGCAAGGAATCCCCACACAAGCCCGCAGCGCAAGCGAGGGATTCTTTCGCTCGCGCGTCCGGCCAGTGAGACCCGCCCCGAGCATCGACGTAGGGTGGGTCAAGCTCCCCGAGACCCACCATCAACACACGTCTCGGCGGCCGCTAGAAACGCAACGCCGTATGCGCATCTCAGCTCTGCAAGAGCGAAATATGAAAGCCGAGGGCAAGGCAAGCGAGCTCCGCGAGTCGGGCTGCCGCCCTGGGTTAACCAAACCAACGAATCCATCGGCCAAGGACCCAACGCCGCCGATGCCAGATTTGCATCCCCTCCCCGCTTGCGGGGAGGGGCTAGGGGAGGGGGAATTTCGCCCCTGCCTACATGCCCCCTTGTACTTTTAGTTGCCGACTTTCTGCCGCAACGCGGTGACACCCTCAGCCCAGGGTCTCTCCCGAGCCCACTTGTCCCGAGCTTGTCGAAGCGGCGAGGATCGAACCTTGGTAAACGGCTGAGTACCACCTTCAATAATTGGTGGCCTGGCAGACTGATTAAGTCAATGTCAGCCCAGTCCCGGATCCGCCAATTGCGCCATCTGCCCACCGACATTGGAACTACACGGACGAACATCTATATATACCAAAGACAATAACAATATCATATCTCCCAAGCAATATGATCAAATTTATATACAAGTTGTAATATATGTGTATACAACAATATACAACAATAAGGCAACGACATATTGGTACCATTGCAATTGATTTCACCTACATTTATTGCTTGTTGTATATATCTCGGAATTCCATGACGATCCCGATGATCAACAAGTGGAGGGCGAGATGACCGACAGCCATATCCGAATCCGTGCCAATCGTAGCCTGGCGAAATCGACGTCGAATGACCGGTGAATACCGCTGAGAAATGCGATAGAACTATAGTTTGAGCTTGAAAAGGCTCCTGTGCAGCCTTGGATCCGCCTTTGCGTCAACACGCTCCCTTTATCGCAATCGGCCGCTTGCGGAAACAGCCAGGTTCCGGATGTCTTTGGAGAATTGGACGATTCACCCTCGTGGCGGATCAATTCGCGCTTGAAATTAAAAGACAGAAGCCCGGGTGCGCCGCGAATAATGGCGAAAATATAGTTAAAAATGATGAAATAACTGGCGCGTTGACGGAAAGTATCAAAATCTATAGCATGTATCCACATGGAAATCCATATAGTTCCATTCATTCAACATGTGGAGGGCGAGATGAACGACAGCCGTATCCGAATCCGTGCCAATCGTAGCCTGGGCGAACTTGAAGTCGAGGGGCCGATAAATGTCGTCGAGAAATGGTGGGAGAAACTATGGCCGGAGCTTGAAACGGGTCACCCTACAGCCTCGGCTCCGGCTTTGCGGCAGCCCGCCCGTTTGTCGCCGCCCCCGGCCATTGGAAATGGCCAAGTGCCGGATGTCTTTGGAGAATTCTACAGCGAGTTTCGTACGGATATCACGGACGTTGACAAGGTGCTGGTAGCCGGTGCTTTCGTTCAGGTGAAAGAGTCCGATCGCGTCTTTTCAACCAAGGCCGCAAATCAATTGCTAATCGATCAGAACGTGAAAGTCGCTAATGCCTCGGAGTGTGTGCGGCGACTAACAAGTATGAAGCGGGCCTTTGTCGTTTCGAGCGGAAGGTTTCGTATTTCGGCTAGCGGTTTTGAGTATTTAGAAACACTGAAGGTGACCAACGAGTCGTAAGACGGAAAGAGAGTTTTATGGGCGACGTTATTGAAATTGATCCTACAAAGGTTGGAAAAATTGCCCAGCAGGTGGTTAGTCTGCTGGCTTCCGAAAACTCAGAAACGCGCCGACGCGCTATCAACGCAGCCATGACATTGCTTGGTGAGCAATTGAGCAGTCCACGAAACGCGAAGAGCCTCGAAGCATCTGAGTCAGATGAAGCGGAAGAAGTACAGGTAGCTGAATTCTTCAATCGCGATGAAATACTAAAACCTTCCGACTACGCGCAGTTGTGCGCGGCATTTCACTTCTCGCTCTACGGCATGGCACCATTCGCGTTAGAGGAACTTCGATCGATAGCACGAGATGCCGGAGTTGTGCTTCCCGATCGACTTGACAAAACTTTGACGCATGCGGCAAAGAATGGGCGAAAGCTTTTCCAATCAGTTGGTAGATCATTGTTCAAACCCACGTCTGCGGCGGGCTTGTGCTTTAAAGAACGCTGGGACATACGACCGGGCAAAAGAGTTAAAGATACTTGAACAAAGGAGTAGGGCGCCAACATGATTACGATTGAAGAAGCAAAGCGAATCGTGCATGGGCTCCAATTGGAATCTCGCGATCAGCTAAGTGTTATGCTGGCCATCAGTCCGGTATCTGCGGTTTCCGTAGGCCAAGTTAAGGAGCGATGTGTCGACGCCGGACTTCGCAAACTTGCTTCTCGAAACATTTCAGATTTACTTGGCCGCACGAACGGATTAGTTGCTAGGACAAGTGAAGGATGGGAGCTACAGCAACGCGGAATCATTCGAGTACGAGAATTAGCGCAGAAAGCAAGCGTCAATCTCGTGATTACCCATACGAGCACCTCATTGCGGACACATGCGGATCGCCTGAGCGATCCATTGACAAAGTCATTTGTTATTGAGGCTATCGAATGCTTTGAGGCTGAACAATATCGAGCCGCAGTTGTATTTTCCTGGGCAGGTGCCATCTCAAAATTGCACGAGTATGTGTATTCAAACAAGCTTTCGGAATTCAACCAAGAAGCACTTCGAAGAGATAGTCGATGGCGAAGTGTAAAGCAGCAAGACGATCTTGGCAGAATGAAAGAGCGTGATTTTCTAGACGTTTGCGAGGCAATTGGAGTCATTGGAAAGAGCGTGAAGCTCATTCTCCAAAATGAATGCTTAACGTTACGGAATGGGTGTGGTCATCCCAATACCATGTCAATTGCTGAGAATAGTGTGGCTGCGCACATCGAAAAGCTAATCGCGAACATATTTGCTCGATTCGGCTGACCACGAGTTGTGGTGCGGGCCAACTACCAGCATAGGCAGCGGCTCTAGGTCAACTTGAGACGGCTTCCACCATCCGCCCATTTACCATCAGCTTCGCGCAACGCCCTCGCGCGTAGTTTTCGACTGCGGACAGATCGCGTTTGCCTTCGCGACCAGCGCTCTGGCCCGCGACGCCGGCAAAGGATCGTCTCCGTGAAAGAAAAACGTGATGCGGAACTGGGAGGGCATGGTTCCGGCGGAGCTGCTCCATTGCGGCCCGGATGCGGTTTAGCGGGAGCTTTGCCCTCGCCCGAGAACGATTCAGCTCCCCGCCGTCTCCTCGGTGTCCTTTGTGGCCAATCCGCACGCTCTTTACTCTCGACCCTTGCCCCTCGACCTTCCGCTTGCGTCTCCCAATTCAAGCGTCACCAAAATGATATGGACAAATGAACACAAACCTGCTGGCTTTGCACCTTTAATGTCGCAGAAACGCGACTTGCACTTTTATTTGGAAGTCTGCACCTAAAATCGACTCAACGAGTGCCAGCTGTGGCTAAATCTTCGTCGGGAACGCGGCCGAAATAGTTAACCAGTTTCGCCCGCAACTGCTGGCGGGTTTCGATTGAAAGTTCTAAGAGTTTCACGCCGTCCGGTGCAGCTTTGCGTGAAATCTGGTCGCATTCGACGCGAAACGCGCTGCCAAATTCAAGCAACCAGTAACCGCTTTTCTTTGGTGCGCCCACTGTGCCCTTTAGCTCGTAAGTTTGCAGGAGATCGTGCTGAGCATACACAAAGCACTCTACAAACCCGAAGATTGAATCGCGGTTAAGTAGCTTTTGGAGTTCTTCGTCGTTTAGCCGCTGCTTGGCACTTGGCGGCATGAAGTTTTCGGCTGGCCCAGGCGTGTTTATGCGCGTTAGATCGTCAGCCAAATAGGGGTTGGATATCCAAGCCGGACGGACATGCACAAGCGGTGCCAGCGAAATTTGCTGGCTACCAACCGAGCAGCATGGAGTGGTGACCGCGAAATACTCCGGCTCCGTTACCGAGATGCCAAGTACCCCGCCTTTTGTTCCGGGTTTGTGAAGTTGTGGGACGACTGCCCGAAAACCAGTGACAACGTCACCTAGCAGCAAGCATTTCTCTTGGGTGTCGGAGTAGAAGCCGGCCACAAGCTACTCTTCTTTGTAGTATTCGTCAAAGTTCATTGACCCGATTTGGCTTGGGGCGCGAAAATCTTTACGCACCCGAATCTCCTGAATGCCGAGTATTTTGTCCGTTTCCGATACGGCAATCAACACTTCGTATTGATCAAACGAAACCCAGACGGCCTTCACGGGGGCACGCGGAAGTTCTCCTGTACGATCGTACGTAACTGTACTCATGGTGAATCCCCTGTTTCATTACGCATGTAGGCCAACAGGTCGTTCGTGGCAAACGCCTCAAATTGCGCGGATATTACATCCCGCAAGACGTCGGCTGTAGTCAATATATCCGCAGAATCGATCCGCTCAGACCAAGCATCCATATCGAGCGTTATACGAAACCCTGGCGTGGTAGCCTCAAGCTTCTCAAAATACCGAATCTTTGCCGCCCCTCTCTCGGCTACAACAGTTGCTTCCATATCGTCTGCGTTTTCGAGCGGAAAGCGGTGTATCGGCAAAGCCCCATTGTAATATTTGCTGTAGTGTTCGTTGGTTTTCTGACTCAACGGACATTCGTTGATGTAGCGAAGGCCAATCCGGTGAATAACAGGGATGCGGACAATCTTAAAGAAATTTCCGCAGATCAAATCAATAACTTCCCGAAATCGTTCGCTGCTGCCCGGTTGTGCGTAGGTCTTATGGCTCTGCGAAACAATCGAAAGTGAACCTCTTGAAACATCGACAGTTACTCCGCCCGGACTCTTGAACTGCCAAACTTGCTGTGTTTGCGATGGCTCTGGCGTAGCTTCCTTGGCGCCCTCCAGCCGCTGAACAAGCATGAAATGCTGTTTCATTAGGAGGATCGATTCGGGGAACTGCTTCATAATCGCAGATTGAAAGTCGCCGATCTTGGCTTCGATGGAGAAAAGCTGTGGAAACGTAACTTGGAAGGCGACTGTCTTGATCAGTGGTCGCTCAAAAACCTCATTTATGGGCATCGTGCCGACTCCGTTTCTCAACTCCGCAATGGGCGACTGAAAGTCGAGCTAGCATACCACAGCACTGCGGCCTAAATCAATTATCGGCACGCTACATGCGCAGGCAACGCCTAGGCTTTTCTTTCTGACTGCTTGGGCTGGTCCCAATACGGGCTTTTGCACTTCGGGCAGACCGTTGGGTATTTCTTCGTTCGGGGCTGCCATTCATGGCCGCAGCGGTCGCACCGATACCCCTGAACTTTCAGCGTGACTTTTGCCATACCTCACATACTACCAGTTAGTTATCTATTTTCAAGTAAATTCTTACAAAACTATTGCACAGAGATAATACCCGTGCTAGTATATTACTATATAAGTAATGAGGTGGCAAGAATACTAGCTCTTGACAAAGGGTGTATAAGAATGTCTCCACGAGAAGAACGCGGAATACTTATCGCAGCCAAAAGCCGAATCCGGCAGCAATCCGGGCAATGGATCGTTCCTTCCCAGAACGACTACGGCAAAAAATACTCCGTAACGCCTGACGGCGAAAAGCCCCATTGCACTTGCCCCGACCACGAGTTGACGGGTGCGGTGTGCAAGCACATTTACGCGGTGCAAATCGTGATTCAGCGCGAACTATTCGACGATGGAACCGAAGTCGAAACGCGCCAGATTACCGTTACTGAAAAGCGGAAAACCTATCCCCAGCAATGGGCCGCGTACAATGCCGCCCAAACGTCCGAGAAGTCCGTCCTGCAATCGCTACTGCACGATTTGTGTCTGACGATTCCCGAATCAACGGAAGCGCGACGGGGCCGCCCCCGCTTGTCTGCGCGGGATGGGATTTTCTGCGCCGTTCTTAAAACCTATTCGATGCTTTCGAGCCGTCGATTTATTTCCGATTTGTGCGACGCGCACGAGAAGGGGCACATTGCCCGCGTCCCGCATTTCAACGTATTGCAACGGGTGTTTGATTCACCGGATACCGAAGGCATCTTGAAAGAACTGATTGCCAAAAGCGCCGAACCGCTCGCCGCCCTGGAATCCAGCTTCGCGGTCGATTCGACCGGCTTCACGGGTTGCCGGTTCGATTGCTGGTACGAAATGAAGTGGAAGCATATGCCCTCCCGCGCTGTCCGCTCGTGGGTCAAGGCGCATTGCATGGTCGGTTGTAAAACCAACGTGATTACAGCCGTCGAGATTTTGGACGCCAACAGCGGCGACCACGATCAACTACAGCCCCTCATGCTGGAAACGGCCAAGCGGTTCACGGTAGGCGACCTGTGCGCCGACAAGGCCTATCTATCAGAAGTAAACCTACAGGCGATTTCCGACGCTGGCGTGTCCGCCTTCATTCCATTCAAGACAAACAGCGTGGCCAGCCGGCCGGGTGTCTGGAATAACGCCTTCCACTTTTTCAACTTGCACCGCGACGAATTCCTGGCCCGCTACCATCAGCGCAGCAATGCCGAGTCCACGTTTTCAGCGGTCAAGCGGAAGTTTGGCGATTCGTGCAAAGCCAAGAATAATCAGGCCATGAAATGTGAAGTGCTGGCGAAGTTCCTTTGCCACAATTTGAGTATGCTGATTCACGCGATGGAAGAATTCGGAATCGACCCTACGTTTCGGACGATGTCCAATCAGGTTGCTTGTTAAACTGCCTATATTAACAGTATGCAACGAATGTTCATCTAGCCAAAAAGTCAAGGCCGAATATGATTTTCTTACGTGACGCAATTTGCGGCCCCCCGACCACCTAGTGTGCGAGGGGGGTTTTTTAATGCGCTTGCCTTCTTGTCGCAGCGCGCGTACTAATTCTAATGAGGAGTCTTGCGGAGCAAGGATGTCCTAGCGAATTGCGTCACGAACAATCGCTATGGCCCCTCTGGCCAGTCTCCCCGCGTAACAGAGCGCATGCGTTATGCGCGCATCTCGACATTGGGAGACACCGCCGTGCTTCACCGCTGACCCATATCCTTTACTCAGTCAACAAGCGCAGCGCTGGGCCACATGGCCCGTCGTTGGCCGGAATCGATCCCGCACGCTCACCCAAAAGTTGAGCCTGGGAGAGCGTATTGATCCGCTGCTGCGCGTCGTCATGGTCAGATGCTGGGAGTTCCAGTATCCACCAGCTTCCATTGTGGAAGTATTGGAGAAGAAAAACCTTATGGGCATCCTTTGGATGCGAGGAGTTTGACATGGTTTATGAGTATTGGCAGAATTCGACAAACAAGAATTGGTATTGGCACCTTAAGGCGAGCAACGGCAAAAAGATCGCCGATGGTGCCGAAGGCTACAAGAATGAGGCCGATTGCTTGGCTGGAATTCAGTTGGTTAAGAGCAGTAAGGATGCTCCCGTGAAGAAAATCGCGGCTTAACTAATTGTGGCAGAGTCGCCCCCGCCGGGGATGATCCGGCGGGGGCGTTTTTTATGCACTATAAGTGCCCATTATAATTGGCGTCCCGGTCTGCACCTAAATTCCGGCACGTGCACCTAAATTGGGGATCGCCTGGGAATAAAGGTGCAAAGCCCAAACCTGCTATGCTGAGCGGGCCGGATGAAAACCGCCCATTACGTAAAGAGGGGATTTGCATCGATGAAAACTTTTACCGCCCATGTCGCAGTTGCCGCCGCGCGAACGGCTGCCCTCGCCGGCGATTTTCGTGCGAGTTGTTCCGGACGGCATGGGGGGTATTGCACGCCCCCCGAAGAATTAGTCCCGGCGTTTCGCCCCCTGTGGCTGTCGCAACTTGCGTGCGACGCCCACTTTGCGACTTCGCCAGGCGGCAGAAAGGGGCGACTTTTGCAGCACTAAAATTTAGTTGAATGCATTGCGCGGGCAAAACGGATCATCCGACGGTTCGCGCACCCGACAAGTGAAATGAAAAAACCGTCGCAAAAACAACTCCCTGCCCCGACCCCTTCCGGCAGGGAAGGGTCGGGAGAGGGAGGCACGAGCTGGACGTCCCAGCGCTACAGATCCTGTTCCGTTAGCCCGGCGTCGCGCAAGAGTCGCCGGAGCGTGCCCGTTTTTAGTGGCTTGCTGCCGTGGACTGGCACCGTCAGAATCGTTGGGTTTTCCGGCTGGCCGAAGATGTGATGGCTGCCGTGGATGCGTCGCAGTTGCCAGCCGTGTTTCTGCAGCGTTTTGCAGAATTGCTTGCCGGAAACCGATTTCACAATTCGACCTCGACCACTTGAGCTTCCGCGTCAATGTCAAAGCGTTCGGCCGATACTTCGAGCCATCCTTCGGCTGCCTCGCGGATATTTATCAACGTTTCTTCCAGGGTGTCCCCTTCGGAAACGCAACCGGGCAGGGCCGGCGCCTCGGCCCAATAGCCACCTTCTTCCGCCGGGTGAATCAGAACTTTGAGTTTCATAGAGTGATCAGCGGGGCGTGATCGAGAGCGCTCGTTTGCGACCTCAATTCAATGATATCAGGGAGTTCAAGTCTTTCCAAGATTGACGCTTGCGCCGACGTGTAAGGACGCGGTCCTGACGGTCGCCGTTAATACTTTTGGATGAAAGGAGCAATGGGATCCAGTTCGAACACAACTAAACTCGAATCGTGTACGCTTGCAGCAGAGAATGCGCTTGCTGAAGCATGCGGTCTAGCCCTTGGCCCGTGACCGCCGAAAACAGCAGCACTTCGCGGCCGGACGCGGCGGCCAGCGCGGCTTGCACCTCGGCAGCGCCGGGCAGTTCGGCTTTGCTGACGGCCAAAATCTCCGGCCGCTCGGCCAGGCCGTGGCCATATTGTTCCAGCTCGCCGCGGATCGTGTGGTAGTTCGCCAGCGGGTCGCTGCCGTCGGCTGGCGTCGGCTCGACCAGGTGCACGAGCACGCGGGTCCGCTCGATATGCCGCAGAAACTCGTGGCCCAGCCCGGCCCCGGCGTGAGCCCCTTCGATTAGGCCCGGAATGTCGGCCATCACCAGGGAGCGGTCCATGTCGATTTGCACGATGCCGAGTTGCGGCGTTTTTGTCGTGAACGGGTAATTGGCGATCTCCGGCCGCGCTCGCGACACGCGGCTGAGCAGCGTGCTTTTGCCCGCATTGGGTTTTCCCACCAGTCCGACATCCGCGATGACTTTGAGTTCGAACACCAACTTGCGATGCTCACCCTCGCCGCCGGGCGTGAATTCGCGCGGGGCCTGGTTTGTGGAAGACTTGAACCGCGTGTTCCCCTTGCCCCCCTTGCCGCCGTGGGCCGCGACGACCTGCTCGCCGGCCGCCGACAGATCCTTCACCACGTGGCCATGCACGGCGTCGCTGATCACCGTGCCCGGCGGCACGAGAATGGTGAGGTCTTCGGCGTTGCGGCCGTGGCATTGCTTGCCCATGCCATGCCCGCCCGGCTCGGCCCGCCAATGTTTGCGATGCACGAGAGCAGACAGGGTATCGACGCCCGGCTCGGCGATCACAATCACGCTGCCGCCGTCGCCGCCGTCGCCGCCGTCGGGCCCGCCGCGGGGAATGTACTTCTCGCGGCGGAAGCTGACGCAACCGTTGCCGCCGTTGCCGGCAACCACTTCGACGGTGACGCGATCGACGAACATGGCGTTGGGGAATAGGGGCTAGGAGCTGGGGGCTAGGGGCTGGGGACGGAGGAGTACGTCAAGCGCGGACGGTGATGATGGATCGTACTGCGTTCTTCCCTGTCCCAAACAAAAAAGGGATGCACGCATGTGGTGCATCCCCGCCAATTGTAGTCGAAATCGCCGCGCCGCGGCGATTAGTTTTCCGATGGCACGACGTTGATCCGCCGGCCTTCGCGATCGAATTCGACCTTGCCGTCCTTGAGGGCAAACAAGGTGTAATCTTTGCCCTGGCCGACGTTCTTGCCGGCCATGAACTTCGTGCCGAGCTGGCGGACCAGGATATTGCCGGCCACGACCGCCTCGCCGCCGAATCGCTTTACGCCACGCCGCTGACCGTTCGAATCACGCCCGTTGCGGCTGGAACCTTGACCTTTTTTATGTGCCATGTGAGGGGGCTGGGGGCTAAGGGATTGGGGGCTTATTGAGGGTGGCATGCTCTCGCCGTCGCGGCGTGAGCATAACTGTCTAAGTAACTAAAACATGCTTACACACCGCAGCGGCGTGAAAGCAAGCCATCCTTACCTTCGTAGCCGGTCCATCCTAGCGGTAGACCCAACGGTAGGCAACCCCGTCGCCGACGTCGTAAAGATAGGCCTTGCCGAGCGGCACGCCGTAGCGAATTTCCCGCTCATTTTCCAGCAATTCGTCGCCCGGCCGCCAGAAATTCAATTGCAGCGTCTTGCGAGAAAACCGCCGGCCCTTGCCCGGAAAATCGCCCGGCTGATAGGCGCCCTGCTCGCCGGGCGGCGTGTCTTGCCAGCGGTAGGCGTTCGACAAGCCGCCCACAAAGATCGAAAAGAAATCGATCCGCGGATCGACGTCTTCCCATGTGGCCACGCCCCAAACGCTGCGGTCGGTGCGGTCATCGCTGATCGGGATCAATTGCTCGCCCATTTCGATGCTATTGAGCAGGGGCTGGCCGCGCATTTCGCGCTTGCGGATCACCTCGTCCGCCACTGGAATCACGCGGTCGAGGTACGATTTATCCACGCGGCCGCCCGTCGCTTCGCGGTCTTGCGATTCGAGCACGAAGTGAGGCAGGAATCGCAACGGCTGGCCTTGGCCGATCTCAGTGCCATAAGCGGTGCCGTTTTGTTCGACCGGTTTCAGCGTGTGGCCTGTGTTGCGAACGCGATAGACCAGGTACGTGATCAGCTTGCGCTGCATCTTGCCATTGGCTTGCGGCACGTCGACAGTCACCATCCGTAGCGGCTTGAACGAAAACTCAAGGCAAGAAACTTCGCGGCGAAATTTCACGCCGGCCGACATGCCATACAGCGTGCGGCTGGCGGCGACGAATTCGGGTTCGGGGTTCCACCGCATGGCCGGGTCGATGCGGAGCTCGATCAAATCGTGCGTGCTGACGGTTTCGTCGGGCGACATATCGGGCGCGATCGTCGTCAATACGCCTTGGGCAAACGGACCTGGGGCGGGCGATTGCTGGGCAGCGGCCGGCATGGCCAACATGCCGAGCAAGATCGCCGCGGCAATGACCGAACGGAGAGACAAATTGGTCAGCAAGGTAGGCATGAGGCTAAGGCGAGATCGCGGAAGAGTGGTGTAAGTGCAAGGCCGGCCACTGCTTCCAGTATAAATGGGCCACCCAGGGCGGGCAAGAAAATCCGCCCCGGCGAGGCCCCATCCGCCGCCGGCCTGTGAGCGGACGTTGACAGGCAATTCACCCAATCCAACCCAATCCACTCCGGCATTCGCTACGACCGTCCCACGAAATCGCCGTGAAAATAGCTGTAAACGGATCAATTCAATTTCAAAGGCTAATTCACTCGCATCAACATCAAATTACGGGGGGAAAGGTCATTTCACTGGGTAGTGTCCGTCGCGGATGAGTTGGTCGTACTTCTCCTCGGCCGCGTCGAGCGAGTAGGTCGGCGGATTATCGAGTCGGCCGCCCAAGACCTCAAAGCCATCCATGAGTGGACGGAGAAAGAGGATTATTTCACGGCCCTTTGTGTAACCGCGGATTTCGAGCAGGTATTGCAGCAGTTCGTCAGGGGTGGGCTCGCGATCTTGCGCGGCTACAAACCGCGAACGCGCGGCATCAAAGGATAGCTTTCGTTCGTCGGGGTCGCTGGAGATCGCGTCGATCTTGAGCGTCTTGTCGGCCAAAGTACCGAAGATGATGCGTTCGACCGCATATTCCACGCGCGTGCCCTCCGAACCCGAAATACGGGCGCGGACGATCAAAGGGGCCGCAGGGATTTCCTCGGCAAAGTCGCCCCCGCCGTCTTTGGTGTGGCCCGAGCTACTGTCGGGAAGAGCGAGTGCGATGGAGGTTTTCGGGTTTATCGTGGGCGGGTTCGATACCTGGATTGGTTTATTCGGCGCCTCGTGCGATGGAAAAGCCAACCATGCCGCAAGCGCGACAGCGGCCGCAAGCCCCACGGCGCCAAGCAGATGCCGGCGGTTGATACGACGCGCGGGAAGTTGTGTTTCGAGGCGTTCCAGCAGCTGCTTCCGCAGGTCCGCGGGAACCGCGGCTTGATAGTGATTCAAGAGGTCCAGGTCGGCGCCGTGGTCGAAGGCAGGTCGTGTCATTTCAAGTCTCCTCTTGCATCTAGTAGGGAGCGGGACTGTTGTCGAAATTCATCACGAGCGCGGAATAAGAGCGCTTCGGCCGCCTTTTCAGAGCGGCCCAGGCGGGCTGCAATATTACGCACGGAAATACCGTCGAGGTACTTCCATTCCAAAGCCAGTCTCTGCTCATCCTGCATCGCTAGCATGATGCGCGTGACCGCATCGCGCGTTTCCTGACGCGTGAGCGGTTCGGCCGGATCGCTTCCGACGGCGAGGCTATCCGGCAATTCGCTGGTGGGACGTCGGCGCCGAGCGTCGGCGATCTTGTGGCGGGCGATGCCCATGAGCCAGCCAGCGACAGAGCCCCTGGCCGGATCGTGCAGGGCCTGCATGGCGGCGAGGAAAGTCTCGCTGACGGCATCGCGGGCGGCAGATTCGTCGGGCCGCAAGTGAGCCAGCACAAACCGCCAAACCACGGGAAGGTGGCGGTCGTACAGTTCCGCCAGAGCGCCGCAGTCGCCAGCGCGAATACGGTTGACTAGTTTGATGTCGGAGTCCATGGAAACCCTCGTGCCCTTTACATAGTCTTCGGGCACGGCGGGAGAATCACGCGGAAAATCTGCGAAGAAAACGAGTCGTCGGATGCTACTGCTAACTTGTTAGCAGTAGCATCCGACGGTCTTTGTGCGAGGCTGGATCGCGGCGCAAAGAAAATCGCCCGGCCCCGCGTCGGCTGAGAATTGGTTAACCGCGGAACCGGGCGCAAACGGGAGACTTGATAACTACATATCGCCTAAGAGGCGTCGACCGCGGCCGATTGCTCGGCTGGCGTTTCGGCTGTCGGAGCCGAATCGGGGGCGGGCGTTGCGGCCGGTTCGGGCGCCGGGCCGCCGCCACCGCCTGGGCCGTTGGTGCCAGGGCCATTCGGTCCGCCGGTGTTGAAAACACCAGGGCCTCTGCCTCCGCGACCGCCGCCGCCACGTCCACCTCGACCACGTCCGCCGCGAG
>JADMIO010930447.1_pt1 | contig 50626 bp, 51 predicted proteins | sample 8958161 | NCBI WGS metagenome assembly JADMIO01 (sample SAMN16585339, study PRJNA669376) | soil metagenome | isolation source: Crop rotation soil | place: USA: Cullars Rotation, Alabama | collected 2011 | reverse complement strand
AGGTGAGCCAGTGTGATTACATTTGCGGCCTAACTGTGGCCAGTCCAGTTACGCTGGAGTCACTAGTATTTAGGTGACACTATAGAAGCGGCCGCGACAACTTGTCCACGTGGAATTCTAAGCTTAGGATCCCAATGTGCTGGAAAGTGGAGGAGACGGTCCGGGAAGCTGTTGGTTGTTACTCGCATAATGTTTAACGCATCATGTTGATGATCGTATCGAGCATTTCGTTGACGGTGTTGACCAATTGCGCGGAGGCTTGGTAGGCCTTCTGGAATTTGATGAGGTCGGTCATTTCCTCATCGATGGAGACGCCGCTGACCGAATCGCGCTGGGCCGAAAGCATGTTCGTGACGACGGTTTGGTCGCTGATGCCTTCGTTGACATCGCTGAGCGAAGCGCCCAGGTCGCCCACGATGCGGCTGTAGGTTTTGGAGAAAGTTTGATCCTTGAGGGCGCTCTGGGGAGCGGCGGCGAGTTGCGCCATGGCAAGGGCGATATTTTTGTTGCCCGCTTCGCCCGCGGCGTCGCTAGCCTGGATTTTGGAGGGATCATCGACCAGCGCCTGGTTGACCTTGATGTTGGAGGCGTCGGAGCCGTCGAAGAAAGGCAGTCCGCTCGTTCCGTTCAAACCGAAGCCGTTCGTGTGAACGCGATTGACTTCGGTAATCAGAGAGGATGCGAGCGTGGAGAGATTGTCGCGCAACTTTTGGATCGCGCCGTCGCGAGCGGTAATGGCTCCGGCGATGCTGCCGCTGGTGATATCGAGAGCGAGATTGGTGTTGGCGGTGTGAACCTGCACCTTGCCGTCGCCGGGATCGTACGCTTCCAGGCGTTGCAGGACCGACGTCGTATCGATGATGGTGACGTTGCCGATGGCAATGCTAACGGATCCATTGTCGCTGTTGACGGCATCGAACTTGATGTATTTGGCCAGTTCCTCGAGTTTGGACTGGCGGGTGTCGCGCAAATCGTTGGCCACGCCTTCGCCATTGATTTCAGCCGCGCCGATTTGTTCGTTTAGGCGCGCGATGTCGTCGAGGAGCGAATTCGCTTTGGAAACATCGTCTTTAACCTGGTCGTTGAGGTTTTGAGTAAGCGAATTGAGACGTTGATCAGTCTGGCGAAAACGATCCGCCAGATTTTGGGCGGACTTGATCACTTCATCGCGCAAGGTCGGATCGGTGGCCTGGCCGGCGAGGTTCTGCAGGGAATTAAAAAGATCGGAAAGAGAATCGCCAATGCCGTGTTGCGTGCCGACGGTCGCTGAAGCCGCTGTTCCTTCGGCGCCCGTCGCGCCGCGGTCAATGGATTGGCCGAGATTGGATTGGGCGTTTTGCAACGCCGCCTGTTGCGCATCGAGAGAGCCGCTGACGCTGGTTTCGTTGACGATTTGATTATCGATCAGGACGTTGCGGATTTGGACGATCTGGCGCGAGTCGGCGCCGGTGCCTTGCGTGCCGAGCGGCGTCGAGATGGGAGCCGCGGTTTGGACGGCAACGCGCTGGCGGGCGTAAGCGGGATTATTGACGTTGGCCATGTTGTGGCCAGCGACTTCAATAGCCTGCTGCTGCACCTGCATCGAGCGGGCCGTCATGTTTAATGCGCCGAAAAGACCGAGCATAAAATCTAGCCAACGGCTTCGTAAAGGGAGACAGCGGGAGCCGGGCGATTGAAGACCGGGCCGGCCGGCGCGTAAGTGCGCGGTTCGTTGTTGTTGGGGAAAAGCGTGCTGAGGAAACGCTGCATGAGTTCAAGGCTTTGACGAAGCAGCAAATGATTTTGGCGCGCGCGTTGTTGGATGCGCACGAGCAGGGCGTTGTTTTCGGAAACGAGCGCGTTGATGAGCGGGCGATAATCCTCGGGCGTTTGCGGGATGATGATGGCGAAATCGGCGTCGGTGTTCAGGCCGATAAAACGGGCGAGTTCACCCTGGCGGACTTCGCGGAGCTGGCGGGCGCGTTGAATCACCATCCCTTGCTCCTGGATCGTCGCGACGGATTGAAGAATGCCATCGGCGTCGCGGCGCATGACAAGCTCCTGCTGCTCATCCAGGCGCGCAAGCATCTCGCCATACTCGTGAAGCTCTTCACGAAGGGCGCTGATTAACGATTTGACGTGGGGAATCATAGTTTATTTGACGTACGACTTGGTCGCATGAACCGGCGGTTCGTATTTCTTGGGCGTATTGACTGCGGAAAGTGGTTTGTGCGGGGCGGCCTTTTTGGCGCCGCCGGGCAATTGATGGCTCACCTGCTTTTGCAATTCCTTGGCGATGCCGAGCGAACCCGCGGAGCTGATTTTGTCGGCGAGTTGGTTGTTCATCATGTCCTGGTAGATGTCACCGGCGACGCCGCCCTGCGGCAGCAACGTGTTTTTGAAAGCGGGCTTTTGCGCCTGGGTAAGGATTTGCCGAACGAGCATTGCTTCAAATTGCCGCGACATCTCCCCGACCTTTTGCTCTTCCGTCAAAGCCTTGGACTTGGCGATGTCCTCCACCGGAACATCGGCGGGGGTCGCTTTGGCCATTTGGGATTGAACGGAGGCGATCGGCATATCAACGCATGATAAGTTCAGCCTGCAATGCGCCGGCCTGTTTCATGGCCTGGAAAATCGCCATCATGTCGCGTGGCGTGACGCCGATGGCATTCAAGCCGGCCGCAACTTTTTCGATGGTCGGCATTTCTTCGAGAGTGATCATGCGGCCCTTGGCTTCGGTCACTTGTGTGTCGGTGCGGGGCGTGACAGCGGTGGTTCCGCCTTTGCTTAACGCATTCGGCTGCGAAACGTCGGAGGTCGAAGCGATGCTGATGGTGAGTTCGCCGTGCGAAACGGCACAGGTGGAAATCTTGATGTTCGACGTGGCGACGATGGTGCCGGTGCGTTCGTTGATGATCACGCGGGCGGTGGTGTCGGGCGTGACTTCGATTGCTTCGATGCGCGCAATGAAATCAACCGCTTTGTCGTCGTAACCGTCTGGAATTTTCACGCGGACAGAAGTCGGGTCGGCGGCCTGCGCGGAGTTGGGGAACATTTCGTTGATGGCGACAGCCATGCGCGCGGCGGAAGTGAAATCGGGATCGCGCAGGAGCAATTCGATGCTGTGGTTATTCACCACTTTCATTGGGATTTCTTTTTCAACGATGGCGCCGCCGGAGATTTGGCCGACGGTGGGATGATTCTTTTGCACGCTCGCGCCGCCCGCGCCGCCGGTGCCGGCTGAGAAACCGCCGATGGCGAGAGGGCCCTGGGCGACGGCATAAACTGTGTCGCCGCTCGCGCCGAAAAGAGGTGTTTGCAGGAGGACGCCGCCTTGCAGGCTCTTGGCGTCGCCCATCGCGGCCACGGTGACATCGATGCGGCTGCCGTTTTTAAGAAACGGTTTAATATCCGCTGTTACGAAGACGGCCGAAATATTTTTGGATGAAAGCGCGGAAGCCGGGACGGTGATTCCGTAGCGTTGCAACGTGTTCGCGATGGCCTGGACGGTGTAAGCGGGATCTTTGTCCCCGTCGCCGGCCAGACCGACCACGAGACCCCAGCCGCTAAGCTGGTTGTCGCGGGCGCCGGAGATCATCACGAGGTCCTTCACGCGTGAGCCGACGGCGAAAGTTGGGCTGACGGACAATGCGAGCACGAGAATCGCTGCGAAAGCCCTCACCCTAACCCTCTCCCAGAGGGAGAGGGAACAGCGAAGAAGCCCCAGGATGAGATAGAAAAGCGTCACGCCTCCGCGACGACGGAGAATGATCGTGCCTCTCCCTGTGAGAGAGGCCGGCGCTGAGGGCATTGAGAAAGCAAGTGGCATGTGCAAAATCAAAATGGCGTGACTTTTTCCCAAACTTTGGTGAACCAGCCTTTTTTCTGGTTGTCGCTGATGGTCCCGGACGAAACGTATTTGATCGTGGCCTCGGCGATGTTGTAGCTGAAAATGGTATTGTTGGCGCTGACGTCTTCGTTGCGAACGACGCCGCGGAGAACCGCGTCCTGCGTTTCGCCGGAGAAGGAAATCTTGCGGGTGCCTTCGATGACGAGGTTGCCATTCGGAAGCACATCGATCACGCGCACGGCGATCCGGGCGGTGACTTTTTCAGAATTGGAAATTTGTCCGCCGCCGTCGAAGCCTTGCGCCGCGGTGGTTTTGAGCGCGGGAAGCTGGCCGCCTTTCGTTAAAAATTTGCTGGCGGCCGGCGAGTACAGGAACGTGTCGAGGCTGGCGTTGATGCTCGATGATTTCGAAGTCTTGGTGTTGTTCTGGCGATTGGCGGTGTTGCTCTCCTGCACGAGGATGCTGAGAATATCGCCGACGTGCGTGGCGCGTTTATCGGCGACGAGGCTGCGCGAGGCGCCTTCCTGCCAAAGCGATTGGGCCTGCACGAGCGGAGCGGCGACAATAAAAACAGCCGCCAGCGAGAGACTCAATCGGAGCGCGGCATTTATGCCGCTTCCTGTGGATAGGCCTTGGGCGCTACGGACCCTGAGGCGGCATGAATGCCGCGGTCCGGAGGTTTTTAAATTAAAGGGCAACAGCGATTGTTTGTTCATCTTGGACCTTTCCACGAAATTCACGGCGGGATTTGACGTTGCGGACGCGAACGGTCTGCCCGGGCAGGCCGTCTTCGAGCGCTTCGACTTTGACAACAATTTGGAGATGACCGTCCTGCACAAGAGCGTCCACAGTTTTGCCGCGCTTGATGATCGGACGCTGCTTGAGTGTGCGCGCGGTTAAGAGAGAACCAGCGGAAAGATTTTCGCCGATGTCGTAACTGGACAGATCCGTCGGAAGGGCGGCCAGTCCATCTTTGAAAGCGAGCACGTCGCGGCGTTCCTGGCCGATGTCAGCGCTGGTGAGGGATTGGCCCCGGAGCAGGCCGGAGCGGGCGACCCAGAGATCGCGCCAGATTTTGGCGGTGACAGCAATCTGCCAATTGCCGATGACTTCCTCGCCGGCTTTGAGTTCGCAACGAGCGATGAAACTTTGAGAGATCCCGGTGTTCGGCAAATCGATGACGCGCAGTTGCAGCGTTTCGTCCGGCACCTGGACGGAAACCCAGGGGCGGTTGAAACGAATTTCAAGTTCGCCGCGTTCGCGCACATGCTCGGCTTGGAGTGTGGCGGTAAGCATCTGTTTCATTTCGGTTTCGTCGAGCAAACGACTGCGGCGAATGACGCGCACGCGTTCGGGGCCCGACCAAACCGGGGTGAGATCGGGATTTTCCTTGGCGATGAGCTCGGTGATTTGCGCGCGAGTTAAAAAAGTGACGCGGCCCCATTGCGGCGCATCGGCGAGACGAATATTCGGGAGCGGTTGCGTAAAATTGGGCGAGATGATGTTTTTTAGGAAGACACCTTGCGAATCGACCGCTCCGCTGGACGCCAGCGGCCATGAAGCAACTTCGTTTGTCTGCCCCATGCAGAGCAACGCGGTGAAAATCAGGAATATGTAGCGAAGCATATTATCGGCGCAGGTTGTTGCTCATTTGCATCATTTCGTCGGAGGCTTGCACGGCCTTGGAATTAATTTCGTAGGCGCGCTGGGCGAGGATCATGTTGACCATTTCCTCGACGACTTTGACGTTGGAAAGTTCCAGGTAGTATTGGTGCGTTTCGCCAAAACCGTTTTCGCCAGGAGCGCCAATTTCAGCCGCGCCCGAGGCAGTCGTCTCGCGATAAAGATTGTGACCTTGATTTTCGAGGCCGGCCGGATTCGCAAAACGCGTCAACGCCAGGCGAAAGGTCGTCTTGCCGTTCGGGCCGGTATAAGTGACTTCACCGGTCGTTGAAATATCAATGCTCGTTGTTCCTGCGGGCACGGATTGAAAACCGCTTTGCACGACCAAACCGTCGCTGGTCATGATCTGGCCGGTGGGGCCAATCTTGAATGAGCCGTCGCGGGTATAAGCTTTGTCGCCGGCAGGCGTTTGCACTTCGAAGAACCCGTCGCCCTTGATCGCGATGTCGAGCTGCTCCTGCGTCTGCGTCAGTTCGCCGGTGGTAAAAACTTTCGACGTCGCGACTAATCGTGAGCCGTGACCGATCTGCACGCCGGTGGGAAGCTGGTTGCCCGCGCCGGATTCAGCGCCGGCCGTGCGGGTGTTTTGGTAAAGCAAATCCTGGAACTCCGCTTTGCTCTTTTTGAAACCGGTCGTGTTGACGTTGGCGAGGTTGTTCGCGATAACGTCGAGGTTGGTCTGCTGGGATTGCATCCCGGCGGCGGAGGCGTAGAGGGCGCGCAACATATTAGCTTGGGTTTCCTAGTTCAGTGATCGCACGACCCATCCGTTCGTCTTGCATTTGAATGACGCGTTGGTTGGCCTCCGATGCCCGCATGACCGTGACCAGGTTTGCCATCTCGGTGACAGCCGAGGTGTTTGCCTGTTCGAGATAGGATTGACGCACGGTGTGAACCGTCGACGTCGCAACTTCCAAATTCGGATCGCGTGCCAGGAAAACTCCGCCCGATATCGGAGTGAGGAGTTCCGGCTTTGTATAATCCACAATCTTCAAAGTGCCTTTGACGTTTGCGCCCTGCGAAACGGTTCCGTCCTCGGCGATGGTGATCGGCTCCGAAGCGGCCCGGTCCAACTGGATCGGGCCCGAATCCCCCATCACCACGTAACCTTGCTTGGTGGTGAGATTGCCGTTGGAGTTCACTTGAAATTCGCCGTCGCGCGTGTAAGCGAGCGCGCCGTTGGGCATTTGCACTTCGAAAAATCCCGAGCCTTGAATGCCGACATCGGTGGGAGCGCCCGTAAAGCGCATTTCGCCCTGGGCGAAACTGGTGTTGGTGGTCGGTTCAGGCATGGACCAGCCGGTGCGTTCGGAGGGATTGACGCCCCCGGGCATCATGCCGGCTTCGACCGCTTTGAAAGAAACGTTCTGCGCTTTGTATCCGGGCACGGAACTGGCGGCCATGTTTTCGGCGATGACCTCTTGCCAGCGGGCGTTGGCGTTCAATGCCGATGCCGCCTGGTACAAACTGATATTCACGCCGGGCATCCAAGCAACGGGTGTGCCATTGGACGTCGGATGTTGAAAATGAGAGACTTACGTCAGGAGGATTCGTCCGAAGTGGCAGAATCTGCCTGCCCTGCCTTGGCGGATTTTTCCTGCAAAGCGCGCACCTCTTTCCGCGCTGATTCCAGGAAGATAGCGCACGGTTCGAGACAGACCAATCCAGTTCGCCACCTCGGCAATCTAGGTCCAGTTGACCCTGAGATAGCCCAGAGCCGATCTTTTAAGCAGATCGCTTCGCATACCTTTTTCGTCAGATCGGAAACCGCATTGTTGTCCAAAAATGTGGTGATCCGATACATGCCCGTCTGCCGATTGGTGAACGTGCGATAGTCCGTTGTCGGAAGTGGCTTCGACTCTGTCGCGTAAAGATCAGCAAGCGAATTGGGATATATGATTTGAAGGGCAGCCGCCAACTCATCGGCGGTCTTTACGTGAAGAAACCAGCCGGGCGGGAGGTCTGGGACCGATTTAAGGGGTCTGAATTTTCCTTCCGTATTGAAATTCACAAGCGTCGGCAGATCGGAAAGATGCACCAATCGCAAATCCTCTGAATAGGCGATGTGTTGAAGATTAAAACCGTCCTTTACTCTGACGATTTGAACTTCGCCCAATCGCCTCTCTTTCCAGTCTCCAGCGACATAGGCGCGCAGCCAGGGATTTTCAATGTTGGAGACGTCGGATCGCATGGACGGGGTGTTCGTCGCGGATGTTGAATTCGATTCCAGTCAGGCGATTGGAATCCCAAAAGCTGAAGCCATTGTAAATGTAAAGCGGCACGATCGGCGCTTCGTCGTGCACGAGGATTTTTTCGGCCTGATTCAAAAGGCGAAAGCGTCCGGCCGGATCCGTCAATGAATTGCCGCGGCGCATGAGATCGTCGTAGGCCGAATTTTTCCAGCCGGTGCGGTTGTTTGGATTGGCGCTCATGAAGAGGTCGAGAAAGGTGTTCGGATCGGGATAGTCGCCGACCCAACTGCTGCGGATTAAATCGTAATCGAGCATCGATTGCAGCCGGAGCCAGACTTTGTGTTCGACCGCGCGAAGGCCGACATCGACGTTGAGTTCGCGCTTCCACATTTCCTTGAGTTCGACCGCGATCTTTTCGTCGTCGCGGCCGCTGCGGAATGTGTACTCGATGCGCGGAAAATTTTGGCCGTTCGGAAAACCCGCTTCGGCGAGAAGCTTGCGCGCGCCTTCGGGATCAAAGGTCAACCCTTCCGGTGAGACATAACCTGGAAGTCCAGCGGGAACGATGGCCGAGGTCGTCGCTTCGCCGCCTTTGGTAATGCGTTCAGTGATGCGCTTGCGATCGACAGCCATGCCAAAGGCTTTGCGCAAGCGCGCGTCGTTGAAGGGGGGGCGCGAGGTGTTGCAGCGATAAAAATAAGTGGCAAGGATCGGATGGGAGTGGAAGTCGGGGCGCGTCCGCAGCACGTCGAGAATCTCTGTGGGCACGACATCTTTATCCCAAATCACGTCGGCTTCTTTGGTTTCGTAAAGATTGAGGGCGGTCGTTGGAAGGCTGACGGCGAGATAATCCACGACGTCGAGTTGAACTTTATCCGCGCCCCAGTAGTTGGTGTTTTTGCGGACGCGGATGCGATCGTTGAGACGCCAATATTCGAGCTGGTACGGGCCGCTGCATGGAACGGGATTTTCGAGAAGCCAGCGGTCGCCATATTTCTCGATGGCGCCGCGCGGGACAGCCGCTTGAATGGCGTAGGCGCAGAGGTCGAGGAAATACGGCGTCGGGGAATGGAGGTCGACTTGCAGGGTGCGATCATCCAATGCGTGGATGCCGACGGCATTGGGATCGGAAATGCCGTTCGTGTTGTACGCTTCGGCGTTTTTGATTGGATACAGGTTACCCGAGTAATCGGCGCCGGTTGCGGGATTCAAAATGCGCAACCAGGAATAAACGAAATCATGCGCGGTGATCGGTTCGCCCGTGGACCATTTGGCGTTCGGACGAAGGAAGAATTTGTAAGTGCGGCGGTCCGGCGAGATTTCCCAGCGCTCCGCCAGGCCCGGCTCAGGCTCGGCTTTGGAATTGTAGCGCGTCAATCCTTCGAACAGCGCTTGCGCGAGGCGGCCATCAGCCTGGCCTGTCACGATGGCTGGATCGACGGATTCGGGATCGCGGCCGTTGACGATGATGAGGTCAGCGCGTTTTCCGCCGCCGGGGAAACAGCCGACAAAGAGCAGAAAAACAAAACAGGCGCACTGGGTCCAATTAGCCCAGCGCGCCCGTGAAGAATTCATCCGTTTATTTCGGCGCGTTTGTTGTCGCGGTCGCCGGGGCCGCGTTTGTCGCGCGGACCGCGTTTGTCGCCGGCGCCGCGTTCGTCACGTTGACGGAAAGATTCGTTGATGGATTGAGCAACTGGAATTGACTCTGCGCCGGCTTGGGAGCGGCGGCGGGAACCGCGGCCGGAGTGGCGGGACGTTGCTGGGCGAGCAACTCGCGCACGCGCGAGCTGGAGGCGTGTTTGTTCTTGATGTTCAGGATGCCGATGACAAGCGCGAGACCCAGGAACGTGACGGCTGTATACTTCGTGAGTTTCGTAAGCGCCGTGCCGGAGCCGGAGCCAAACAGCGCATCCGTCGCGCCCGCGCCGAAGGCCAGGCCCGCGCCCGCTTCCTTTTTGGGCAATTGAATCAAGACCAGGAGGATGAGGAACAAGCAGTTAATCACCAGAACCAGGGTCAACAACGTGATCAGTATCGTCATATAGAGCAAAAGTCGCGGTTTAAATTGCCGCGATCATCAGATCGAATTTTTAATTATATCAGAGAACGAACGAATTTCCAACGATGCGCCGCCGACCAGCGCGCCATCCACATCCGGCTGGCCCATCAATTCGCGGGCATTGGAAGCCTTGACGCTGCCGCCGTATTGAATGCGGACGCGGCGCGCGACGCCTTCATCAAAGAGCTTCTCCAACTGCTTTCGAATAAACGCATGCACCTCCTGCGCCTGCGCGGGTGTGGCGGTTTTGCCGGTGCCAATCGCCCAAACAGGTTCGTAAGCGACGATGGTCTCTTCCATCTGCGCTTTGGTGAGGCCAGCAAGGCTTCCCTTCAATTGCGTCTCGATGACCTTCTCGGTCCTGCCGCCCTCGCGTTCTTCAAGAAGTTCGCCGACGCAAACGATCGGCTTCAACGACGCCGTGTGCGCCGCAGCCGCTTTCTTGGCGATTAAGGCGTCTGATTCTTTTTGAAATTGGCGGCGCTCGGAATGTCCAAGAATCACGTACCGAACCGAAAATTCCTTCAACATGCCGGCGGCGATTTCGCCGGTGAAAGCGCCGGAGTTGTGTTCGGACATATTCTGCGCCCCCAGGCGGATGTTCGAATCGAGAATCGCTTTGGAAACCTCCGACAGCGCTGTGAAAGGCGGGCAGACAACGATGTCGATTTCCTTGACCTGCGCGAGGTCCCGTTTAAGGCCGTTCACAAGATCGAGCGCTTCCGCGACCGTCTTGTTCATCTTCCAATTGCCCGCGATAATTAACTTACGTTCTTTGTCCATTGAAATCCTGTCCTGTCCTGCTGAATCTTACTTGTTCGAGAGCGCCGCCACCCCGGGCAACTCGCTGCCTTCCAAAAATTCCAAACTGGCCCCGCCGCCTGTGCTCATGAATGTCACCTTGTCGCCGAGCCCGGCTTTGTTCAACGCCTTCACCGAATCGCCGCCGCCGATAATGCTCTTGGCGCCGTGCTTCTGCGTCGCTTCGACAACCGCTTTGGCCACGGCGTTCGTGCCTTCGGCGAAACGTGGATCTTCGAAAATCCCCATCGGTCCGTTCCACAAAATCGTTTTAGCCTTCACAAGTTCTTCGCGATAAGCCGCCGCTGTCGCCGGCCCGATGTCCACGCCTTCGTCTTCCGCGGGAATATTCGGCGCGGTGTTCACGCGCGGATTTTGCATCTCCATCACAGGCTTGCCCTTTTTGTTTAGCTTGCCCGTGGCGACGGGATTGGCGATCACGTTGTCCGTCGGCAAAAGAAATTTCACGCCTTTGGATTTTGCTTTTTCCAAGGCCGCCCGCGCGACGTCAACTTTGTCGGGTTCGACAAGAGATTTGCCGACTTGCAGGCCCATCGCAAGCTTGAAGGTGTACGCCATCGCGCCGCCGATCAGGATCGTGTTGGCTTTTTCAAGAAGGCGATCGATGACTTTGATTTTGTCGGAAACCTTCGCCCCACCAAGGATCACCACGAACGGACGCGCCGGGTTTTCCAATTCGTCACCCAGGAAACGGAGTTCCCGTTCCATTAACAAACCAGCCGCGCATTTGCCGCCACGCTTCGTAACCGCCTGCGCCACACCGGCCGTCGAGGCATGGGCCCGATGGGCGGCTCCGAAGGCGTCGTTAACGTAAACGTCAGCCAAACGCGACAGTTTTTCTGAGAATTCCGCCTGATTGTCCTCCTCCTCACCATAGAACCGTACGTTCTCGAGCAGAACGATGTCGCCCGGCTTCATTGAGTTGACGTAGTTTTCGACGCGTTCGCCGCAGGTCTCATCGAGGAAAGCGACCGGAGCCCCGAGCATTTCGGACAATTTCGCGGCGACCGGACGGAGGGACATGGAAGGTTCGCGCTTGCCGTCGGGCCGGCCCAGGTGAGCCATTAAAATGATTTTAGCGCCATTTTTGACCAATAAACGCAGGGTTGGAAGCGTTTCTTTGATGCGCGTAGCGTCGTTGATAACCATTTGGCCATCTTTTTCTTCCATCGGGACATTGTAATCCACCCGCATCAACACGCGGCGGTCGCGGACATCGAGATCATTAACGGTCAACTTACCCATACTTTAAAAACAAGGGCGCAAAGAATGCGTGAAGCGGACCGTCGCGTCAAATGGGTTTTAAGGGCTAAAACGACGGGTGTTAGCCGGTCTGACAAGCGGCAAAAAACGCCTACCTGAACCCAAAAACCGGGCCGCCCTTATATGAATGAAATTTAATGTAAAGTAGCCTCAAAAACCGCCGATGGAATCATGTGTTCGAGCCCGTTTTTACAGGTCAGATTGCGGGTAAGTTACGTTTCGAACCGGGCAGAAATGTCCCGAAAAAAACGTTGACTTTCCTTACACATTTATGTAATGATCGCGGGCGTGAACAGGGAAGGAAGTCAGAGTTTTGTACTATGAAAATGAATCAACTGGTTAAGGCCGCGGCGGTGGTTATCGCCCTGGCAGTCGCCGCACCCTCTGTGTGGGCCTTAAGCCCAGCTCAGAAGACGGCGATCAAAAAGGCAGTGACGAGCGTCGCGCCCCCTGAAATACCGGCCGCTGCGGCAGATCTGGTGGTCAATGCCGCTAAAGAAGACCGCGAAGCTGTCGCTGTCGAGGCGGTGCGTGTTGCAATTTACAAGAATCGTTCTGTCGCTCCCGCTGTGGTGGCCGCGGTCTCTAAGGTTGCTCCGGATCTCGCTGCTGTGGTTGCCATGAACGCGACCCAATTGGAGCGCGCTCAGGTTGGAGCGATTGCTTCAGCGGCAATCGCCGCTGCGCCTGCCGCGCGTGCTGATATTTCCACCTCGGCCAAATCGGCTTATGTGGCGAGTTCGATGGCGGCGGTGAATCTTTCGCCGGTAAGCGCTTCGCCGTTGGCCTCTGCGCCAGTCAGCATTACCGCTGGCGGCGGAGTGGCCTCGATGGCTCCCGTTGGCCTTAGCTCGGGCTTTTCCATGGTTCGTGGCGGCGCTTCGCAGCAGGGCGGCATCACCTTTACGCAGACCTCGACGCCGATTAATCCGGTTACCGGCGGCGCGGGCGACGGCACCTATAATGGCGCCGGAACAGTTGCCGGCACTTCGGTGCCGTACGATTATTCGCAGCCGCGTCACTTCTAAAGCGGTCATCGACTTCTTTCCTTGAAATCCCGTCCCGCAAAGGACGGGATTTTTTGTTGTTTCAACTTCTCGCAGGAGCCGGCGTGAGGAGGCTCTGATTATTTTCGTTCGATTGCGGCCCTCGGGAACAAGCTTTCAGCGGGCAGAAAGCCCTCAAAATCGAGGATTTTCACCCCTAAAAGATTTTTTCAAATAGTTCTTGCGGCCACAATGCCTAGTGGTAGCCTGAAATCTACCCCCCACTGATGGGGTTGCGCTTCGCCCGGATGGGATTGAAGATTTGCAACCAAATCAGGTGGAGACGACCTTAAGATGCGACATGTCTGCGGTCCAGTTTAAGTCGTTAACAATTTGTTCACAGAGGAACCTGCCATGATCGACGCCCGTGACCATATCTCCGCCCCCGCTTCGGCGGCCTCGCGCCGCAAACCCGCTGTTGCCGCCGCTCGCGGCTCTCGCAAGAATCGAACGATGCTGCCCGTTGAACGCATTTTCAGTAATCCGCGTGTAAAACCCTTCGATCAAATCGAATGGGACAAGCGCACCGCTGAAATTACTGATGACAACGGCAAGGTGATTTTCAAACAGGAAGGCGTGGAGGTTCCGAAATCCTGGTCACAGCTCGCGACGAAAGTTGTCGTCTCGAAATATTTTTACGGCGAACAAAACACACCCGAGCGCGAAACGTCCGTGAAGCAGCTCATGCATCGGGTTTGCCGCACGATCGCCGACTGGGGTGTCCGCGACGGATATTTTTCTGAGGCCGATGGCGAAATCTTTTACGAGGAGTTGCTCTGGCTTTGCGTGAACCAATACGGCGCGTTCAATTCGCCGGTCTGGTTCAACGTCGGGCTTTATCATCAATATGGCGTTGGCAAAAATTCAGCGCTCGGAAATTGGTTCTACAATCGGCAGACGAAAAAAGCCGAGCGGGCCAAGACGCAGTACGAATATCCGCAGGGCAGCGCCTGCTTCATCCAGCAGGTCGAGGACAACATGGAAGACATCATGCGCCTGGCTTACAGCGAGGCGATGCTCTTCAAGTATGGCTCGGGCACTGGCACGGATTTGTCGCCGATTCGTTCGAGCAAGGAAAAGCTCAGCGGCGGCGGGCGTCCGAGCGGGCCGCTTTCGTTCCTGAAAGTTTACGACCAAGTCGCGAACGTTGTGAAGTCGGGCGGCAAGACTCGCCGCGCGGCCAAGATGAACACGCTCAAGGATTGGCACGGCGACATTGAGGAATTCATCGATTGCAAGCAGAAGGAAGAGAAGAAAGCCTGGGCGCTGATCGAACAGGGCTACAACGGCTCTTATAACGGCGACGCTTACGGCAGCGTGATGTATCAGAACGAAAATCTTTCCGTGCGCGCGTCCGATGAATTCATGGAAGCGGCGCTCGGGGGCAAGGAATGGTGGACGCGTTCCGTCACCACCGGCAAACCGCTCGAAAAGAAAGAAGCCAAATCGCTTCTCACCAAAATCGCCGAAGGCACCTGGATCTGCGGCGATCCCGGGATGCAGTATGATGGCGCGATCCAGAAGTGGCATACCTGCAAAGGCACCGAAGCGATTCATTCGACCAATCCGTGCTCTGAGTACGTTTTCCTCAATAACACCGCATGTAATCTCGCGTCGTTGAACTTGATGAAGTTCAAGCGCGACGATGGCTCCTTCGATGTGGAGCGCTACAAAGCGGCCATTCGCATTTATATCACGGCGCAGGAAATCGTGGTCGATAACGCGAGCTATCCGACTGCGGAGATCGCGGAGAATTCACACATCTTTCGCACGCTGGGCTTGGGTTACGCGAACCTCGGTTCGTTGATCATGAGTTACGGTTTGCCGTATGACTCGAATGAAGGCCGCGCGCTGGCCGGCGCGTTGACGTCGATTTTGACGGGACATTCCTACGAAGCTTCGGCGGACATCGCTGGTGTGGTTGGGCCTTTCCAGGGATACCGAGACGCACGGTGCGCGGGTGTGAGCAAGACTGTCGCGAAGGACAATGTGGACTCGATGCTTGGAGTCATTGACCTGCATCGCCGCGCGGTCGAAGACATCCAGCCGAGCGAGGAGTTCGGTTACCTGAAACAGGAAGCGCGCGGCTGCTGGGAGCGCGCGCTGGCCGCCGGACGCGAGCATGGTTATCGCAATGCACAGGTAACTGTGCTCGCTCCGACCGGCACGATCGCATTCCTGATGGATTGCGACACGACCGGCATCGAGCCCGACATCGCGCTCGTGAAATACAAACTGCTTGCCGGCGGCGGCATGCTCAAGATCGTGAACCGCACTGTGCCTGAAGCGCTCGTGCGTCTCGGCTACGGCGAATCTGACCGGAAGAAAATCATCGACCACATCACCGCTCACGACACGATCGAAGACGTCGCCATCGACGGCCATTTGATCCCGAGCGGCTTGAAGAAGGAACATCTGCCCGTCTTTGATTGCGCCTTCCGCGCGGCCAAGGGCAATCGCAGCATCCATTACATGGCGCATTTGAAAATGATGGGCTCAGCGCAGCCGTTCATCAGCGGCGCGATTTCCAAGACGGTCAACCTGCCGAACGAGTGTTCGGTCGAAGACATCATGGACGCCTACATCCAGGCGTGGAAAATGGGCCTCAAATGCGTGGCGATCTATCGTGACGGTTCGAAACGTTCACAGCCGCTCAACACCAAGAAGACCAATGACGGCGCCGACGCCAAAGCTGGCGCGGTTGAATCCGAAGCCGCCAAAGCGAAGATCGTCGAACTTGAAACGGAAGTTCAAAAACTCCGCAACGAAGTCGGCCGTCCGATCCGCCGCCGCCTCGGCGAAACGCGCGGCGCAGTCACGCACAAGTTCGACATTGCTGGCCATGAAGGCTACCTCACCGTTGGCCTCTTCGAAGACGGCCAGCCCGGCGAACTGTTCATCACGATGGCGAAGGAAGGTTCGACCATTGGCGGGTTGATGGACAGCATCGGCACGCTCACCAGCATGTCGTTGCAATACGGCGTGCCGCTGGAAGCGCTCGTGAAGAAGTTCGCGCACCAACGTTTCGAGCCCTCGGGCTTCACCAAGAATCCCGACATCCGCAACGCGTCGTCGATCATTGATTACGTCTTCCGCTGGATGGCCATTCAATTCATCCCCGGCTACCGCGAAGCCAGTTCGCCCAAGCCGGCGCAAACCGAACTCGCCATGCCGGGCCTCGTAGAAGAAATGAAAAAGGCGGTCAACCGGCCGGTTCCCGAATTGCCGATTTCCGAAGAGACGGACATGCTCACTCGCTCCGTTGCCGCCAAGCCCGCCGGCAATGGCAACGGCCATGGCCACCACCGCACCCAAAGCGTCACATCGCTTAGCATGGCCATCTCACACTTCCAGCTCGACGCGCCGACGTGCCCGAATTGCGGCCACGTGGCGGTGCGCAACGGCGCTTGCTACAAGTGCCTCAACTGCGGCGAAAGCCTCGGTTGCTCCTAAAATTTGGGTCAGGAGGAACAGCAGGTAGTTCGGTTACGGAAAACGGCCCGGGCGGACAACTGCCCGGGCCGAATTTTTTTCTTAAGTTCACGTGGCACGCGCCGATTAGAGATTTGCTGCAGTGAAAGCCTCGAATTTTCTCAAGCCAGCCCTTGTCCTCACATGGGTGGCCATCGTTTTTGCCGTTGTAGGCTGCCTGGCCTGGGCGAATCACACCATCGCCCGCGAATTCAAATCGTCCTTCGACATGGTCGCTCACACTGACGATGTGCTCCAACAGATCGAGGAACTTGTTTCCCTGGTAAAGGATGTCGAGGCTGGCGTGCGCGGCTTTGCCCTCACGGGAAACGCTCAATTTCTTCAGCCATACCACGCCGCGCTTCCCGATATCGATCCGACGTTTAAGATTTTATCTGAATTGACCAGCGATAATCCTTCGCAAAAGAAACGAATGGAAAAATTGCAGCCGCTGATCGATCAACGAATCGAAAATGCACAAGAAATTGTTGCAGCGCGACAGGACGAGGGTCTGGAAGCCGCAGTGGCCCGTGTCACCTCTGAATCGAGCGATCGGTCAATGGATTCAATTCGCCGTATCGCCGATCAAATGAAGACCGAAGAGCAGCGATTGCTATCCCTTCGCGAAGCGCGCGCCGCTCACTCCTTGCGGATTCAAAAAGCTTTTGGCCTGTTGCTGCTCGGCGTCCTGGCTGCCGCATCAGGGGGGATTTTCTGGATGCAATGGCGCATCGGCCGGATGGAGCGCATCGTTCGCGTCTGCGCCTGGACGCAGACGATCCAACACGGCAACGAATGGCTGCCCGTTGAGACCTTCCTCCAAAAACGTTTCGGACTGACACCCAGCCACGGAATGTCCGAGGCCGCAGCCGAGAAAATGCGCCAGGAATTGGCAGACGTTTAATCGCCGCTTTTTGGCAAGATTGGTTTGGTCTCACCGTGCGGGACAGGCGTCAATCCTTGTCATGCGCCAAAATATGAAAACGATTTTGCTCGTTGCCGCGGCCGTGTTTCAAATTTCGCTTGTCGGAGCCGACAAGTGGAAATTGGTTTGGTCCGATGAATTCGACTACACCGGGCTGCCGGATCCAAAACGTTGGACCAATGAAGTTGGCTTTATACGCAACCAGGAGGCGCAGTATTACACGGTGCAGCGTAAGGAAAATGCCCGCGTTGAAAATGGCGTTCTGATAATCGAGGCTCGCCAGGAACAATTCAAAAATTACAGATACGTCCCGCCTTCAACTACCGATACGAACTCCCCGCCGCGGCGTCGTTTCGATCCGGAATTCGCTGAATTTACTTCCGCCTCGCTCATGACAGAAAGAATGCATTCGTGGAAATATGGCCGGGTTGAAATTCGAGCCAAGCTTCCAAAAGGGCGTGGCGTGTGGCCTGCGATCTGGATGCTGGGCACGAACAATCGCCACGTCGGATGGCCGCGTTGCGGCGAGATTGACATCATGGAATACGTGGGCTTCGATCCGGACAGCATCCACGCCAACATCCACACCGGAAAATATAATCACGCCCGCGGCACGGGCAAAGGGAGCAAAATCAAAATCGAAAAGCCTTACGACGCCTTCCACACCTACGCGTTCGAATGGCGTGCCGATCGCCTCGACTTCTTCGCCGATGACCAAAAGTATTTCACGTATCAGAAAGAAGCCGATGCGACCAGCGAAGCATGGCCGTACGATCAACCGTTCTTCCTAATTCTAAATCTCGCCATCGGCGGCTCGTGGGGCGCGCAGGAAGGGATTGACCAATCGATCTTCCCGGCGAGGTACGAGATCGATTACGTGCGGGTTTACCAACCGCAGCCGTAACGAAAGTTTTTGGCTCTAGGAGGACCGTTAGTGACGGTCTCGGTCGCGATAGCTGTCGCGGCCTCCTCCTCCCGCGCCGCCGTAACGCCGATCTCCGCCGCCGCCCGCGCCGCCGCCGCCTGGTCCGCGGCCATAGCCTCTGCCACCTCCGGCGCCGCCCGGCGGACGCTCTTCACGCGGGCGGGCTTCGTTGACGGTGAGGGGCCGGCCCTGGAAGTCTTTTTGATGAAACATTGCGATGGCTTTCTCCGCATCAGCTGGTGACGCCATTTCGACAAAGGCGAAGCCGCGGGAACGGCCGGTCGCCCGGTCTTGCATGATATTCACCGAAACGACTGAGCCAGCCTGGCCAAAATAGTCCTGGAGGTCGTTTTCGGTCGAGCTGTAGGTAAGGTTGCCAACAAATAACTTTGTTGCCATAGGGATGAGTGGTGTGGTTCGTCTCGGCGCGTATCGTGAACGTTCCCGACTTAGGTCTCAATTATCACCGCTGTTCTCAGCACAAACTTGACAATATCCGATACACGCTACTCGCCATGACGGGGTTAAGCCTGACCGTAGCAACCCGGAGTTCTCGCGCAAGCAGAAAAATCAGCCTTCCTGAAGATGCTCAACAGTGGGATTGATTTCAAGCGGGGTAATCGGCGCAATCATGACAACAAATTCTCCCTTCAAGACTCTTTTTCCCAAGGAACCGGCTATTTCGGCGGCGCTCCCGCGCCAGAACTCTTCGAACTTTTTCGTCAACTCCCGACCCACAACCAGGTTTCTGTCCGCAGCCAGTTCAGCCAATTCGACGAGGAGTTTTTCAATTCGATACGGTGACTCGTACAAAATAATCGTGCCCTGCAAGATCAGCAACGCCTCAAGGCGTTTTCGTCGTTGTCCTGATTTATGCGGCAAAAATCCGGCGAAATGGAATTCTTCCGTTGGCAAGCCACTCGCCGCGAGCCCAACGATCGCGGCGCATGCTCCGGGCATCGCTTCGACTCGGAAGCCCGCTTCCAAGGCGGCTCGCACCACTCGCTCGCCCGGATCGCTGATCCCCGGGGTTCCGGCGTCCGTGACCAACGCCACTTTTTCGCCTCGCGTCAGTCGTTGCAGGATTTCCTCGCTCCGTTTGGATTCGTTGAACTTGAAATAGCTGAGGAGCGGTTTTGAAATTTCGAAATGACGCAACAACTGTCCTGTATGCCGCGTGTCCTCGGCCGCGATGACGTCGCATTCTTTTAACGTCCGCAAGGCGCGCAACGTAATGTCTTCGAGATTTCCAATCGGTGTGGCTACCAGATAAAGCGTCCCTCCACGCAACGCCGGCAGTTCCTTATTCCCCGACAAACTCATAACGATCTCGGTTGCGGGAAAATTACGTACAACAGCAAATAAATCACCACGCCCGTAACGGAGACATACACCCAAACCGGCCAAGTCCAGCGCGCGATTTTTTTGTGCAATTCCCAGCGGGCTTTAAGGGCGCGGTTGACGGTCACGAGCGCCATCGGCACCACTGCCGCCGCCAAAACCGTGTGCGTGAGCAAAATCGTCAAATAGATCGGACGGAACCACGCCGGGTCCACGAAGCGCGTCGATTTGGCGTGCGCGTGGTAATAAAGGTAGGAAACCAGAAACAGCATCGAGGTGCAGAACGCCGCGATCATGCAGTTTCGGTGCGCGTCTTTATTGCCGCGTTTGATGTGCAGATATCCGAAACTGAGCAGGACGAAGCTTGCGAAATTCAAGCTCGCATTCACCAAAGGCAAGTCAGTCAGGCCCATATCAACGCTCGTGCAGAAGCTCTTCCACGACGTTGCGGATTTTGGTGAGAGCTTCGTCGTTATCCGTTTCCACAGCAGTCCGCATCTGCCCGCGCTTATCGACCACCACAAAAATCGTGCTGTGAATAAAGAGGTCGTTGATCGATTCCCGGTTTGTTGCGTCCTTGGGAATGGCTGTGAGCTTGAGACTCCCGACCGCGACGTCAACAATTTGCTGCTTGGTCCCGGTCAAAAACTGCCACCGGCCCGTATCAGCGCGGTACTCGTCAGCGTAGCGTTTCAAAATCGTTGGCGTGTCATATTCCGGGTCTGTCGTCAGGGACACAAATCGCACCGGCGCTTCCTTCGGCCACAAATCCTGCAAGCGCGCCATGTCTTTGGTCATTCTTTTGCAGGGCCCGGGGCAGCGTGTGAAGATAATGTCTCCAACCCAAACGTCCCCTTTTAAGTCGCCCAACGTCACAACCGCGCCCAATTGGTTGGTCAGCGAAAAATCCTTCACCACCGAATACACCGGCAACTCTGATTTTTTGGTGGTCAATTGCTGGCGCGCAAAAAGCGCGAAGATCGCCGCTATCACCACGAACAACGCTCCCCAAACGCCCCATTGCACCGCCTTGGAATACGCCTCGCGATTCATTTCCCTGGTTCCCCAAAACTGAAACTGTTCACATGGTCACTTTGCCACCGGGCACAACTTGCGAGCAAGCGTCGAAAGCAAAGCCGACCTGCGGCTGGCATTTTTGCCAAATGGATGTAAGTTGCGGCGCTCGACATGTCCTTTCCTAGAATAAGAATTCTCCTCGGCGCCCTCGTATTTACGTTTTTGCCATTCACCTTTGGAGCGCAGACGGTTTTTCTAACGGAGATGCCCGATTATGCATGGCACGCGGGTTGTTTCGGCTCTGCTTCAGGGAACACCATGGGCTATTGGGATCGGCACGGGTTCCCTGATCTTTACACCGGTCCAACCGCCGGCGGGGTGGCGCCATTGAACAGCAACGGAAGCAATGTCGGCATTCGTTCCATGTGGGCTTCCAAGGCGGGATTTGATGGACGTCCCGCGGATAAGCCGGGGCATCTGGATGATTATTGGATGCAGTACGACGATGATTACGTCGGCTTGAGTTATGAAAGCACGGAGCCGGATCCTTATGTCACCGCAAATCGGCCCGAACATGCGCCCGACTGCATCGGCGACTTCATGGGGGCGAGCCAGAACAAGTGGAGCGATCTGAACGGCGAATGCAGCGGCAATATCGACGCGTTTTCATTCAACTTCTGGGACAAGAGCGGGCAACGCCGTGAGAATTTCACGCCTCCGCCGCTGAATGGCCTGGAGGTTCGCGACATCCAATCAGGCTGGCGGCGTTGGGCCGAATATCGTGGTTACAAAGCTGATGTGACTTCGCAAATGACCGATTTCAATCCGGAGATTCCTTTCGGAACTGGCTTCACCTTCGAGGATATGAAGGCGGAAATTAACGCTGGCTATCCGGTAATGCTTTTTTTGCAGGATTTTTTTGATTACAGCCGTCCGGTCGCGAATGACATCCTGATGCCGCGTGCCAATCCCATTGTCCACGGCATGGTGGCATATGGCTATACGATCACGGATACAGGCGCGCAGTATGTACGCTATCGAACTAGCTGGGCCAGCGGCGACAACGTATTTTCAGCGTGGGACACAAATTCGTGGCAGGCAGGCCTCTCTTTGCGAGGAGTGATCATGTTCCATCCGCTGCCGAAGTTGCGTAGCGTGGCGCGCGTGACGGAGGGAGTGAATGTGAAGTGGGATGGGCCGTCATCTTTTGTGCACGATGAAACAGGAGCAATTGTTCCGGCGCATTTTTATTTAGTGGAACGCTCGACGAATCTTTCCGCTACGGATGAAGGCTTTTCGCCCGTGAGCGAGTTGTCCACCAACCGCGAAGTGATCGTGCCGGATACCGGAGCTGGGCAATCCTTTTTCCGCGTCAAACTCGTGAACCGCACGCAGCAGTTATTGCAGTAGCAACGGCAGCATTGCGTCCACGTTTTCGGCGGTGACGAGCAGGAAGCGTTTTTCGAATTCCACCTTATAGTCGGAGCCGACCTTCTCATCTGATTTTGCGGCGGGCCTGGCGATGACAGCGGCGGCGATTTTTCCAGAGATGAAAGAACGGCGAATCGTTTCCAAATCGCCGAGCGCGCGAAGGTCCGGCAAAAGAAGAGCAAACTTTGGACCGCCCGGTTTCCAGAAATCGCGCAGCCCTGAGTTGAGCGGCAAACCAATAATGCTCACGACGACTTCGCAATCGCCGTTCGTTTTGATCAATTCTTCAAAGGCATCCTGCGCTATCATGAAGACGAGGGGCGTTTTGCTTTTCGGATCGATCCGGATGGAACGGGGATCAAGAGTCGCTTCCGGTAAAAGTTTTGGGAAAACGATGCGAGCTTCCGTGTCCCCGCCAAGCGCTTTGCGCAGCCCTTTTTCGCTGGCGCGTTGGAAGGAATAAACTTCAGGCGGGCGCCCTGAAATTCGGGTGAATGGATTTGAAATGACGAGGACCTTGGCGGGGTGAAAATTCTTTTTCAAATACTCGCCAAGAACACGCATGGCGACTTCCCGTTCAGAAAGCGCTTCGCGGTTTTTGTTCCAAAAGGCCGAGAGTTCCATGGCCCCAAAAACCAGGAAAATCGCGAGCACGATGACGAGTTGTTTGGATTTCCGCACGCTAGAAGTAGGCAGGGACATTGTCTCTGTCGAACAGGCCCGTGATGCCAAGGCTTTCCAGGCGGCGCTGGCTGCAGCCTTCAACGTGGCCGTCCAGGAAAAGGCCGTCGGCTTGGCGCGAATGCCGGCCATGCACCTCCTTTTCGGAATCAATCCGCCAGAAATAATACTGTTCACCGCCAATGCCGCCACGGCCACGCGAGGTGGTATCCGCCACATGCAGATAATCGATCGGCTTTTCGATGGCGTTTGGTTTTAAGAGTTCGCCGAAGTCTCCCGCCACCGCTTCGGGAGGTGGGTCCTGCCGGATGCCGTAGATTTTAACCCAATTGGTAAAGCGTTTCGGCGAATAGATCGGACACACAAAAAGATCCCCGGGAAGAGTTTGATTCGTGCTCAGGACAGTGGCCCAGGTATTAGTTTGGCTGAAAGGCAGATCGATCTGGATGAGGCCTTCATTGTTGTCGGCATACAGCAGAGTCGCAATGCCGATTTGCTTTAAGTTATTGAGGCATTTGGTTTTTTGGGCGGCCGCTTTCCCGCGGCCCAGCGCCGGCAACAGCATCCCAGCCAGGATCGCAATGATGGCAATCACCACGAGGAGTTCAATCAACGTGAATCCTTGATCCTTTTCCCACTTCCTCATCAGCTAAATGTCGCCCAAGAATAGAATCGCGCCAACGCAACCGTACCCGAACCTGGAGGATGGTCAATGGAAAGCGGGCCTATTTCACGGGCTCGACGGGAAGCGCGGGCGCTTTGCGAAAGCGGCGCCGCCCCCACGCGGCAATCGCGAACAAAATCAGCGAAGCTGGAAGGCCCCCTACAACCCAGACAGCGAACATCGCCACGGCTGGCCCACCGGAATCATAGTGAGCTACGAGGAAAATCTCACTGAGACCCACGAATATCCACAGCGTGATCGAGGCGAGCAGGACGCCTTTCCAATTTGGGTGGGACCAAATCGTCAGGCACGGAATTACGAACGGAACCAACAACGCGGCGGCGGTGATAAGCAGGTCTTTCACAGTTGGATTAGGCGACTGCTTGAGCTACATCAGTGCTTCTATCAGATTCCCTAAAAAGCGCGAGAGCCAATTTCCGGGAGTGGGCATCCCCTGATAGACGCGGCTGGATTAGCTGTTATGATTTCGCGCACAAGGAAACTGGGATCATGAAATTGCTCTGCATTCTTCTGGCGGGATTTTTCTGCGATAATGTGATCAGCTTCGAGGTGGCAACGCATCCAAATCGTCAAACCTGGGTGACAGATGGCTTCGTGCAGGCGATTCGGGAATTTGATGGCACGATATACGTGGCCGGGAATTTCAAGCACGCGGGTCCCTGGTCAGGCTCCGCTGCGTTGGTGGACCCCGCCACCGGCGAGGCCGATACGACCTTTCCGAAAATCGATGGCGTCATCGGCAATGCCATTGCGGATGGGGCCGGGGGGCTTTTCCTGATCGGATCATTCACAGACATTGGCGGAATCAGTCGAACGAACATCGCGCACTTCACAGCGGATGGCCGCTTTGATTCTAATTGGGTGAGCCGGGCGACGAATTCGATTCGTGGCCTGGCGGTGAATGCCGACACGATTTTCTTTTGGGGACCCACCTTTTCGGAATTCAACGTGACCTACACACCTGTTCGGGCCATGCGCCTTGCCGATGGCGAATTGCTCCCGTTCGCTATGAATGTTCGCGGGACAGTGAACGCCATGATCGCGACGACGAATCGTCTCTACATCGGTGGCGCGTTCAATCACAACAACACATCGTTGCCATATAATCTGGCTGCGTATGATTTGAACGGGCAGCTTCAAAATTGGGATCCAAAGGTCAACGGGGAAGTGAAACTGATGGTAGCCGACGAACGCTACCTCTACATCGCGGGCAGCTTTTCCGGCGTCGGAAGCCGTGGTGTTTTTGGTTTGGCTTCTATTGACTTAACAAATGCCTCGAGCCCCGCTTGGAACCCGCTGAGCGGGAGCAGTTCGGTTTCGGCAATGCGCCTCTCTGCTGGAACACTTTTCGTTGCGGGGTATCTGGCGGTTGGCGGCGGCCCATCCAATACCAACCTCGCCGCGTTCAGTGTAATCGATGGCGCGTTGATTCCATTCGTACCCCAATCAGTAGCGTTCAATCCCCAGGCCCTCGCCGCCACCGACGATTATGTCCTTACCGGTGGGAATCCCTCGACTCTCGGCCCTGGATACGATTCGCGCGTCGATCGGCTTTTAACCATCGTGCGGCGCGATACCGGCGAGAGCCTGCCGACATCGCTCACGCCAAATTTTGCGGTGATCACGACTGCTCCTTTGGCTGGGAAGATTCTCGTCGGCGGCGCGTTCAGCGCCCTCCGCGGCGAAGAGCGAATGTCCGCTGCCGCATTCAATGCGCAAACCGGCGAGCTGACAACGTGGAATCCCCAGGCACAATCAAACATCTACGCTCTCGCCGTCACGTCCGACAAAGTTTTCCTCGGCGGCGAATTCAGCTTTGTGGCAGGGCAGCCTCGCAAGAACCTCGCGGCGGTGGATCGTGCCACCGGCGACCTCGATTTCAACTGGCGCGCTGACGCGGATCTCGGGGTGATCGATATGGCCATTTACCAAAACACCCTCTACGCGGGCGGCGTCTTCCGAAATGTTGCAGGCCAATCGCACACAAACATTGTGGCGATTGATATTCCTACCTCCAGCGTCCTTCCGTGGAATCCAATGTTGAACAGCGGCTTCGTCAGAGCTTTAACCGTTGTGGGCGACACTTTGTATTTCGGCGGTTCATTTCGGACAGTTTTTGGAGTGACGCGCAATCGTGCGGCGGCGATTGATCTGACGACCGGCCAGGTCACTTCCTGGGATCCGCAACTTCCAAGCAGCGGCAGCTTGGTCGAAGACATCGAAGTGGCGGGGAACACGATTTATCTTTGCGGCCGTTTCAACTCTGTGGCCGGGCAGCCCCGGACCAATGCCGCTGCAGTCACCCTGACGGGAGAACTCCTTCCCTGGGCTCCAAATCCCGACGGCTCCGTCGTCGACATCGCCGTGGCTGGCGACAAGGTTTTTCTGACGGGCAATTTCTTCAATGTCGATAAGCAACCGCGCACAGCGCTTGCCATGGTGAACAATACCGACGGGCATGTTCTGCCGTGGAGTCCCAATCCTGAATTCTTCGGCTACTGTGTCACCGCCACGCGCGGCCAACTCTACTTCGGCGGAGCCTGCTACACGCTATTCAGTGAAACGCATTTCGGCTTGGGTTCGTTTGCGTTGAGCGCGCGGCCTCCTCCTTTTCAAAATCCGAATGTCATCTTCGGTTCCAATGGCGTCCGCCTGGAGTTCGAATCGACCCCCGGAATCGAAATAATTCCGCAATATTCGGAGGATTTTCGCGACTGGTTCGACCTCCCTAGCGTAACCGTTTCAGCCGGAGTCAATGTCATTCTCGACCAAAATAGTGGGATTCGACCTCGGTCGTTTTATCGTTTAAAACAACTGGATTTGCCTTGATTCAAACAACTTAGGTCAATTGATCAATTTTTGTCTTGTTTACTCAATCAGTTTACTAGAGTTTTAACCCACGTGATTTGATGAACATTGTATGAACAAGAAAACTCAAGGATTAACAGCTCTGGCTCTGGGGGCGATTTTCGCTTTGCCCGTGATCGCACAGGAAACGGACCTGAAGTCAAAAGTCGACCAACTCGAACAGGAATTGAAAGTCCTGAAACGGCAGCTCGAGTTGGACAAGGAAGGCGCCGCACAAAAGCTTAAAACCAGTCCCACCGTGACCATCGGCTCCGGGGGCCTGGTCGCGCAGTCGGCAGACACCAACTTCGTCATGCGCATCCGCGGATACATTCAGGCGGACGCGCGTTTCTTTGCGGACGACCATCTGCAGGGCGCCTCTAATGACACATTCCTGATGCGGCGCGTGCGCCCGGTTATCGAAGGGACCGTTTTCGAAAAATTCGATTACAAACTGCTCCTCGATTTTGGCTCGAACTTCTCTCTCAATTCCGCGAATGATCCATTCGTCCAGGATGCGTTCGTCACTGCACGCTTCACACCGTGGTTCCAGGTGCAGGCTGGAAAATTCAAGGAACCCGTCGATTTGGAACGGCTGCAAACCGCCAGGAATTTGCTTTTCGTTGAGCGCGGTTATCCAACGACCCTGGCGCCCAATCGCGACGTCGGCGTGCAGGTTCAGGGAGAATTGTTCGAGAAGGCGTTGACGTATTCAATCGGGGCCTTTAACGGCGTTGGCGATGGAGCGAGCGATGATTATGAAACGGCGGACGATGAAAAAGACATCGCCGGCCGAATTTTTGCCATTCCCTTCCTCAACAGCAAACACGAGGCCTTGCGCGGCCTCGGCTTCGGCATTGGCGGTTCCTACGGCAACCAGGAGGGGACCTTGACGACGCTGCGCTCACCCGGTCAGCAAGCCATCTTCTCATACTCAGGAGTCTCGACCAACGGAGTCGTGGCCGATGGAACGCACTTCCGTATTGCTCCACAGGCATATTACTTTTATGGGCCGTTCGGAATCTTTGGCGAATACATCTTGTCCGCGCAGAATATCCGGAAAACCTTCGGTCCGGCCGCACGCGCCACCGCGCGTAACACGGCATGGATGGTCGCGGCATCTTACTTTTTAACCGGCGAAAAAAATTCCTGGGATGTAGTCTCACCCAGGAATAATTTCAACCCGGCCAACGGCGGTTGGGGCGCCTGGGAAATCGCCGCCCGTGTGCAGCAACTCGATATCGACGACGATATTTTTCCGACCTTCGCCAGTCGCGCAACGAACGCCGACAAAGCCACGTCGTGGGGCGTGGGAATCAACTGGCATTTGAACAAAAGCTTCAAATTCAACCTCGACTACGATCAGACGCGTTTTCAAGGCGGCGCAACCTCTCTGCTGCAAAAAGGCGAAAATGTCATCATGACCCGTGCGCAAATTGTTTTTTAAGAAAATGAAAAAAGTATTGATAACCCTGATGACGGCGGCGGTGAGCTTGACCGTTCTGGCGAAAGACGTGCGAATCCTAAACGTGTCATACGATCCGACACGCGAGCTCTACGAGGAATACAACAAGGCCTTTGCGGCGTATTGGAAGCAAAAGACCGGCGACACGGTAAAGATCGACCAATCCCACGGTGGCTCTGGCAAACAGGCTCGGGCGGTGATAGATGGGCTCGCGGGGGACGTGGTGACGCTAGCGCTGGCTTACGATGTGGATGCGATCGCCGAGCGCGGACGTTTGCTGCCGGCGGATTGGATCAAAAAACTTCCGAACAACAGCGCGCCCTACACGAGCACGATTGTATTCCTTGTCCGAAAGGGTAATCCGAAGAGAATCAAAGATTGGGAAGACCTCACCAAAGCCGGCGTATCTGTCGTGACGCCGAACCCAAAAACATCCGGTGGGGCGCGATGGAACTATCTCGCAGCATGGGCGTACGCGCTGGAGAAATTCGGAAAGGACGAGAATAAAGCCAAAGATTTTCTGAGCAAAATCCTCAAAAACGTGCCGGTCTTGGATTCGGGCGCCCGCGGCGCCACCACGACGTTCGTGCAACGTGGGATTGGCGACGTCTTAATCGCCTGGGAAAATGAAGCCTATCTGGCGGTCAAGGAATATGGCGCTGATAAGTTCGAAGTCATTACGCCGTCCTTAAGCATCCTGGCTGAACCGAGCGTGGCCGTGGTCGAAAAAGTTGCCAAGAAACGCAACACCGAGGCCGTCGCCAAGGCGTATCTGGAATACCTGTATTCCGATGAAGGGCAGGAAATCGCCGGCAAGAATTTCTATCGGCCGCGAACGGAGAAAGCCGTGGCCAAGTACAAGTCGCAGTTTGCCGATTTAAAGCTGGTGACCATCGATCAGCTCGGCGGCTGGCAGAAGGCGCAAAAAACGCACTTCGCCGAAGGGGGAACCTTCGATCAAATTTACAAACCGTAAAAGACAAAGGGGTCAGGTCCTCCCCACTGGCGGCGTGCGTCGTGGCATTTCGACGCCGCCGCTTTTCAAAAATTATTTCCCGACGATTTGTAGAAGGAAGGAAGCGAGTTTGGGAGCGAGTTGGCGGGAGTCGGCGCGTTGTTCGATGAGGGCGCGGTTGAAGGGGCGGGAGGTTTCGAAGAGGGCGAGGTTGGTGAGGGCGGTTTGGAAGGTTTGGGCGAGGTGAGAAGGGTTGTCGAGGGGGACCAGTTGGCCGTTGTTTTTTGAAGAGTCGATCCAGTCGCGGTTTTGGGGGATGTCGCTGAGGATCGGGTAGAGGCCGCAGGACATGGCTTCGAGGAGGGAGGTGGCGGTGCCGTCGGAGCGGCTCATGGATACGAAGTAGCGGGAGCGATGAAGGAGGTCGAGCATTTGGGCGTCGGTGACGCCGCCCCAGAATTTGAAGCGGGCGAACATTTTTGGAGACAAAATCTTTTGAGCGTATTGTTTGGTTTCTTCAAGTAAGGGTCCGAAGGAGGCGAAATGGAATTCGAAATCCGGCGTGTCATCAAAGTCGCGATGGGAAAACGCTTCGATGATGTAGCGGTTGTTGTAGATCGGTTTGAAGGCGCGGTTGCTCAGGAAAAGAATTTTTTGGTCGGGCTGGCCGGGTTGGAATTGGGAGGGATCGACGCCGATGAGCAGAGATTTGACGGGGGCGCCGCAGAGTTCGGTGGCGCGTTGGGCGAGATAATCGCCATTGGCGAAGCGGTCGGCGGCGGCTCGGAGGGCGCGTTGGGTGATGGCGCGGCCGATGGGATTTTTGAGGAGAAGTATGTCGCTGCCCATCGCGTAGATGGCGTAGGGCCGAAAGCCGCTGAGCCAGGCGAGTTGCCCGTAGCCGCCCGCGTAAAGGGTGAGGAGAATGTCGGGCCGAATTTTGCGGAGGGTTTGGCGGACTTTGGGGACGCCAAGGAAATAGCGAATGGAGGATTTGGCGCCGCCGACGAGGAGGTAAACGCAGGCGATTTTTTTGGAGAGTTCGGAGGCGGCCTCGGTGAATTGGGATTGCGCGGCCTTTTGAGTGGCCTTCATGTCCGCGAAATCGATCGCGTGGACCTGGTGGCCAAGGCGTTGCAGCGAGATGCCGATGGATTGCGCCCACGGGCTGTAGACGCTCATCAGGAGGGCGATTTTCATGGGTGTGCTGTCGTGCGCTGGAAGAAATGTTGTAGAACGCGGGACTGGAAAGTCCCGCGAATCCCGCCGACGCGGGACTGGAATGCCTTGCCCCACGTGGCATTACTTAGTGTCCTCATTTACAGACGAAGGAGGCGCCGCCAGAAAGGAAGTGTGACGCCGATGCAAAACATTAACGCCCCGCCTCCTCCGAACGCTAACGGGAAGAGCCAGTTGTAGGAAAACGTGTCTGGCCGTGCGGAGTATGGGTCACTGCTTCGGTAGAGAACAGGAATGATGGCTCCCACGTGGAACTGACGTGGTCGCGAGGACATGGGAGCGGTGACTTGGAAGCGTTCGCCGAGTTGGTTTGTGAAAGCAAAAACGGGAGAGTACATGGCGCCGTCTTTATCGTGGCTTTCCTCGTAGCCGATCACTTCGCCTTTGGTGCGGACTCCGGTCGTTGTGAGGAAAAGGCTATAAATGGCGAATCCAATTCCAAACAAAAAAAAGAAGCCCCCGCCAAGAATGAACATCAGCCGAGTCGAGGCTAACGCACTAGATCGTGAGCGGTTGCGGAGCGTTCTGAACACAAACAAAAAAAAGACCAACTGGCCAATCGCAACAATGAGGAAAGCAACAATGAGGAACGCCTTCATGCGGGTATGGTAACGGGCTGCGCTATTGGAGGTGCAGGCTGATTCCGTGCCTTACTACCCCTACCGGATCTGGAGACATAGGCGCAGGGTTTCGATGACGAAGAGCGGCGCCGATCGCCGCACTCCTTGACGCTGGCGCGAGTTATTGCGCTAAACAAGTAGATCATTGCAGCCGTGGCGGGGATGGAGATTTTTCGGGCAGAGTCGCTCATATCTCCCAACCGAGGTCTTTTTGAAAAGATCGGAAGTTCCAGTTTTCTCGCAGGACGCTAAGAAAGTCGACGCAGGGCAATAGGCGATGGTCTGCATCCATTATTTTGAATCCAAAGTCGTGACCAAGTTCTGCAATCAAACGACTCCAGGCAGGGATGTCACCGGGAGTGTCAGATGTGAGCAAAAATCGAATGTAGAGTTCGGATATTTCCTCTTCATTCAGCGGAAGTGTAAGATCAATGAGAGGGAATACTCCCAGAGAAGATTTGCGTTCTTCGCGAATTAAAACTTGGCGGCCAGCATATCGTTCTTTTTCAGAAAATCCGCCGCTCAAGAACCATTTTCTCAAATCGTCGGTCATAACGCGCGGCGCGTTTGGATCAATAATCTCGCTGGAGAGAAGTTCAAGGGGCTTACCTGGGGTGGTTTTTGAGTCGTGATCGTATACTACGATTGGCCCAAACCGTGGAGGCAGTAAAAAGAAGGATGCTTGGTTAAAAGCCATGGAGTTGTCGGTCTTCGAAAAGAACGCGGGACTGGAAAGTCCCGCGAACCGGCAGGCTGGAAAGCCTGCCCCACATTGCGTATGCCTTTATCATTGTTGGACGCAGGCGGCGGCGAGGGACTCGTCGATGGAGATTTTTGGGGTGAAGCCCAGGGCGCGGAGTTTGGAGGGGTCGCCGATGACGGATTTGGCGCCGGCGGCGGCAATGGAGGGATCGACTTCGTATTGGATTTGTTTTGGAGAAATTTTTAAGGCGGCTTCGACGAGGTCTTTGACGCGAGTGGGTTGACCGGTGCAGACGTTGAAGATTTCGGCGTTGGCGATGGAGCGCATGATGGCGAGGTACGCCTCGGCGGCGTCGCGTACGTCGATGAAATCGCGTTCGGCGGAGACCTCGCCGACTTTGATGGTGGATTCGTTTTGGGCAACCGCGCGACGGACGCGTTCGATCAGGGCGCCGAGGAGGAGAGTGGCGGGAATCCCGGGGCCGATGAGGTTGAAGGTGCGGGCGATGTTGACTTGGACTTTGCCGGTTTTGGCGAAGTCGAGTCCGGCAAGAGTCATCGCGTATTTGCTGATTCCATAAGCGCCAGTTGGACGACAGGAAAATGTTTCTGGAATGGGCCCGGCGGAATCCGTGCCGTATCCGTATTCGGCGGCGGAACCGATGAGGAGAATTCGCGCGCCGGCGGGAGCCGCTTCGAGGAGGTGAATGGTGTTTTGGGTGTTGGCCTGGAAAAGTTCAGAGGGGGAACCTTTTAATTTCCCGGCGAGGTGGAAAATCCAGTTTGGTTGAATTTCGGCGAGGACGTTGCGGACGGCGGAGGAATTGGAGAGATCGAGTTGCGAACGGGTGAGCGGCAGGACGTTGAGGTCTGGCTCGCGGCAGAGGCGGTTGGTGAGGACTTTTCCTGTGAAGCCAGAAGCGCCGGTGATAAGGACTTTGGTCATTTGTGCAATTGAACAGCGAGCATTTTCCACCCGGAGATGGTGCTGCGGTATTCGTGGGGGCCTGGGGGAATTTGTTCGGCGCGGCGATCGCCGAGTTCGAGGCGTTCGAGGACTTGCAGCATTGTAGCGACGCCTTGCTGGGTGGCGCGGGCAAAGAGTTCGGGGAAGCGGTCGCTGTTTTGCGCTGTGACGCGGGCGTAGCCAAGCGGTGCGCCAGTGTCGATGCCCTCGTCGATTTCGTGAATGGTGGCGCCGATCCAGTCGGGGCGCCGTTCGTAGAGGCCCCAGTAGATGGAACTCATTCCCTTGATGAGTGGGGCAATGCCGTGATGCATGTTGAGAGTTGCGATTTTGGCGAGCGTGAAGATTTGTTTCTTCAGGACGCCGGCGCCGGTTTGGAGAAGGATGTCTGGGGCGAAACTCTTGATGGCTTCGATGGCGTCGGGGCCGTTGATGGTGTGGACGATTTTTTGGGGGGCTTTGGAGGGTTTAAGATTTGGTTTGGGCAAATCGCTTAACAATTTTCGGAGGCGGGGAGTTTCTTTGCGGCGAATGAGAGAAGCGATGGGGGCGGAGGAAAGGATTTCGAGGGCGTTGAGGAAGCCGAGGCGTTGGATCTTTTTTAGCTTCGCGGAAAGTGTGCGTGGGGGGGCTTGGTAGGCAACGATCGCGTGGTCGGGATGGCGTGCGGCGACGTGGCTGTAGATATAGAGGAAGAGCGGGTCGCTCTCGAACCCTGTGCGCGTGTAGAAAACGATGCGCATTAGAAGTTCACGCCGAGACGGCGAGCCTTGGGGCCGTGCATGACTTTGAAGTCAAGAATTTCAGGGGAGGCGTGGTAGAGACCGAAGCGCGGGATTTCCAGGGCGGGTTCGGCGTTGATTTTTGGAAAGACGGCGTGGGCGGTTTTAATGCCGAGTTGTTTAATAGCGGCGAGCGTCGCGGCGTTGTAATCACCGATGGGGTAGGCGGCGATTTGGATTCGCTGGCCTGTAATTTCTTCGAGGATGGAATTGTTAAGCGCGAGCTGGCGTTTGGCTTCGTGCGGCGCGCACTTCGTCAGGTAAGGATGATCGTGGGTGTGGTTGCCGATGGTGAAGAGCGGATCTTTGGAAAGTTCGCGGAGTTCATCGCGGATCATGCCGGCGAAAAAATCTTCAAGGCGATCTTTAGGGATGGATTTTTCGAGCGGGGGAAAATGTTTTTCGAGTGTGTCGTAGAGGGCGGCGGGGTGGGGCTGGAGGTTGGTGAGGTAATTCCAGAATTCGCGGAGAGTCGCGGCGCGGTTGGGTTGGGCGAAGTTCCAATCTTTTCGGCCGATGTTGAGCGTGGTTTCGGGGATGGTCGGTTCCAGGCCGCGCCAGTGGTGGAACCAAAGATATTTTCCGGGTTCAAGGTGGCGGGTGCTGATGAAGAAGACGGCGGGGGCGTTGTATTTTTTGAGAATGGGCGCGGCGACGGTGAAATTGTTTTTGAAACCGTCGTCGAAGGTGATGATGACGCGGCGTTTGCCGGAGCGGGCGATGAGGGCTTCGGTGTGAGGGACGATGTCGAAGCGGTCGCGGAGGAGCTTGATTTGGGCCTCGAAGGAGGAAGCTTCGACGCCGCCGGGGCGGGTGCGCGGGACTTCGTGGTAGAGAAGGACGGTGGGAAGGGTCGCGCGCGAGGAGGTGGCCGGAGCGATGCGCGCGGCGAGGGCGCAGAGGGTGGGCGCGAGTTTGCGGAAGAGGGAACGCATTTATCGGTCGATGCGCCGGGCGAGGCGCCCAGCGCGACAGGCGAGGCGCCTGTCCTACCCTTTCTTGGGCGGAATGAAGCGGGCGGGGTCTTTGGTGAAGTCTTCGCTGGCGGATTGGTAATCGTCGAAGCGGCCGATGTCCTGCCAGTAGCAATCGGTTTTGAAACAGTAAACGCCGTTGTGTTTTTCTTTCACGGCGGACATGAGTTGGGGCATGTCGTAACGGCCTTTGGTGGGAATCATTCTCAAGGCGCGCTGTGAAAGCATGTAGATGCCCATGCTGACGGCGTAATGGATGGTCGGTTTCTCGCGGTATTTGCTGAGGCGATCGGATTTGTCGGAGATGACGACGCCGTAATCGATGAAGACGTTGCGGCGGTTGACCGCAACGGTGGCGAGGGATTTTCGGTCACGATGGAATTTCGAAAAGGCGGCGAAGTCGAAGGTGGTGAGGAGATCGCCGTTCATGACGAGAACGTTGTCGCCGGGATTCTTGACGAGACGAAGGGCGCCGGCGGTGCCGAGGGGTTCTTCTTCGAGGACGGTTTCAATCCGCACGCCCCAGCGGGAGCCGTCGCCGATAACGGCTCCGAAAAATGGCGCCATGTGTCCGAGGCAAAGAACGATACGTGTGAAGCCCGCCGCGGCAAGCTGCGCCAGGACAATTTCGAGAACGGGAACATCGCCAAGCGGAAGGAGTGGCTTGGGGATGGTCATGGTGAACGGCTTGAGACGCGTCCCTTTTCCGCCCGCGAGGATAATTGCGGTCATTAAATTAAACGCGCGGATTGGTTTGCGCGGCGGGTTCAAGCAGCGGCATTCCCGGAGGTTCCGCGATGGGAACGTCGGCGCGGATCGTTTCCGGAGCGGGCGCTTCTTCGCGGGTATCGGCCATCCCAAGGATGAGCCAGAAAAGTTGCGGCGTGAGATGGCTGTCCCAGACTGTGCTGCCGAGAGCGATGACGCAAAAAATAATAATGATGCAGGCGATGCCGCCGTTTTTGCGTTTGCGAATGGCGGCTTCAATGCTCAGGCCGATGACGATCAGGAACATTAAGATGCCTTCCACCCCGAGATCGGCAAAGATGCGCATGAAATTGCCGTCGACGACTTTGTCCCATTGGGTGAGGCCCGCGCTGCTGGCGGCGTTGCCGCTGCCGCCGAGCCCAACGCCGAGAGGAAAAGCCGAAACATATTCCCAGCCGACGGTGTAGCCGCGGCGGCCTTCGAGGAGGCGCGTGTTGTAATCTTCGCGGCGGTCCAAATAATATTCCAGGCCAAGGTCGGAGCTTTCCATCACGACGAGGAAGGCGGCGGCGGCGGCGACGAAACTGACGGCGAGGATGAGGGGTCGAATCAAACGGCTGCCTTTGCCCCAAACCACCACGTAGGCGAGAGCGATCAAGGTCCCGACCTGTCCACCGCGTTGGTAGCAGAGAAAGACGGAGGGAATGACAATCGCGAGGACGAGAATTGTTTTCCATGCGTTGGAGCCAAGAGCGCCGAGCATGGCTACGGTGATAGCGCATATGATTCCGACCGTGACGGAAGCCAGGTAGGATTGCATGCGAAGGTAGATCATCCATTCGGACCAGTCTTCGAGGTTTGTGAAGACGACATCACGCAAAAACGCTGTGTAGAAAGCCGGGCGCGCCCACCATAGATAGAGGCCGGCGGCGAGCATGAAGACATTGGACCACAGGATGAAGTTCAGCGCTTTCATCTGGTCGCGCGCGGTCAGCATCTTGATTGCGAAGTAGCCGAACGTTGGCATCAGGTAGAGATGCACGCCGTACGCGTAAGCGGTGATCTCGGAGGGATTGTCTTTTTGGAAATAGAGAACGAACGACGCGATAGACCAGACAGTGAATGCCGTTACAGCCAAGTCGAGACGCGACATCCCGGTGCGGCGAATGTGCAGGAAGTAACGCGCCGTCAGATAAACCATCATGATGTGGCCGAGCGTCGTAATCGGCGCCACGCGGCCGGGGAGAAGTCCGATCAAGTTCGCAATTGGCCCGAAGTGGAGCAGGACCACGTACGCGATGACCATGTAGAGCGGCTTCATTCCGAATCTACAAAATGCTCCGGCTCATGCGGTTTTCGATCCAACGGCGCGCCCACGAAATAGCCTTCCCGCCAATCGGAATCGTCTCTAATCGCGCGCGAAGTGTCTTGGAGCCGATCAGGCATAAAATAGCGTAGCACCAGAAAGCGCCCGCGCAAACGGCGACAAGTTGAACGCGCGTTTCAGGCAGCCACAACAACCGCGTTCCGAAGAAGCAGCCAATCGCCGTCAGGACAAACGGAAGGGTGTCGCCAAAATAAAATCGTCGCGCCTGGCCTTTAAGCACGTGACGAAACATGACGCTCGGGACGATTAAAAAAGAGAGAACTCCCTGCAGAGTCCAGCACGCCGCCGCGCCAAAAATTCCAAACCTCGTAATTCCAAAATAGAGCCCGGGCAGGAGAAGGACGGTCGTGACGGCGTTTGTATACAGCGGCAGCCAGGTAAGATTTTCGGCCAGTTGCAGCATGTTGGGGATGCTTTGCAGGGCCGCCGCAAGAGTCCAGACGGCCAAAAGCGCGAGCGCGGGCGCGGCTGATTGGGCCAAGGCGGGAGAGTTGGTCCACGCCTGCAAGACCTCGCGAGGAAAGATGATCAGCGCGGCGGCCGCGGGCGCGATGACGAAAGCCACAAATTGGCAATTGGCGTGAAAGAGATTCTTCAAATCCTCGCCTCGCGCGACCATTCGTGTGAAGCGTGGGAAGACAGCGGATTGCACTGGCGAATAGATCTTCATCATGCCGTTGGCGGCCATGGAAGCAGTTGAATAGAAGCCGACGAATTCGATGGAAAGCAGGCGCGAGACGACGAGCTTGTCCAGTTGTTTCATGAGGACTGCAAACATCGAGATGCCGCCAACGCGGATGGCGTAACGCCAGACGTCTTTAAGGAGCGCCCATTGGAACGAAGCGGGCCCTCTGGTGAGGCCGCCCAGACTCCTCCACGAGAACGTCGCCATGGTGAGGACCTCAATGATCGCGAAAATCAATTGCCATTGGTAAAAGGCGATCACCGTTGGCGACACAAATGCCAGCGTTAGGATCCCGCCAACTCCTTTTAGGACCACGAGATTGGTAAAAAGGACATTGAGATCAACCTGCTTTTCGATGCCGCGGAAAAACCCCTGGTAAAGTGAAACGGGAAAACGCAACGCGATGCAGCCGGCCGCGAGGTAAGCGCATTGCATGATCGTGCCGGTGTCGAGAACGGAGGCTTTGATCCAGTGCGTGGCCATCCAACGCGCGGCGGCGGCGCCGATCAGGAAAGCAAATCCGCAGAGGCTGAAGTAAAAAATTTCGAGCGTGCGCAGCATGTGGCGGCGGCCGTTGGGATCGGCGCTGAGTTCCAGCACACGCGCGATTTCGCGGCTGGCGCTGGTGCTCATCCCCATGTCGAAAAGCATCATCACCGTTTGCAACGACATGAAGAAAGCGACCAGGCCGTAGCCCTGCGTCCCGAGATACTTGAGGTAAAACGGAACGACGATGAACCCCATCAGCGCGGCGGCGCCCTGGCCAACATAGTTAGCAATGATATTTTTTCGGAGGAGGCCCACGTTAATTGCGCTCGCGAAGAACGAAGTTGTGAATTGCGTTCACAGTTGCGGCGACGGGATCGCCAATGCTGAGGCTGCAAAAATGATTGGCGAGATTGAATCGCTCCTCGCGGCGAATGTCAGGGTGATCAATGGCCTCACGAATTTGCGAGATCATTTCAGCGCGGCTTTTGGCCATTATTGTGGCGCCAAACTGGAGCAAAGGCTTCTGGTGCGAGTAATCGTAGTAGCGCAGGATCGATTTTTCGTACGGAAGGCCGCGGTCTCCATCGTAGGCGAGGTTCACCACCGGCAAATCGCAAATGCACGCTTCGAGAGTCACAGTCGATGCGGGATTCAAATTGACCGCGGCGTGCCGCAACATGGCGGCGTAGATCCAATTGTCGGCTCGGTCGGGACGCCAGTTGTAAACGTCCAGGTTTTGAACGGATTGACGCCAGAATTTCAGATTTTCCGTTTCCGCAATCTCGGAGTCATCACGCGGATGGCGACGGATGAGGATTTGACACTCGGAAAGCTCGCCGGACCGGATGGCGTCGAGCAGGTGCTGAGCGACCGTCGGTTGGTCCGGACAGGAAGATGAAGCCGAAGTGGTGAAGAGAATGACCTTCTTTTTCGGATCAAGGCCAAGGTCGCGCAGGAATGTTTCGCGGTCGTAGCCAGCGGGCAAGGGCGCGAGGCAAGGTTGAAAACGGGGAACGCCGACTACGGGAACCTGCTCGGGACGATAGCTAGGATAGTAATCGAATACTTCCCGTTGCATCGTTTTGTTCCACACGAACACGGCCTTGTAGAAGTCCCCCATCACGCCTTTTGAACTGAGGTTGTCCCAGCTTTGGATTGTGGCGATCACGGGAATGCCGCGATCTTTGGCTTCAATCGAAATTGGCCATTCGTAGGGATCGACCGGATGGCCGAGGATGATGCCGTCGGGTTTGAATTCGTCGAAGTCGCCGCGATACCAATCGCGCCGTGAGGTTGTACGACGCATGCCATGGAAGGCTCGCAAGGCGGCGGCGCCGAATGGAGTGCGCGCCGGAATATCGATTACTTCGGCGACGGCGGCTTGCCACTTCGGATAGGTGGAACGGCGCTTAATGGCTTCAGTCTCGAGGCGATGGCGCGCGGCGAACATGCTCTTCTGCAACTGGCGCACCGCGCGGCCGGCCGTTGTTTCGACCATTGGGCGCATGGGACGCAGCTTTATGGGCGGAATCTCGCAGGTGTCGATTTCCTTTTGCAGCGCCTCCTGCGCGGCGGGGCGGACCCAGCAGAGAAGATCAAAATCTTTGTGCAGGAGATCGATCACGCCGGTGTAGAGCAGCGCTTTGATGGTCCAGCCGTTGGCCAGAACGATCCCGAGCTTCGGCCTGTGCTTCATCCTACTCAAACTTCGCCGAGACCAAACCGCGTTCCAGGAGCAGTTCGGCCATTTCCCAGTCCTGCTGCGTATCGAGATTCACCGCGTGCGCCTCCGGCACGACCACGGGCAAACAGCGTTCGCCGTAAATGGAATTTTTGTCCACCAACGTCGTCACGCGCGTGAAATAAAATTCTCCGTTTCGCGTGTAAGCCGGGCGGGCGTCCTGGCGCCGCGTGACCTTGTGGCCGCCTTCTAAAAACGGCAGCAGCAAGCCGCTTTCAATTTTCATCGCGTAATCGGGTGACAAGTGCGCCGGAATCTGCGAGACGGCGACGGCCGAATCAGCTTTGTCATCGTTCTTCAAGGAGTGATAACCAACGCGAAGCGACGCGATGTTTCGAAACGGCGTTGTCACTTGAAGCGTGCAAACGACATCAAATGGACCGTCCCGTTGGCTCATGAAATCGAGGGCATGCAGCAACACCGGTAAGGTTGGCGTCGCGTCGCCGGCCAGTTCCGCCGGACGCATGAACGGCACATCGACGCCCCAATCGCGCCCAACGACCGCGATCTCCTCGCTGTCGGTGGTGAGCATGATGCGGTCGAAAATTCCGGAGACTTGCGCGGCCTGGACCGTGTAAGCCAGCAGCGGCTTGCCTCCCAAAGGCCGAATATTTTTTCCGGGGATTCCTTTCGAACCGCCTCGAGCCGGAATGATCGCGAGCGCTCGCATTTTAACCGCGCGCGAGGCGCCGGAAATTGTGAACGAAACGAATTTCTTCGAACATCTTCCTCACGCCGTCGCCGCATGGCGGGGCATTTGGCCGTGGATTCGTCGGACGGCAGGTGTAACCCACGTGCAAATGGTCCGCTGCGTAATTGCGCTGCATCACTTCAAAACCCGTGCGCGCAAAAAGACATTCAACACTTTCCTGTGTGAAATAGTAGGGATGATCAATCTTCACCGCTTCCTCGATCGACCAATTGCGCAAATAGGCGGCGCGGAAATCGACGATGTCCAGGAACAGCACGCCCGTCGGACTGATGAGATTGCGCAGCTTGCTCATGGCGCCCTGCGCGTCAATGAAATGATCGATGGTCTGGCAAACAATCACGACGTCGAAACTTTCCTTGGGCTGATAGTCTTCGACGAAGCCTGGGACGACGGTGAATCCGTCCGCTTTGGCGCAGGCGAGTTCGTCCGCGGCGGGGTCGAGCACGGTCGCGGCGAGATTGAAACGTTTGGCGACAGTCCGGGCGACGACTCCGGTTGAACCGCCGACGTCGAGCATCGTTTTAAAACCTTTGCCGGCGAAGGCGGGCTCGAGGAAACGAATCAAAGCCTCGGCGTATTCTTTTTGTTCGTCCTGAATTGTGTGGGCGTCAATGAGGCGGCCGTGATAAGCGCTGACCAGCGGCCGGTAAATATTGGAATAAAATTTCGCGTACTCGGCCACGGTCATCACCGGATTGAGAAATACCAGCCCGCAGGAATGACAGGCGCTGGCGGCAGCGCCGAACGTGTAGCGATCCGAATGCGTTATGACGGTGAAGCGGTCGCCCCCGCAGAGGTTGCAGCGTTCAACGCGCTTCTTTTCAGTCTTCGCGTAATCGTAAAGCGCGAAACACTTCTGTTTGTTCTCTGGCTTCATGCGTCAGTAGGTAAGGCGTTTGGCGAACAGGAGCGGAATATCGAGAAGTTTTTCAGCGATGTTTTTGCCTGCGTTGCCATCGCCGTAAATCGGATCGGATTCGTAACCGCCGTGCGCGATTTGCGAGCGAGTGGCGTCCAGGATTTCGGTTCGATTGTATTTCACGTCGCGGACGTTCGCGCCACGTTCGCGACCTTGCTGGCGCGTGCCGATGTTCACAACGGGGACGCCAAGGAAGGAGCATTCGCGGATTCCGACGCTGGAGTTGCCAATGAGGCAGCGGCTGTTCACAAGCAAGCGCAGAAAGTCGGTGCCGGCCATGTTTTTGAAAAAGTGAAATTTGTCGTTTATCACTTTTTCGCGGAAGAGACGAATTCCTTTGGAAGTGCCGTCGGCGCCAGCATCAACATTAGGCCAAAACCAGAGCGCCGGCATGTTCAGCGCGTGCATCGCCTGGAGGGTCTCTTCGACTTCCTGGCGGGCTTCGGTGTATTCGGTGGTGACCGGGTGTTGCAGCACGACGACATAGCCCTGCTCCAAATTGGCTTTGGCGCCGACGCCGCCGTATTTTTCGAAAGGACAAAAATCCATTTGCGGACGGATTCTCACTTCAGCGGCGAGATCGATGGATGGACAGCCAGTGACATGAATCCGTTCGGGAAGTTCACCCATGCGTTCGACGCGTTTGGCGGCGAGTTTGGTGGAGACGAAATGGAAATCAGAAAGTTTCGTGATCGCATGGCGCACTTTTTCATCGATCGAGCCGGTGACTTCGCCACCCTGGATGTGCACGAGCGGCACATTCATGTAGGCGGACGCGACTGCGGTGGCCATGGTTTCGAAACGGTCGGCGATCGTGACGACCACGTCGGGTTTTAAATTGTCGATGGCGGTGGAAATTTCGAGAAGACCGAGGCCGGTCGTCTTGGCCATGGCGGCAAGATTTTCTCCTTCCAAAACCATGTGGACGTGAGCGGCTGGTTTGAAACCATCCTGCTCGATGTAATGGAGAGCATTGCCGTAACGGTCGAGCAACGCGGAGGCCGCCACGACTAATTGCAATTCCAGGTCAGGGCTGGCCTGGATTGCTTTGAGCGCGGTGCGGATGCGCGAGTAGCTCGGACGCGCCGTGATGACGACACATACTTTTCGTTTCGGCATGAAGAGATGTCTTTTCTAATTCGCCACCAGGTAGAAAAATCGGATGGTCGCCGCCAAAAGAACCACGACCAGGGCAAAAAGCCATGTCGAAACGATCCTCATCGCCGATTTCTTTCCAAACTTCTTTAAATGGACCGCCGCGATCACGGAGATCGCGAGGATCACGCCCGTTGTTTCAAGGCCCAATGGGAGCATGAATTCGAAACCATTCCCATGAGCCAGCAACGGCATAGGTCAGACGCGGTTATTATGACTTATTGTTGCCCCATTTGCCGACGTACGTCTGGCGGATTTTTTCTTCCGTCTCCGTGAGCTTGCGGACCGGTTGCCCCATCATCGTGGGAATCAAATCGCGCCAGCGGCAAATCTCCTTGAAGACATCCGGCGTCGCGGACATCTGCTGGTCTTTGCCAGGAAGCGCCTTGCTGAGCGTGAAATGTTTCTCAATGTATTCAGCGCCACGAGCTATTGCCAAAATCGCCGCTTCCGATCCTTCGGTATGATCGCTGAAACCGACGCGAAAACCATGATCACGAATCCACTCCATGCGTGCGAGGTTCACCTGGTCGGCAGGCGTTGGATAAAGCGAAATGCAATGCAACAGCACAACCTGCTTTGGATCCACCCGCTTCATTAACTCTTCCAATTCAGGCGTCGAGATCAAACCTGTGGAAATGATCAGCGTTTTAAACTTGCTCGCCAGTTTCTCAATCAACGCCCAACTCGTCGCGTCCGGGCTGGCCACTTTGATCGTTGGAACGCCCAATGAAGCGAGAAAATCAACGCGTTTGACGTCGAAACACGTCGTCAGAAATTCCAAACCCATCGACTGGCATTCCTTCACCAATGCGAAATGCTGCTCGTCGCTGACCTCGGCGCTTTTGTGGCGCGCGAACGTCGCGTCGTAATCCGGAAAATCTTTTCGCAACTGGGACGCCTTCCACGATTGAAACTTCACCACGTCGCACCCGACGCGTTTGGCCTCGGCGAGCATCGCAGTCATGATGCGCGGATCGCCCAGATGGTTGGAGGTGAACTCGGCAATAATCTTCGTCTTCATTTTCGAACTAAGCAAAAAACTCGCGAATCCCAGCAACAACTTCATCCAACTGCTCGCGCTTCAATTCCGGAAAAATCGGGATGCTCAATACTTCCTGGGCCAACTGATTCGCCACCGGGAACGGCGCATTCTTCGCGCCCACGTACTCGAAGCACTCCTGCTGATGCATGGGCACCGGATAATAAATCTCCGTCCCAATTTTTTTCGCGGCGAGATGATCTTTCAGCGCGTCACGTTTTCCATTTTGAAGCCGCAAAGTGTACTGATTCCAAATGTGCCCCCGATCCGGTGCCGCTTTCGGAAGGACAAGCCCTTTAATCCCCGAAAGTTTTTCCGTGTAATACGCGGCATTTTTCTGACGCCGTTTCGTGTAGGAATTATAATGCGGAAGCTTGACACGCAGCATCGCGCACTGCAGCGGGTCCATCCGAAAATTCGCGCCGACGAACTTGTGATAATACTTCGGCTTGGAGCCGTGCGTTCGCAGCAACGTCGCTCGTTCCGCGAGCGCATCGTCATTCGTGATCAATAAACCGCTGTCACCAAATCCGCCGAGATTTTTCGACGGGAAGAAACTGAACGTGCCAAAATCGCCCATCGTGCCGGCCTGTTTTCCTTTATAAGTGGCGCCGAGTGATTGCGCCGCGTCTTCGATCACAGGGATTCCTTTTTCCTTTGCGACCTCGAGAATCGGATCCATCTCAGCAACCTGCCCAAACAAGTGCACCGGAATGATCGCCTTCGTCTTCGACGTGATCTTCCGCGCCACATCGGCTGGATCCACATTGAACGAATCCTCGAGCGAATCCACAAACACCGGCGTCGCGCCCGTGCGCGCCACGCACCCTGCCGTCGCAAAAAAAGTAAACGTCGGACAAATCACCTCGTCGCCTGCTTTGATTCCGAGCGCCATCAGCGCCAGCAAAATCGCATCCGTCCCGCTGCTGACGCCTAACGCATGTTTCACGCCGATGAACTGCGCGATTTCTTTTTCAAACGCGACCGACTCCGGCCCCATGATGAATTGCCCCGAGCGCAGAACGCGTTCGAACGCCGCCTTAAACTCCCCTTCCAGCGCCAAATTCTGCGCGTTCAAATCCAACAATGGAACTGCCATAGATTAAACCGTTTTGAATTCGTCGTAGGTCTTCTTGCCTACGGCCAGCGATGCCGGCAGCGGCGCCTCCTCGTCCAAGTCCAAACAGCGAAGCACACCGGCCTTTTCTTCGTAACGATACCCGGACTCGGGACAAATCATTTTCCCTTTGAGCAAATGCCCATGGCGGCTCATCCAGCCTTTTTGCTTTGCCGGGACGCCTACCATCAAAGCGTAGTCCGGCACATCCTTGGTCACGACCGATCCAGCCGAAATAAAAGAATATCGCCCGAGCGTGACTCCACAAACAATCGTCGCATTCGCTCCCACCGTCGCGCCCCGGCGAATGAGCGTCTTCTCGTATAGGCTGTGACGGACAATTTGTGAGCGCGGATTGGTGACGTTGGTAAGGACGCAGGAGGGGCCGAGGAAAACGTCGTCTTCGATGGTAGTCCCAGTGTAGATGGCGACGTTGTTTTGGACTTTGACGTTGTTGCCGATTTTAACGTCGCCGGCGACCATGGTGTTTTGGCCGAAGACGCAGCGTTCGCCGATCCGCGCGCCGGCGCAGATGTGCGCGAAATGCCAGATTTTTGTGCCTTCGCCGATCTGGCAAGGCTGGTCCACCACCGCGGTGGGATGCGCGAAATAACCCATTAAACTTCGCTCAACAATGTTGGCCGGCCATTGAGTTGAAGGGAGATTTGGCAGGCCTGGAGAACTTTCAAAACGTCGATGCCGCTTTGCGCGTCGGTCAAAGGCGCGCGGCGGGTCTGGATGCAGTCCAGAAAATGTTCACACTCTTTGCGTAAAGGTTCGTCGCTCGAAATCTCAACTGCGACCGATTCGCCTTTTTGCAGGATAGGCATGCGGCCATCCATTTCGACGCGCTGATTGTAGACGATCAGCTTGCCGTCCTCGAGTTGATCGTTGAAGACCGCCATCTGTTTGTCGCCGACCGCGACGAGGCGTTGTTCTTTAAATGGATTAAGCCAGCTCACGAAAATGTGCGCGCGCTTTCCGCTTGGGAAATGCAGGCAGGAAACCGTTACATCCGCAAGGTTCGGCGTGAGATAGCTGCCGCCCACGCAGGTGACTTCGATGGGAAGCTCGCCAAAGAGTCGAAGAATTACCGCGATATCGTGCGGCGCGAAACTCCAAAGCGCATTTTCCTCGATGCGGACCTTTCCGAAGTTGAGGCGGTTGGAGTAGATGTAATTGACGCGGCCAAGCTCGCCGGAACGGATCATTTCGCGAAGCTTCAGGACGGCGGGATGATATTCGAGAAGATGGCCGACCATCAGGATACCTCCGGTCTTTTTTGAAACCTCCGCCATCTCCAAACCCTGGCGGAAATTCAAAGCGAGCGGCTTTTCAACGAAGACATCTTTCCCTGCCTCCAACGCACGAAGCGCCAGCGGCGCGTGCGTTTCTGCAGGCGTCGCCATGGCGATACCGTCAATGTCTTTGCGGCTGAAAACGCCTTCGAAGTTATCGACGACTTCGGCGCTGGAGCTTAACTCGCCAGCGCGTTTGCGTCCGGATTCCGCCGGATCGCACACCATCGCCAGCGCGCCGAGTTGCTCGAAATTGCGGACCAAATTCTGGCCCCAATAGCCGCAACCCAATACCGCTATGCGCGGATTCTTCAAGCCTTCCAAACTTTACCCGCGGGCGCCTTGATCGAAGACATCGCGTTTCGGGTGTCCACGATGATCTTCGCCCAGTCGGCGAGTTCCTTGTAATTCACCGCGTCGTGCGCAGTCGCGATTACGACGGCGTCGTACTTGCCGATTTCCTTTTTGTTCCAGGGAACAGATTTCGTCCCTGTCCAATGCGCATGTTCGCGCGTCGGATTGATCACCGGAATGTGCGGATCGTGATACGCGACCTCGGCGCCGAGATTCTTCAATAAATCCAAAAGCACGAACGTCGGCGACTCGCGCATGTCATCGACGTTGTTTTTGTAAGCGAGTCCCAGCAACAAAATCCTGGCGCCGTTGACCGATTTCTTTTTCGAGTTCAACGCTTCGCCCACGCGATTGACCACGAACTTCGGCATCGACGTGTTTACTTCCCCGGCGAGTTCGATGAAGCGTGTGTTCTGGCCGTATTCACGCGCTTTCCATGTCAAATAAAACGGATCGATCGGGATGCAATGTCCGCCCAATCCAGGGCCAGGGTAAAACGCCATGAAACCGAACGGCTTGGTCTTGGCGGCTTTGACGACTTCCCAAATATCAATACCCATCGCCTCGTAAACGACTTTCAATTCGTTCACCAACGCAATGTTCACGCTGCGGAAGATATTTTCGAGAAGCTTGGTCGCCTCGGCTGCACGGCACGACGAAACGGGAACGATCGTCTTAATGGCACGTCCATAAAGAGCCTTCGCTTTTTCCGCGCATTCCGCGGTGAAACCGCCGACAACCTTCGGAATTTCCGCCACAACACTGCTCGGGTTGGCGGGGTCTTCGCGTTCCGGCGAGAATGCCAGATTGAAATCCTTGCCCGCTTTAAGGCCGGAACCTTTTTCCAGGACGGCGCGCAAATCTTCATCCGTCGTACCGGGATAGGTCGTTGATTCGAGCACCACCAGCGCGCCTTTGCTGATATGTGGCGCGATGCTTTCGCCCGTCTTGATGATGTAGGAAATATCCGGCTCGCGATTTTTATTCAACGGCGTCGGCACGCAGATCACCACTGCTTCCACATCCTTAATCTTTGAGAAATCGGTCGAAGCCTTGAACGCCTTGCGATCAAGCTGTTCCTGGATCGATTTCGATTCGATGTGCTTGATGAAGCTCTGGCCCTTGTTGATCAGATCGACCTTGCTCTTGTCGATATCCAACCCCAGCACCGTCAGGCCCGAGCGGGCGAACTGCAGCGACAAAGGCAACCCAACATATCCGAGACCGACAACTGCGACCGTGTTTGGTTTCATAGTTAGAGTAACAGTTTCTCCGCCAACGGCGCCAGATGATCGAGCCGCTTCTGCAATTTAAGCAAGCCCTCCAGGCGCCCGCGGCAAAACTCGGCTTCCTCAGCCGTCACCGTCCCTTGCGCCCGATCTTCATCCAACTCCGCCAAAATCGAATTCAACGTCCGCCCCGTCGCTCCCACGCGCGGCTTCAAAAACTCCCGATACACCTGCCGCAGGATCGACGTGATATCCCCCACCGACTCGAAATAATCGCGCCGCTCGCCCGGCACCCACACCTGGCGAATGGCCCCCAGCGACATCAGGTAACGCGTGCCGTTGCTCGCGCTTCCCTTGCTTAATTCCAGCGACAAGACGATATCATCCAACGACATCGGCTTCGTAGACAAATACAAAAGTCCATAAATCTGCCCGGTCGATCGTGGCAAACCTACCCGCTGGAAAAGACGCCCAGCGTTTTCGACAAGATTTCGCCGCGCTTTGGAGCTAAGCGCTGGAATTGGCTCGTTGGCAAATGAGGCTTTCACAAAGGGAGATCAATAAGTGAGGACACTTCGTGCCGGTGACTTCGCAGAGCCAAAAAGCAACAAAACGTTCAAAACGTATTAAACGATCCGAACGAAGTTGGCAAGCACGACCTTCTTGTTATCGGAGCCAATTCCAAATGCTTTAGCTGGATCAGGAAATTTCTTAAAGTCCCGGAACCGGGTGCAGTGGGTGCGGCTCGTTGTCGATGTTCCAACGGCGGTAAACGCTATCGGTGGGATAATAGAACTTCGTCACTTTCTTTTTCTCGATGTGCGTGTCGGCGAGGACGACGTTGAATTCGCCACGATGCCTTCGTTTCATCGCATCCTGATCGGTGAACACGCCTGCTCCAGCGTAGAGCACGGGAAGTCCGAATTCGCCCCGAATTCCGCCATTTAAGCCTGCTTCAAGCTCATCAAAACCGTGCGGCGAAAGCGCTGCGTCAAAAAAATTCTGTCCTTTCATCATGACGGAATCTCCAACGGCGAAAAGATCGGCCGGTTGCACGACGTCGGAGTCTTTCGTACAGGTTGGAGCCGCGGTGAGAAATTGGTTGCCGGGCAGCGCCAGCATGGATGCGCCCAAACCCAGACAAGGATTGACCCAGTCCGGTCCGCCAGAGCCATTACGATTATAGGCGTAGCTGCCAGCGGTGTCGGCGCCCAAATTGTAAACGCCGCTGACTCCTCCCGCCCGCACGTAGGACGGGCAAACCCAGACGCCCCGCGCAGTCTCTTTAACAAACTGTCCATCATTGGTCCCGGGCCACCGATGTTGGATGTACGGATATAAAACCCGATGCCAGCCAATGAAGTTGGGCGCTGTTCCTGAGTAACGAGCGGGATAAACGGCGTTGTCCGAAACGTACAAACCGAGGGCAATTCCGATTTGCCGGAGATTGTTTTGGCAAATCGCGGTCCGCCCGGATTCCTTTGCCTTCGATAACGCGGGAATCAGCAAACCGGCCAGCATCGCGATAATGGCAATAACAACCAGCAGTTCGATCAGCGTGAAGGCCTTCTGATCAGCATTGCTGTCATTCTCTTGCGAGCGCCGAGCCATTTTGAGTAATGGCAATATCGCTAATCCAATGAATTAGCGCAAAAGAAAAGTAATCCAGCGCGACGCCCAGTGTTTTGCTAATCGCGAAGCGCAAATTTCCGGTGTGCTGGAAAGAATGGTCTCAGCGACTTTGAGGCGGAATCCTGCAAGGCCTGCAATTCAGCGTAGATTTTGACGTTGTTGGAGTTGGGTTCGGCGCGTTCGGCGGGGTTGAGATGGACGAATCGGTTGGTAATTTCGTTGATGGAAATGTCTTCACCTTTGGAGCGGCGCCAGCGCCAGAGCGCTTGCAGGGCGGCGCCGTAGGCGGCTCCTTCACTGACTTTGAGCGTGACGACTTCGGCGTTGAAGATGTCGGCCATGATCTGGCGCCAGAGTTTGGATTTGGCGCCGCCGCCGGTGGCGCGGATTTGGGTTGGTTTGACGCCGAGTTCGGCCAGGCGCCGGAGTCCATAATTCATGCCCATGGTGACGCCTTCCATCGCGGCGCGGGCGAAGTGTTGCGCGGTAAACGTCTTTTGGGTGACGCCGATGAAGGCGCCGGTTCCGTCGGGGACATTCGGGGTGCGTTCGCCTTCGAGATAAGGGAGCAGGAACAGGCCATTGCAACCGGGCGGGGCTTTGGCGGCGGTTTTCTCGAAATCGCTATGCTCCATTTTGAAATCGCGCCGGACCATTTCGGTGGCGACGGTGACGTTCATGGTGCAAAGGAGCGGGAGCCAGCGGTTGGTTGAATCGCAAAAGGCGGCGATTTCCCCCTGGGGATCGACGACCGGTTTGTCGGCGCAGGCATAAATGGTGCCGCTGGTGCCGAAGCTGGCGGTGATGACGCCGGGAGCGGTGTTGCCTGTGCCGATGGCGCCCATCATGTTGTCACCGCCGCCGGCGCTGACGATGACGCCTTCGTTCAAACCGAGTTCCTTCGCGGTGGAGGCTTGCAGCCGGCCGGATTCGCTGTCGCTGGAAATGAGTTGCGGAAGTTTTTCCGCAAGGCCGGAATCGATCGCTTTCAACGTTGGTTCGGACCATTTGCGTTTGCGAACGTCCAGCAATGCCGTGCCACTGGCATCGCCGTATTCCATCACCTTGTCGCCGGTAAGCCAAAAATTCAAATAATCATGCGGCAATAAAACGGTCGAGAGGCGTGCGAAGTTTTTTGGTTCGTGATTTTTGAGCCAGAGAATTTTCGGCGCTGTAAAACCGGGCAGGACCGCGTTGCCAAGGGCCCGGATGGCGCCTTTGAGGCCGCCGAGTTTGCTGGTAATTTCTTCGCATTCGGCGGAGGTCGAAGTGTCGCACCACAGTTTGGCCGGCCGGATGACTTCACCTTTGGAATCGATGGGAACGAAACCGTGTTGCTGGCCGCTGACGCCGATGGCGACGACTTCGCTGGCCTGCGCCTTGGCGGCTTTGAGGGCTTTGCGCGCGGCCTTGCGCGTCGCGTCGATCCATGTTTGCGGATGCTGCTCTTTGGCGCCGGCGGGCAGGTTCGGAATTAAATCGTAGGCGTCGGAAGCGGAGCCCAGGACTTTTCCATTGTTTGCATCGACAACCAGGACCTTGGTCGATTGCGTGCCGCTGTCCACACCGATCAAAAGTGACCTCATTGGGAAATCCATTCAAAAAAGAAGCCGTTTGTAAAGTGGAACGGGAAGCCGGCGCGCTAAGTGGCGTAACCAGAGCTTGTCAACGCGCAGGAGCCCCGGCAGCATGCGGCATGCCCACGGTCGCTGAGCAGTTGCGCCAGGCGCGCGAGGAACGAGGCTGGACGGTGCATCAATTGGCCGATATGACCAAGATTCGCACCGACCACATTCGGGCTTTGGAGGAAGGCAACTTCAATGTATTTGCGGCCCCGGTGTATATCCAGGGGTTTGTGCGGACGTGCGCTTCATTGTTGAAAATGGATGTGCCCGCGGTGATGGCGGCCCTCGAAGCCGAGTTGGGGCAGACGAAAAAATTTCGCGAACATCCACGCCTGACCGGCGAATCGCGCGGAATCGTCGATTTCGTTATGCTGCAATTTTCCAAGATCAACTGGCGCGTCGGATTGCCCTTGTTGATTCTGGCGAGTTTAATCGCGGGAGGGATCATTGCGTATCGGCAGATCAAATTGCGGCAAACGGAGGATCCGTTGAAGAATCTCGGACCAGGATTGTACCAGCCCAAACGCGGAGAAGTGGTCGTGCCGCCGAACGTGCCGCCAGCGGTAACGAATACGGGGCGCGCGATGCGTTAGTTTCGGTTATCTTCGG
>JADMIO010607026.1_pt1 | contig 50630 bp, 27 predicted proteins | sample 8958161 | NCBI WGS metagenome assembly JADMIO01 (sample SAMN16585339, study PRJNA669376) | soil metagenome | isolation source: Crop rotation soil | place: USA: Cullars Rotation, Alabama | collected 2011 | reverse complement strand
GTCGCGCCGAAACCGGCCGAGAAGGTCCCGCCCCTGACCATTTCGCAGTTCCGGCTGGCCATCGAGATTGCCAAAACCGCCGCTGAAAATGGCTTTGCCGGCCTCTCCCGCCGGGCGCTGCGTGAGTCGCTCACCGGGGGGATGCCGGTCCCGGATGTCAGCGACAGCCGGCAGTTCGGCAGCGGCAGCGGAGGTGCCGTCTCGGTTTTTCGCGCGCGCGGTGGTCCGACCAGCCTGTCGAGCCCCGCCGAGGCCGGCGAGGAGGTCATGCAGGAGGTGGCCGGGGCGCTGCGGCAGATTCTGACGCTGTGGGAATCGGGGGACTATCCGGCGGGCGAAGTCTACGACATTCTGACGCCGATCGTGTTTCCCGCGAACCGGGCCGCCGAGATTCTGCTGTATGCCGATTCGTCGCGGCTGGCGCAGGCGGAGGTTGCCAGCCTCGGGGCCGCGCTCGTCGATTGGGCCAGGCGCGCCAGGCGAGTCGACGATCTGGCCCGACAGGTTCAGGCGCGCAAAGCGAACCCCACGGCCAAAGTGGCCGCGCTGGTGCTCGAGATTCGGCTGGCGCTGGCCGGGGGCGATGCGGCTGCCGTGAAGACGGGCCTCGAGGAACTCGACAAGGCGCTACAGGCGGGGGCCGCCCCCGCGCATGTCGAGCTCGCCGCGCACGCGGCGCTGCCGGCCTTTGAGAATGCCGAGCTGCAGGCAGCCGCCTATCCCGTGCTGAAGCGGGTCCTGCAGCAGCAGGCGCAATCCGACAACCAGGGGCGCTCCTCCGGCGCTGGTCTGGGCATCCTGGCAGGCAAGCTCAATCGTTATCTGGCCCGATCGGGGGATACAGCGGCCGTTCGCCAGTTCTACGACCAGTACATGGCGGGCCGGCAACAGCTTTATGCTCAGTACTCGGGCGATTCGGGCCTGCGCGTGCAACTGATCGACTGGGCCAAGGTCGCCGAAGACGCGGCCGGCCTCGGCGCGTCTGCGGTGGCCCTGGAGTACATGGGACGCGTGATCGACATGCAGATGAGCCGGGCGACGCCCCCCACCCTCGCGCCCGCGCTGGCGGGCGTGGTGCGCGACCTCAGCGTGCTGCCGGCACGCCAGCGCTACGAGATCTGGCGCGACTGGACGCTGCCGCAGCCGGCCCGCCGCACGGTGCGGTTCACCACCGAAGTCATCGAGCCGCTCGCGCTGCCCGACGGCTTTCTGCTGCTCCGGTCGCGGCCTGCGGGGGACGACCTGCGGGCGCTCAGGACCGACCTGCTCTCGAACATTTATCTGCTGCTGGATGCCGCCGACGAAGCCGGCGCGCTTCCCGAGCTCCGCGACCTGGCCAAAGCCGCGTTCGAAGAAAAGATCTCCGATGCCGATCTGCTGTGGACGCTGGTCCTCATGCGCGCCGGTGACGTCGAAGAGGTCCGGCCGCTCGTCACGAAACATCTCAGCACCGTCGATCAGCGGCACAAAGACAACAACCTGATCATTCCTCAGGGCCGGGCGTTCCGCGATTACCTGTTGTGGCGGCGCTGCATCGAACATCCCGTATTCGCGCCGATTGCGATCGAGCATCAGGTCAAGATGTTCACGAACGCCAAGGGGTCCGCGCTGACTTCGGTGCTGACGCGCATGATCCTCGATCAGGCCCGCCAGCAGCGCCGTGCCGAAGCGAGACCGGAGACGCCCGCCCCCGTGCAATTCGCGCACTGGTTTCCGGCAACGACGCGGCTCGTCCCGGCCAACGGCATTGACCCCTGGTGGAGCGTCTGGGAAGGGCGGCTCGTGCACCTGGCCGGTCCCGGCGCCGACATGCTGTACTTCAAGTATCCGCTGACGGGCGAGTTCGAATTCTCGGTCGACGCGTTCAGCGGTCAGTGGGCCGAGGCCAATACCGGGTACGGCGGCGCGGTCGTCGAGCCGCTCAACAGGCAGATGACGACGACCAATATCTCGTCCGTTTCCGGTCACGATATCGTTCGTCGTCCCGATCCACTGGAACGGTCCGAATTCGCCTACAACCGCCTCCGCGTGCAGTCGCATGCCGGCCAGGCCCGATTTCTCGTGAATGAGCACGAAGTGCACGCTGAGCCCGCGGGTCTGGCGAGCCCCTGGCTGCAGATTTCTGTGATAGCCGACCGGACCGCGTCGCTGCACAACCTGCGGTTCACCGGCAATCCCGAGATTCCGCGCGAGGTGCCGCTGTTTGCCGGCGAGCGTCTCGACGGCTGGAGTGGCACGTTCTTCAGCGAAACGCTGCCTCGCAAGCGACTGATGGCTGAAAAGCCCCCGGAGAACGAGAACGACGCCGTGTTCTATGATCGGAGTCGGGAGCCGGCCACCTTCGACTGGCAGGTGCGCAGCGGCGTGCTGTCGGGACTTCGCAAGCCGCAGGCCCGCCCCGACGCGCAGAGCTGGTTGTACTACCACCGGCCGCTCCTGGCCGATGAATCGGTGCGTTACGAGTTTTTCTACGTGCCCGGGCAGGTCGAGGCGCATCCCGCGCTGGGCCGCCTGGCCTTTCTACTGCATCCCGAAGGAGTCCGCACGCACTGGATTGCCCGTCCCGGCTGGGACGAGAACGTGGTCGGAATTCCTGCGGATAATTCTATTGCCGAGGTCGCGCACCGCCGCCTGGGGGGGCCGCTGCCTCTCAAAGCCAATGACTGGAACTCGGTGCGCGTGGCAATCGAGAACGATGCAGCGGCCGTATGGCTCAATGGCGTCGAAATTTTCCGCCGTCCGCTCGAGCGCGACAACAGCCGCTGCTTCGGCCTGTTCCGGTATGCGCCGACCGAGTGCCGCGTACGTAGCGCTTACATGACCGGCCCGTGGCCAGAAAAACTGACCGACGACGTCCGCGGCAGCCTGCTGGCCCTCGTGTCGCCGCCGCCCGCCGAAGATCGGCCGATATACAACCGCATTCTGGGCAACCGCCTGAGCGCGAAGATGGTGCGCGAGATCGTCGCGCGCGCCCGACATCTCCCCGACGACAAAGCGTACGCGCTGCTGCGCGACTGGGTGCTCCCCTCGGCCGATCACGCCGACTTCCGGCTGTTTTTCGAGGGACATGTCTCCGACTTTGCCGTCGCGGACAGCGACATGGCCCGCACGTTCGCCGATGGCGAGCTGGTCTGCGCGGCGCGGGAACTGGTCACAGTCGCGAAGCGCCTGGGCCGGCTGGACGAGCTGTCGGCGGCCACTTCGGCTGTTCCGCCGTCGAACAAGCAGGCGAAATCAGGCCGGCTCGGCATGCTGCTGCTGGTCGCCATCGCCCGCGAAGACGACGTGGCCGCCGCCGAGCACCTGAAGGGTCTGTACGCGCTGGTGCGCGACGCGCCGCCTGAGCCGTTCATCTATTTCGACAGAGCCTCCGAATACACTGCCGTCTGGGCGGCCTCGCGGCGGCCCGCCTTGCAGCGCGCCGCCGACGATTTCGCCCGTATGCTGGCGGAAAACGTTCTGGGCAAGGACAAAGACAGCGGCCAGGGTCTACCCGAATGGCGGCAGATGATCTTCGCGCTGGCCGGCGAAACGCAGGCGCGGCGGGCAGCATTTCCGTCGGCGACAGCCAGTCTCAGCCAGTGGAAGGCTGTCCCCTACTGGCGCATCGAAACGAAGGGTCGCGGCTTCTTCCATTCCCGCTGGGATTACGAACGAGGCCACTTGCGAAGCGTGCCGGGCGAAGTTGCCGGGCAGTTGGTTTTCCAGTCGCCGCTGCGCGGGAAGTTCGAAATCGTCGCGGAGCGTTTCTCGCGGCCGCAGCAGGAGCTGACGCTGACCTACGGCGTTCGCAGCGCCGCTTCGGGGCGCAGCGCCCAGACGGCGGCCGCGGCCGCCCCGGCCGCAGCCCGGGCCGGGGCCGCCCGTCAGCCCGCCACGCCCACGCCGCAGGCCCCCGAACCGCCCGGCGAACCGGCTGTTGGCGAGTATCGGGTGGTCGTCGACGGGCAGAAAGTCGTCACCTGGATTGACGGCAAAAAGACCGACGAACAGGCCCACAGCTCGCGGCCGGACCCGTGGCTTGTCATTCAGCCTCGCGAACCGGGGTACGCTTGCGCGCTTCGCAACGTGCGGATCATGGGGCAGCCGGAAATCCCCGATCGGCTGGACCTGGTGAATACGGGCCAGTGTGCCGACTGGCGTGCGGACTACTACGGCGAAACGTTCACGATCAACGAAATCGACGAGACGGCGCTGTGGAAACGTCAGGGAGAAGAAATCGTCGCCAGACTGCGTACGGACCGTGCGGCGAAGATGATGCAGAGCCTGCTCTTATACCAGCGGCCCATGCTGGAAGATGGGGAGATCACGTTCGAGACGTATTACCGCCCCGGCGAATTCGAAGTGCATCCGGCACTGGGCCGCGCGGCCTTTCTGCTGCGACCATCGGGCGTGCGGCTGCACGTGCTCACTGACGCGCAGTACGAAACGTCGGACCTGAAACCCGAGAACGAATCTCCGATTGCCGGGGCGGCGGCGACGGTGCCGCTGAAGGAGAACGACTGGAACCGCATCCGGCTGGAGCTGAAGGGAGACCGGGCGCGGGTATTCGTGAACGACGTGGAAGTAGCCGGGCAGACGATTGCGGTTCCTGCGGAAATGCGGTTCTTCGGGCTGTTCCGCTATTCGGACCAGACGAAGTGCCGGGTACGGAACATTGTGTATCGCGGCGACTGGCCGCGGACGCTGCCGGCACTGGCTGAGCAGCAACTGGCCTACGCGCCGGCGGGGCCGGTCGTGCTGGCCGACGCGCCACCGCTCGATCGCCAGGTCATCGCGCTGGCGCAACCGCTTTCTGAGCTGGCCCGCTCGGGAATCGCGCCGCTGGGCCCGCCCGATCGCATCAAAAATACGGAATCAGGGCTGAAGCTCGCGCTCGACTCGAACGCCGACGTCGCGGCCGGTCCCGGGATCGAACTCAAAAAATCCGTGGCAGGCGACTGCGAGGCGACGCTCGATCTGACGTTCAACAAGTTGACGCCGGGAGCCAATGGCGAGCGGGGAGCGAGCGGAGTCACCTTCACGGTGAACCTCGATGACGCCGTCGGGACTGCGGCCGAGCTGGCGGCCGAGGTACGGCCCGGGGGCCAGCGAACATGGCGCGTCGCCGCGAGCCATCGGCTTCCGGACGGGCAGCAGAAAGCCGACAGCTTCGTTATTCCCCGTGGTGGCGAATCGGTCCGCCTGCGCGTCATTCGGAAAGGGACGCGCGTGTACTGCCTGGCGGCGGAGGGACCGGACGGCGAGTTTCGACTGATCGACGTCCAGGACGTCGGCACGGCGCCGATTCGCGGGTTCAGCGTGCGGGCGACGACGGGCGACCCGTCCGCGGCCGTGGAAGCGGTCGCAAGGGCGCTCACACTCCGCGTGAGGCCTGCCGCTCCTACGGTTTCACGAGCCGGGGCGAGACCCGTCCTGATGTCCGCGGCATCCGACGATTCGCATTCATCAGCCGCGCCCGTGTACCTGGCGCTGGCGGATCAAGACGCAGCGCCTCCCAAGGCAGCCGAAAAGGTTCCACCGCTGACGATTACACAGTTCCGGCTGGCGATGGAGGTCGCGCGGACGGCCGCCGAGAACGGCTTTCCAGCGCTTTCGCTCAAGGCCCTGCGCGACGCATTGACGGCCGGCGCGCCGGTTCCCGATGCCAGCGACAGCCGGCAAATCGGAGTGGGGACCGGAGGTATTCAACAGCGAGCGGTTGCGGGAATCGCGGGGGGGCTTTCGAATCCTGGAGAAACGGGCAACGAGATCCTGGTGGAAGTTGCCGGCTCGCTGCGGCAGATCCTGTCGCTGTGGGAAATGGGCGATTATCCGGCGACCGAGGTCTACGACATCCTGACGCCGTTCGTGTTTCCCGCGAACCGGCCGGGGGAGATTCAACTGTATGCCGATTCGTCGCGGCTCTCGCAGGGGGAAGTGTCGAGCCTGGGAGCCGCGCTGGTCGATTGGGCCCGGCGCGCGAAGCGCACAGGCGACCTGGCCCGCCAGATCGAAACTCGCAAAGGGCAGCCGCTGGCGAAGGTCGCCGCGCTGGTATTGGAAACTCGAATCGCATTGGCGGCCGGCGATTCGGCGGCAGTGAAATCGGGCCTGGAGAACCTCGATAAAGCGCTGCAGGCCGGTGCCGTGCCCGCGCACATCGAGCTGGCCGCTCACGCCGCGCTGCCCGCCTTCGAGAAGCCCGACCTGCAGGCTGCGGCCTATCCCGTACTGAAGCGGGCGGTACAGCAGCAGGCACAGTCCGAAGCGGCGCAAATCCGCCGCGTGCCGGCCGGGTCCGGCGGCGCCGGGCTGGGTGTGCTCGCGGGAAAGCTCAATCGCTACCTCGCCTCCTCGGGAAACATCGAGGCGGTGCGGCAGTTCTACGACCAGTACCTGGCCGCCCGGCAACCGAGCTATGCCCGGTACGGAGGTGATGCGGGACTGGCCCTGCAGGTGGCCGACTGGGCGAGAGTTGCCGAAGACGCCGCGGGCCTGGGGGCCACCACAGTGGCTCTGGAATACCTGGGCCGGGCAGCCGACGTGCAGCTTGTCCGGAACCAGCCCAGCGTCGCGACCGCGTTCGCGGCCGTCGTGCGCGACCTCAGCGCGCTGCCCCCGCAAAAACGCTATGAGACCTGGCGCGACTGGACGATGCCGCGCGAGGGGCGGCAGTCCGTCCGCTCCATCTTTGAAGTTGTCGAACCGGTGCAGGTGCCCGCGGTATTTCTGCGACAGCGGCCAGCCGGCGAAGACCTGGGGCGATTGCGAATTGACGACATATTGTCGAACCTGCTGCTGCTGGTCGACGAGGCCAAAGATGCCGGCGCTTTGCCCGAATTGCGCGCGCTCGCGAAGGCCGCGTTCGAACAGCAGCTTCCGAACGCCGACCTGCTGTGGGCCTTTCTCACGATGCGCACCGGCGAGGTTGCCGAAGCGGCCCCGATTTTCGAGTCGCTGTTGAGCACGGTCGACTCGCGTTATCGCGCTACGAATCCCGGCCCTCCCACAATTCCTCTGGTGCGTGATTCGCTGATCTGGCGGGCCTGTCTGCAGAATGACGAGCTGGCGCCCATCGCTGCGGCGAACTACGACAAGTTCGTCCGCCTGCTGATTTCGGGCATTCAGCCGCTCGTGCTGCCGCGCATTTCGGTCGACCTCGCCCGCCAGCACCGCCGCGTTCACGGCCGGTCTGAGGCGGCCCCCGACCCGGGCCTCGTGCACTGGTTTCCCGTGCTCGCGCGCGGCGTTCCGACCGATGGCATCGAGCCGTGGTGGTCGGTGGTCGAAGATCGCGTGGCGCACTTTGCCGGTCCCGGCTGGGACACGCTGATGCTGAAATACCCGCTGACGGGCAATTTCGAGTTCTCGGCCCAGGCGTTCTGCAATTTTGCCGCCGAAGGAAACGCCGGATACGGCGGCCTCATCGTCGAATCGCTGCACCGCCGGATCAAGACGTCGATCTGGCCGGTTTCAGGGCACGAGGTTCTCAATCGCGGCGACCCGCTCGAGCGAATCGAAGCCTGGTTCAACCGGATCCGCATTCAATCTGCCGACGGCCGGATGAAGTTCTTTCTGAATGACCATCTCGTCTATGAGGAAGAGCTGAGCGGAACGAGCCCTTGGGTGCAGCTCTGCGCCGAGCGCGACCGCATCACCTGCTGGTACGATCTGAAGATCGACGGTGACCCGCAGATCCCGCGCGAGGTGGCGCTGCTGTCGGGCGAGAGGATGGATGGCTGGAACTCGTCGTTCTTCAGCGAGACGCAGCCCAGGAAACGCCTGCTCGCTGAACCCGCCGGCGATCCGAACGAGTCCCCCGTCATGGCTGACCGCGCTCGCGAGCCGGCCGTGTACGACTGGTCCACCAAACAGGGCATGCTGACTGGCGCCCGCAAACCGCAGGCAGCCGCCGATTCCCAGAGCTGGCTCTACTACCATCGCCCCCTGCTCGCGGGCGAATCGGTGCGGTACGAGTTCTTCTACACCCCCGGCCGGGCCGAGGTGCAGCCGGCGGTCGGCCGGCTGGCCTTTCTGCTGCATCCCGACGGCGTGCGCACGCACTGGATCGCGCGGCCCGGCTGGGACGAAAGCGCTCTTGGGATCGGCGCGTCCAACGTCATCGACGAGCCTGAATGCCGCCGCGGCACGGCTCCTCTGCCACTCAAGGCCAACGACTGGAACACTGTGCGCGTAACGCTCGAAAACGATTGCGCGGTGGTGCAGCTGAACGACGCTGAAGTCTTTCGACGGCCGCTCGAGCTCGAGAACAGCCGCTGCTTCGGGCTGTTCCGTTCTGCGTCCCACGAGGCCCGCGTGCGGGCCGTGAGCCTGTCAGGGCCCTGGCCCGAACGGATCACGCCGGAAATCCGTAAGAACCTGCTGGCGACGTCGGCCCCGGGCCTCGCCGATGAAAGGAAGCTGCAGAACCGCCTGCTGGGAACGCGGCTGTCTGCCCGGGTTGTGCGGGACGTCGTCGCACGGGCCCGGCGGCTCCCCGATGCCGAGGCCTACGTCATGCTTCGGAACTGGGTGCTGCCTTCAGACGATCATACCGACATCCGGCTCTTCTACGACAAATCGCCCAGCGAGCCGGCGGACTCCGATTCCGAGCTGTCTCGCAAGCTCGCTCCGGGTGAGCTGGTTGCTGCCGCCTGGGACCTGGTGCGTCTGGCCGGTCGGCTGGGACGGCTGGACGAGCTGGCTTCCCTCGTCCCCGCGGCGCTCCCCGATGACAGGCGGTTTGGGCTCAGTCGCGACGCAATGGTCGTATTGATTGACGTCGAGCGCAAGCGCGACGACGCGGCCCGCGCCGGTCTGGCGTCGATTTATCAGACGCTCAAGAACGGTCCCGAAGAGTTTATCCCGCCTTACGATCGAGCCGCCGAATTCCTGGCCGTGTGGGTGGCCGCGCAGCGCCCGGCCCTCGAGCGCACCGCTAATGACGTGGCGGTCATGATGTATGAACAAGCTCAGCTCAGGCCCACGGGTGACGGCGCCGCAGAATGGCTGCGGATGACTCAGCAACTGGCCGGTGAAACCCGCCAGAAGCTGGCGGCGGCGCAGCCCGCGCGGGCGGCCGCCGGTCGTCAATCGCAGTGGCGCGCCGTGAATCCTTCCCGGGCCGATGCACGGGGCCGCGGCTTCCGCACCTCACGCTGGGCGCTCGAGGCGGGCCTGGCCAGCCACTTTCCCGGCGACGTCGGGAGTCAGTTGTTCTTTCAGTCTCCGCTGCGGGGAAAGTTCGAGATACTCGCCGAGCGCTCCATCGGCGATCTTCAGGAAATGTCGCTGGTTTACGGAGGGGCTGGCGCCCGGGCGGCTGTGGCTCCCGGGCCGAGAGCGGTCGCACCCCCGAACGATCCGGAAACGCCGAAGCCCCCTGCGCTTGCGAACATGCGCCTCACGATCGACGGGCCCAAAGTGACGACGTTCACCGACGGCGCAAAGACCTCGGAAGCGGTCCTGGGCCCCCGGCCCGATCCGTGGTTGATGCTGCAGGGAAAGGACTCGGGTTTTCTCGGCAGCGTCCGCAACGTGCGGATCGTCGGGCAGCCGGAAATTCCCGATCGTCTGGACCTGGTGAATACGGGCCAGTGTGCCGACTGGCGTGCGGACTACTACGGCGAAACGTTCACGGTGAACGAAGCCGACGAAACGGCGCTGTGGAAGCGTCAGGGAGAAGAGATCGTCGCCAGACTGCGTACCGACCGCGCGGCGAAGATGATGCAGAGCCTGCTCTTATACCAGCGGCCCATGCTGGAAGACGGGGAGATCACGTTCGAGACATATTACCGCCCGGGCGAATTCGAAGTGCATCCGGCGCTGGGCCGCGCGGCCTTTCTGCTGCGACCGACCGGCGTGCGACTGCATGTGCTCACCGATGCGCAGTACGAAACGTCGGACCTGAAACCCGAGAACGAATCTCCGCTTGCCGGGGCGGCGGCGACGGTGCCGCTGAAGGAGAACGACTGGAACCGCATCCGGCTGGAGCTGAAGGGAGACCGGGCAAAAGTGTTCGTGAATGACGTGGAAGTGGCCGGGCAGACGATCGCGGTTCCCGCGGAAATGCGGTTCTTCGGACTGTTCCGCTATTCGGACCAGACGAAGTGCCGGGTGCGGAACATTGTGTACCGCGGCGACTGGCCGCGGACGCTGCCGGCCCTGGCTGAGCAGCAACTGGCCTACGCGCCGGGCGGGCCGGTGGTACAGCTTGCTGGCCGAGCGCAGCAGCAGGTTACTTCTCTGACGGGCTCGCTGGCCGACCTGGCTAAGCAGGGAATCGGCGCTTATGGAGCGAGCGATCGGGTGTCCGCCGGCCCGCGCGGCCTGAAACTGGATCTGCGGTCTTCGATCGGCGAACGGTCGTGGCCGGGGATCGAGTTTAAGAAGCCGGCCCAGGGAGATTTCGATGTGACGCTGGCGCTCGAGGGAGTGAAGTTCAGGCTCGGGCCCGCGAACGAAAGCTGGGGTGGAAGCGTCGTGTTCTCTGTCGAACTGGATGATCCTGCCGCCACCCGATCGGAGCTGGCAACCGAGATCAAGTCCGAAGGCCCCCGCTTCTGGCGGGCCTCGGCGATTCATCTCCTTCCGGACGGCAAGCGACGCAACGAGGCGATTGCCGTCGCCGGCGGAAATGAAGCGGTTCGATTGCGCCTGATTCGGAAGGGTTCCCGGCTGTACTGCCTGGCGGCGGCAGGCTCGAGCGACGAATTCAAGTTGATCGACGTGCACGACGTGGGAGCTGCGCCGGTTCGCCGGTTCACAGTTCAGGCGCGGGCCATCGATGCTGAGGCAACCGTCGAGGCGATCGCCAGAAGCCTGACACTATTGACGGGATCGGCCGAGAATGCCGGTTCACGGTAGGCGTTGAAGCACGCAGCGCGGGGCACGTCGCTGGCGAACGGGCCGTGGCGAGCGCCGTTTCGTCGTAGTCTCACTCAGTGTATGCCATCGGACCGCGCGACCATTTTGCAAATCCGTCAGAAAAGACCCCATATTCACCTTTTTTGTCTGATCACCCGATTGGGATAATTGTGGGTTTGTGCTTCTCAGTGGTTCCGCGAGGTCTGCTTTCTCGACAAGTGCGGATGAAGCTCGAAGAGATCAGCGGGTGTGCGATCGCCGCGTGTCTCGGCGATGAGACGTTCAAAACGCTGCGGGGAGGGGACCGGGGGGCCGGACTTTGCGGCCTGCCCCGAATATCCACCCCCATGGGTATCCAGCACCAAACACGCATCATGGTGCTGCAACTCCTTGTTGTGAAAGGAGTTGGCTATGATTCCGGAAGTGGATAATCGATTCACCCGCGAGGCAAGTGGCTACGGCCGAAATTATTCCTGATCACGAGGTTACGTCACAACGTGAATCGCAGGTCCTGTGACGCGGAGCATGTATGCCGATGCTCTTTGCGGCCACGACAGGACCAGAAGCCGCGACCTGATGGACCGCCGATGGTGTTCAAATCAGGTGACTGATATACTTTGTCTTACCTCGGTGCCCGAATTTGCCGCGCGCATTTCAGGAGTGCGTCGACCATGCCAGGGATTCGTCAGCGGATCGCGTCGGTGCGGCTGCGGCAGCAGGGTCAATGGACCGGCCAATGTGTCGCGTACGGCCTCTTGGCCGGGGGGCTGCTGGCGAGCGCGTTCGCGGGCGCGATCCTGCTTGGGGCAGTCGATCGGGCAGCCAGCGCTGCGGTTGTTGTGACTCTGGCAGGTGGTCCTGTTCTGGGGCTTATCCTGTCGCTTGTTCTGCCGCGACCCTTGCGTGGAGCCGCGGTTGAGATCGACCGGCAATGCGGTTTGAAAGACCGCGCGGCGACGGCCTGGGCATTTTTGAACCGCAAGGACCTTTCGCCATTGCAGGAGTTGCAGTTGGCCGACGCGGAAAAGCATCTGGCGGGTATTGATCCGGGGCGTGTGGTTCCTTTTCGTATGCCCCGTCTGTTTCCCGCGGGCGTTGCGGCGTCGGTGCTGGCTCTGGGCCTGACCATGTTCGTCCCCGCGCCGGAGGCGGCGATGGCGGCCCCGGCGGTTAACGATGTGGTCGTCGCTCAGGCGGAGCGGGCGGAAAGCGAACTGGCGAAATTGGAAGAATTCAATCGCGAATCGCCCGATCCCGAAATTGAGCAGTTGCTCAAAGAGCTGGCGACCAAGATTGAAGAGCTCAAGCAGCCGGGCGTCGATCCCCGGGAGGCGCTGGCCAAGCTCTCTGAAATGCAGTCCGCACTGGAAGCTCGCCAGAAGGACCTTTCAGACTCGCAACTGGCGGCTGCCCAGTTGCAGAGCGTCGGCGAAGCGCTGAGTCTGGCGGAACCGCTCAAGGCGGCCGGCCAGGCATTGTCCGGCGGCGAGATGGAAAAGGCGGCCCACGAACTGGAGAAGGCCGAGCTTCCGCAGCTCGACCGCCAGACCGAACGGGCACTTACCGAGAAGCTCGACAAGATCCACGAAGACTCCGCGGGCGGAGCTGGACGCAAGCTCCAGGAAGCGGTGGGCCAGACCAGCGAAGGCCTGACTCAAGGCAACAAGAACAAATTCAGTGAGGGGATGGAGGGGCTGGCGAGCGAAGCCCGCAGGCAGGGCCGCCGCAACAGGCTTTCGGACCTGTTGCGCAAACAGTCGCAGTGCCTGGGCGAGTGCAAGGGAGAGTGCGAAGGCGAATGCAAGAAGGAAGGTGAAAGCAACAACAAGGGAGGCAAGAGCTGGGGCCTGGGCCGCAGCAGTAACGAACCCGGCGAAAAGACGGGTCTGCTCAAGTCGCCGCGCAACATGCAGCTCAAGGGGCAGGAATCGGCCGCGGGAGATGTCGACGTCGAAACGATCGAATCGCCCGAAGAAAAGCAGCAGGCCACGCGCGCGTACCGCGAAAAGATTGACAAGTACAAGCAGCTCAGCGAATCAGTGCTCGATTCCGAGCCGATTCCGCTGGGGCATCGGCAGACCATCCGCCGCTACTTCGAAATGATCAGGCCACAGGCGGCGGAAGTCGACACCGTTATTGATCGCACACAAACCGGCGAAAAATAGCTGCTGCTGACCGCGCTGCAGCCAGGCTGCTCGCGCAGTGCCCGCCTGGAGTGCCGGCATTCGTCAACCGCGCCGCCGGCGCCCGGTGTTCGGGTCCTTCTGACGCAGGCGCGCAGCCGCTGCGACGTGCTTTAACCTGCCTCGTGGTGGCGGTTTCGGTCATCGTGCAGGGCTTCCCGTCCCCGGCGATTGCTTATACCGGATCCCATTTTTTCTGAAACATCGATCCGAGTCGCCGGTAAATCTCTCGTGGTGACTCATGTGGATTGTCCGACTAGCCCTCCGGCGCACGTACACCTTCGTGGTGATGGCAATGCTCATTGCCGTGCTGGGGGCGGTGTCGATCTACCGCATGTCGACCGACATCTTCCCCGAAATTGACATTCCGGTGGTGACGGTGGTGTGGCAGTATTTCGGCATGCCGCCCGACGAAGTCGAATCGCGGCTGGTCCTGGTGACCGAGCGCGTCTTGACCACGTCGGTCAATGACATCGAGCACATCGAAAGCCAGTCGCTGTACGGCGTGGGGGTGATCCGCATCTACTTCCATCGCGGCGCTAAGATCGAGGCGGCGATCGCCCAGGTGACGGCGACCTGCCAGACGCTGCTGAAAGTGATGCCGACGGGGATCACGCCCCCCTACATTGTGCGCTACAGCGCCACCAGTGTCCCCATCGTCCAGATCGCCGTCAGCAGCGACACGCTGACCGAGCAGGAGTTGTTCGACTACACGGCGAACTTCATCATCCAAAGGCTGGGCACAGTGCAGGGGGCACGCGTTCCGCAACCGTACGGCGGGAAGACGCGCCAGGTGATGGTCGATCTCGATCTCGACGCGATGTACGCCCGGGGGATATCGCCCAACGACATCAGCAGCGCGATCACGAACCAGAACCTGATCATTCCGGCGGGAACGGCCAAGATCGGAGACACCGAGTACAACGTCAAACTCAACAGCAGCCCGAATCTGGTGGCGGCGTTCAACGATATCCCGGTCAAATCGGTAGGTGGCGTCCCCGTGTACATTCGCGACGTGGCGCACGTACGGGATGGCTTCGCGGTGCAGACGAACATCGTTCGCCGCGACGGAAAGCGCGCGGTGCTGATGACGGTGCTCAAAGGCGAAGGGGCTTCGACGCTGAGCGTGGTCCGTCGCTTGCGCGAGGCGCTGCCGGGCGTTCAGGCTCAGTTGCCTCCCGAAATCAAGCTCGACCTGTTGTTCGACCAATCTGAGTTCGTGCAGGCCGCTGTGACGGGCGTTCTCAAGGAAGGGGCGCTTGCCGCCGGCCTGACGGCCCTGATGATCCTGCTGTTTCTGGGCTCATGGCGGAGCACGCTCATTGTCGCCACGTCGATTCCGCTGTCCATCCTGGCATCGGTCGTCGTGCTGTGGGCTTTGGGCCAGTCGCTCAACACGATGACCCTGGGCGGCATGGCGCTGGCCGTCGGGATACTCGTCGACGACGCCACGGTCGAAATCGAAAACATTCATCGCAACGTCGGCATGCATAAGCCCCTGCGCCGCGCGATTCTCGACGGTGCGGCGCAGATTGCCGTCCCGGCCTTCGTCTCCACCCTCGCGATCTGCGTCGTGTTCGTGCCGGTCGTTTTTCTGACCGGCCCGGCCGCGTATCTGTTTACGCCGCTGGCTCTGGCCGTCGTGTTCGCCATGCTGACGTCGTATCTCCTATCGCGGACGCTGATCCCCACGATGGTGCTGTACCTGTTGCCGACAGAGATCGCCCGGCATGAGGCCACAGGTGACGCCGCGGCAATGCGCCCTGGATTGTTCGCGCGGATTCACGCAGCATTTGAACGCGGGTTCGAGGGCCTGCGCTCGTTCTATCACGGCATCCTGACGTGGACGGTGGAGCACCGCCTTCTGACGGCCGCAGCAATGCTCGGTTTCGCGATCGCTTCGCTGGCGCTGGCGCCCTTCATCGGGCGCGATTTCTTCCCGTCCGTAGACGCCGGGCAGTTTCGCCTGCACGTGCGAGCGCCCGCCGGAACTCGCGTCGAAGAGACCGAGCGCATCTTCGGAGAGGTGGAAGACTTCATTCGTGAAGTTGTTCCAGCCGAGGAACGCCGGCTGATCCTCGACAATATCGGGCTCACGCAGTCGTTTACGATCATGGCGTATCTCGATAACGGCACTGTCAGCAACGCCGATGGCGAGATTCTCGTGGATCTGCGGCCCGGGCATCGGCCGACTGGCGAGTATATTGCCCGGCTGCGGCGGGAGCTGCCGCAGAGATTTCCGGACTGCACGTTCTTCTTCCAGCCGGCCGACATCACCAGTCAGATACTTAACTTCGGGCTGCCGGCCCCGATCGACGTGCAGGTGGTGGGCGTCAACATCAAGACGGACGAAGGCATCGCCAGAAAGCTCAAGGACGAGATCGCGAAATGCAGGGGTGTTGCCGACGTGCACGTGCACCAGATTACCGATGGGCCCGATCTGCATCTGGATGTCGACCGCGTGCTGGCGTCGGAACTCGGCCTGACCCAGCAGGACGTCGCCGGCAGCGTGCTGGTGTCGCTGAGCTCGACCAGCCAGATTTCCCCCAACTTCTGGGTCAGCCCGGAAAACCGGGTGAACTATCGCGTGGCCGTGCAGACCCCCGAGGTCCGGGTCGATTCAATCAACGCGCTGCTGAATACGCCCATCGTCAATGGCGCGGAGCCAGTCGTATCCGGAACTCCGATGATGCAATCGGCGACGGCGACTCAGGCGGGTAGCTCGACACAGTTGCTGGCCAATCTGGCCGACCTGCGCCGGACGCATTCGCCCGTCGTCGTGAACCACTACGACATCCAGCCGGTTATCGAGGTCTTTGCGGCCGTGCAGAATCGCGATCTGGGCTCGGTCTCGGCAGACATCGAAAAGATCGTCGAGCGGACGCGACATGAATTGCCTCGCGGGAGCTCGATCGTCGTCCGTGGGCAAGTCCAGAGTATGAACAGTTCGTTCGCCGGACTGGCGGCAGGTCTGGGGTTCGCGGTGCTGCTGGTCTACTTTCTGATGGTGGTCAACTTTCAGTCGTGGCTCGACCCGTTCATCATTCTCACCGCCCTTCCGGGTGCACTCGCCGGCATCCTGTGGATGCTCTTTGCCACGCAGACGACGGTCAGCGTGCCTGCGCTGATGGGGGCCATCATGTGCATCGGCGTCGCGACGTCCAACAGCATCCTGATGGTCACCTTTGCCAACGACCGGCGGCTGGCAGGGGACACGGCCCGGGACGCCGCGATCGCTGCGGGGACGACGCGGCTGCGACCTGTCGTGATGACGGCCCTGGCCATGATTATCGGCATGCTCCCCATGTCGCTGGGGCTGGGCGAAGGGGGCGAGCAGAATGCTCCCCTGGGGCGGGCCGTTATCGGGGGCCTGCTCGTGGCGACCGTCTTCACGCTGACTTTTGTTCCGGCGATGTACAGCGCGCTTCGCCATCGGCCACTGCAGCCGCGACCGCAGCCCGACGACGACATCGATACCTGAGGTCAAGCCATGAAATCCGTATCCGATGTTCTCGATTCGCAGCGTCCGACGTCAACGCGGCACGTCGATCCGACGACGTCTGCCCCGGGTTTGCCGGGACAAGCACCTGTTCAGGCGGGGCCAGCGCGCGGTGCGGAAAGCAACCACAGGGCCGGCCGCAGTGTTCTGGTTCTTTCGATGGCAGTTGTCGTATTGTTCACCGGCTTGGGGACGCTTGGTGTTTTGCCCCGCCTGCGTCGCGCGGAACCACCCCCATCCGCATCGGCGGTCGGGCCGCCTGCGGTCACTGCCACGGTTGCGGTCGCGCAGCGGGCGCCGGCCGACGTCGAGCAGGTGCTTCCTGGAACGGCGCTGCCACTCTTCGAGACGGCAATTTTCCCTCGCACAAACGGCTATCTCGTCCGTCGTCTGGTCGACTTTGGGAGCATCGTGCAGGCAGGGGACCTGCTGGCTGAAATCGCGACTCCCGAAGTTGATGACCAGTTACAGCAGGCGCGTGCAACCCTGGCGCAGACGGGAGCCAACCTGGAAAGAGATCGCGCGAACGAGGAATACGGCAACATCGAACTCGCCCGCGTTCGCGCTCTGGTCGATCGAAAGGCTCTCTCGCAGGAAGAGTACGATCGGCAGGCCGCGGCCACGAAGGTTGCTGTCGCGAATGTGCGGGCCACCGAAGCGACGATCAAGGTCAACGAAGCCGACATCCGGCGCCTGACCGACCTGCAGGCGTTTGAGAAGATCACAGCTCCATTTTCAGGCGTGATCACGGTGCGCAACTATGACGCCGGAGCGCTGATGATTGCCGACAATCCCGCGAATCAGTTGCCGATGTTCCGCCTGGCACAGGTCGACACTTTGCGCGTCACGGTGAATGTGCCACAGGTTTATTCAACAGACGTTCATCCGGGACAGGAGGCCAAGGTGTTCCGCCGGGAAGATCCACGCCACGAATTCACCGGCCAGGTGACGCGCATCGCCAGCGCGCTCGACCACGCCACGCGCACGATGCTCACCGAGGTGCAGGTGCCCAACCCTGATGGGGCGCTCCTGCCGGGGATGTATCTGATGGTCCGATTTGTCGCGCACACGCAGTCGCCGCACGTGATCGTTCCGGTTGCGGCTTTGGTGACCCGCGGAGACGGAGTGCGCGTCGCGGTGCTGGACGGCCACAGTACCGTGCGCTATCGCGACGTAAAACTGGGAAGCGACTTTGGCGCACAGGTCGAGGTGATTTCCGGGCTCGAGGGGGGCGAGCAGGTCGTGGTGCGGCCTGGTGATGCTCTGGCGGAAGGGACTCTGGTGCGGGCCGTGCCCGTCAGTCCGACCAATGCCGCGGTCGCGACCGCTTCCCGTCGCGATCCGGCACTCGGAGACTCCGGCCGTTAACCTCCCGATTCCGGGTGCTTCCCCACATAGCGACGAAGCAGATCCGGGAGTTCGGCAGAAAAGCGGCTTCGGGGCATAACCTCAGTGCACCCTGCGTCCCGCGCTTCCTGCAATGTCGCGACATTCACGTGGGAGCCGAACGCGACGATCGCCGGTCGACAGGCCGGCATCGCCGCCATGAGGTCCGCCAGGTTGAGCCCGGGATTCGAGAGATCACAAAGGACGCACCTCACGTTGCCAGCCTGGAGGCGTGCCAGCCCGCTCGCGGTGTCGCGAGCCAGATCGCAGCGCAACCCGAGGGCGGCAGCCGTCCCCGTCACCTTGCTGGTAAAGATCAAATCCTGGCTGATCAGCAGGCCAGCCGGTTCATGGGAGCTCAGATTGGGCATGTTTTTTTTTCGGAACTTATTGTCCGGAAGTATCTTGCGGCGAATCCGGCGCGCAGGCCTTGCAGACGCGTCGCACTGCAACTTCGGCTGCTTCGTCGTTGACCGAATCATAGGACTTTGCGCAACGGAGGTTTTTTCCCTCTCCTTCGACAGAATCTTTCAAGTCGGCATGTTCGGATGGCCGAATAAAGAATGCAGCGTGCGGGATGCATGCGGCCGACACCGCTGGAAGCGAAGGCCGTCGGGGGGGCAGGGACGCCCATTTTAACCCCGTCATCAGGGAAGATCGACTATGCGACATCGTCTGAAGCTGTACACCGGCGAGCAGGATGTTTCCACTGCCGTTGCAGAGCCCGAACTGTCGGTGACACTGGGCGAAATCTCGGAGATTCTTGCCGACGCCGTTCGCACACGGCGCGCCTGGTTACGAGATTTCGAGGACGATCGCATTCAGATTTCAGCAGACCTGTACGAGGTGCTTTCCACGTACTGGAACATGCGCCGCGGCGCCTGAGCCAATCGCCCGAAAGGCCTGGCGAGCGAGCAGCGCGGGATAGCGCGACAACGTTCCGGCCCCAATTGCCACCAGGCGCGCGCAGAAGTGGCCAGCCTTGAATTTTTCAGCGCGCTTCAGGCGCGCACGTCAGGCTGGCGGGATCGAAAATCTCGAGCGCCCGAAAGATGAGGCAGGCCATCTCCCGGTGCCCCACAGAGTTGGGGTGGATGCTGGCGTCCTGCAGCCATTCCACAAGCGCCGCGGGAGCCACCCTCGATTCCTGCCAGAATCGCCAATGATCGATCAGTGGCAGCTCGTTCCGCGCCGCGACGTCGCGCACGATGTCGACGTAGGCCGGCAGATCGCTGCGTGATATCGCATTAGGCGGATAGACTGTGTTTGGAGTCTGCAGTACAGGAATGGCGGCTCCTTCCCGGATCCGCCCGGCGATTTCCTCCAGATTCCGGCGAAACTGCTCGCGACCGTCGGGGCCCGCGAGACAGTCGTTCATTCCCAAAAGCACCAGCACCACGTCGGGCTGAAACCGCAGCACGCGCCGCTCGAGGTGGTCCAGCAGGCCGCCGGTGCGCTCGCCGCAGACCCCTGTATTAATCACGACGTCATCGAATCGCCGCAGCTCCCAGCGAACACGTTCGGCGAAATGCTCAACGAAACTCCGGCGGCCTTCGGTATAGAGGGCGCCATGCGTGATGCTGTCACCCGTGAATACCCAGGTCGCGGGAACCGAGCCATCCAGCCAACTGCGGACGGCTTTCATGCTGTCCGAGTTTTCGGGAAGCACCTGGGCCAGTCGCTCGGCCTGAGTCGGAAGCTGCGCCTCATGCGTCCCTCCGGTGACTGCCTGATTGCGCAGACGATTGACGAGCCGCAGACGCCTGCGGGCACTGCCTATCAATGGATGACCCGTTCGTCCTGTTCGCGCCATGTTGCCGAACTCCCCCACCCGGCGGTGTCGCTGCGAGGGCTGAAACTGCAGCGTTCGATTGTTCCGCGAGGCAGGCAAATCTAAGATTGACCGTTGGTACGCGACCACGCACACATGGAACCGTCGTCAATAAAACGTTAGCACATTCACGGCGCTCATGTTTCGAGTGACGCAGCAAATCGAGTTCTGTTACGGGCACCGTCTGCTCAATTACAGCGGAAAATGCCGGTATCTTCACGGACATAACGGCCGTGCAGTCATCTCCCTGGCCGGCGAACAGCTCGATGCCCGCGGGATGCTGGTCGATTTCTCAGACATCAAGCTGGCCCTCCGCGACTGGATCGACCGCGAACTCGATCACAAAATGATTCTGCACCAGGACGACCCTCTCGTGCCGGTTCTGCGGCAGCACGAACAGCCGTTGTACACGGTTCCTTATAATCCGACGGCCGAGAATCTCGCGCGCCTGATTTTCGAGCGTGCGCACGTGTTGGGATTTCCCGTTGCCGACGTCTGCCTGTGGGAAACAGCCAATTCCTGCGCCACGTACGTCCCTGGTCAGTGCTGAGGGTGTGGCGCAAAAAAAACCCTCAGGGTGGCGCGTGCCAGAAGAGTCGGATTTGTACTTGCGGGGAATAGAATTGCAGTGTGGGTCAAACTGCAATTGGGGCACCCTCAAAAATCCGAATCCTCCAGCGAGCGCCTCTCCCTGAGGGTCAGGCTGGACTCACTCCAGCGGTCCCTTCGATGGGCCGCCAATTCACTCCTGTTTGTTGAAGACGGGGCAAAGCCGCGTCCTTGATTTGATTGAAAGACGCTCTCGCCTAAAGCAAGGCTCATGCCCACGCGCGGATTCCATGAAGTGATTTGTGGAAAAGTGTCCTCCGCGGGGCTAAATCGCCCGGAAAACACTAAAAACCTCATACGGCCAGCCGCGAAGCGACGCTTTGTAACGGCGCCGAAACTTGAAATTCGCACAAACAAAGAGCACAATACACCTGTCACCTCGGCGCCGAAGTGGGATTTCGGCGCCGAAGTCGTCTGAAGGGCGTTGGGTGGTTTTCGGCGCTGATCCGTGCGGGAGACTTGGTCCTATGGCCCGATTCGTCCTAGAAGACTGGAGGAAATGGGCGTTCTCTTGCCTTGGCGGGGGAATCGTCCTGTACTGTCTTGTGGTGGTGGCTTATGTCGCTACCGCCCACGATCTCGGGTTCAGATTCCTCGTTTCTGATCCTCGCAGTCAGGCTGCGGCCTCGAACCCGGGGCTCGAGATTCGCCACTTCGTCGAAGGGGATGAGAATCCCGCCTTTCGCCCCGAACTGGGAGACAGGCTTGTGGAAATCGGGCGACAGCCCGTCGGGAACTTCCTGCAGTTTGCGCGGCGACTGGCCGACCTGCGGGGGATGGATGTAAGCACCGGGGGCATCCTGCCTCAGACCTCGTCAGACTCTGATCTGCTGGAATATGACAGACATCTCGGGGAGTTGGTCGAGCGTGATGGTCAGCGCCTTGTGAGAGTCAAGTACCTCCGCAGCGGTCCCGCGGGCCCCCAACTCATATCCGCCTGGCTCCCTTTGCGCTCCATCGCGTGGGAAGAGGTCTTGCAGACCCTGATCTGGTTCCTGCTGATGTTCGGCATCTTCTCAGTCGGCGCGCTGGCGTTCTGGTCGCGGCCGTTCGATCGCCAGGCGCGAGTGTTTTTCGGGATGTGCATTGTCACTCTGGGAGGGTTCGTCGGGGGCTATCACTGGTGGCTGATTGCGGGAAGTCTGTGGCTGACCATTCCATTCGTCGTGTGTGCGATGCTGGTGCCCGTGGTGACGCTGCACTTCTTTCTGGTGTACCCCGAGGCCAAGCCGCCGTTCGCGGCCTGGCCGAAGGGCAGCCTGTTCGCTCTGTACGCCGCTCCGGCGGCTTGGACAGCCGCACTGCTGGGGTTGATCGTTTATGCGTCCTGGATTTTCGACCCGCTGGTGATTGACCCGCGCGTTGCGCGCGTCATGCGACTTCTGCATGAAGGGATTTACGGATACCTGATTATCGCCGCGTTGTACTTTGCGGCGACGGTGCTGGCGCTGGCCAACAGCTTTCTGACCACGCGCAATCCGATTCTGCACAGCCAGGTGAAGTGGATTCTGTGGGCCGCCGTGATCGCCACGCTGCCCGTGGGGTACGCGCTCTATCTCGCTCATTTCCGTCCGGAGCAGTTCGCGCTGGGGGACGCCAGTCTGCCGATGTTCATGGCGAGCCTGCTGTTCATGCTGGCCTACGCGATCGGGATTATGCGGTACAAGCTCATGCTGGTGGACCAGGCTCTCAGCCGCGGGATGATGTATTACATCCAGAGCCTGGGGGTGACGCTGGCCTTCAGCCTCTTGATCGGACTGAGCGCGCTGGCGGGCATGCACCAGACGATGCAGTATCTGCGGCAGGCGCCGGCGATGTTCGCGCTGGTGTCGGTGGTGGTTCTGCTGTTGTTCTGGTCGCGCGACCGCCTGCAGCAGTGGATCGATCGGCGGTTTTTCCGGGAAAAGTTCCCGATTGACAGAGCCCTGTCGCGGATGAACCAATCGGCCGGCAGCCTGGCCGATCCCGACGCTCTGGCCCAGCGGCTGCTGTCCAACTGCCGCGACCTGCTGGGCGTCGACCAGGCGGCACTGTATCTGCGCGACGCCGGGGCGAGCGAGTTTCGAGCGGTCGCGTCAGAGGGGTTGCAGAAGGCGCCGCCACGACTGTCTTCTGACCAGGAGCTGTTCGCTTTGCTGCAGGAAGAACAGAGCCTGCAAAGGGGCGGCGATCTGATCGGCGAATCGCCATCGCCCGCGCAGGTATTGCTCCGGCAGGTCAATGTGGAGCTGGTTCATGCGCTGGAAAGCGACGGCCAGCTTGTGGGCTTTCTGATGCTTGGCGAGAAGCGAAACGGTGCGCAGTATACGGCCGAAGATCTGGCGCTTTTAACCTCGCTGGGGCAGATTACCTGCGTGGCCCTGAACGGGGCACGCGTGCAGCAGGCTGTCGCGCGCCTGAATGAAGACCTGCAGCACAAGCTCGAAAAGATCACCGAACAGCAGCGCCTGATTTCAATGCTGCAGGCCGAGATCACCTCGCGACAGCAGCCGACGCCGCCCGAGGCCGATACGGCCCCTTTCCGCCGCGATTTAATCAAAGGCGCCAGCCCCGCCATCCGCGGCGTGCTCGACACGATTCGCAAAGTCGCGGGGAGCCAGTCGTCGGTGCTGTTGCGCGGCGAAAGTGGGACAGGGAAAGAACTGCTGGCGCAGGCCATTCACGAAAACAGTCCCCGCCGCGGCGGTCCAATGGTCAGCGTACACTGCGGCGCCCTGTCGCCGGGACTGCTCGAAAGCGAATTATTTGGCCATGTGAAGGGAGCCTTCACGGGAGCGCATCGCGACAAGGTCGGCCGTTTCGAAATGGCCGATCGCGGCACGCTCTTTCTGGACGAGATCGGAGATATCTCGCTGGACACGCAGATCAAGCTGTTGCGCGTCCTGCAGGAGCGCGAATTCGAACCCGTGGGAGGCACGCGCACACTGCGCGTCGACGTGCGATTGATCGCCGCCACACACCAGAATCTCGAGCGGCTGATTGCCGAGGGCAGGTTCCGCGAAGACCTGTTCTATCGCCTGAACGTCATCAGCATCACATTGCCGCCCCTGCGCGAGCGAGAAGACGACATTATTGAGCTGGCGCTGCACTTTCTGACCCGCTCGGCGCAGCAGGCAGGCAAAGCGATCACCCATTTCGACGACGCGGCCATTGAGGCCCTGCGGCGGTACGCGTGGCCAGGCAACATTCGCGAGCTCGAAAACGCTGTTGAACGGGCTGTCGTCATGGGGGAAGGCCCGGGGATTACGCTGCACGACCTGCCGACGGCGATTCTCGAAAGCGTCGCGCCGTCCCGTGTGGTCGAGACGAAGCCGGTGTCGCCGCGCATCGCCGCCGTTCGCGATCTCGCGGCTTCGTCTGCGCCGGCAATCCCGATCCGGACCGTGGCTGCGCGTCGCGTTCGCCGACGCGTCGGCCGCCAGGAGCTGGTGGACGCCCTCGAGCGCGCCGCGGGCAACAAAGCCGAGGCGGCCCGCGAATTGGGAGTTCCACGCAGCACGTTTTTCAGCCAGTTGAAAAAGTACGGGCTCGATTGAAAACTTCACCCGTGATTCGGCATCCAGGCAGAGACTGGCATCTGTGTTTCGCAGGAGAACTTCCATGGTTCGCGTGCATGTTTTCAATCGTGATGGCCGGCTCGTCGGTCCTGTCGAATCTTCGGAAGTCAGCTTGAGCGAAGCCGAGTGGCGCCGTCGGCTCACCCCCGAGCAGTTCCGCGTGCTCCGGGCGCAGGGCACAGAACGCCCCTTCTGCGGCACGCTGCTCGACAACAAAAAGGAGGGCATTTACACCTGCGCCGGTTGCGGGCTGCCGCTGTTCACCTCCGACGCCAAGTTCAACTCCGGCACCGGCTGGCCGAGTTTCTTTCAGCCGATTGCCCGGGAAAATGTCACCGAGCATGCCGATTCGAGCCACGGCATGCGGCGCGTCGAGATAAACTGCGCACGTTGCGGCGGGCATCTGGGCCATGTGTTTGAAGACGGCCCGCGGCCGACAGGACTGCGATTCTGCCTGAATTCCGAATCGCTGTCGTTTACGCCAGCCAGTGATGCAGCCTCGCTGGCTGACCCCGCGGCGGAACGCTCAGCAACGACTGCGTCCGCCGGTGACCGGCGCACGGCCACAGCGGTTTTGGCAGGCGGCTGCTTCTGGTGCACCGAGGCGGCTTTCGAGCAGCTTGAAGGAGTGCTCGACGTGCAGAGCGGATATGCTGGCGGGGCGCCCGATACGGCCAACTACAAGCGCGTCTGCGAAGGCGACACCGGGCATGCCGAGGCGATCCGCATTACGTTCGATCCGGAGCGCATCAGCTACGAGAGACTGCTAGACGTGTTCTTCGACGCGCACGATCCCACGCAGCTCAATGGCCAGGGGAATGACCTGGGGACCCAATATCGCTCGGCAATTTTTTATGCCAGCGCCGCCGAGAAACGCGCGGCGGAGGCGGCCATCAGCCGGCTCACCGAAGCTCACACGTTCAAGCGGCCGATCGTGACATCGCTCGAGCCGCTGGTCGAGTTCTATCCTGCGGAAGAGTACCATCAGGACTATGCCCGGCATCACCCCGATCAGCCGTACATTCAGTTTCACGCCATTCCCAAGGCCTGCAAGGTGCGTGAGAAATATCACGATCTGATCAAGCCGTCGAACAGCGGGCTGTAGAGCGAGCGTGGAGGATGGAGCACCCAGGATGGAGGCTGACCGTTCGATAACCGGGTCGGGCGGTTTGTGGCGCGCGGGCAGGGACTTCTGGCGGAAGCACTGGTTTCTGACCACGCTGGCGACCATGATCGCCGGCGGCATGGCGCTTGGATTTGCAGGCTGCGGCCCGGCCTTGGCCCCCGTGTTCGGCCCCATCGATCCGCGCTGGACGACGGCTTGCGTGCTCTTCCTGATGTCGTTCAGCCTCGACAGCGAGCATCTGTGGGCGGCGTTTCGCGCGCCGCGGCCGGTTCTTCTGGGTTGCGCGATGAACTACGGATTCGTGCCGCTTCTGGCCTGGGCGCTGGCTCCCTGGCAGGAGCATGTAGATTTGCGCGTCGGGCTGATGATCGCGGCCAGCGTTCCGTGCACGGCAGCAGCCGCTTCCGTGATGGTCCGCAAGGCGCGCGGCAACGATGCCGTTTCGCTGTTGATTACCGTGGGGACGAACTCGTCATGCTTTGTGCTCACGCCGCTCTGGCTCGAATGGACGACAGCGGCCCAGGTCGAACTCGATGTCGGTCGCCTGATGTTCGACCTGATCGTCGCCGTGATCGTGCCAAGCGTCGCAGGCCAGATCCTGCGGCTTGCCCCGCCGCTGCATCGACAGGCGATCCGGCATAAAACAGGGATCGGCGCGATCGCCCAGGTGCTGATCGAACTGCTCGTTCTGACGGCGGCGCTGCGGGCGGGGACCGCACTGCACGACATGCGGCAAACGTCGGATGCTCTCGCCAATGCCGTGACCGCGGCTCCCATCACCGTGCCGAGCGTCGCCATCTCTTGGGCCAGCGGCGTGGGAGTCCATCTGGCGGCACTGGCGGCCGGGTGGTGGCTGGCACGACTCTCGGGAAGCCCGCCCTCAGAGGCTGCCGCGGTCGCCTTTGCCGGCAGCCAGAAAACGCTGCCCATCGGACTCTACATTGCTACCGACCCTGGCCTGTTCGGCGCGGCGCACCCTTTTGCAATGTTTCCGATGTTGCTGTACCACGCATCGCAGCTTTTTTTCGACACCTGGCTGGCGTCGCGCCTGGCTGCTCGCGGCACTTCCTCGGACGCCGGCGCTTCAGTCCGCGGAGTATGCTGAGCGGAAACCGGCGAAGAACAAGCCGCGACCTCTTCACCTTTCGTTTGGACCACTGACAAACGGGCCCTGCCAATCGTGCGATTGGTTCCGATACAGAATTCTGATCGACTCCTGCCGGACTTTCTCGAAATCGAATGGAGCGTCGACCCGGTCGGCAACTTTGATCAGGACGTAGAGCTTGTCGTCCGATTCAAACGCCTACAGCGCGTCTATCGCGGGGCAGCACCGTGTGTCCGTTGATGAGGGCCGGCCAGATGCCATTCCGCCCGATTCAAAGCCGTTCGCCGCCCTGATTCCGGCGCGACGCGTCGATTGAATCCGAAGCCAAAACGGTTTATTGCGCCGCCTGGTCTCGAGCGGGCCTCGCGCCTGCAGCCGGACGCGGTTCCGTCTGCTTTGCCAGCGCCGTGAATTCTTCGAGGCGCTTTGTCCAGACGCGCTCCAGTTCGATGGCTTTGTCGGGCATCTGCGCAGCCAGATTGTTCGACTCGCTGCGGTCAGTCTTCAGATCGTACAGTTCCCACGGTTCGCCACGAGCGGCGACCAGCTTGAAATCTCCCGCGCGGATCGCGCGGTTTCCCTCGTGCAGCCACCACAGGTCGTCGTGCGACACGGTGCCGTCTCTGGCGAATGCCGGCACGAGGCTCTTGCCGGGCGCCGGCGGAATGACTTCGCCGTCCCATTGATCGAGCTTCTTTACGCCCGCGACCTCGAGCAGCGTCGGAACCAGATCGATCACGTGGCCGGGGGTATGGCGGAGCTCGCCGCGGGCGGCAATACCCTTCGGCCAGTGTGCGATGAACGGCGTCGAAATGCCCCCTTCGTGCACCCACGTCTTATGACGGCGGAACGGAGTGTTAGCGGCGCTCGAAAAGCCGGGACCGAGGCATAAGTACGTCGAGGCCGAGCCCGGCGCGGCACTCGGATCGTGCCCATCGTCGCGAACCATGATTTCGGCGCTGGCCCCGTTGTCGGAAAGGAACAGGACCAGCGTGTCGTCGAACGCATTCATCGACCGCAACTGATCGAGCACGCGGCCGATCTCACGATCCATGCGGTCGATCATGGCGGCGTGAATCGCCATTTTGGTCGCCTGGAAGTCGCGCTGCGGCTCCGACAATTCGCTCCAGGGCAAGGGGCGGTTCACCTCGTTCTCGCCCAAGGCCTTGAGCGCCTCGGGAAAGTGGTAGGGAGGTCCCACGTCGCGCTCGAGTGCCGACAGGCCGCCTGGAAGCCCCAGTTGGGTCATTTTCTGCCAGCGTTCGGCCCGCAAAGATTCCCAGCCCGCCCGATATCTGTCGCGATACCGGGCGATGTCCTCGGGGAGAGCGTGCAGCGGAAAGTGCGGCGCGGTGAAGCACAGATACTGGAAGAACGGCCGATCGGCGAATCGCTGTGCATGTTCCTTGAGCTGGGCGATGGCACTGTCGGCGATCGCAATCGTCGTGTAGTAATCCGAACCGGGCGCCACGGGCGGAAGCTTAAGATCGTTTTCGTAATGCACGCGCGGATTGAAGTAGCGCCCGGCGTCATTGAGCAGATAGGACCCGTCGAACCCGTAGGGAGCGGCCACCGCCATGCCGTCGACGTGCCATTTGCCGGAATGGTACGAGCGGTATCCGGTCGGTTTCAGGAAGTCGGGCAACAGACGGGCCCACTTCTGGCGCTGTCCGCCGGTGCCGCCACCCCGGACGTCCGGAAGTGCGTCGCGGTGAATCTGCTGGGCGTAATAGCCCGTCAGAATTGCCCCCCGCGTCGGCCAGCATCGCGCGGTGTTATAGAACTGCGTGAAGCGCAGGCCGCTTCTGGCCAGGCTGTCGAGGTTCGGCGTCTGGATCTCGCTGCCGTAGCACCCGAGATCCGAATAGCCCAGGTCGTCCGCCAGGATCAAGAGGACATTCGGCCGCGGGACAGGGGCGCCCTCACCGGCGCAGGCGTGAGCGCCGAGACCGCAGCACCGCGCCGCGAAAATCGCCATCCCCAACCAGAGCGCGCCTGTCTGTCGTCTGCGCACCGTCCTCACGACTCCTCAACGGCGGTGTGTTCCCTGGCCCTGTTCCGGCTGGATGGCCATCAGCCGCCCCTGGCACGACCGGCAGGCCACCTTCACCCCTACGTATTTGACCGACATCCGCAGGCGATCGGAACAGTGCGGGCAATACACGTAGATCCCGGCCGGCTGCAATCCTTCCCCTGAAAAATCCAAGACAAAGCTGCCTTCGCAATGCTTGCAGGTGACGCTTTTTCCCACGAATTTTCCGTTGACTCTCAGCTCGCGACTGCACTGCGGGCAGTTGATGTAGTAGCCGCGTACCTTGAGCTCCACGCAGCTATCGATCTCTTTGAGCGGCACGAAAGTCGGAATTTCGACGCTGTCGGATTCGAGGTCGGAATTGAGCAGCGTGCGGCAGTTGCGGCAGTGAATCATGCGCTCAGGCATGTCTTCGCCGCACACGGGGCATGGTCCACCAGGCCACGGGGGCATGTTGAATTCTCTCCAAATCGAAAGCCTGAATACTGCCGGCCACCCGCTATTCATAAGATGGCGGTCGCGACGGCTCATTGCAAGGTCGGGTGGCAACGGAATTTCCGATATTTAGGTCGGTTCGCTCCCTGCCCCTGCAGAGGCCTCGTTCCTATATTCCGGTATTCCGATCCGCGCGCTATAATGGGCAGGAAGGGAGAGCCGGGATCAGGCCGCGAAGGGGCGGCAGGTTCGTTCGGTTGCAGCATCCAAATGATTGCGTATCTGGTCGTCCGGGAAGGCAGCAAATGGCGTGACGTCTACCGGCTGACTCCCGGGCAGGTCATGACAATTGGCCGGGCGCCCACGAACCGCATTGTGCTGCACGACGAAGTCTGCAGTCGGCATCATTGCGAGGTGTTTCAGAACGGCTCGTCGTGGAAGATCCGCGACTTGCAGAGCCGCAACGGGACGCTGATCGACGGCGAGCCGGTCGTCGGAGAGGTCGAGCTGAAGCCGGGCCAGGTGATCGAAATTGGTCCGTGCGAGCTGGCCTTCACCTACGACCTGTCGCAGGCATTCCCCAAGTCGACGGAAAAGACGGATCAGCCGGAAAGCGACACGAACATCACCGTCGACGTATTCGACTACGCCCCGCCTGCCGAACCCACGATTATCCGGCGCGAGGGCGCCAATCCGTTTGTGGCCGGTCCGCGCACGGCCACGGTCGAGCGCGACCGCACCAGCCGTGAACTGGCGCAGCTCTATCGCCTGGCTCTGGAGATGGGGGGAGCCAACAACTCCAAGCAGCTCGCTGAAGTCGTCCTGGCCGGTCTGGCCGCCGGCACGAGCGCCGATATCGGCGCGCTCCTGCTCCTGCCAGCGCCGGCTTCGGCAGGCGAAGACCCCGGTGAATTGACCCTGGTCGCTTATCGTTCGAGCGGCGAGCGGCCTTACCAGCGCGTTTCGGAATATCTGTCGACCACGGTGCTCAAGAGTCGCGAAGCCATCCTGGCGCGCGACGTCGCCGACGACAGTCTGCTTGTCAATCGCGACAGCCTGGGAGAGATTCACGCCAAGAGCGTCATCTGTGCGCCGATCCGCATGGGGCGCAAGATTCACGGCCTGATCCACCTGTATTCGACGAATCCCGATAAGAAGCTCGAATCGGACGACCTGGAATATACGCTGGCGGTGGCCGACCAGTGCGCGGGCGCCCTCGACAACCTGCTCAGGCAGGAAAAGCTGGCCGATGGCCTGGCCCAGGTGCGCAACGAGAACCTCAAGCTGCGCGAGCAACTGGGCTGTGACAACGAACTGGTCGGCAACAGCCCCAGCATGCAGGCCCTCAAGCTGAAAATCGTGCGGATTGCGCCCACCGACGCGACCGCGCTGATCCGGGGCGAAAGCGGCGTCGGCAAGGAGCTGGTGGCGCGGGCCATTCACTTCACCAGCCATCGCCGCAATGGCCCGTTCGTCTGCATGAATTGCGCAGCCCTCACCGAAAGCCTGCTGGAAAGCGAACTGTTCGGTCATGAAAAAGGCTCGTTCACAGGAGCCACCAGCCGGAAGATCGGCAAATTCGAACAGGCCCATAAGGGGACGCTGTTTCTCGATGAAGTCGGGGAGATGGGGCCATCGATTCAGGCGAAGTTTCTGCGAGTGCTTGAAGGGCATCCGTTCGAGCGCGTGGGAGGGAACACACCCATTAAGGTCGACGTGCGCGTGGTCGCCGCGACAAATCGCGACCTGGAACGGGCCGTCGAAGAAGCCGCCTTCCGCAAAGACTTGTACTTCCGCCTGCACGTCGTGGAAATGCAGGTCGCGCCGCTGCGCGAGCACCTGCCCGACGTCGAGATTCTGGCGCGCCACTTCCTCGAGCGATTTGCCGGCAAGACCGGGCGCAACGTGCGTGACTTCACGTCTGCGGCGCTGGAAAAGCTGTCCGCCTACGACTGGCCCGGCAATGTTCGCGAACTGCAGAACACGGTCGAGCGAGCAGTCATTCTGTGCACGGCCGACCTCGTTGGCGTTGGCGACATCCAGATGTCGGGACTCAGTGGCGGTGACGACCACCGCACCCACGAGCAGGCTGCGGCGGGAGCATTTGGCGACGTGACGCTCGAAGCACTGGAACAGCAGCATATCCTGGCGGTGCTCGATCGGACGAACTGGAACAAGTCCCAGGCCGCCCAGATTCTGGGAATCGAGCGTTCCACTCTCGACCGGAAGTTGAAGCGCTACCAGGTCACTCGCCCCCGCTGACGCGTGCACAGAAGACTTTCCGACGCGATCGTCGTGGTCTCAAGAGCTTCCCGTTTTCTTGCCTATTTTGCCGCGCCATTTGCGATGAGATGCCGGGGATTTCCCCGAAAAGCGGTCGCGCAACTCCCGATCTGGCAACGGAAAGACCAGTTGCGTTCCCAGCACTGGGAATCTTCACGAAATTGATTGCGCCGGCGTTTTTTTATTTGACTTTCGACCGTGTGATTTGAAGAATCTAGGTCGAAAAGCGACGGCGATCCCGCCTGATTCCCCGCCTGCGACCTGCCGTGGGTTTGTGCGTTCCTGCACGATCGCCGCGTACGACACAGCCTCGATTCAAATTATCGGTGCACGGGAACGCGGCTGCGAATTGGCGCATCGTCGAACGATTGGGGGATCGGCCTTACGCTCGTCGTCAGTGCATAGCGTGACTCACGGGGTTTTACTTCATCGAACGTTTTGGGAGGACAATCAGGAATGCCGCGGGAGGAAGAGGAAGACATGGCGTTGATGACAAGTGACGAGACCTACGATCTGGATGACTACAGCGCCACTTTCGATGCCAAGGAATTCAAATCCATGGGAATCAATCCGTTCAAATCGACAAAGGCCCGACCTGGAACAGAAGAAAAGGTCATGATGCTTTCTGCGCGCTACGCCGCCGGTCTGCCGCTGTGGCATGACAGCGACTGCTACGATCATGGCCCGCACGAAATGGAACTGATGGGCACGGCTGGTCTTCCTGAGATCGCGGTGCCGGTCGAAATGGACGAAGAGTAGGCGTTCACGCAGATCATCGAAGACAACCTGAAGCCCGCAGCGTCGGTTCGGCGCGCGGGCTTTCGCATTTTCAGCGGCGATGCGCCGACCGAGGCGGTTCGGTTCGCCGCCGCCTCCGATCTGCTTACGACTCGTCAATAGCGACGATTTCGAGCCTACGCGAGCCTTTGGGGAGCGGCACGTCCACCTGCTCGCCGGGCTTCTTCCCGATCATCGACTTTGCCAGCGGGCTGCTCGTGAGGATCTTCATCACATCGCCGGAGTAATCTTCTTCGCCGGGGCCCACGAATTCGTACTTTTCTTCCAACCCGTCCGCCAGGTCTTTGACGGTGACGATCGCCCCGAACCTGACAACTCCCTTGGGCAACGCCGACTTGTCGACGATAAACGAGTTATTGAGCTTGTCCTTCAGGCGGTTGATACGGGCCTGGAGCAGCCCCTGGGCCTCGCGCTGCCCGTGATATTCGGCGTTTTCGCTCAGATCGCCCTCGGCCCGGGCGTCGGCGATCTTCTGAGCGATTTTGGGCATTTCGACATCTTCCAACTGGCGGATCTCGTCCCGCAGCTTGTCGTAACCTTCGCGCGTTGTGGGGATGCGTTCCATAGCCTCGCCATTATTGCGGGATTCGCCGTGTGGTGAAAGGGAATGCCGAACACCGACACCGCAGTTGTCGGCCCCGAATGCCGCAAAGGCGCGGGGGCTGTTATTTCACCTTCACCCAGGCCTTTTTCCTGGCGCTCTCGAGGACTGCATCGCAGACCTTCTGAGTCTCGAGCGCCGTGCGGAATGTGGGCTCGACCGCCTCGCCGGTTTCCAGGCCCTTCAAAAAATCGGCCACCTGATGCACGAAGGAGTGCTCGTAGCCGATCTGCAGGCCGGGAACCCACCAGCGATCCATGTATGCATGCTCACCGCCGTGATCGGTCACATGAATCGAACGCCAGCCGCGCAGGCGGCTTTCGTCACCGTGGTCGAAGTATTCCAGGCGGTGCAGGTCGTGCAGGTCCCATTTCAGCGAGGCCTTTTCGCCATTGACCTCGAAGGTGTAGAGGGCTTTGTGACCCCGCGCATAGCGGGTTGATTCGAACGTCCCCAACGATCCGTTGTCGAACCGGGCGAGAAACGCGCAGGCATCGTCGATACCCACCTTCTCGACCTTGCCCGTCAGGTTGTGCTTCCGCTGCTTGATGAACGTCTCGGTCATTGCCGAGACCGTGCCGATCTTCCCGTTGAGCCACAGCGCCGTGTCGATGCAGTGGGCCAGGAGGTCGCCCGTCACGCCCGAGCCGGCCGCCTTCACGTCCAGCCGCCACAGCGCGTTTCCCCCCTGAGGGAGGTCGGCCGAGATCGTCCAATCCTGCAGGAACACGGCGCGATAGTGAAAGATGCGTCCGAGTTTGCCGTCGTCGATCAGCCGCTTGGCGAGCGTTACGGCAGGAACGCGGCGGTAGTTGTACCACACCATGTTCGGGACGCGCGCCTTCTCGACGACGGCGACCATCTTCTGTCCCTCTTTGGAATCCATCGACAGCGGCTTTTCGCAGAGCACCATCTTGCCGGCCTTGGCCGCGGCCACCGCAATCTCGTAGTGCAGGTTGTTGGGGACGCAGATGTCGACGGCGTCGATGTCCTTGCGGGAGATCAGCTTTTTCCAGTCGGTCTCGACGGACTCGTAACCCCACGTGTCGGCAAACTTCTGCGCCGCCTCCGCCGACCGTGCGCAGACGGCCTTCAGGACCGGCCGGTACTTCAGGTCGAAAAAGTTGTTGACCTTGCGGTAGGCGTTGGAATGGGCGCGGCCCATAAAGCCGTAACCGATCAGGCCGATGTTGAGCGCTTTGGGCATAGTTGCTGGATGCAAAGAGGTGACCAGAAAGGAATTTACTTCGCAGGTGCCGGCTTGGCGACCTGCTGGACGACGTATGCGATGAGCTTGTTCTGGGACAGGTACAGGTGGCTGCGGTGCCCCGCCAGTGCGAGGTACCAACCCAGGATCTGCAAAATGAGACCGAGCGCAATGCCACCCGAGACCGGCTGGGCGTCAAGCGATCGGGTCGCCCACAACGCGACGCTCGATCCGCATCCGGCTGCCGCCAGGCCCAGAAAAATCTCGATCTTCGCCCACACAGGGTTCAATTGCTTCAGCCCCAGCTCGCGATGCAGATGGCTCAATTGTTCGTCGATCGTCATGGGCAGGTCCCTGAAGGTCAAACAATGACGAATGTCGAATCCGAATGATAAGTCATGACGAACGGTCATTCATTCCAGCCGTGGGCATCGCGCACAGCGATCATCGCGGCCAGAATGTCGTTCCACGTCTGTGGCTGCATCATGACGTCATTCGGGAACATGCAACCGTCCCAGCAGATGTGTTTGAATTTCTTCGTGGGGTTGCCGTAGCCGTCGCGCATCCAGTAGCCGGCCTGGTGCGCGATCTTCAGCTTGCCGTTCGGGTCCTTCGGGAGACAGTGGCGGCCTGTCTTGTCGTGCGTCCCCGAACCCTTAACCGTCGCGTCATTTTGAGCAACGTGGAAGTCAATCGTCCAGGGGCGAAGCGCTGCGGTGAGCGTCGCCAAAGCGTTATCGAGCTTTGTCGGATCACTCCAGTTCCACCCTGCGGGAAGAATCGAGTCTTCCGGCGCGTTGTAGCCCAGAGTGTAGAGCAGCGTGTGGGCCATGTCGGCCTGGAAACCCAGCGTTCCCGGCCGGTCGGTCAGCTCGAGGAGCTGTACCATCCGCTTCCAGCTATGCATGCCTCCCCAGCAGATTTCGCCTTCGGCGGCCAGTCGCTCGCCATGATCGGCGGCGATGTCGCAGGCCTGCCGGAATGTGGCGGCGATTTTCTTTTGATTCCCCTCGGGATCGCTGGCCCAGTCGCCGGGCCCGGATGCCGAGTCGATCCGCACGATGCCGTACTTGCGGATCCCCAGGTCGCGCAACTTTTTCGCGATGCGGCAGCCCTTTTTGACCTGCTCGCAGAACTGCTTGCGATCGGCATCGCTCCCCATGGCCGAGCCGCCCCCCGTCGGCGGCCAGACCGGCGCGACGACCGACCCGATCACCAGGTTGTGCGAGCGAACCTTGTCGGTCAAGCGCTTGAGATCGTCGTCGCTCGAGTCGATGCTGACGTGCGGGTCGAACAGAAACAGGTCGACCCCGTCGAACTTCGTGCCGTTCACCGAGGCGCCGGCCGTCAGTTTGAGCATCGTGTCGAGGTCGATAAACGGCTCGGCATCCGGCGAGCCCTTGCCGACGACACCCGGCCAGGCCGCGTTGTGCAGTCTAGGAAATGCGTTGCTCATGAATGAGTTAACCTCCAATAGATCAGATCCGACGTGCGACTGCCTTCGACTCACACACGAGCCCGTTCGTGCTCTATTTCTTCTTTCTGTAATCACCCACATTCGGCGCATCGGGACACGCGTCAGGCCCGAAGTAACGCAGGCCGACCAGCGGCTCTGAACCGGTATTTTCGACCGTCACACCCGCCGCCGCGCGCGCCGCCGTGACGAACACTTCGTCTTCAGTCAGTTCGCCGTAGCGGATCATGGCTGGCGTCTGCAGGCGCACCTTTCCGATGTGTCCTTCGCCCTGCACGGTAATCCAGCCGTAAGCGCCGCCGTCGCGGATCGTGCACTTCTTTCCCGGCTGAACCGTGAGCTCCTTCGCGGTAAAGAGCTGCTTCCCGGCCACTTTGCCGTACACGATCCAGCGATCGACCCAGCCCTCTTTTTCGGAACCGGCCGCGGCGATCGGCTCGAGGTAGTGATTGTCCTTGAAGTTCGGATCGACGTTCCCTTCCCAATCGAGTGCATCCACGAGGTACTTGTTATCGTTGTGCTTTTCCTTCGGGAAATCCTTGACCAGCAGCGATCGGGGCACCGCCCGTCCTTCGACCAGAGACTGGTACATTCCGAACACGTCGCTGCCCCACTGCGGCTCATAGGTGACGAGGCTGCCCGGTGCATGCAGGACGCAAGGGGGCACGAGCCAGCCCGTGCCCGGCTGCAGCCGATACGCCTTGGAGTAGTTGAGAATGCCGTTGTCCCCTTCGTTCCAGCGATCAAGGCAGCGGATGATTTCCTGCTTGGTCGTCCCCGGTTCGAGGCCGAAGAACGTATACGGGAAATTGTTCCCGATGGCATTCAGTTGAGGCGGGAAATAATACGACTCGGGCTTCCCTTCCTGGCCCGTCAGCTTGGCCTGCTTATCGTTCTGGTGCATGTGATGGGGAATCGGCCCCATGTTATCGAAGAACTTCGAATATACCGGCCAGCGCTCGTACTTCTTCCAGATCGGCTTGCCGATCACTTCGGCTCCCAGCTCGGCAATCGCGTCGCGCAGCGTGAATTTCTGCTTGCGGAAGACGACATAGCTCAATCCCTCATCTGGGGGCGCGCCCTCGTTGGTGGCCACCGTCGTCGAGGCGAACCAGCGCTCGTCGATGCCGCCTCGGTGAGTCCCCAGGGCGTAGTAGTCTGCCGGATGCAGCTTGATGCGTCGGCCGGGCTGCAGGAACGAACGCGGAACCCAGGTGGGCGCCAAACGCAGGATGCCATCGGTTTCCGTCAATGCGTCCGCCGCGAGTTTCGCCACATTGGCCGAAGCCATGCTGTCTCCTCAAGGGTTGAACACGAATCGGAGCGCCCCGAGTCGGCGCAGGGGCGTCAAAGATTTGGTCAGATCGAACGAAGCTCCGTTCTACCGCCAGGCCCAGACTGCGCCAAGGAACGTGCCCCATTTGCCGACAAAAGTCGATTTTCCGAGTCGGTTGACTTGCGAACCTGCCACGCCGGCGGCTTGTCGATCCTCTAGAGCGCCGTAGAATGGCCTTTTCCCGCGGTTCGATCTTCAAGCCATCTGAAAGCAGGTTCATCCGCAAATGCCCAGAGTTGGCATCCTCGGCGCTACGGGGTATACGGCGCTCGAATTGATCAAGATTCTGCTGCGCCACCCGCAGGCGAAAATCGTCGCGCTGACGACCAGGCAGGAGGGCGCGCCGCCGGTTCATACCATTCACCAGAGCCTGTATGGCCGGCTCGACGTCAGATGCGAGGACCTGTCTCCTGCCGAGGTTGCCCGCCGGGCCGAGGTCGTCTTCTGCTGCCTGCCGCACGTTGCCAGCATGGAGGCCGTCCCCGCCTTGCTTGCCGGCGGCTGCAAGGTCGTCGACCTGAGCGCCGATTATCGCCTGACCGACCCGGCGGTGTATGAAAAGTGGTATGGTCACGCGCACACGGATGCTGCCCGCCTGAAAGAGACGATCTATGGCCTGCCCGAACTGTGGGCCGATCGCATTCGCGGGCAAGCGCTGATCGCCAACCCCGGCTGCTACACGAGTGCGTCGATTCTGGGACTGGCGCCGCTGCTGAAGACCGGCTGGATCGAGCCGACCGGCATCATCATCGACGCCAAAAGCGGCGTCAGCGGAGCAGGGCGAACCCCGAAGCTGGGAACGCTCTTTTCGGAGTGCAACGAAGCCGTCAGCGCGTATTCGGTTGGCAACCAGCACCGGCATCTGCCCGAGATCGAGCAGGTGCTGACGGACGCCTGCGGATTTGGCGTGGAAGCCATCTTCACTCCGCACCTGATTCCCATGGATCGCGGCATCATCGCCACGATCTATGCGAAACTGAAAAAGCCCGCGACCGACGCGCAGCTTCTCGGCGCAGTTCGCGAGTTCTATGCCGGCAAGCCGTTCATGCGGGTCGTCGAGCATCTGCCGTCGACGAAAGATTCGGCGAACACGAATTACTGCGACATCACCGTCCGGCAGGCGCGGGGCCAGGCCATCATCATTTCCTGCCTGGACAACCTGATCAAAGGGGCCGCCGGCGTGGCCGTGCAGAACTTCAATCTGCTGTGCGGGTTTGAGGAGACGACGGCCCTCCTGGTATGAGTCTGGTATGACTCAAAAACGCGCCGCGGCGCCGCGCTATCACAGCTCAGTTCCGAAAACCACGCATCCGCGCGTGACGCGGCGCCACGCAGACGGCCGCCCGCAATCGGCGGCCATGTTTCATGGGCGAGCGATGGGTGGGCTGGCGTTGCTCGTGGCCCCTGCCGCCCCTTGACATCTTTCCCCGCGGTCCTTCTTCTGGTGTGATTAGCCTCGTCCGTGGACATACTTTCGCGGAGCTTGAACATGCTTCTCCGAGCCAGCGCTCGTTTGACGTTCCTTTTTCTTTTCGCATTTGCATCATCCGGCCCGGTCGGTGCCGAGATCGCTCCCGCGAAAGGTGTTGCTGATGCGGACGGAAAGTTGCTCTGGTACGACATTCGGCTGCTCGACGTCGAGGGGCAGGGCTGGAAGGAGACTAAAGCTCCTTTCGATCGGCTGCCGGCGAAGGCGGAGGGAACTGTTCGCGAACCGGTTTGGAATCTCAGCCGGGAGTCGGCGGGGCTTTGCGTCCGATTCATCACCGATGCGACGACGATTCAGGCCCGTTGGACGCTGACATCCGATCGCCTGGCGATGGCGCATATGCCGGCCACCGGCGTCAGCGGGCTGGATCTTTACGTCAGGCACGAAGGGCGCTGGCATTGGCTGGCAGTCGGGGTTCCGAAAGAGACTGGAAAAACGCAGACCGCCACGCTGGGCGGAACCCTGCCGGCTGGCCAGCGGGAGTTTCTCCTGTATCTGCCGCTCTACAACGGTGTGTCGTCGGTGGAAATCGGACTGCCGAAAGACTCGACGCTGGCGAAGGGAAACGCCTATCCGGGCGGGGCGAAACCGGTTGTCTTTTACGGGACGTCGATCACGCAGGGAGGGTGCGCGTCGCGTCCCGGCATGGTCCACACGGCGATCCTGCAACGGCGGCTTGGAGTTCCGGTGATCAACATCGGCTTTTCCGGGAACGGGCGGATGGAGCCGGAAATGGCAAAGTTGTTCGCCGAGCTCGATCCGGCGGTATACGTTCTCGATTGCCTGCCCAACATGGGGGCCGCCGAAGTGACGGAGCGTGTGGAACCATTCGTCGCCACGTTGCGGCGAGCGCATCCCGACACGCCGATTCTCCTGGTCGAGGACCGCAGCTACGCCGATGCGTTTCTGGTGGCGTCGAAACGGCAAAGAAACGTCCAGAACCGCGCGGCCTTGCAAGCGGCCTACGAGCGCTTGAAGAACGCCGGCACACCGAACCTGCACTACCTCGCCGGCGACAAGCTGCTCAATGACGACGGCGAAGGGACGGTCGACAGCTCGCATCCCACCGACTTGGGATTCGTGCAGCAGGCGGATGCGTTTGAGGGAGTGCTGCGGTCGATTCTGGGGAAGTAGCGCTCCCCGCGTCCCCGCGGTGTCACGCCGGTTCCCCGGCCCGGATGTGCTTACTCTCGCGACCGATGCGGGTAAGCGAGAAGGCGCGGCCGCCTTTGCGCTGGCTGGCTGCCGCGATTCGGCTGCGCTCGACCGCCTCGGCCGTCGACATGCTTTTCCCCGCACGCGTGTCAGAAGCGTTCGTCGTCTATAGAATCCTACCGCAAACCTCAACCAGGATACAGACGATTGCGCTATGTACGACTGCATCATCATCGGCGGCGGACACAATGGATTGGTCGCGGCCTTTTACCTGGCGCGAGCCGGCTGGAAGACGCTCGTCCTCGAACGCCGCTATGTCGTCGGCGGCGCGGCGGTCACCGAAGAGCCGTGGCCCGGGTATCGCGTCTCGACTGCTTCGTACGTCGTCAGCCTGCTGCGTCCCGAGATCGAGCGCGAAATGCGGCTCAAGGATTTCGGTTACAAGGTGCTTCCGCGAAATCCCTCCTCGATCTCGCCGCTGGAAGATGGCCGTTACCTGATGCTCGGCCCGGACGCAGAGCTCAACCGCCGCGAGATCGGCAAGTTTTCGGCCGCCGACGCCGAGGCCTTTCCGCGCTACGAACATCTCCTCGGGCGCATCGCCGAATGCATCGAACCGGTGCTCGACGCGACGGCGCCGGACCTGCTGCCGCTGCCGGCTGACTGGCGAAAGATCGGCCTGGGGAAGCGGCTGCGCGATCTGGGGCGGGGCTATTCGTTATATGGCGCGATGTCGAAGCTGGGAAACGATCTCCCCGCAGCCCTCGAAGTTCTCGCCGGTCCCGCCCGGCAGATTCTCGACCGCTGGTTCGAGACTGACGTGCTCAAGGGGACTCTGGCAACCGACGCGATCATCGGCACATTCCAGCCGATTTCAGCACCGGGGACGGCATATGTTCTGCTGCACCACGTGATGGGCACGGCCGGCGGGGCGCGCGGCGTATGGGGCTATGTCGAAGGGGGTATGGGAGGCATCACCCAGGCGATGGCAAAGTCCGCGCAGGCAGGCGGCGTTGAAATCCGCTGCGAAGCGCCGGTGGCGAAGATTCTTGTCGATCACGGTCGCGTGCGCGGCGTCAAGCTCGAATCGGGGGAGGAGATCGGCGCCCGTTGTGTCGCGTCGTGCGTCGATCCACATTTGACTTTCGAAAGGATGCTCGAAGCCGGCGATCTCCCACGGGAATTTCGTGAGGCTGTTTCGCGAATCGACTATGCGAGCGCCAGCGCCAAGATCAACCTCGCGGTCAGCGAGTTGCCCGACTTCACCTGCCTGCCGGGCAACCGCGAGGTCGGACCCCAGCACCGTGGAACGATCCATATCGGTTGCACGCTCGATTATCTCGAGCGCGCTTATGACGACGCCCGCAATGGACGCCCGTCTGAGCGACCCGTCATCGAGATGACGATTCCCACGTCGGTCGATCGCACGCTGACGCCTCCCGGTCACCATATCTTGTCGCTGTTCGTGCAGTACGCGCCGTATTCGCTGGCAGGCGACGACGGCAAGATCCCATCCATGTCGGTGCGGCTGCCACAGGATGAAGCGGCCCGCCGCTGGGAGAAAGCCAAGGACGCCTTTGCCGATCGCTGCATCGCGGAGATTGCCCGTTATGCCCCGAATGTGCCGGCGTCGATTCTACATCGGCAGGTGCTGACGCCAGTCGATATCGAACGCACGTTCGGGCTGACAGGGGGCAACATTTTTCAGGGGGCCATGCCGCTGCACCAGTTGTTCAGTTTCCGTCCCGTACCGGGCTGGGCCGACTATCGCACACCGGTTGACGGGCTCTATCTGTGCGGCAGCGCCGCGCACCCGGGCGGCGGCGTGATCGGGGCCTGCGGACGCAACGCGGCGGTCGAGATGCTGCGGGACGGCAAGCGTTGACCTGCGGACCTCAACGGAACTCTGGCGAGTTCCGAGAGTGATGCCGGACTCGATCAAGCGCCGCAAGTTCCTTGACAATCGCACGCATCGCTTCCAGACTGCGGACATCCTGCCTGTCCCGTGGCTGACCTGCGAGCCCTCGCCGTCGGTGTCAGCCGGAAAGTGCCGCGCGCCCCGCACGTTCGGACGGCATGAGTCGTCCGCAGCGCTTGCCGGGCGGCCGAGAGCTTTCCCAATTATTCCACGCCTTCGTCGGAGGAATCGCCGTGTCGATCAGCGTCGAGCGGATTCAGGACTGGTGTCAGAAACAGATCGACAAGTCTCCCGGCTTTCCTTCGCTGGAAGAGTGTCTGAAGAAAATCCCTGCACTCGATGCCTTGGACCACCTCCCGGCAGGGACACGGGTGCTCGTTCGCGGCGACACCGATGTCGTGTTCGACGAGCACGGTCAGCCCGATGACGACGCCCGGCTGCGCTCGCTCGTCGATACGCTCAAGTTCGGCATCGAGAAAGGCTGGGTGCAGATTCTGTACGGGCACCGCGGTCGCGATCCCAAGCTGTCGCTCGAACCGGTTGCCGGGTATCTCCAGAAAATCCTGACCGAGGCCGGTGCGAAGTGCGGCAAGCCGCCGGTAATCGGCGACTGGATGAGCGATGAGACTGGCGAGATTCTTGACGCCGCGGCCGCCGCCGTCGCGAAGGCTCCGAACGGCTCGATCGTGCTGCTCGAAAACACCCGCAAATACAAGCTGGAACAGTGTCTCTGGAAGGCCAAGGCCGCCGATCTCCCTGCGCTGGCCCCGAAGGTGGCCGCCTACGCCAACGGCATGCGGGACAAGATTGCTAAGGTGCACGTCAACGAGGGGTTCGCCGCGTCGAATCGCGACCTGTCGTCGACGGTCGTCCCGGTGGCGATGGATCATGTCGCGCTCGGCAAATACATCGACGCCGAGCTGCGCACCCACCTGCAGAAGACCCGGCTGGCAGAGCTGGTCATCTTCAGCGGCATGAAGCTCGAAAAGCTCGACGACCTGCAGGGCATCCTCAACCGCGGGCAGGTCAAGCTCGTCATCGCCGCGGGACTGCTCGCTCTGGCCCTGAAGAAGGCCGATGCCGACCTGGCTGGCCAGCCGTTCGAGATGGGGGTCGCCGGTTCGCAGCAGGACAGCAAGATCTACATCCCGCCAGAGCGCATCGAGCAGGCCAAAGCCATGCTGACCGGCGCCCGGAAGGCGGGCGTCGAGTTCGTGTTGCCGGTGGATTTCATTCTGGGGGACGGCCGCGCCAGCGAGACGATTCCCGCGGGGGGGGCGCAATTCGACGTCGGGCCGAAAACGGTCGCGCTGCATGCCGCGAAGGTCGACGAGTTCATCAAATATCACCAAAAGAAAGTCGCTTCGGGGAAAGGCCCGGCCGTGGCGTTTCACAACGGCGTGTTCGGCAAATTCGAAGAAGAGCAGTTCGCTGGCGGCACGCGCAAATTTATGGACCAGCTCAAAAAGATGACCGCCGCCGGGCTCCTGGTGTACGTCGGCGGCGGGGAGGGGGGGGCCGCGCTGCACAAATATGGCGACGAAAGCTGGGTGACGCACTGCTTCACAGCGGGCGGCACGATCCTGAAGGCGCTGGGGACAGAGCCAATTCCTTATATTAAGGCGTTGTACCTGGCGGCGCAGAAGTGACATGCGACCGGTGCGCCTTGTCGGTGCAGTGATGGTAATGCGATGCCGCTGACGTTCACGCTCAGGCAGCCGACGGCGATCCCCATCGAGGTCGATTCCATCCGCGTGGAAACTGTGCGCACACAGTCGCTTGAGGCGATCCGCACCACGCCGGTCCAATACGGCAACAAGCAGCGCCCGTTTGCCGATTTCTTCGACGTGGCTGGCTCGGCCGCGGATGACGGGCATTTGGTGTGGGTCGGCGATTGCTCCGGGGTCAAGCTGATCGGCGCGGGCCTTGCATCCGGCAGGATCACGGTCGAGGGCCACGCCGGCATGCATCTGGGGGCGGAGATGGCCGGCGGTGAGATTATCTGCACCGGTGATGCCGGCGATTGGGCCGGAGCCGAGATGAAGGGAGGCCGCCTCGTCGTCCACGGTAGCGTCGGCGATTGCGCTGGCGCCGCCTATCGGGGAGCGCAGCGGGGAATGACAGGGGGCGAGCTTCTGATCCACGGCAACGCCGGCCATGAGCTGGGCCATGCTATGCGGCGAGGGTTGATCGCCGTGCACGGGCGAACTGGGAACGCTGTCGGATACAACATGCGCGCCGGATCGATTTTCGTTTTCGGCGGCGCGGGGATTCGGCCGGGCGCGGGCATGCGCCGCGGGACGATCGTACTCTTCGGCGGCGACATCCCCCCACTTTTGCCGACCTTCCGATACGCCTGCACCTATCGACCGGAATTCCTGCGTGTCTACCTGCGGCACCTGTCGCGGCGCGGATTCGATGTGCCCGCGGATTGCACGGAGGCCATTTACGACCGTTACAGCGGCGACCTGCTTGAGCTTGGTCGCGGTGAGGTCCTCCTGGGCCCGCCGGGGTGAAGAATCGCCCCCTTCCGCATCAGTCGCGATACCCGCTCGGCGGCGGGTTCATCGCAGCGGCGCTCGGCGGCGCCCAGCGCATCGACAGCGAATAACACCACTCGACGTACTCGCCGGCAAGCCGGTGGCTGCTGGTGAGATCGATTAGTGGCCCGAGCGGTGCATAGATCGCACTGACGGCGGGCTCCGGCCACGACAGATGCGGTCGGCCTGGTCTACAACTGACTCGGATAGCCAGCGCCGATACCGGTCCCATGCTCGCGACGTACAGCAGGGACACGGCCGTGAGGATGGGCCCCCACTGACGGACGCGGCCACTGCTCCACAACTGCGTCAGCGGTCCCTGCGGCTTCATCGGGCGTTCTGCCATGGCCCCAGTGTACTCTGACACACCCTCACGGCAACCCGTTGACGCCTCCCCGCGCGGCTGCTGTAATCTCGATATGTCTGCCGCTTTGCCCATGGTCGGGAGCCTGGCCCCGGACTTTTCGCTGCCCATCACGTCCAACGTCGCGGGAACGCCGAAGACGGCGGGCTTGGCGGGTTACCGCGGTCGCTGGCTGATGCTGGTGTTTTACCCGCGCGACTTCTCGCTCGTGTGTCCCACCGAGCTGACCGCGATCAGCGCGCGGCTCGACGAATTCCGCAAGCGCGGCTGTGAGCTCTTGGGCATCAGCACCGACACGCTCGAAACGCACGAACAATGGATCGCCGCGCCCCGCGCCCAGCAGGGGCTGGGGGGCCTGGCGTTCCCGCTGGCCGCCGACGTCGATGGCGCCGCCGCGCAAGCCTACGGCGTATTTCTGGAATGGCAGAAGCTCGCGCTGCGGGGCCTGTTCATCATCGACCCCAACGGCGTGCTGCAGTATTCCACGGTGCACAACACGAGCGTCGGGCGTCGGACCGAAGAGATTCTGCGGATTCTCGACGCTCTGCAGAGCGGCGGCCTGTGCCCTGAGAACTGGACGGCCGGCGCCGCTCCGCTCGATCCGTCTGCCGCCGTCAAACCGGGAACGGTGCTGTCTCATTATCGTTTTGAAGAGAAGCTGGGCAGCGGTTCGTTCGCGAGCGTCTTCCGGGCCCGCGATCTGACGCTCGAGCGCACGGTCGCCATCAAAGTCCTCCAGCCGCAGAAGCTCAGCAGCCCGAGCGCCGTGCTGGCAGAGGCCCGCGCGGCCGCGGCCCTGGCGCACCCGAACGTCTGTACGATCTTTTCGGTCGACGACAGCGAAGGGGTGCCGCTGATCGTGATGGAGTACGTTTCCGGCCGCCCGCTCACCGACCTGGCCGGGCAGAGTAAGCTCGCAGCCGAGAAAGCCGCTGATCTCGTCCGTCAGGTCGCCATCGGGATGTCCGCAGCCCATGCTCAGGGAATCGTGCATGGGGACCTCAAGCCGGAAAACCTGCTGCTGGCCGACGATGGGACCGTCAAAATCACCGATTTCGGCCTGGCCCGGCGCGAAGTGAAGGCCGCCGCGACGACGGCGACGCTCACCTGGGCGGGAGCATCGGAAGGGCTGTCGGGCACCCCCAGCTACATGGCTCCCGAACTGATCGAGGGGCAACCCGCCTCGATGGCCAGCGATGTGTTCGCTCTGGGGCTCGTGTTCTACGAATTGCTCACCGGCCGCCGGGCCGTCGAGGGAACCAACGTGCTGCAGGTGTTTCAGCGCCTGCGCGAGCTCGATCCCGCCGCGCTGGCGGCCCAGGTGCCCGAAGCGTATCGCGAGCTGGTCTCGCGGATGCTGGCGGGCGACCCCGGGGCCCGACCGGCCATGACTAACGTCGCGGCCGAGTTGGCGGAGTGACGAGAGCTTCAGTTTCTGGCCCGTCGCGAGCGGATCGCGGGCCCCGCTGATCCCCGCGCAACTGGCGCAAACCCGGAGCAAGGTGCGCAAATCAAAAAGCAGGGTGCGCAAACGCGATTGAGTATGTAACTGGATACTGGACAGTAGCTTACGAATAGCGCGCGGCGCAAGGTGCGCAAATCGCCGCCACATACCCCCCCCGCGTCCTATGGTCCGTTCCGATCTCCCCTCACTCCCGCGGTCCCCGGAAGACAATCGTCGCCTCCGGCAGCGACTTCTGCAGCTCGGCCACCCCCGCCTCCGTGACCCGCGTCGCTCGCAGGTTGAGATTCCGCAGCTTCGTCAGCCCCTTCAGATGGGTCAGGCCGGCATCGCTGACCTGCGTGCCGCTCAGATCGAGCGACTCCAGCTTCGTCAGCCCCGCCAACTGCTCCAGCCCGGCGTCGCTCACGCCGGTGCCGCCCAGCATCAGTGTCACCAGATTCGTCAGCGGTTTCAGATGGATCAGTCCCGCGTCGGTCACGCGGGTATCAAGCAGCCCAAGCTCCTCGAGCTTCGTGAGCCGGCTGAGGTGAGCCAGCCCGGCATCGCCGACCGCGGTGCCGTGCAGGTGCAGAACCTTGAGCGAGTCGAGCGTCGCCAGAGGCGCCAGGCCCGCATCGGTGATGGCCGTCTTCTGCAGATCGAGAAGCGCCAGGTCTGTCAGAAATCGCAGGTGGGCGAGGAAACGATCGTCGACCGGATAGTTGCTGAGGTCGACGAAGACGATCTTGCTCCCGGCCTGATATTTGTCGAGATCGGCAATCTGGCTCGGGCCGTCGGGGCGCGGTCTGCGATCGTGCACGTACTCGGACAAGCCGTCCGCCAGCTTCCCGACGGTGGCCGGAAGCTGTTGGAGCGCCGCCACGGCCTGCTCGATGTTTTCGACTGCAAATCCCTGCCGGACCAGCTCGGAGATCCGCTCGATGCGCGCTTGTTCCTCGCGCTGTCCCCGCTCGGTTCGCCGGCGCATCTCCGCCTCGGCCGCTTTGCGGTCCCCCGGCGGCTCACTCTGGATGTCGCAGCTGGGGATCGCCTTCCGCAGCGCCTGCACGGCTTCGACCGAAACCAGCGGCGGCCGCAGGTCATTGTCCCCGCGCCTGGAGAAGAACAGCACCCGCAGATCCTTGTGCCCGTGCAGGAGCGCGGCCCCCTTGTCGGTGATCTCGCAGCCGGTGAGGTCCAGCCAGCGGAGCTTCGGCATGTTCTTCACGTATTCCATGCCGGCGTCGGTCACTTTCGTCTGCGGCAGCGACAGGTCGGTCAGGTTGACGAGACCTTTCACGTGGGCGAGCCCGGCATCGGTGACATTGCCGCACCGTTCCAGCCCGAGCGACTCGAGTTTTCTCAGGTCCTTGAGGTGCGCCAGCCCCGCGTCGCCGATGCGGGTGAAGTTGAGGTTGACCGCGCGCAAAGTGGTCAGGCCTTCCAGCACCTTCAGGTCATCATCGGCGACCTTCGACGACGACAGGTCCACCGACATGATCTGATTTGGATCATCCTTGTCGAAACCGACGTGCCCGCCAAGCTGCTCGACCATGATGATCGTCAGCTCGCGCTGGGATTGCCGCTTGAGCACGACACTGGCCGGCTGCTGCCGGTCGGTGGAAAGCTGATCGAAGCGAACGGTCGTCGTGGCGATGCGCTGACCCTTGCCGTCCTTGGCAAAGACTTCGATTTTTCCGCCCGAATTCCTCTCAAGGAGCTTGCGCTCCGCGGCAGAAACGGCTACGCGAAACGCCCCGCCGGGATCGGTACCGAGGCTGAAGTAGTCACCCCCCGCGGGCGACCCGGCAGCGGGCGTGAACTGTGCTTTGTATCCGCCGCGCGAAACCGGCTGGCCATCGCTCGACACGATCCGGCCATAGCGCAGCTCTTTGGCTTCGACCTCAAAATCGGCATCGACAACGGCGCCGGGCTGATCGGGAAGCGTGACTTTCGGTCCGTCGAACGTCGACACGTGCGTCGGATAGTCGAAATGGCGCACGCCCGCCGTGTATGTTCCGGGGGGCAACCCGCGGACTTCAAACCGCCCGTCAGCGTTCGTGACGGGGAGCCGCACGCTGTAGAACGTCGCAAAATCGTTCGAAAGCTGCTCGCCGATTGTGCGCGTGAGGGACAGAAAATACTGATCGAGCGGCTTGCCGTACTGGTCATGCACGCGGCCGCGAATCGTGCCCGAGCCGCCGGGAAAATCGGCGGCGACCAGCTCGATTTTCGGCTGACTGCTGTCGTAACGGGTGGTCCGGCGCGTGAGGAAATAGCGGCTGGCCAGCGACGCCGGGTCAAAGTCGAACCGCTGATGCATCAGCGAAAACGGCCCGGGGTACTGATCGAAATACGCCAGTCCGTCCACATCACCACCGACCTCGTGATAGTCGTTCACCTGCTCGGGGTTGTCGCGCTGCCATTCGACGACCGTCACGCGGGCAAAAGGGACCGGCCGGTCCTGCTGGTCGACAATTCGAACCGTGTGCATTTTCGCCGCGTCGCTGACGCGCGGCTTGCCGGCTGTTCCATTCCGGATGTCAAATCCCACGCCGCTGATATTGTCCTGGAACTTCTTCGAAATTCGCAGTTCGGCCGCCGTCGTCCTGCCGGCGCGGACGGTCACGCCGCGCGGCCAGTCGCGATCCACGCCCAGCGCGATCGGAGTGACGGCCGATCCGATCATCGCGCCGAGGTGATACGTCCCGGCCGGCAGGCGGTCGATGCTGTATCGCCCCGGCTTCTCGAACGAGCGCACCTGCACCGGTTCGGCGAGCCACCACCGCGCATCATTGAAAAAGCCGACCAGAATCTCGCCCGCGGCTTCCCCTTCGACTTCGATGTTGAGGTCCACGCTGCCGCCGCCGTCGACGCCGGTCCAGGCGCGACCGCCACGCCGCGCAGGTTCCGCCGCCTTGTCCAGACGCTGGGGCATGCCGAACAGGAGATCGATTCCGTCGGGCTGCGAGAGAATGTGCCAGGCGCGCGAGTCGGGGAAAGGTTGTGGCGGACCGATGACTTTGGGATCCTCTCCAGCTCGGCGCCCCTGACTTGCTGCCGCGTCGCGATTCAAACGCCAGTCAAGAACTGGAATCGTCTGCGGCCCTGTCAACTCGATACGGGTGGTTTTCTGCGCCGTGTATCCCTGCCGCTCGACCTGGAACTCGACGGCTTCGCCGACACGCAAGTGCCTGAGCTCGTACGTTCCGTCGACCCCGGTGACTGCTTCGACTCCCCAAGGCGCCACGCACTCGTTGTTGAAGAACCAACGCACGACCCGGACTCGTGCGCCTTGCAGCGGTTTGCCCTCGCGATCGGTGACAACCCCGCGCAGCGGCACGTACACCGCCGGCTTCAAATCGACGACGACGGGCTGCATGTCTTTCTGAATCACGAAATCGGGGGTTCGGGCCGGTGCATAGCCGGGGACGTCGATGATGTAAAAATGAGTTCGACCAACATCGCCTGCCGCAGTCGCCACCTGAAATGAGCGCCCCGCGGCGGAGGCTGACTGGTACGAGGTATCGTCCCCGACGTGAAAGCACCGCAGGCCGACATTGCCAATCGGCGCCTTGTCGGCGCTGCGCAGTTCCACGGGGACTCGCAGAAGCCCCTGTGGCGCGTCGACCGCCCGGATTTCTTCTGCCCCCGCCTCTCGTCGCTCCAGCTTGCCGAGTGTCAGCAGAATCTCGGGCGGATCGGCGTCGGCGTTGATTTCAAACGTCCGTTGCCCGTCGCGGCTCTCCGTGCGATAGTCCGCATCGACGCGCAGAGTGCAAATGCCGGGCGGCACAAAGAGCTCGAACCGACCGGCGGTATCTGTCGTCGCTCCGCGGATCGCCACAATCGACGTCTCATTCGGGCGCAGCGAAACCCGCGCATAGACGCGCGCGTCGGCCGACGGACGTTCTGTGTCTGATTCGACCACGCGGCCAACCACGCGTCGCCCCAGTTGCAGCGAGAAATTCGCCGACGCGGTTTCGCCGACATGCACCTGCACGGGCTCGTGCACCGGCGCTACGAGCCACCTGGCGTTTTCCACTTCCCCCAGCATCACGTTGTAGGCATCGTCCAACAGGCCGCCGATCACAAACTTCCCATCCGCATCGGTGTATCCGTTTCCGAAGCCCCCTCGTTTGCCCTCCAGCGTGATTCCGTAGGCGTAAACGCGAACACCAGGCACCGGCTTGCTGGAGCTTTCGCGGACGACCCGGCCGACGATTTTTCCTCCGGGAGTGAGGACAGCGTCCGGAAGACTGTCCGCTTCGCCGATTTCCAACGCATGCGTGACCCAGTCCGCATGGAAGACGTTGGCGACCACGCGCGTCCGGCTCGGCGCCGCGAATTCAAATCGGCCGTTTACATCTGTGAAGACTTCGGCGAATGGCCAATGCATCCCATCGGCAGTGTAGTCGTCGTAAATATTGCCGATGCCGTTGGCGGCGTGCTTCAGCGACCCCACTCTGACGCGCGCTCCGCGCAGCGGCATATGGCTCGAGTCGAGAACGCGACCGGAAATGTGCCGTTCACAGGGAAGCAGGGTGATCCGAAATGGCTCGGGGGGCGGCAGTTCGCCGGGCCATCTCCCGCCGCGGGCGCGAGTTTCGTACGACGCGACTTCGTGCCAGCCGATCCGATTGCTGCCGTCAATGGCGACGAGTGTCCGATTGTCGACGGAATCGTGTGGCATCCGCCACCACTCGCCGGGAATCCGCAGTTGCCCCCTGGCGTCAGTGACAAACCTTCGCTCCACGCGAGTGCCGTGATAGGCCACGACTTCGATGCCGGCAGCCGGCTTTTCGTCGGGGGTCACCACGGTTCCGACGATCTCCGGCAAGGCATCGTTCCTCTTCGGAAGGGGGAGTGTGGCTGGCTGATCTGTCGGCTTCTCGTCGCTGAGTGAGAAGTGCGCGGCACAAACGAGTCCGGTCAGCATGCAGCCAAGCACTACCGGAAGCAGCAGGTTCGACGGTGAGCGCTGGGTCTCCGCCTTCCCCGCAATCCGCCGAATGCGTTCGAGCAGGCTGCCGCCTGAGGCAGCGGCGACCAGTGCCGGTGGCCGTGCGCGGAGTTCTTCCATCACAGCCAGAGCGCGCGCATATGCCGCGCGGTCGCCGCAGGCGGCGATGGCTGCGTCGTCGCAGCAGTGTTCGCGCTCCTGCCGGATGCGGGACGAGACCCACCAGACGGCGGGATGGTAGAACAGCAGCGTTTCGAGGGCGGTCTGGAGGAGATTGACGAGGTAATCGTGCCGGCGGATGTGCGCCAGCTCGTGGGCCAGCAGCGCTTCGACCTGTGCTGCCGACAACCCGGTGACGGCGGTCGCCGGGAGCAAAATCACAGGGCGCAGCCAGCCGATGACGGTGGGAACGTCGACCAGTGCCGAATCGACGAGGCGCACGGCGCG
>JADMIO011434966.1_pt1 | contig 50633 bp, 40 predicted proteins | sample 8958161 | NCBI WGS metagenome assembly JADMIO01 (sample SAMN16585339, study PRJNA669376) | soil metagenome | isolation source: Crop rotation soil | place: USA: Cullars Rotation, Alabama | collected 2011 | reverse complement strand
GCGACAACTTGTCCACGTGGAATTCTAAGCTTAGGATCCCAATGTGCTGGAAAGATCCTCGACCTGTGCCACTTCGGCGTGCCCGACTGGCTCGGCAACTTCCAGAACCGCGAGTTCCCCCACCTCTTCGCCGAGTACGCCCAGGCCTTCGCCCGCCGTTATCCACAGTTCACGCTGTGGACACCCGTCAACGAGCCGCTCGTGACCGCGTTGTTCTCCGCGAAGTACGGCTGGTGGAACGAACGGCTCACGACCGACGCGGCCTTCGTGCGGGCCACGCTCAACATCGCGAAGGCCAGCGTCCTGGCGATGCAGGCCATCCAAAAGGAAATCCCCGACGCGGTGTTCGTGCACAGCGAATCGTGCGAATACACGCACCCGTCCGAGCCGCGGCTTCAGGAACTGGCGGCGTTCCACAACGAGCGCCGCTTCCTGCCGATGGACCTGATCCTCGGCCGGCTGCCGTCGCGCAGCATGTGCCGGTTCCTGAGCGAGAACGGCGCCCGCGACGGCGAACTGAGCTTCTTCGTCAGCCACGCCAATCGCTACACCTGTGTGCTGGGCACCGACTATTACGTGACCAACGAGCACTGGCTGAAGCCCGACGGCCAGACCGAGTCCGCCGGCGAGATGTACGGCTACTACGTCATCACGAAGCAGTACCACGACCGCTACCGGCTGCCGTTGATGCACACCGAGACGAACCTGTGGGAGAAAGGAGACGACGCCGTCCGCTGGCTCCGGAAGCAGTGGCACTGCCTGATGCGGCTGCACTCCGACGGGGTGCCGGTCGTCGGCTTCACGTGGTTCAGCCTGACGGATCAATTGGACTGGGACACAGCCCTGCGCGAGGACGCGGGCCAGCTCAACCCGGTGGGCCTGTTCGACCTCGACCGCAAGATTCGCAGGGTGGGATCGTACTACCGCGACCTGGCACGGACGTGGCAAGGCAGCCTGGCAGTCGCCGACTGGCGCTCGCCGCCGAAGCCGGCGCTGCACCGCGTTGGGTAGTATTCGCTTTGTATTTACCCCGAAGGGGTTACTCACCAAAGCCCAGGGTCAACGCACGCCACCCTGGGCTTTGGTGTGTAACGCCTTCGGGGTAATGAACACCCAATCAAGGCGGCCCCTGGGCCTTCACCCTTTTTTCCAACTCGCTCACGAGCATCTTGCCGATCGTTTCTCCCTGTTGCACGAAAACCCAACCGTCCTCACTTGGCCGCTTGTCGCGCAGCTCGTTGTGCCAGACGATCAGAACCTTCGTGTCACGCACGGGAAAGGTCGCGTTGGCCAAAATCGATGGATCACGCCGCAACTCCTGGAACTGTTGCCGTTCGCTCTCGCTGAGCGGGACCAGGGCCAGCGGCTTGGCGATCGTGATTTCTTCGGTCCGCACCCAGGCCCCGTAAAAGAAGAGAACCGTCAGAAAGGTCGGCACGAACCAGGAACGCGACATGGGGAGCTTCCTTTCCGGTCGGAATCACCACGCTCGGCGCGCATCGATGACCGTCCCAGATTCAGCAGCGAACGGCATACCAAATTCGCGATGGCCCGCTGCGCTGCGGAATCTTCGCGGCAGCTCTCCGTTCGCAGCACCAAATGAGCGTGGCAGTGCGCTGCACTGCGCAGACCGGGGAACGCGAGCTTCTGGTGCGGCAAATTTGCTACCCTCGCTTGCCCGCTTCGTCTATACTCGCAGAGGTACAAAACACTTGCCCGACCTCTCTCCTTTCCGGCTGCGTATGCACCTCCAACTCCTTTCCTTGCTGGCTCTTTTCCCGCTCGTCGCGCTCGGCTTTGCCGAGGAACCTGTCAGTTACACGCGCGACATCAAGCCGCTGCTGCGCGAACGCTGCTACGCGTGCCACGGCGTCCTGAAGACAAAGGCCGGCCTCCGACTCGATGCAGTCGCCTTGATGCGCGACGGCGGCGACAACGGCCCCGCTATCGTTCCCGGCAAGGCGTCCGAAAGCCCGCTGGTCCAGCGCCTCCGGGCGAAGGGCGCCGACCGCATGCCGCCGCCGGATCAGGGGGAGGCCCTGACCGAGACACAAATCGCCCTGCTTACTCGGTGGATCGACGAGGGCGCGAAAGCCCCTGCCAAGGATTACCCGGAAGAGGACCCGCGCAACCACTGGGCCTTCCGACCGCCGGTTCGCCCGGACGTTCCCAAAGTTCATCAGCCGGGCGCCAACCCCATCGACGCTTTCGTCGCAGAGATGCGCGAGAAGAACGGCCTGGCGCCGCAACCGCTCGCCCCGAAGGAGACGCTCCTGCGCCGCGTCTACCTCGACCTGGTCGGCCTGCCGCCGACGCGCGATGAGCTGCACCGCTTCCTCGCCGACACGTCGCCCGACGCCTGGGACAAGGTCGTCGATCACCTGCTGAACCAGCCACAATACGGCGAGCGCTGGGGCCGACACTGGATGGACGTCTGGCGTTACAGCGACTGGTACGGCCGACGCTCGGTCAACGACGTCCGCAACTCCGCCCCCCAAATCTGGCGCTGGCGCGACTGGATCGTGACGTCGCTCAACGAGGACCGCGGGTACGACCGCATGGTGCAGGACATGCTCGCCGCCGACGAGCTGCGGCCCGAGGACGAAGAAGCCCAGGTTGCGACCGGCTATCTCGTCCGCAACTGGTACTCGCTCAATCCGCACCAGTGGATGCGCGACAACGTTGAGCACACCGGCAAGGCGTTCCTCGGCCTGACCTTCCATTGCGCCCACTGCCACGACCACAAGTACGACCCGATCGCCCATGAGGATTACTTCCGCTTCCGCGCCTACTTCGAACCGCTCGGGCTGCGGCAGGACCGCGTGCCGGGCGAACCGGATCCGGGGCCGTTCGAGAAGTACGACTACACCAAGTCGCGTAAGCCGAACCCGCTGGGCCGCGTCGGCGTCTACGACGAGAACCCGAAAGCCGCCACCGTGATGTACCTGCAAGGCGACGAGCGGCAGAAGGTCGCCGGCAAGAAGATCGAACCGGGCGTGCCCGCTTTCCTCGGCGCTGGGCTGGCGATCGAACCCGTGAAGCTGCCACCGTCGGTAACCAATCCGGGGCTCAAGGGGTGGGTCCAGAAAGAGGAACGAGCGCAAAACGAGCAGGCCGTCGTGAAGGCGAAGGCGGCCCTGGAGCAAGCGCGCAAGTCCGGCCCCGAGCAGGTCGCGCTGGCCGAGGTCCGGGTCGCCATCGCCGAGGCTTACCTCGACGCCTACCGAAGTCGGTTGGCGGCAGAGCGGGTCCGGCATAAGCAGGAGTCGGGCGACCACGACACCCTGGCCAAGAAGGCCGGGCAGGCGGAGCGGCGGCTGAACGTCGTGAAGGCGAAGGAGAAGGCGCTGCAGGCGGAGCACGCCTTGAAGGCCGCGCGCGCCAAGGCCGACGCTGCCGCGGACATAAAGGCCAAGGACGCGGCCGGATTGGTGGTGACGAAAGCCGAGGCCGCCTTGCAAGCCGCGCGGAAAGCGGTCGAAGCCGCCGAAACCGCGTTGAAGACCGACGCTTCCCGGTACAGCCCGTTCGGCCCGGAGTACGCGTCGCTGAGCACCGGCCGCCGCAAGGCCCTCGCCCTGTGGATCACGAACCGGCAGAACCCGCTGACCGCCCGCGTGGCCGTCAATCACCTCTGGTTGCGCCACTTCGACCGGCCCCTCGTCGATACCGTCTTCGACTTCGGCCGCAACGGCAAGAAATCCTCGCATCCCGAACTGCTCGACTGGCTCGCCGTCGAGTTCCAGGAACACGGCTGGAGCATGAAGCACCTGCACCGGCTGATCGTGACCAGCCACACGTACCGTCTGGTCTCGACCAGCCCGACGCCGGAGCCGGCCTCCGACCCGGACAATCGCTTCTTGTGGCGGTTTCCTCGCAAGCGCATGGAGGCCGAGGTGGTGCGCGACAGCCTGCTGCACCTCGCCGGCACGCTCGACCTGACGCGTGGCGGACCGCCGATCGACAACAAGGATGAGCTGACGACGAAGCGGCGCAGCCTGTATTTCACGATTTATCCGGAGGATGGCGGCACCCCGAAGTTTCTGGAAATCTTCGACGCCCCCGACGCCTGCGACTGCTACAAGCGGACGACGAGCATCATTCCGCAGCAGGCTCTGGCACTGGTCAACAACCCGCTGGCATTGGCGCAGAGTCGGCTGCTGGCCCGCAAGCTCAATGCGAAGCTGTCCGACAACGAGTACCTCACGGCCGCGTTCGAGACGGTCTTGTGCCGTCGACCGACCGCGGAGGAGAAGAGCCTGTGCCGGGAATTTTTGGAGCAGCAACGCGAACTGTTCCGCACGACGAAGGACGTGGAGTTGAAGGGGACGCCATCGCCGCTGGCACCGTCGGCCGCCGTTGACGTGAACCTCCGAGCGCGTGAGAGTTTCATTCGGGTGCTGTTCAGTCATAATGATTTTGTCACGATACGATGATGTCTCCGCCGCTTGCGGCTTAGCGCACCAGAATCCTGCACGGCGACTGGTGCGCTAAGCCGCAAGCGGCAAAAACCGGAATGCCATCATGATGCACCGCCGCACGTTCCTCGCCGACCTCTCCGGTCTCGCCCTCGGCGCCCTGCTCGCCCAGGACGGCGGCCTGCGCGCCGACGAAGATCCGCACTGGACGCCGCCCGACGGCCGACCGCATCACCCGCCGCGCGCCAAGTCCGTCATCTGGATCTTCCTCTCCGGCGGCTACAGCCATCTGGAGACCTTCGATCCGAAGCCGGCCCTCAACCGCTACGCCGGCAAAACCTTCGAGCAGGTCCCCTATCCGAACCCGCTCAAGTCGCCGCTGCACGACAAGCGTTCGCGTTCCGTGGTGGCCGAGGAGTTCAATGTCCGCGACAAGTACGCGATCGTCTTCCCGCTGCAAGTTGGCTTCCGGAAGTACGGCCAAAGCGGCATCGAGGTGTCCGACTGGCTGCCGCACATCGGCCGCTGCGCCGACGACCTGTGCCTGGTCCGCAACATGTACACGACGGACAACGACCACGCGGCGGAGAACCAGATGCACAACGGCCGGCACCGCCTCGACGAGCCGCAGCCGTCGGTCGGGTCGTGGATTCACTACGGCCTGGGCCGGCTCAGCGACAACCTGCCGCAGTTCGTGGTCCTGGGCGGCCCGTCCCGGCCGGACACGCGGGCCTCGATCGAGTCCCTCTACCTCGGCTCGCAGCACGCTGGCGTTCCGCTCGCGCTCGACCCGACCAATCCCCTGCCCAACGCCCGCCGCCCCGGCGACGTCCTGGCCCGCGAGCAACGGCACGAGTTCGACCTGATCAACCGCCTGAACCATTTGGCCGCCGCCGAGTCGCCGCGCGACCAGGCCCTGCGCGCCCGCCTGGAATCGTACGAGTTGGCCTTTCGCATGCAGACCGCGGTGCCCGAGGCGTTGGCGCTGCCCGGCGAGACGGAGGAGACGCGCCGCCTGTACGGGATGGACCAGACGGCCACGCAGGTCGCCGGCCAGCGCCTGCTCGCCGCTCGCCGCCTGGTGGAGCGTGGCGTGCGCTTCGTGCAAGTCTACCCGACGGCGTACGGCACCTGGGACGCGCACCGCAACCTGCGCGACAGCCACGCCCGGATGTGCGGCGCCATCGACCAGCCCGTCGCCGGCTTGTTGACGGACCTCAAGCGTCGCGGGCTGGATGAGGAGGTCGTGGTCGTCTTCTGCACGGAGTTCGGCCGCACGCCGGGCTTGGAGCAGCGCGCCGGCGGCCGCGACGGCCGCGACCATCATCCGCACGGCTTCACGATCTGGCTCGCCGGCGCCGGCGTCAAGAAGGGGCACGTGCATGGCTCGACCGACGAGCTGGGATTCCACGCCGAGGACCCCGGGCATTACGTGACCGATTTGCACGCGACGGTGCTGCACCTCTTGGGGTTGGATTTACGGCGGCTGGAGGTGCCGGGGCGGCGGCGGTTGGCGGTGGACCATGGGGAGGCGATCCGGGACGTGTTGGCGTAGCCGACCGCGGGAGAGAAGTTGGGGCCGTGCCGCGGTGTCAAGCCGCGCCCGTCCAACAAGGAACATGACCAGCAGGACACGATGGCGCCGCGAAATCAGTCAACCGACAAGTGTGCCCGTTGTCGGATCTACCGCCCGCTTTGCCTGTGCGGCGACATCGTGCCGCAGACCCTCGACACCCGCGTGACGCTTTACATGCATTGGCAGGAAAGTGGCCGGACCACGAACACGGGATGGCTCGCTCACCTGGCGCTCACCAACAGTGAAATCCGTTGGCGCGGGTCCCCGCAGCCAGGACTTCACCCGATCGAGACGGCGCCGCTCGAGAACGCCCTGCTCTTGTTTCCCAGTCAGGACGCCGTGGAATTGACTCCGGAATGGCTGGTGCGCCAACCTCGGCCCGTGACCCTCGTCGTCTCTGACGGCAGCTGGAAACAGGCGAAGAAAGTCCTTTACCGTGAGAGCAGCCTTGCCGGTATTCCACGGGTGAAGCTCCCTGCCGGTGCGCCGTCGTGTTATCGCCTCCGCCGTTCCCCGCATGTGCAAAACCTTTCCACCCTGGAAGCGATTGCCCGAGCCCTGGGTATCATCGAAGGGCGCGACGTGCAGGCAGCGCTCGAGGTTCTTTTCCTGAAGATGGTCGAGCGTCGGCTGTGGAGCAAGGGCCAGTTAAGGCCCGAAGAATGCGTGACCGTCATTCCGGAAAGAGCGATCCTGCCGTTGTCGGCGCTTGCGCGTTCTAGGCCAGCAGAGTGATGAGACCAGCAGGCTTCCGATAGCGTGAGACCATGCAAGACTTCTCCGCAGCCCGCCTGTGACAATCCAAGGTCACCTTCGCTCTGTCCGGCGGCCTGCGGCCACGCGTTGGCAATGCTGATCTTGTCCGTAGTGCGGGCGGCTATCGCCTGCACCATGGTTACTACGTGCAGGGAGGGCCCCTGCACTACGGAAATCCGGGTAATGCCTACCGAAATCCGTTCCTTGCCTGGACTCGACGAGGCGCCTCGCGTTCCGGGATACACCCCTGCGCCCGCTACCCGAAGCTCAGGTTCGTCCCTAGCGGAGCTTCACCCCTCAAGATAGACTAACTTCGGCGATCCGGCATCTTGTCGGTGCCCTCAATGAACTACGAATTTATTCGAGCCGATTCCATCCCGCACCGCCCGTGAGACACGTCATGCCTCGCCCGCTTGCCTTTGCCGCCTTGATCTTGCTGTTCGTGCAAACCCCGGTCCGCGCGGAGCGGTTGGTCGTGGCGAGCGCCTCCTACGGCAAGAACGTCATCGCCATCTGCGACGCCAACGGGCAAGTCCTCTGGTCGTTCAAAACCGCCGGCCCCAAGACCGGGCACGCCGGGCACCACGACCTCCAACTCCTTGACAATGGCAACCTCCTCTTCCACGAGAACTGGACCACCCTCGTCGAAATGACGCTGGCGGGGAAGATCGTCTGGACCTACGACTCCGCGACGATGAACGGCAACAAGGGCAAACGCGTCGACGTCCACGCCTTCCGCCGTCTGCCCAACGGTTGGACCATGATCGCCGAGAGCGGCGTCGGCCGGATCATCGAGGTCGACAGAGAGGGCCAGATCCGCCACGAGATCCCGCTCAAGCTGGGCGGCACACAGAACACGCGCATGGCGCGGAAGCTCGCCAACGACCATTACCTCGTCTGTGCCGAGAGCCCCGGCGTCGTTACCGAGTACGACGCCAAAGGGATGGTGGTCTGGGAATACCTGATCAAGTCACGGGTCTACGGGGCGATCCGCCTCCGCAACGGCAACACCCTGATCGCCTCCGGCGGCGGGTCCAGCGTCGTCGAGGTCACACCGGAGGGCAAAGTCGCCTGGGAGATCAAGGAGACCGTCCCGGGCACAAAGATCGGCCTCAAGTGGACCACCTCCCTGACTGAACTGCCCGACGGCAACATCGTCGTCGGCAACTGCCACGCCGGCGTGAACAACCCGCAGCTCTTCGAAATCACGCGCGACAAGAAGGTCGTCTGGCAGTTCAACCGGTACGACGTGTTCGGCAACGGGCTGGCGTGCTCGCAGATCCTGAACGACGAGCAGTCGGCCCTCGTCCGCAAGTTGCTCGTCGCGCGACGACAATGATGACCTTCCTTCGATGACTGACACGGGCGTCCCACCGATAAATGATCCGCAGTTCCTCACGCCGACGGCGTTGCACCTCTCGAAGGCGCTGCTGGACCTCGGCGTGCAAGCGCTTGGCCTCGTCGGCACTTCGCAACGCGGCGGTCGCGACAACCTGGGCTCTCCCTGGACCAACGGCAACGGATTCCGATAACTTAGCATTCTGTGATCGGGCATTCGGAGAAAGAGAGTTCCGGTTCTCCATCATTTCCACAGTGAGGCATCACAGGCCAGCCAGGGTTGCCGCCGGCGCCAGCAGTCGCGGGAAATGGGAACTGGAATCCGCCAGGTCAGGCAATCGGGGGAAGAAAAATGCACAGAGTCATCTTCGCCATGAGCCTTCTGCTGGTCCCTAGCATGGCAGCCGCTCAACCACCGGGATACGAGTCGTTCGAGACCGGTGTGCCGGCTTACATATCCTCGCCACGCAAGGCAAGCGTGAGTGTGTCTCCTTGGCACAGCAAGCATGGCAAGAATTCGCTGCGCTGGGAATGGGCCAAGGGCGAGGACATGATCCTCCGCCATGACATCGGCGACGTCGCTCGCAAAGGAGGATTTCTCAACAAGGCCTCCTTTGCCCTCTGGATGTACCTGGAGAAGCCTCTCGCGGGCGCGCTGTTGTTCGAGTTCCGTGAGGGAAACTCGGTCACCGGCTCGTTTCGCTTTCCGATGCAGTTTTCCGGCTGGCGGCAGGCGAGCCTCCATTATGACGACTTCCCCAGCGGCAAGCCGACGTCGAAGGTGGATAACATCCGCATCTCCGCACCGACAGACGTGGCCCAGGGCGTCGTTTACTTCGATTCTCTCCGTCTCAACGTGCTCACCTACCCGTCGGCTTCAATCAACCCCGAGAAATTGATCCCCCGGCAAGCGACCCCCTATCTGGACGAGAAGCGCTTTCCCAAACTCACGAGCGTAACCGAAGCCGAGCTGGAAGGCCTTCGTAAGTTGAAGGGCCCACCCGCCAAAGCCAAGAAGGCGCCGGGTATCCCGGATGCGAAGGTGACCGACCTGTTCAACAAGATCAAGGAGCTGGGCGTGTTCCGCGATGAACACGGCGTGCAGGGCCCAGGCTTGGACGGTCGGGCTCCCTACTGTGCCGCCCCTGGGGAGTACGGGGGCAAGGATGTTCGGTTCTGGCCGGACGAGCATGGGCCTAACGGCATCGTCATGGCGAATGCCAAGCCGTTCGCCGCGCTGGCAGCCCAGATCGCTCAGGCCTACCACGCCAGTAACGACGAGAAGCAGCGCGGACAGTTGGCCGAGGCCTTCCTCCTCATGGCCGACTATTTCCAAGATCAAGGCGAGGCGCTCGATGCCGCCGCCCTGACGAGCATGCGTGAAGTGCTCCATCAGGCAAAGCGGTTCGATTACCACTTCGAAGCTCTCGTCCGCTCGCGCGGCGGCGACACCCACTACGTCCTCGGCGACGCTCCGCTCCGCTCCAACATGGATTTCTATTCCCATTACGCCCGCAACCTGATGGACCTGAACTTCATTCCCCCCGCAGCGACCGACCAGGTCCGCTGGATGAATGCCTGGACGGCGATGATGGAACGGTCGCTGAGTCAGCCGTCGGGCGCCTTCAAGATCGATGGCTCCGCGTACCATCACGGAGGCCATTACCATTCGTATGCCCAGGGCGCGTTCGCCAATTTCGCCAAGTTCCAGAAGGACCTGCAAGACACCCCCTGGCGGCTGAGCGCCGCAGCGCACGAACAGCTCCGCCGCGCCATGCTCGCCCAACGGCTCTACGCCAATCGATTCGATCTGCCGCTGTCACTCAAGGGCCGCAGCCCCTTCTGGCCCGGCTATGGCCTCATCCTGCCGTACGGCGTCAAGGCTCTGGACACGCTCGGTCGACTTGGGTCGCCGGACGGAAAGGAGCCGATCGATCGGGAGGTGGCGGCCGTCTACCTGCGTTTCGCTCCGGAGGCCGCTGCCAAGGAACCGTACCTGAGCCTGGGAGTCAAGGCGGAACCCGAGCCGAACGGGGCGTTCGTCATGCCGTACGCCGCCTTGCTCGCCCATCGGCGCGACGACTGGCTGGTCTGCGTCCGGGGCCAGAGCCGATACTGCTGGGGAAGCGAACGGCAGGCCCGCCGCAATTGTTTCGCGCCGTTCATGAGCTTCGGCGCTCTCGAGATCCTGGCCGGCGGCAGTCCTGTCACCGCCAAGGCGAGCGGGAACGATGGGCCCGGTTGGAATTGGGCGCGCTTCGAGGGGACCACCGTCCCTCAACTCCCGCTGGTCGATCTGGAAAAGGCTTGGCCCCAGGGCAGCGAAGTGACACGCTCGCCCGAGTCCTTTGTGGGCGGACTCTCGCACCGGGGCCGCCAGGGCGTTTTCACCATGGTGATGAACCAGACGATCACGCCGGATGGCAAGGTCATTCAGGGCAAAAAAAGCTGGTTCTTCAGCGATGACCGCATCCTTTGCCTGGGCTCCGGGATAACCTGCGACGTGACGGGGTATCCCACTCAGACGACCCTCTGCCAGCAATCGCTGCGGAACCCCCCCCTGCGTCCCCCCCTTCAAAAGGGGGGCACGCAGGGGGGGCGATCAGGTCGACCTGGGTTGATGGCGCCGAGTTGGCGGCCTTCCCCGAAGAGCGGACGCTGGACCACGCCAAACCTCACTGGTTTTTCGATGTTCAGCAGACCGGCTACTACGTGCCCGCGGGACAGAAGGTTGGGATCGCACGCAAGCATCAAAGGAGTCGGGACGTCAATGACTGGGAGGACACGGAAGGCGATTTTCTGACCGCATGGATCGACCACGGCAAGGCGCCCAAGGACGCTGGCTGCGAATACCTGGTGGTCGTCCGATCGACGCCCGAGGCGATGCAGCGAATCGTCGCCCAACCGCCGTACCGCGTCTTGCAGCGCGACGAGGCGGCCCACGTCGTCTGGGACGCGGTTGGCCGCCGCTGGGGCTGCGTCTTTTTTCAGCCGCACAAGGGGATATCGCAAGCCGTCGCCGAGGAGACTCTCCAGGTGAAGGCGGTGAACCGCCCGTGCCTTCTTATGACGGAGGCGACGAATGACGGCCAGTTGAACGTGAGCGTAGCCGACCCCGACCTGAACCAGCAACCCGGTGGAGTGAGCCGGCCGCAGACACTGCACGTCACCCTTTATGGCAAGTGGCGTCTGCAAGAAGCAAAGGGAACCATCTGCGTCTGGCCAGTGGCGGACACGAAGAACAAGGTGCAAGTCGTGTCCTCCAGCGACGCGGAAACCACCGTGGAGATCGTCTGCCAACACGGGGCCAGCTACGACCTGAAGCTTGTCCGGTAGCTCGAATCGCCGATGCAACAAATGCCCTTGGAGACCCCTCTCATGCGTCCACCGTTTGATTCTCTTCTGAAATCGGTCCTGATCTTCTCTTTCCTGCTGGTGTTTCATCCGGTCGCACACGCCCAGAAGTTGGTGCTGGCGGCCGGCGCGCCCAACACTCGGAAGATCGAGTCCCCCTTCGGCGTGGCCTGCGATGCCGCGGGCAATCTTTATATTGCCGAAGCCTACGGCCATCGCGTCCTCAAGCTGGACGCCAAGGGAACCTTGACGGCGATAGCGGGCAACGGCAAGAAAGGCGATGGCGGCGACGGCGGACCGGCGCTCGAAGGACAGTTCAACTTCATGCACGATCTCATCGTCGCCAAGAATGGCGATGTCTATGTCGCCGACAGCGACAACTACCGGGTTCGCAAGATCGATGCCCGGACCGGCATCCTCAGCACCGTCGCCGGCGTGGGCAAGAAGGAGTTCAGCGGCGATGGCGGTCTGGCGAACAAGGCCGGGCTCGATGGGGTTGCCAGTATCTTCTTCGATCCGGGCGAGAAAAAGCTCTATGTCGGCGGGTTTACCAAGCGCGTCCGCGTCATTGATACGGAGACCGGCATCATCGATACGGTGAAAGGGCTGGACGGGGGCCGCAGCCTCGCCGTTGATTCCAAGGGGAATCTCTATGTCGCCGGCGGCCAATCGCTTCGCGTCCGGCGTCCCGACGGCGTCATCGAGACGCATCTCGACGCGAAGAACTTCGGCGGGGCCACGCATCCTCTCTCTTCGAACCCGAAGCACCTCGCTATCGACGCTCAGGACAACGTCCTCCTTGCCGAGGATCTTACCCACCGCATTCGTAAGTACGTCGTCGCTGAGAAGAAGTTGGTCGATGTCGCGGGCACCGGCAAGAGAGGCGCGGGCGGTCTCGGTGGCCCGCCCGGCGGCGCGGACCTCGCCTCGCCTCACGGCGTTTTCGTTCATCGACCCGGCGGCGTCATCTATATCGGCGACACCTTGAACCATCGCGTTGTCAAGATTGAGCCATGAGCGTCACTCGCAATCTCATTCCATGAGACCGCGGGGGGGGGCGGCGGGCTACTTGAGAGTTGTCTTCAGCCAGGCGACCATCTTCTCCCGGTAATCGGAGCCCAGCTTGTCCCAGCCGCCCATGCCGTGGCCGCCGCCGGTGACGGTGTTCAGCTCGCACGTGTTGCCCAGGTCCTTCATGGTCTTGAGGAACCGGGTGGATTGCTCGAACGGAACCGTCGGGTCCTGATCGCCGTGGATGAGCAGGTACGGCGGCATGCCCTTGCGGAGGTGGCTGCTGGGCGAAGCCGCCCGCAAGGCGCGATAGGCCTCGTCGTTCAGCTCCTTCAGATTCAGCAGGGCGGACAGCGACGGCCCCAGCTCCTTGCGATTGTTGGCCTGCAATTCGAGGTCGTGCGGGGCGTAAAAGGGGACGACCGCGGCGACGGCGCTGTCGGCCTCGGTTCGGGTGCCGGCCCACGACACCAGGTGGCCGCCCGCCGATTCGCCGATCAGGGCGATGCGCCGGGGGTCGACCTTGTATTCCGCGGCGTGCTTGCGCACCCAGCGGACGGCGGTGACGACGTCGTCGGCGCAAGCGGGCCAGCGGTGCTTGGGGGCCAGGCGGTAGTTGATGGTGAACCAGGTGAAGCCGGCTTTCGACAACGGTGCGAAGATCGGGGTGATGTAGGTCTGCTTGTCGCCGCGGACGAACCCGCCGCCGTGGACCAAGATGCACGTCGGGAAGGGGCCTTGGCCCTCGGGGACAAAGGCGTCGAGCGTCAACGACTCGTCGCCGACACGGGCGAATTCGAGATTCTCCCGCAGGCCCGGGATCGCGGGCTTTTTCGCCTGGGCCCCGGCGGTCTGCGCCTCCGGGTTGCCATCCGGTGAAAACCACCAGGCCGTGACGAGCAGGACGGCCGCCCAAATCAAACGGGATCCCATCACGCTCCTCCTTTGAGAAACTTCGGAAGCCTCACCCCAGCCGATTCTACGCGCGACGAGTACGCCCGGCACCCGGGCTTCCTCTCCTCGCCCCCGTGTCTAAGATGAACGCTGCTACCTGCTGCGATTCCTCCACGACACATTGCGGGGTTCTCCCATGAAGTCAATCCACTATCCATTCTTTGCGGCCGTTGCCCTCCTGGTTGCTTCCCCGCTCGGTTCGGCTCAAACGACGGCGAAAGCGGATTTCCCCGACGGCTGGCAGGCGACCGCCCCGCGCGCGGAGATTCAGCCAGCGATCTCCTTCGACCCCAAGGGGGGGCCGAACGGGGCTGGCGTGTTCGTGCTCGCCACCGACGACGGCATCGGGCAGCACGGCTGGGTGCAGAAGACCGTCCCGGTGGCCGGCGGCCGGACCTATCGCGTCCTGGTGCTGCGGCAGACGACCAACGTTCCCTCGCCGCGGCGCAGCACGCCGGTCCGGATCGTTTGGCAAGACGACAAGGGCAAGCTCGTTTCGGCAGACGTGCAGGCGGGCGACAAGCAGGCGGGGCGGCCGGCGCCCACGGCCGAGCCGGAACACCCGCTGGACGGCGGCACCGACGCGCGGGGCTGGACGACGGTGACGGCCTGCTACCGGGCGCCAGCGAAGGCGACCCGGGCCGTGGTGGAACTGCATTTGCAGTGGGCCCCGCGGGCCGAGGCACGCTGGACGGTGGCCGCCTTCGCCGAGGCCGAAGCCCAGCCGGCCCGCGAGGTCCGCCTGGCGAGCATCCACTACCGGCCGAGCGGCAAGTCGCCGCGGGCTAACTGCGAGGAGTTCGAGCCGCTCGTAGCGGAAGCAGCCCGCAAGGGGGCGGACCTGGTCGTCCTGGGCGAGACCGTTCATTACGTGGGGGTGGGGAAGAAGCCGCACGAGGTGGCCGAGCCGGTTCCGGGGCCGAGCACCGATTATTTCTGCGCGCTGGCGAAGAAGTACGGCGTCCACATCGTCGTCTCGTTGTACGAGCGCGAGGGACGGGTCATCTACAACGTGGCGGTGCTGATCGGGCCGGACGGGCGCGTGATCGGCAAGTACCGCAAGGTCTGTCTGCCGCACTCGGAGGTCCAAGCCGGCGTCATGCCCGGCGACGCGTACCCGGTGTTCGCGACGAAGTTCGGCAAGGTCGGCATGATGGTCTGCTACGACGGCTTCTTCCCGGAGGTGGCCCGCGAGTTGACCAAGAATGGCGCGGAGGTCATCGCCTGGCCGGTCTGGGGCTGCGACCCGCTCCTGGCACGGGCCCGGGCGAACGAGAACCGCGTGTTCGTGGTCAGCAGCACGTACACGACCGCCGACAAGACCTGGATGCTCTCAGCCGTCTACGACCGCGAGGGAACGCCCCTTGCCGCGGCCGAGAAGTGGGGCAGCGTCGTGATTGCCGAGGTGGATTTGAACGAGCGCCGCGTCGGCCCCTACAACCTGGGGGACTTCCACTCGATGGTGCAGCGGCACCGCCCCGTGCCGGTTGCGGACCGGTGACCAGCGGTGCTCCCATCGGGCGGCAAGCAGGAACACCTTGGCGGACTGCGGCTTTCTGGTTGAAGTGGATTGCCGGCTCTGGTTCACGAAGGACCAGAGGGACCCACTCCGGCGGCTTCTGCACGCTCGCCTTCTGCAAGGTCCGCCGCGCCGACGGCATGCCCAACGTCGTCGATCGACGCTGCCGGACCGCGTCCCCTCCCGTATAACGTGGCTACCGCCGTTCAAATCCGGTTGTTTCTTGGATGAACACCTATGCCAGGCCGTGTCACTCCCACGCCAATTGTGCTCATCGTGGTCTTGTTAGTCGGAAATACAGGACACTCTCAGGACAAAGCCAAGGTCGGATTGCAGCCCGACGGTCGGATCGTCGTGCCGACCAATCAGGTCCTCAAACCCGCCGGCACCCAGATCACGTTCCCGGGTCGACCGGTCTCTCTGCTGCTCGTCGACGACGGTAAGACGCTGGTTGTCCAGAACAAAAATAACCTCCTGTTCATCGACGTTAAGACCAACACCATCCGGCAGACGCTGCCGTCGCCGGTGGGCCTCAGCGTGATCGGCCTGACAGGCGACAGCACGCGCCTCTACACGAGTGATGCCAAGGACCAAGTTCGTGTCGCCGAAAGGCAAGAGGACGGAACCTACAAATGGGGCCAGCCGATCGACTTGAAAAGCCCCAAGGCGTTAGGCCCCGCCCACCCCGCCGGCATGGCGCTACGCAACGGCAAGGAACTGTGGGTCACTTCCACACGCGGCAACAATGTCCAACAGGTCGATCTCGCCACCGGCACCGTGGTTCAGGTCGTTCCCGTCGGCGTCGCCCCCTTCACCATCGTCTTCCCGCGGCCCGACCGTGCCTACGTCAGCAACTGGGGCGGCGATCACCCGAAGAAGGACGACCCGCAGGCGCCGTCGTCGAAAACTCCGGTGAAGGTCGATCCGCGCACGAGCCTCGGCAACCACGGCAGCGTCTCGGTTCTCGCCTTGCAGGATGGAACGTGGAAGGAAGTCAAGACGATCACGACCGGACTGCACCCGAGCGGGATGGTCGCCAGCACGAGCGGCAAATTCGTTTACGTCGCGAATGCGAACAGCGACACCGTCTCCGTCATCGACACCGCAATGGAGGCCGTGGTGGAGACGATCCACTGTCGGCCGGAGCATCGCCTCCCGTTTGGCAGCGGGTGTAACGCGCTCGCGCTCGGCCCTGACGGCAGTACCCTCTACGTCGCGAACGGCAGCAACAACTGCATTGCCGTCGTCGCGCTGGCGGCCGGCTCGGCGGAGTCGAAGCTGTCTTTGGGCAAGCCACCGAGCACGGTCAGTGGGTTAGTCCCCACCGGTTGGTATCCGGGCGCCCTGCAGCTGTCGGCGGACGCCCGGCGGATCTTCGTCGCCAACATCAAAGGGCACGGCTCGCTCGACCCGGCCAAGCGGCCCGTGGAGAAGGGCAAGAATTCGCACGACCACCTCGGCTCGATCTCGATGATTGACGTGCCCGGCGCGATGGATCTCGCGAAGTACACGGCCGAGGTCAACGACAACAACCGGCTCGCCTCCAGCCTTTCCGGCCTGGACAAGCCGCGCGCCGCTGTCAAGCCGGTCCCGGTCCCCGACCGCCACGGCGAGCCGTCGGTGTTCGAGCACGTCGTCTACATCATCAAGGAGAATCGCACGTACGATCAGGTGTTCGGCGACATCAAGGAAGGCAACGGCGACCCCAACCTGGTGATGTTCGGCGAGAAGGTCACTCCCAACCACCACGCGCTGGCGCGGCAGTTCACGTTGTTCGACAACTTCTATTGCAGCGGCGTCCTCAGCGCCGACGGCCATTCCTGGGTCAACACCGCCTACGTCACCGATTACCTCGAACGTTCCTTCGGCGGCTTCACCCGCAGCTACCCCTATGAAGGCAGCGATCCCCTCGCGTTCGCCCCAACCGGCTCGCTGTGGGACAACGCCCTCCTGCACAAGAAGACGTTCCGCAACTATGGCGAGCATTGCAAGACGATCTACACGCCGGCCAACGCCACGTGGGCCGACGTCTACGCCGACTTCAAGAACGGTACCAAGAAGGTGAAGATCGAGGTGAAGCCGAACCTGGCCAGGTTGGATCCATTCTCGCACCCGAACTTTCCCGGCTTCCCGCTCAAGACGCCGGACGTTTATCGGGCCAAGCTATTCCTCGACGAATTCAAGGACTGTGAGAAGAAGGGCACGTTGCCGAACCTGACGTACTTGTTCCTGCCGGGCGACCACACGAATGGCACGAACCCCGGTTCACCCACGCCGAATGCGATGGTCGCGGACAACGACCTGGCGGTCGGTCAGGTCGTCGAAGCCATTTCCAAGAGCAGGTTCTGGCCGAAGACGTGCATTTTCATCGTCGAAGACGACCCGCAGAATGGCTTCGATCACGTGGACGGGCATCGGACCGTGGCGCTCGTCATCAGCCCCTACACGAAGCGGAAGTTCGTGGACAGCACCAACTACAACCAGACGGGCATGGTCAAGACGATCGAGCTGGTGCTCGGGCTGCCGCCGATGAATCAGCTCGATCTGTCGGCCACGCCGATGCGCGACTGCTTCCAGGACCGGCCGGACCTGACGCCGTTTACCTGTTTGCCGAACAACATTCCGCTGGACCAGATGAATCCGCCGCTGAAACACTTGAAGGCGCAGGCGCTGTATTGGGCCAAGAAATCGCTGGAGCTAGATTTCGACGAAGAAGACCGAGCCGAGGAGGATACGCTCAACCGCATTCTGTGGCATGCGACTCGTGGTGAGGCACCGTATCCTGCCGCCTACGTTGGTCGACAGTCACCGGCCCGGCAGAACTTGAAGCGGGAAGACTAACAGGTTCGTGTTCCACCGCTTCGATTGCTCGCAGACGTTTCATTCCTCCGGCACCAGGGTGACGGCCCGACACTAACCGCACGGTCGGGTTGGCGTCCGCACCGGAGGCGGCGAACGGCTTCTTCCTCGGCCCGCCCGCAATGTCGGCGTCTTTCGATCCCACGATTCCTGGAAAACCACCCGCAGCCGTCCCTTCACGGGGCGGGCAGGGCATCTTCGCTTGAGGTTGGGCGTTCCACCGGGATGCCGAGTGCGTTCAGCTTCGTCCGAAGAGTTGCGCGGGTGATGCCCAGAAGCCGCGACGCCTGGGAAAGGTTCCCACTCGAGTGGCGAAGAACCTCGGTGAGCAGGTGCTTGTCAGCCAGGGCCTGGTAGTCCGAGTAAAGTTTCGTCGACCCCGCCCTCAGCTGTTCCTGAATGAACGTCGTCAGCCCCCCGTAGTTGAAACCCTGCTCCTCGGCAGAGCCTCCACCCGTTCCCTGGTCCCGCAATGGACTTGGGAGGAACTCCGGGAGCAGGACCGGCCCTGTGGTCCGGAGCAGGGCCTGTTTGATAACGCTCTGCAACTCCCGCACGTTTCCCGGCCAGGGGTAGACCCGGAGCAATTCCATCGCCTCCGGCGCGATGGCTTGCACTTCTTTCTTCAATTCCCTGCCAAACCGCCGGACGAAGTGCTCCGCGAGGAGCGGCAGATCCTCGCCCCGCTCGCGCAGCGGGGGCAGTCGAATCGTGTACACGTTGATCCGGTAATACAAGTCGCCGCGGAAGGTGCCCTCGCCGACCATCTTTTCCAGGTCACGATTTGTCGCGGCAATGACCCGGACGTCGGTCTTGATGGGTTCGCCGCCGCCCACCCGCTCAAACTCCTGCCCCTGCAGGACGCGCAAGATTTTCGTCTGTGTCAGGGGGGTCATGTCGCCGATTTCGTCGAGGAACAAGGTGCCGCCGGCGGCCTGCTCGAATTTGCCGATGCGTTTTCGGTCCGCCCCGGTGAAGGCCCCCTTTTCGTGACCGAACAGCTCACTTTCCAGGAGGGTTTCCGGTATGGCGGCACAGTTGATCGCCAGGAACGGCCCTTTCGCGCGATGGCTGTAGTGGTAGACAGCCCGCGCCACCAGTTCCTTGCCGGTGCCGCTCTCGCCGAGGACGAGCACGGTCACGTCCTGGGGGGCGACGCGGCCGATGGCCTTGTAGACCTCTTGCAAGGCCGGGCAGCGGCCGAGCACGGTGTCGGAGTCGTCCTCCGTCGCCCCGCTTTCGGGGATCACTGCCGGGACCCGCATGAGCCGGCTGATGGCGAAGGCCCGGTCGACCAGGTCCGCAAGCTGGTCCAGTTCCAGCGGTTTGAGGAGGTATTCGTAGGCGCCGAGCCGCATCGCCTCGATGGCGGTGGCCATGGTGCCGTGGCCCGTAATGAAGATGACCGGGATTCTCGGGTCGATCGCGTGGATGCGGCGAAAGGTCTCCAACCCCGAGGCGTCGGGCAGGTTGATGTCCAGGATGATCACATCGGGCCGATTGCGCGTGACCGTCTCGATTCCTTCCGCGGCCGATGATGCCGTGACCAGGGTCACCTCCGGCTCGGTGAAGGCCTGGCGAAAGAAGTACAGGATCGAAGGTTCGTCATCCACCACAAGCAGAATGGGCATGATCACTCCGACGCCGACGCCGGAAGTCGGAGCATGAAACAGGCCCCGCCCCCTGGTAGATTGTATGCGGAGAGCGTGCCGCCATGTTCTTCCGCGATGCGCTTGGACACCGGCAACCCCAGCCCCATCCCCGTCTCTTTGCTGCTGACGAAGGTCTCGAAAACCTTGGGGAGGATATGCGGGGCAATCCCCGGTCCGGTGTCGCGGACGGAGATTTCGACGTGACCGTCCCGGGGCGAGCGAAGCTCGATGTCCACCGTCCCGCCGCCGGGCATGGCGTCAAGAGCGTTCAGCACCAGGTTGAGCAGCAGTTGCTGCAACTGGTCGTGATCCGCATCGACGCTCGGCGAGACGTCAGGCTGGAGTATGCGGAGTGCCACTCGTTGTTTCTTCGCCCGGCCTTTGACGACCGCGTAAACCCGATTCACAAGATCCGCCACGCTCAGCCGGCGGCGGTGAGGCTGCGGAGGCCGGGCAAAATCGAGGAAGGTCTGGAGGGTCCGCTCCATGCGGCGGATCTCGTGTTCGATCACGGCCAGGTCCTCGGAAGGAACGGCGCCGGCCGTGCCGCGTCGGAGGTTCACCTGGATAAGCCCTTTGATCGCGGTGAGCGGGTTGCGCAGCTCGTGGGCCACGCCGGCAGCCACTTGCCCCAACGCCATCATCTGTTCGGCCCGTTGCAGATACCGCTCCCGTTGGCGTTGCTCATACCAGCTTCGCTCCAAAGCCGCGGACAGGACGTTGGCGACCGACTGAAGGAACGCCACGTCTTCCGGCGGAAACCGGCGCTGTCGAGTCGAATGCGCCCCCAGCACACCAAACGGTCGGTCGTGGCCGAAAAGGGGGATGTTCAGGCTGCTGATGACGCCACGGTCGCGTAGGAGGGAGGCGTCCGGGAAACGCTCGTCGGTGCGGAAATCCTCGACGATCACCGGGGACTGGCTGACCAGGACTTGGGCGGCCGGGATGGTGCCAGCGACTTCGGGCGTCGTTCGGCCCACCAACCCGTCTTCCCATCCCGCCCCCGCGTGGAACATGACCCTTCCGTCGGCAAGCAGTTCCAAGATGTTGGCGTACTGGACTTCCAAGTGCCTACGCACCAGGGCAGCCGCCTCCGCCATTAACTCGGGCAGGCCGACACCGGTCAGGGCCCGCCGCCCTAACTCGGAAACCGCGGCCTGCTGGCGGGCCCGCGCATGAAGTTCCTGCTGGGCTTGCTGTTGTTCGAGTGTGTTGCGGAGGGCGAGCACGACGCGACGGTCCTCCTCCGCCCCGACCGTACTGACGGCGACTTCGACGGGAAATTCGCGGCCGTCCTTCCACACCCCGAATAGGTCATCCCGGGCCTGCCGCGGGGTCTGGCAGTCCGACCGGGCGCGGGCCAGGAGTTCCGCATAGACGCCGCGCGAGCGCGGAGGCGCCAGGCAGTCCAGAGGCCGGCCGAGCAACTCATCGCGGCCCTGACCGAACAACTCCTCGGCCTGGCGATTGACCAGCACGATCTGCCCGCCGAGGTCGGCGACCACCACCGCGTCCGGTGCGAGTTCGAAAATCTCCTCGTAAAGCGCTGGCCTCGAAGGCGCCATCGACCGACCCTTCCCGCGTGGATTTCAGAATGAGAACCGAGACTCAGTCCGCCTGGCGGACGTACCCGCAAGTTGCGACACGTGTTAGTCATTGTAGCCGGTCCTCCGCGCCGCTCGGAAGCCGCTTGGCGGGGTCGCGACGCCAACTTGCACCCGACCAGGTCGGCACAGGCATTGCTATGGGAAAGGAGAAGTCACAGAGACTGCGGACGAGGCAATCACATGCGAACACGGAAACCCTGCGAGTCGGTGTTGAAGGCCGAGGCGATCATCCAGCGCGTCGATCCGATCAACCGGGAATTGGCCGCACTGGTCGATGGCGCCGTGGTGACCATCTACGTACCCCCCGACTGCAATGTCGTGCTTCGCGGGGAGCGGATCAAGCTCCGCATGGTCCAGCCCGGAGACCGCGTACGCGTGACCTGCACTCCATGCGCCAACTCCCTGGTCACCAGCGCAATCGAGGTGCAACCCGGTCCCCCGATCTTTTTTCCTTGGTAGTGATCTCCGCCTGCCCCTGAGTCATCCTTTTTCATTCTCCGGTGCACTCAAATGACTCCGCTCGTCTCCAAGAGCGTGCCGCCACCGCCGCAGGGCCGCCTGGGCGATCTTCGCCCAGCGGGTGGGCAATTCTTTTGCGAATTCTTCTGCTAATTCGCCGGGCTGTGCTTCCCGACCTGGCGTGCCGACTCGGCCCGGCTCCCCGCCGGTCGTTTTCGCCTCGTATTTCCAGGGAAAACCACGATTTTTGAGTGCCCGTGTCCAGAACGTCTCAGGCTTGATGTGAATGGCACGGCAAGTGCTTTAAGGAGGGGAGACCACAATCAAGGTGTTGAGCAGTTGCGCCGTCGGACATGTCTCGAAGTGAGCATCGTGGCGATACCCTGATGCCACGCGGCCACTCACAATCGATCTCATCCGGAAGTGCTTCCAGAGCGGGCGCGGGGCCGGACCTACCCAAGGGGGGTGGCCGTCAATCCGGCACCGGCCCGCTCCTGCAATGTTACGCCAGGTCCATGAACTGACCACTGAGTGAGGAGCAATGCCATGAAAACGCACCAGCACACCCCGTTCGCACCCCCGATGGCCCTCAACGCCAGGTTGGCCGCAAACCTGATGACCCCGAACCCGGTGTCCATCAGCCACCGCGCGACCATCGCCGAGGCCGCCGCTTTTCTGGCGCGGCGCGGGGTCAGCGCGGCCCCCGTCATCGACGGGGCCGGTCGCCCGGTCGGCGTGGTGAGCCGCACCGACCTCCTCCAGCACCAAGGCCACTGCGGCGTCTGTTTGGTGGGTTCGCCGGAGTACTACGAACGCCTGGAGCGTCCGGCGTTCGCCGAGGACGCCGCGCCGGAGGGCGTTTCCAATCCGGTCACCGTGAGCGACGTGATGACTCCAGGCGTTTTCTGCGTCGCCCCCGACACCCCGGCCGCCAAGGTGGTGGAAAAAATGGTCCTCCTCGGAGTGCGGCGACTTTTCGTGGTGGACTCCGAAGGCACTCTCGTCGGGGTTGTCAGCGCCGTCGACGTGCTTCGGAAACTTCGTCGTTGGGGATTCCATGAGACGGGTCGGGGAGCGGTCGAAAATCCTTACCGGTTTTTCGAACTGCACACGACCAACTAGCGCGGCACATGACCAACCGGTGTGGGAGCCCTCTAGGTCTCATACCGGTTGCCGATCCAGAGGGGGCCAAGGTCAAGGTAGCCCCCTTTATTCACGCGAGGTGGTTTTCCTGCTCGCCCGAAATGAGAGAGTGAGGTCGACATGAAACGGGTGGAGACATTCTTTCGAGGCCTGACCGCCGGTGACGTGATGCAGCGCACCGCATTGGTCCTCGAGCAAGGGACGCGGGTGGACAGAGCCGCGCAATTGCTTCTGACCCAGCGTCTGGGCGCCGCGCCCGTCATTGACAGTGCGGGGCAATGTGTCGGCGTCCTGTCGCTGGGGGACATCCTTCGGTGGAAACTGGAGGGGCGCCCAAGCACCTTCAAGTCCGCCTCTTCCGTCTGGTGCGACTGGCAGGTGGTGGATGGAAAGTCGGCGGGGCGAGACGACGTGGTCCATTGCATGAAGCGCGACCCGTTGGTGGTCACGCGGGACACTCGTCTCGTGGCAATCGCCAGGACACTCACCGATCCCCATCGCCGACCGGTCATCGTGGTCGATGAAAGGCGGCGGCCCCTGGGGGTGCTATCGAGCAAGAGCGTCCTGGCGGCGCTGGCTTTTGCAGAGCGCCAGCCCGCAAAGGAATCATTCTTGGAGTCCGGGACTCCAACGGTCGGTTCCATCAACGGACAGGACTTGGCCGAGTTCGCACACGGCCATTGACAGCGCAGTTGTTCCGGGACGAGAGAGACCGGCGCCCATCTTGATAGGTGGGCCTCGACTACTACCAGCTCAACCCGGCGGACGTGAGGCTCGGCCAAAACAAGTGACAACGAGTCAACAAGAAATGGGAGGAAGGTGATGAACCGAAAAAGCCCGAAAGTCGATTTGACCGCGCGGGCGTCGCTCGCGGTTGGCAATCACAGCCCTCTCGCTAACGGAACAATCCTTCATCCGACCGACTACTCGCCGTGTTCGCGCCAGGTCTTTGAATTGGCCTGCCGCCTGGCCCGGGACCGGGGCAGCCGATTGGTTGTCATGCACGTGGCGGAGCCGGTGCGGATGTCGTCCCTCGGCATGGCGACCCCGCCCCCGCTGCCAAAAGGGTATCGCGGGGCATGGGAAAGCAGGCTGCGTCTCCTACACCCCAACGACCCCACCGTGCGGGTCGAGCATCGCCTGGAAGAGGGAGACGTTGCGGACGCGATCCTGCGGGTCGCCCGCGAAGTCCAGGCCAACCTGATCGTGATGGCCGGTCGCGAGCAAACTTGGCTGAGCCGCCTCCTGAAGGCCAGCATCACCGAAAAGGTGGAGCGCAAGGCCCGTTGCCCGGTTCTAAGGCCGAACGCCCAGCCAATGGAAACGGCAGATCAGGAAGCCGATGGCGGCGCAATCGTGGGCGGCGAACTCAAACGAGACCTTGGCGGAGGAGACCATGACTTCAGTTCACACAATCCTGCATCCGACGGATTTCTCGCGCAGCGCCGAAAAGGCGTTCCAGGCGGCCTGCTCGTTGGCCCGTGACCGTAGCGCCCAGCTCGTCCTGTTGCACGTCCTGGAGCCGGTGCGACTCTCCACAGAGTGGCTCACCGTGGAGCTTGTCGGCCCTCCCAAACAGGAGCGCTGGGACGCCCTCCGCCGGCTGCGGATGCGTGAGGCCGACGTTACCATCGAGCCGGTGATGCAAAAGGGAGCCCCGGCGCAGGTGATCCTCGACGTTGCCCGTGAGGTCCCGTGCGACCTGATCGTCCTGGGAGTGCCAGGGCGCTTCGAAGGAGGGGTGACTGCGTGGAGCGAGGTGGCGGCTGAGGTGGTGGGGAAGGCCCATTGCCCTGTGATCACCTTGGCGGAATCGCGGCCGTCCCACGCCGAATCGGCCCGGGAACGAGTCGAACTCGTGCTGTAGGACATGAACTTGGAAGGGAGATTTGCCATGGCTGATTTCCGAACGATTCTGCACCCGACCGACTTCTCCGAGCCGGCCATGTACGCCTTCGGACTGGCCCGCGCTCTCGCCAAAGGCTCAGGCGCGGAACTCTTGGTCGTTCACGTTGCGCCGCTCCGGTATCGCCCCAGGCGACATCACCGCGACGAGACGTATGAGGCGCTGTGCCGGCTCACGAACGCCGACCCAACCCTGAGGATGCGTCCCGTGCTCCTGGAGGGTGACGCCGCCGCACGCATCGTCGGCTCGGCCAACGAGCTGGACTGCGACCTGATCGTGATGGGAACGAAGGGTCGCAGGGGGCTGGGTCGGCTGCTGCTCGGCAGTGTCGCGGCGGCCGTCCGGAAAGACGCCCCCTGTCCCGTGGTGGCCGTCCAACTGCCGAACCGGGTTGGGTGGGAGTTGCCGATCTTTGCGGACGAGCAGGCCCTGACCCGCACTCGACGCATCGCCCGTCCCGGATCGATAGCTACGCGCCAAAAGGGAAGTCTCTGTGCCGAGGCAGAAGATAGATGACCTCCTCCGCCACCCTCGAACTGTTGCGGAATTCGAATTGCCTGGCACACGGCCCCTATTGAGAAGCGCGATCGAGGTGTCGTTAGAGGACTGGCCCCTGTTATTCGCTGAACCCGGCGCACAAGAGACGAGAGGAGCATCGACATGAAACACGAGCATCGAAGCAACTGGATTCGGCACCACGGCGGACGGCCGCCTCCCGCCGTTTCGGACCGTTGGGGACTGAACGGGCCGACCGCCGCGGAAGCGCCCCGGCCATTCGACGAAAACCTGGCGGCGCGGAGGGCGACCGAGGAAGTGGGCCTGACTCTCGCCGAGGCGGCCCGCTACCGGTCGCTGCTCGTGCCTGTGGACGGGAATCCGTTCGGGGAGCACGCCCTGCCGCTGGCCCTCGCGATCGCGCGCCGGTCCGGCGCCGAAGTCCGGGTGATGCATGTCCATGCGCCCCTGGTATCAACTTTCCAGCCGCACCGGCCATACTCCGATATGGGTTTGGACCTGTGGCTGAAACGACGAGGGGAAAAGTACCTGGAGAACCTCGTCCGTCGGCTCGCCAAGGTTAGCTCCGTGCCCATCACCCCCGTCTTTAAGGAAGGGCGGGAGGCTTCCGATTCGCTCTGTGCGGCGGCGAGTGCGGGGACGGATCTTGTCGTGATGGCCACGCACGGCCGCGGGCCCCTCGGACGACTCTGGTTCGGCAGCGTAGGGGACGCGCTGCTGCGACGCCTTTCGGTGCCGTTGCTGTTCGTCCGGGGGTACAACGCGCCGGCAGACCTGACGGGCGATCCCCTCCTGCGACACGTTTTGATTACCCTGGACGGGTCGGCGGGCGCTGAAAAGGTCCTGGAGCCGGCGCTGGCACTGGGCACTTTGACGGGTGCGGACCATACGCTCCTGCGCGTCATCCCGTGGGAATCGGATTTCTCTCTCGGCTACCCGGGTCAGGAAGCGCCGCGGTTGTTCACCGAAACGGAGCGGCCGGAGGCTTGGAGCTACCTCCGAAAGGTGGCGCAGCGATTCGCAGGGGGGACGGTTCGAGTGCGTCCGCGCCTCGTCCTGGACGAAGTGTCGACGGCGAAAGCGATTTTGCGCCAGGCCCAGGCACATGACGCTGACCTCATCGCTCTCGCAACCCGAGGACGGGACAGTTTGTCGCGGATTTTTCAGGGTAGTGTCGCGGACCGAGTCATCCGGGGCGCTTCCGTGCCGGTGTTGGTGTGCCGGCAGGACACGACGAAGGAGGGAGGGTAAAGTCGTGACGTTCACAAGGATGAATAGGGCCCTGTTGCCGTGGTTGAATCCTTCCACGGTCTTGGTTCGGCCGGGCCCGGGGGAATCGCCACTGGGAGAAGCGGTGGTCGCGCTCCCCGAGCATTCAGGAACTTCACTCGTCACAGTGTAACGAAGGGAGAATGGGTATGCGATTAGAGATTCGAAGCCGTGGCGTGAATGTCACCGAGGACCTGCGGACCTACCTCAAGGAGCGGCTCCGGCTGGCGCTGGCCCATTTCGGCCGCCGCATCGAGGTGGTCCGCGTCTACCTCCGGGACGTGAATGGCCCGCGTGGAGGTCTAGACAAGGCGTGCCGTCTCGTGGTCGAACTACCCCCACGCGGCCGCGTCGTCGTGACCGGCGTGGACACGGACATCCACGCTGCCATCAGCGTCACCGCGAACCGTGCCGGTGTCGCCGTCAAGCGCAACGTGAAGCGCCGGCGAGCGTGCCGCCGTCCGCCACGTGGGCGCGTGCGTGAGCTTGCGCGGCTGGCCGCCTGATGGCACGTGGCCGTCCGGACTTGGCCCGTCTCAGGCACCTGCCGGACCTGGTATGGGGATTGCTTCATCCCTTTCGACACCATTCGAGCAGGGCCGGTGCCAGGTCGGGCAGTTCGCAAGTGCTGGTCGGTGATCTACTGGTGATCGTACCGTCCAACACGGAACATGCGAAGAAACGAAACCTAATCCTTGAGGAGGACAACATCATGATTTTCTTTCCTAACCGGACGGTCGTGCGCCGGGACGAGGTGGTGGAGCGCATCCAGGAAGAGTTCCGCAAGGGACAGTTTGTGGCCCGGCCGGAGGCGGCGGTCGATCAGGCGTCGTGGGACGCCATCGATGAAGCGTCGTGGGAGTCGTTCCCCGCGAGCGACCCGCCCCCCTGGACCCTCGGCTACACCGACTCCCCCGACAAATCCCATTGACCAGCACCGCTTCAGGGACACTCTCGAGGCAAGGTTCGATTCACCTCAAATTGAAGGAGATGAGATCATGAAAAAACGCAACCTCATCATTTCGCAAGAAGACCGGGCCGACCTCAATGCGTTGATCGACTCGGCGCGGTTGGACTCCCGTGTGCAGGAAGATTACCTGTCGGCCCTGGAAGGCGAATTGCAGCGTGCCCGCGTGGTGCCCGCCGACAAGGTTCCGGCCGACGTCATCACGATGAACTCGGTCGTCCGCCTCAAGGACCTCGATTCCGACGAGATGGAGGAGTTGGAACTGGTGTACCCCGTGGACGCCGACATGGCCCAGAACCGTATTTCGGTTTTGGCCCCCATTGGGACGGCGGTCCTCGGCTACCGGCTCGGCGATGTGATCGAATGGCCGGTGCCGGCCGGTGTGCGGCGCCTCCGGGTGGAGGAGGTCCTGTACCAGCCGGAACGGGCCGGAGCCCTGCTCATCTGAATGCTTACCGGGGCCTGCGGGAGCAGGCCCCTTTCCTTGTCTGTACCGTTCAGACCGGGCTCGGCGCCGAAGGCCTCAAGGCGTTTGCGAGAGGAAATGCCGCTCCTTCTGAAGGGGAAGCCGCTTCGCCCCTGTCCGAATAAGATATTCTCCAGTGAAAGCGGCTAGCTCAGTCTGGGCATACCATCGACGGGCCCTGTCACATCGTTCCGGCACGAGCGAATTAACAAACGGGTGTTTCGAGGCCACTCACCCGGCTCGATCAATGAGTACAGAGAGAATGCGGATGGTGCCGGCAGACTTCTGGTGCGGACTCTCTCTCGGAAGGCCGAAGAATGGGAATGGCGATCGGAGTTTTCTCCGGATTCATCCTGGCCCTGTTCGCACCCGGACTGCACCGCTTGACACACCGCGCCGCTAGCTGGACGCTCGCCCTCTTGCCGCTCATGCTGACTGTGTATTTTGCCGGCTTCCTGGGAGCCATCAACTCGGGTGAGACCTTCCATTTCCGCCAGGACTGGGTGCCCGCGCTGGGGCTCAACTTGTCCTTGACGCTGGACGGGCTGAGCCTGCTCTTCGTCCTTCTCATCAGCGGCGTCGGCGCGCTCATTCTGGTTTACGTGGGAAGCTACCTCGCCGGACACGCCCAGCTCGGCCGGTTGTACGCCTTACTCTTGATGTTCATGGCGTCGATGCTGGGGCTGGTCCTGTCCGCCAACCTCCTCGCCTTGTTCGTCTTCTGGGAGCTGACCAGCATCAGTTCGTACCTGCTCATTGGTTTCGACCACGAGCGCGGCGAAGCCCGGGGGGCGGCCCTTCAGGCCCTGCTGGTGACCGGCGGGGGCGGCCTCGCCCTGATGGCCGGACTGCTGCTCCTCGGGGAAGCGGGCGGGAGTCTCGAGCTGTCCACGCTCCTGGCCCAGGGCGACCTCCTGCGCTCGCATCCGCTTTACGTTCCGGCTCTGCTCTTGATTCTGGCCGGCGCTTTCACCAAGTCGGCACAGGTTCCATTCCACTTTTGGCTACCCGCCGCGATGGAAGCGCCGACCCCCGTCAGCGCCTACCTCCACTCGGCGACGATGGTCAAGGCGGGGGTGTACCTGCTGGCGCGGCTCAGCCCCGTCCTCGGGGGCACCGACCTCTGGATTGGGACCGTGTCCGCGGTGGGGGCCACCACGATGTTAATCGGCGGGTGGCTGGCGCTGGGGCAGTCGGACCTCAAGCGCATCCTGGCCTACTCGACGGTGAGCGCCCTGGGCCTGCTGACTTTACTTCTGGGGATCGGCGGGCAGGTCGCTGTCCACGCGGCCATGGCGTTTCTCGTGGGCCACGCCTTGTACAAGGGGGCCCTCTTTCTCGTCGCCGGGGCGTTGGACCACGAGACGGGCACACGCGACGTCGATCGCCTCGGCGGACTCGGTCGGCTGATGCCGGTCACGGCCCTGGCGGCCGGCGCCGCCGCACTGTCGATGGCCGGGTTACCGCCCCTGTTCGGCTTCATCGCCAAGGAGTTGTCCTACGAGGCGACCCTGGACGCGCCCGGGTCGATGGGGATTACGGCCGTGGCCGTCGTCACGAACGTCTTGCTCGTGGCCGCCGCCGGCCTGGTCGGCCTGAAACCGTTCCTGGGGAGGGCCCTGCCCACCCCCCGGCCGGCGCACGAGGCGCCGCCGAGTCTGCTGCTGGGGCCGCTCGTCCTAGCCGGGCTGGGCATCGCCTTCGGCGTCTGGCCGGGATGGGCGGACGGGTTGGTGTCCGCGGCGAGCACCTCCGTCCTCGGACGGCCTGCGAGCATCCCCCTGGTACTGTGGCATGGGCTGACGCCCGCGCTCGCCCTGAGCGCCGCCACGCTCGCCGGTGGTGTCGGAATCTACGCGGGGCGCGGCCTGGTGCGAAAGGCGGCGTCCGGGTGGAGTGCTGTCCGATGGGGGCCGGCTGGCTGGTACGAGTTGGCTTTGAGCGGGTTGAACGGGGTGGCTCTCGGGCAGACGCGGCTGCTCCAGAGCGGCAATTTGCGATATTACCTCATGATCACCGTGGCCACGACGATCGGACTCGTCGGTTATGCGTTAGTTGGCCGAGGAAATCTAACGGCCGCGTGGGATTGGTCGGATCTACGCTTTTACGAAGCTGGGCTGGGGGTGCTCATCCTGCTCGGCCTCCTCGCGGCCGTGCTGCTGGAGAACCGTCTCGCCGCCGTGGCCGCCCTCGGCGTGGTCGGTTACGGCGTGGCGCTCGTCTTCGTCCTGTTCGGCGCGCCGGACCTGGCGATGACGCAGTTCCTGGTGGAAACGCTGACGGTCATCCTCTTCGTGCTGGTGTTCTATCACCTGCCGGCATCCCGGATCGTGTCCGCCGGGGCGGCGCGGTGGCGGGACGCCGCCCTGGCCTTGGCCGCCGGGGCCCTCATGACGACCCTCGTGCTGGTCGGCACGCCCGAGAATTTCCCCCCCATTTCGAGCTATTTCGTGGAGCACAGCGTTACGCAAGGCCATGGTCGGAACATCGTCAACGTGATCCTCGTGGATTTCCGGGGCCTGGACACGCTTGGCGAGATCACGGTCCTGGCGGTGGCCGCCGTCGGGGTGTACGCTCTGCTCAAGCTTCGGCGCCGGGCGGACGGCGTCAACGACCCGAGTTCTTCCGGTGCAACCGCCGTGCTCACCACGACTGTGTCCCCAGGGGAGGAAGCAACGGTCGGGCAGGACCGAGACGGCGCCAGTCCGCCGACCGAGGTTGCCGAAGGAGGAGCCGCGTGACTTCGCTTATTCTGCGCACGGCGACCCGATTCCTCCTGCCGCTGTTGTTGCTGTTCTCACTCTTTTTGCTGGTCCGCGGCCACCATGAACCGGGCGGAGGGTTTAGTGGCGGCCTGGTGGCGGCTGCGGCGTTCGCGTTGTACCGGTTTGGCTTTGGCGCCGAGGAAGCCGCGCGGGTTTTGCCCGTGGACGCTCGGACGCTGATCGGCGCGGGCCTGCTGGTGGCCATCGTGAGCGGTTCCCTGGCGCTTCTGATAGGCCGGCCGCTGATGACCGCCCTCTGGGGACAGGTATTCGTGCCGGGGGTCGGCGCGCTCGATCTGGGGACGCCGCTCCTTTTCGACGTGGGCGTCTACCTGGCGGTCGTGGGAGTCACGCTGTCCATCATCCTGCCCCTCGCGGAGGAGTGACATGGCGACGATCTTGGCCGTGATTATTGGTTGTCTCTATGCGGCGGGCATTTACATGATGCTGAGACGGAGCCTCTTCAAGCTCGTCCTGGGGCTCGTGCTGCTCTCCCATGGGGCCAATTTGCTGATATTCACGGTCGGCGGGCTCACGCGAGGTCGCCCCCCGGTCGTTCCGCCCGGGGCCATCGCACCGACGGCCCCATCGGCCGACCCCATGCCGCAGGCCTTGATTCTGACGGCCATTGTCATCGGTTTCGCCGTGCTGGCCTTCGCCCTGGCGCTGTTTCACCGCGGGTTTCAGACGTTTGGTAGCGACGACCCGGATGACCTGATGGTAAGCGACCGATGAGCGATGTGCTGTTAGTCTTGCCGCTGCTGATACCGCTGACGACCGTGGCCGTGTCGCTTCTGGCCTGGCGCCGGATTGCGCTGCAACGCGTCCTGGCGATCGTCGGCGCGGCCGCCCTTCTGGGCGCCGGCGTGGCGCTGCTCAGCTTCGTCTCGCGCCACGGCATCTGCACGACCCAGGCAGGGGCCTGGCCCGCGCCCTTCGGCATCACCCTGGTCGCCGACCTGTTGAGCGCCCTCATGGTGGTCCTGGCCGGCGTGGTCGGCCTGGCCGTCGTGGTGTTCTCCCTGGCCGCCCTGGATCGGGGGCGGGAAGCGTTCGGCTACTATCCGCTGGTTCATGCCCTTCTGCTGGGCGTCTGCGGGGCATTCCTGACCGGCGACCTGTTCAACCTGTACGTCTGGTTTGAGGTCATGCTGATGTCTTCGTTCGTGCTGCTGGCTTTAGGCGGGGAGCGTCCCCAGTTGCACGGGAGCATCAAGTACGTCACCCTCAACCTGGTGTCGTCGGCCGTGTTCCTGGCCGGGCTTGGCATCATCTACGGGGTGACCGGCACGCTGAACATGGCCGATCTCGCGCGCAAGCTCGATCGAATTGACCAGCCCACCTTGGTGACGGCGGTCGGGATGCTGTTCCTGGTCGCGTTCGGCATCAAGGCCGGCGTCTTCCCGTTGTTCTTCTGGCTACCGGCCTCGTATCACACGCCGCCGGGGGCGGTGTCGGCGCTCTTCGCTGGTCTACTCACCAAGGTTGGCGTGTACGCCCTGATTCGAGTCTTCACCTTGCTGTTTGTCCAGGAGACAGCCTTCACGCATCTGCTGATCCTCGTCCTCTCGGGACTGACGATGGTGACGGGGGTGCTCGGCGCTGTCGCCCAGCAGGAGTTCCGCCGGGTCCTCTCCTTTCACATCATCAGTCAGATTGGCTACATGACCATGGGACTGGGGCTGGCCGGACTGACCGACTCGCCCGCCCTGGCGACCCTGGCGCTCGGCGGCTCCATTTTTTACATCGCCCACCACATCATCGTAAAGACGAACCTGTTCCTGGTGAGCAGCGTGGCCCGGCGGCTGTGCGGGACGTTCGAGCTGAAGCGCCAGGGCGGGCTCTATCAAACGCAACCGCTTCTGGCCGTCCTGTTCTTGATCCCGGCCCTGTCTCTGGCCGGGATGCCGCCCCTGTCGGGGTTCTTCGCCAAGCTTTCCCTGGTGCAGGCCGGGCTCAAGACAGAACAATATGGAATCGTAGCCGCCGCCCTGGTGGTGGGACTGCTGACGCTGTTTTCGATGACCAAGATCTGGGCGGAAGCGTTCTGGAAACCTTTGCCCCAGGACTCGGACGGCGGATCGCAGGGTCTCGCCCCGAAGCCCAAGCTTTTGCTTCTTTTGCCGATTGGGGTCCTGGCGGCAATGACCGTGGCCATTGGCCTGGGAGCGGAGGCCGTTTTTACCTTGGCCACGCGGGCGGCGGAACAGCTTCTCCACCGCGAGGACTACATCCGCGCCGTGCTGGGAGGGCCGCCATGAACATGTTTCTGTTGAACATCCTGCTGGGCCTGACGTGGGGGATGGCGACTGGCCAATTCACTGTGCCGAACCTGGCGTTCGGCTTCGCCCTGGGCTACCTGATCCTGCACTTTTCTCAGCGCGTGCTCGGACCTTCCGCCTACTTCGCCAAGGTACCCTTGGTCTTCCGTTTTGCTCTTCGCTACGTCTGGGATTTGCTCCTCGCCAACTTTCGGGTCGCTTACGACGTGCTCGTGCCAGGGGCCTGGCCCAGTCCAGGCGAGTCCAAGGTCTCCCCCTCGGCTTCACGCCCGCACGCCGGCCGGGGAGTTGACCGGTCCTTTCCAGACAGCCTGCGTGCGCCGATGGCGCCCGTGTCGTACGTATGCCCCGGCGTGATCGCCATTCCGCTCGATGCCCACACCGACGCCGAAATTACCCTGCTGGCCAACCTGATCACCCTGACGCCCGGCAGCGTGAGCCTGGACCTCTCCGAGGACAGGCGGGTGCTTTACGTTCACGCCATGTACATCGACGGCGGCGATGTCGAGGCGTATCGGCGCGCAATCAAGGAAGGCCTGGAGCGCCGCGTGCTGGAGTTGCTGCGATGAATCCATGGAGCATCAACCTGACGGAACATGCGCCCAGAGTGGCCCTGGCCCTGGTTGGGCTGGCCCTGCTGTTGACCTTCGTTCGCCTGGTGCGGGGTCCGACCTTGCCCGACCGCGTGGTGGCACTGGACCTGATGGGGGTGCTGGCGGTGGGCATGCTCGCAGCTTACGCCGTTGCCACGGACCAACCGGTCTTACTGGACCCGGCCACGGTGCTGGCGCTCGTGGGTTTTCTCGGCACGGTGGCCTTTGCCCGGTACCTGAAAAAGCGGGGGCGCGATGAGTGAGCAAGTCAGTGCGGCACTGCTGGTGGTCGGCGCTTTTTTCATGCTCCTGGCCGGCCTGGGGGTGTTGCGCCTGCCCGATCTCTTCATGAGGCTCCAGGCGGCGACCAAGGCATCGACCTTGGGCGTGGGTTGCATGTTGCTGGGGGCCGCCATCCACTTTCAGGACCTGGCCGTAACCACCCGGGCCGTGCTGGTCATCGCGTTCTTCTTCCTGACCGCGCCGGTGGGCGCACACATGATCGCCCGGGCTGCCTACGCGGTGGGTGTCCCCCTTTGGGAAGGGACGATCACGGACGAGTTGGGCAACCCATCGCACGTCGCGACGCCCGCGGCGCAGGACGGCCCGGCCGCATTGCCGGACGCCGCCGGTCGAGGAGACTAACAGCTCTCGTTGCACAAGGGCGTGGCTGAGCTTTCCCAATCACCCTTGTTTGCGAAGGACGAAAGAACCCCATGACAGAACGGCTGGCCCGGGAGACATTGCAGAACCCCGTCCATGACCACATGCGCACGGATTTCGTCCAGCTCGGTCCGGACCTGACGGTCGCCCAGGCGTTGGAGTCGATCCTGGAGAAGCAACCGGCCGGACGGATCATCTATTTCTACGTGGCGGACGGCGACGGCCGGCTCTTGGGCGTCGTGCCGACGCGCAGGCTGCTCCTGAGCCAGCGCGACAAGCAACTGTCCCAGATTATGGCCGCGCCGGTGATCGCCATCCCCCGCACCGCCACGGTCCTCGACGCCTGCGAGTTCTTCATCTTTCACAAGCTCCTGGCATTTCCTGTCGTGGATGAGGAGCGCCGGATCGTCGGCTTGGTGGACGTGGAATTGTACACTCGGGAACTACGGGACATGGACCGGCAGGTGAGTCACGACGACCTGTTTCAGCTCATCGGCGTCTATGTGACCGCGGCCCAGCAGAAGTCAGTACACGTCCTCTTCCGGAGGCGATTTCCCTGGCTACTGGCCACGCTCGCCGGGGGCCTTTTGGCCGCCGCCATTTCGGACCTTTATTACAATGTCGCTTCCCTAACGCTGGTGGTCCCCTTCATCCCACTCGTTTTAGCGCTGGTCAGCTGCATCACCGCTCAGTCCGTCAGTATCGGACTTCAGACGCTTCACGGTCAAAATGTTTCGTGGGCGACACTGCTCGTTCGGGTCAAATCGGAACTGGCGACCGGGTCCATGCTGGGAGCGGCTTGCGGGTCGATCGCGGCGATGGTCCTCCTTTCGTGGAAGAGCGACCTCATGGCGGCGCTGTGCCTGCTCGCAGCCCTCGTCGGCAGTGCGGCCTGTGCGGCCGGACTCGGTCTCGCCTTGCCCTACCTGTTTCGCCTCCTCAAGCGCAACCCGCAAGTCGCCGCAGGACCGATCGCGCTTGCCACGGCGGACGCCGTGGCGCTGCTGGTGTACTTCAACCTCGGCCGCTGGTTACTCACTTGAAAACGAGGGCGCCATCAGGGAGCCGGCCGACTCAGAAAAGGGGGTGGCCTCAGCAACGGGACCCGTCCGACAGGATTCCCGTGGCGGGGGAGGAGGCCCGTGAGGTGGCCGGACTGCTGTTCGACGCCCCCAGAGACGGCCCGCACCCTGAGGGCGGTCCTAACCGGAGAGTCGCGGGTCGTAATCCTCACCCATGAAATGGTGGCACTGACCGAGTGGTTGATGGCCCGACACCCGAAGCGTCGCCGAGCATGGAAGGTGCCCGGCGCTCGTTTTGCCTCCTTAGAATGGAGGGCCCGAGCCAGGTCTCAAAGCTAACTGCTTGCCGCCCATGGAGGCGAAAGTGCTCTGATCAGAAATCTGGCGCCTGGAATTCCGACCTGAAACGGGGTAAATTGTGTAGTGCTTGTGCCGCTTCCGTAATTCATTGAAATCATTCGATGCCTGCTGGCTTTGCCAGGATCTTGCTTGATCCAGGCTTTGGACCTGATCTCCAAATTGGAGGTGAGAGGTGATCCGGTTCTCATGCCCCAAATGTGGCGTCCTTCATTCCGCCCCAGAAAAATCTTCGGGAGGCGCCAGCCCATGCGGGTGTGGGCAGGTCCTCCAAGTTCCTGTCCTGCCTAGGGGGGACGGACCGCAGGCTCTTTCCCGCAGCGTTTCCGCAACTAGGAACCAAGGCCCGTCAAAAAAAGCGATCGCCAGAGAGAGGAATCCTCCGGCTCCCCAGCTGAAAAATTCTCCCGAAGACCTCGGCCCCCCGTCCAAGCCTTGCGGGAAATCGACCGCCCGCCTGGTGGCTTCGGCCGGCCTTTTGACCATGCTCATCGCTGGCTTGACGATTGGCTTTATCTTGGTCTTCAAGTCCCGGTACAAACCATTGGCCCCTTATGAAAGGATTCTGCCGCCAGACATCTTGACCGTAACACACGTCGACTTGGAAGCCCTACGGGGCCATGAGGGAATCGAGGCCGACGTCCGGGACCTCGACGCTGCCCTCATCAAGAAGTTAGAAGGGCTGGTTCTGGAGCCACGGGCGGCCAGGTTGCGAGCCCTCCTTTCGGTTGGGGATTCCCAAAAGAAATCTATGCTCGTCCTCGTCTTTGACCAGCCGATCACGTTGGCGACTTTCACCCAAGGTTGGTTTCAGGAAGATCGCGAGGAGGGCGTTCCAATCCTGGTCGACCGCTTCGACCCTGACACGGTCTGGGGGGTGGACAGCCAAGGCCGGCTGCTGGCAGGGCCGCCTGCGGTGGTGAAAGCAGCCTTGCAACAGGATCGGGACGGTACGAATTCCGGGGCTGCGGCCCTGGCCCCCTATCTGGGGGGCCCTTCCCCGGCAGCGCTGGTCTGGTCTGTGGGAGGCACAACCAAGGTGGACTGGAAGTCTCGGGTTCTTCCCGAACGCCTGAAAGGGACCCGGCTGGAGGGTTTCTTTTTCGCCTGGATAGCGACCCCTGGTTCGCCCGATCTCGGCGTCCTTTTTCAGGGCAAATTCCAGGCACCGACGGACGACGACGCCAAGACTTGTCATTCCGCTTTCGACCGCGGTCAGGTCGAGGCTAACCGGTTCGTCGAGGAGTTGGTGGGCCCGAATCCGCTACGCCTGTCCTGGGTCATCCCTGACCGCGATCTGCGCTGGACCTGCGAGGACAAGGAGGTGACGGCGGATCTCCCCCTTGCGCCTCGCCACCTGCGGCAGGAGTTGGGACAGTTCATCAGCGACCTTGTCCGGGCGAGAGAAGCCCGGCTGGAAAGGGCGGACGCCGCGTTCCGCCGAGAGAGCAACGAAGGCCTCCACGCCCTGCGGGAGGGGGAGTACGAAAAGGCGGCCCGGTCGTTCGAAAAGGCGCTGCAGATCCTCCCCGACGACCAGAACACCAAAGACCAGCTCGAAACGGCCCAGTCCGAGAGTCGGAAAAAACACGACTTCGACCAAAACATCGCCGAGGCTCGCGACCTTATACAGAAGCACGAACTGGGAAAGGCGGCGGAGGCCTTGAAGCGTGCGGAACAATTGCGGCCTCAGGACAAGGACGCTCTCGCCACGGTGGCCGCGGAAATTCAGCAAAAGCGGCAGGACCTCGATACGGCATTCCGGGCGGAGATGCTCCGCGGCCGACAGGCCTTTGAAAAGGAACGCTTCCAGGAAGCGGTAACAGCTTTCGAGAAGGCCCACCAGAACAACCCCGGCGACCCCGAGGCCGCTCAGCAAATGGCGATCGCCCGGGCTGAGCTGGAGAACAAGCGGCAATTCGATAAGCACCTGGCGCAGGCCAGGACTTGTGTGGCTGACCGCGACCCGGCCAAAGCGAAAGCCGCACTGGAGAAGGCCAGGAAGCACCGCCCCAACGATCCCCAACTGGGGGGCGTTGCCGGAGAGATCCGCGTCCTGGAGGAGGAAGTGGCCTTTGCTGAATACTTGCGGCAGGCCACAGACGCCCTGGGGCGGGATGACCTTGCGGGGGCCAGGGAGGCGTTCCAGGGTGCGGCCCGCGTCCGCCCGGCAGATAAAAGGCCCCTGGACGGCCTGGCGGCCCTCGCGGCCCTCGAACTGGGAAAGGTCCAGTGCAAGGAAGCACGAGCCCTTTTCGAAGGAAGAAAGATCCCCGCCGCTTGCGAGGCAGCCCAGAAGGCGAAGGAGACGATCGCGACAGGAGTTATCGGGAAGGGCGTGAGCGGCGTCGAGAAGTTGACGAAAGCCCTGGACGGGGAGATCGTCGACCTGTTCTGGGAACTCGTGAGTTATCTGGAGAATTCGGCGGCTGAGTTCCGCAAGGCCGGCGACCGGTCCCTGGCGGACCAAGCCTTCGAGCGAGCACTCAAGGAGTACGACGCGGCCCGGAAGGAACTTGACGCCGGCCTCCGACTGCTGGCCACGTTCGGGAAGTCTACGCCCGGCCTGGCGGCCGAAGTAACCCGGAAGGAAGACGTTTTGAAGACCCAGGGCCAAAATCTGGAGCAGGCCCGAATGACGTGCCGGGGCCTGAGTTCCCTGGCCGCCGGCAAGGCCGCCCTGGCCGAGGGGCAGGACCTCCTGGCCAAGGGTTCCCGGACCCTTTCCCGCCTGAAAGCCGCCCGGGCCGCTTTCGAGCGGGCCCTGCAAGAATTCGAGGCCGCCAGCCAGGTGCCCGAGGCCAAAAGTTTGGGGTTGCTGAAACTTGCGCGGGCGCAGCTCGACCGCGCCGAAAAGATCTTCTGCCCTTACGACCTGGATTTTGCGGCCAAGCCGGTCCCCATGGACTGGTACCAGGGGGACAACCCCTGGGGCACTCGCGAGCAGGAAGGGCGTTCCTGGGTGCAGGCCTTGAAAGCGTCGCCCCGGGCCCTGCTCGCGTCACCCGTGCAAGAGTACCCCTCCGATTTCGAATTCGAAATGACTCTGGCGTGCCTGACATCGACCGGCGCCGTCTTGAACAACTTCTTCGCCCACCCGGAATACCCCGACACGGTAAGGGTCACCCTGGTTCCCGACACGAAGAAAGGTACCCCGCTTACCCTGGCTATTGGGGTGGACCCCAGCCCGGTCAAGGACAACAATTATGCGCACCTCACCGTCGGCGGGGTCAGGGACTGGATCGCCATGGACCTCCGCAAGAAAGAGCCCTTCACTATCCGGGTGGTTTGCAAAGCCGGTGCGGCCACCGTCAGTCACGCCGGGAGCACGAAGACCCTCACGGTGCCCGCGGGATCCTTCCAGCAGACGCGGATTTCGGTCCAGAACATTGGGACGAACAACCTGGTCCGCGGCCACGTGGCCCTGTCCCGGATCGCCCTGCGAGCGTTGCCGGACCAGTAAGGTCTGGGGAAGAAGGGCGGCCCCCATACCCCGATGCTCTGTGTTATGAAGCCCTGCCACCCTACGCGCCCCACTCTACTTTGACCGTTTCCACCGCCAGGCTCTGACACGGTCCAACACGTGCAGGCGATGGTCGGAGGGCTTTTCGAAGCGGGCGGCAGAAAGGATACCGTTGACGAAGAACCAGGTGTGGAACAGGGCGCAAGGCACTGTTTCGGCGGCAAGGTTTCGGTGGAGAAGGACGGCAGCCAGGACCAGGAGGGTGCCGCAAATGAGATTCCGGGGCGTCCAGCGCGGGATGGAGAAAAAGAAGCCGGCGCAGCCCAGGGCGAGGACGGTCGCGCCCGGGGGGAGCCAGCCGACCGGGCCGAACGCGGCGGCGAGGGCCGCCCCGGCACCGCCGGAGAGCACGGCCGCTAACAGGAACGGGAAAAGCCCCCGTGGCGCCGCCAGCCCGGCCAGGGACAGGAAACCGAAACCTACCACCCCGACGGGTAGGTCGGCAAGAAAGGCCTGGGGCCGGTGCAGGCCGAGGAAACACAGGCCGAGGCCGACCGCCCCGGCCAGCATGGCGCGCCGGTGGTACGCCGTGAGGGGACCCGGGGTGAGCAGGACGATGGGCCGGACCAGGGTCACGGCCAGGTAACCCAGGACGGCCCCCGCCGCGAGGGCCAGGGTCGCCCAGCCCGCTGGGTGCCCCGGAACGCTCAGGACGTTGAAGTGCCAGGTTGACCACAGCAAACTGCCGGCACCACCAAAGACGGAGACCAGGGCCAGGCCCGCCGTCGCTGCCGGCCAGCCGCCGGGACCGCGAAAGCACGCCTGCAAAAAGGCCAGGAGCACGAACGCGAAGGACGCCAGGGCCGTCAGGTAGACCGCCCACTGGACGGCGGTTCGACTCAGCAACGCCTGGCCCAGCAGCTGCCGTGGAAGCCAGGCGGCGACCTCGGCCTCCAGCACGGCCGCCAACACGGCCGCCAGCAGCACCAGCAGGCTCCCGACCAGGGTCCAGCCAAGGAACCGGAGGAAATGGTTGGCCCGCCCCAGGCCGGCGTTCACCGCTTCGTGTTGGTGCCGGGCCACAGGCAGACCCTGACGCAGTAACTGGGCCATCGCCGCCTCGGCCAGGGACCACCGCTCCGACGCCAGAGCCCGTTCCAACCGGACCGCCCATTGCTGCCGGGCTCGCAGGTCGACCTCCACCTGAGCCCGGACCAGCAGGGCCAGCGGGTGATCGGCCACCAGTTCGAGGGCCCGGTCGGCCTCGCGGAGGGCTTCCTGCGGGCGGCCGGCCAGCGCGAGCCGGGACGCCCCCTCGGCGAATTCGTCGGCCCGGCGCACGGCCTGCCGGCATGTCTCCAGGCGCTCCGTCAACCAGCCGAGGTTGAGCCGCTTCTTTTCGAGTTCCTGAAAGACTTCCAGCAAAGCGACTAACCGCCGCGCCTGGCTCAGTTCCGGGACCTGCCGGCTGGCCACGTCGCGGACGAGGGCGGCGTTCCGGCGGTGCTCTTCGAGGAGGCGGGCGATGTCCGCGTCCTCGGGGAAGCATTCGGCCAGGGCCGCCAGCAGGGCCACGGCCTTCTCCCACTGGCCGCGGGTCGCCTCGGCCCTGGCCTCGCCGAGTTTGTCGGTGCGGAGGATGCGGATTTTTTCGGCGCGGGCGTCAGCCCGCGCGGCCTCGGCCGGGTCTGCCGCCAGGCGCCCCAGAAGGGACAGGGCCAGGGAGTATAGACGGTCACGGATGGCGGCCTCGGATTGCTCCCAGAGGGCTTCGGCGACGAGCCGCCGGGCTTCCTCGGCCTGGGGCTTCAGGAGTGGAGCGTCGGCCGGGTTGCACTGCAGGGCGCTTGCGAACGCCTCCCGGGCCTGCTCCGCCAGGCGCAGGCGCGCGGCGCAGTCGGTCTGCGTCCGTACGTCCTCAAGGAGTTGCCGGCCCGCGTCCGCGAACTCCCGGTACTGCTGGTACGTCAGCGGGTCGAGTCCGCAGCCGGGGCAGAAGCGGCTTCCCGACGAATAGGCGTGCCGGCAGCGGGGGCAAAGCAAGGGTAGGCCGCACTTCCCGCAAAACTGGTCCCGGTCAGTACCGGTGCGGAAGCAGCGCGGGCACCAACGGGGTGGCAGGCTCGGCGGGGGGAGCGGACTTGGCAGGGCGATTGGGCTGAGGGCCGGGGCCAGGGGAGAGGCCCGGTGCTCTCGGGGTCGCAGGTCAGGGGCGACAGGGGAAGGAGGGAGCAAGGGCCCGCTCAGGCGGATGCCGTACTCGTGCACCCATTTCTCGAGATAAAACCGGGCCTTGTCCTGGTCGAACCCTTCCCGGGCCGCGCGGCGGTACAACTCCTCCAGGTGATCGGCGCCGAGGAAGTTGGCATTGCGACCTGCCATCTCCACCAGGGCCGAGCGGACGGGGTCGAGCTGTTGTGCAATCCGTTCCACGGCCAGGGCGTTGAAATCCAACTCGAGGTCGTCATCGGGGCCGGGTACTGCCATGGTGGATTTTCTTTCTCGCCCTGCGGCTAGCTGACCTCGACGAGGGCCGGGACGTGCAGGTTGCCTTCTCGGTCCTTCAGTCCGGGCCGGATGATGGCCTCGACCTTGCCGGTGACGGCGCCGCGGTCGGAGTTGAGCAGCAGCCAGCCGTCGGGGAAATCTTGGTAATGTTCCGGAGCAAAGGTCTCCAGGCCCAACTCCTCGCGAAGCAGGCCGGCGAGCAGCTCGCCGAAGCGGCGGGCGTCGTCGGGTCGGCCCTCCCGCATTCCTTCGCCCAGGGGACCCCAGAACTCGATAAAGAGGCGGACGGCCACCACGCTGAGAGCGTCCTGGCAGCAGGCGGCCGGCCAGGCCCGCAGACGCTGCCGGAGGCCCTCCTCCCCCGGATTCCCCGGCTGCTCCACCAACCGGAACAGCTCACTGAAACCGACCGGGCTGGGGCCGGCCGAGGCGTACGCCACGCACGCCTGCACCGATTCCTCCTCGCGCCGCAGGCCGAAGGTCTTCACCCGGTAGACGACGCCGCGAGGGATCTGCCCGCGGAAGACCACCGTCAGCTCATCCTCTCCCAGGCCCAACTCCTCTCCCCGGACTGGCCGCAGGAAGGTCCAGCGCCCCGGGATTACCTCCAACCCCCGCGCCGTGCATCGCTCCTGGCACGCCAGCCACTGCTCCTCGAGCTTCCGGGCGCTCGCGGGGTCAAGGTTGTGGAAGGTGATGGTTGCCTCCGGGGGAGGTTCGCCGTTCACGGGCGTCAGGCCGGCAGCGGTCAGGCAGGCGGCCTCCGCCTCGCGGATGAGGGCCGCCAGTTCAGCCCCGGCCTGCTCCGTGGGGGTCTGCGGCTGGGGGCGGAAGGGCTCGGCTACCCCGGCCGTTTGCGGTTGAGGCAGATACCACTCCCCCCGGGGGAACAGGGTCCAGTTCCCTCCGGCCGGGCGCACAGCCAGCCCGACTCGCCCCAACCCCGGTTGCTCTCGGGCGGGGTCGAAGAGTTGGGCGAACCAAACTTTTGGCTGACGGTCCCCGTCCCGGGCCAGCTGCACCTCCAAGCCGTCCACGGAAAGAAGGGTGTCTACGGCCTGTTCAACACGGCCCCAGCCTCTTGCGGCCAGGCCGAGGGTAGCCCAGGTTTCCACCAGGGCCCGGGCCAGCAACAGGCGGGCCCGGCCCGCGGCAGTCAAGCCAGGCAACTCACGCTCGAGATACCGTGCCTGCCCGGCCCAGACTGCCAACTCTCGGGTGTCGGACGGTAGGGGCCAGGGTGCAATTGCACAGGCGTCAGGTTCCTTCTTTGCGAGCCATTGCTGGAGTTGCATCAGGATTTTTGGCACCCAACCGTCTGGCGCGTTTTCGAGGAGGGCCTGGACGCGGTGTTCCAACCCGGCCGGTCCGGCGCCGTCGGCTCCCGGGAGGGAGGGCGGGCCGGGCGCGCAGCCGTCGGCCAGTTCAACGAACGCGGCGTGGCAACGGGTCAGAGTCGCCTCGGCGGTTTCCAGGGTCCGCGCCAGCGGGGCCGGACACAGTAGGGCCTGCAAGCGGGACTGCTGCTGCCGGGTGCCCTGCAAGGCCTGACGGACCGCCGTACAGTCTTCACGCAAAGCGGCCCAATGCTGCCGGCGCTCGGCCTGCCTGCGCTGTTCGCGGGCCTCGGCCGCGAAGGACTGCCAGGCCGCCAGGGCGCTGGCCTGGCTCAGCCAGGCGAGTGCCATCTGCTCGGGAGGGTGGACGTCGAGGGCGGGTTCGGCGGGGAAGGGACGGGCAGTCGGCGGGGGTCCGTCCGGGCAACGCGCGCCGGGGGCGACGGCCTCGGCGGCGCCGAGGAGCAGCCGGCGGAGGGGACCGGACCAACCGTCGGGGGGTGCCTGGGCGGGTAGGGCGCCAGGCCAGGCTTGCAGGAAGGCGGCGCGGGTGAGGTCCACTCCGATTGGGACATCCTCGGCCTTCAGGAGTTGGGCGACGGCCTCCCGGGCGCCGGGCAACCATTCCACGCGCAAAAAGGCGCCGACCACCTCCGCGCGAAGGCGGTCCGCCAGCCCCCGTTCGCCACCCAGGGCCGTCGCGTAGGCCTCCCAGGTCGCCGCCATGCGGAGTTGGAGGAACCCTTCGGCCAGCCAGTCATTCGCCATCGTGGGCCTCCGGCCGGAATTTACAGGTCACCCTTTTGCACGGGGGACTCGTAGGCGCGGTCGTCAGTTTCCTCGACAACGACCCCTTGGGCCCCGCGGCTGTCCCGGGCCTCGAAGCACTTCTCTTGCGGGTTGAAGGTGACCTCGACGGGGAACTCGATGTCGTCGTCGAACTGGAAGCGCAGGTAGGGCGAGAAGGCGCTACTGTCCCGAGGCCCTTCGCCGTCGCCGGGCCAGCGCCGCGCCAGGTTGATGGTGTGGCTGGTCACGCGGCGTGCGGGCGCGGCGTCTCCGGGGGCCATGCTCTTCAACAGGTAGGGCTGGTTGGCGATCTCCTCGTGGGAGTGGTTTTCGTGAAACATGACTTCGCAAGCGTTCGTGACGGGGTCGCGGTAGGCCACGTCGAAGGGAAGCCGTTGGTGCAGCGGCACGGCGTCGAACTCGACGTCGAGCTGCTTGTCGGAGTCGAGGATGGCCAGGTAAAGGACGGCCCCCTTGGCGACGGAGTGCTTCAGATTGTCCGGGTCCATGAAGAAGCGGTCCTCGTCGAGGAACTGGACGGCCAGCCGCTTCTTGAGCAAGTCCTGGATGAGGGGGTAGCGGGCGGCGTTGCCGGAGGCCACCACCCAGTGGACCTCCTCACCCGCGTCGGTCAACTTCTCGCGAATGAGTTGGTTACAGTTATCAATGCTGCGGTTGATCGGGCCGCTGACCAGGGCGTCCACCTCCCAGCGGTGGACCTTGACTTGCTGCAGCTTCTCCCGGGCAGCCTTCTCCTGACCCGCGTTGGCGCGGAAGCGTTCCAGGAGGCGGTCCCACAGTGAGACGCCCTTGCCGGCCTGGGGGGTGATGATTCCCAGGTCGGCGCTGGGGCGGTCCTGCAGGTCGCGTTTGATTGTCTCGGCCCGCTGCCACAACTCCAGGGCGAACTTGCGGGCCTCGCGGTTGACGTCGTCCATGACGTCCGGCTGAAAAGTGGTCGGCACCAGTTGGCTGAAGTCGGCAACCCGGCTCCGCAGGTACTTCTCCAACTCGTCGCCGGAGACCTCCTTCTCCGGGAAACCAGGCTTGCGCTCCCCCTTGGGGGGGCTGAGCTTCTCGAGTTCCACCGCCATCTTGGCCTTGAGGATGCGGAAGACGGCGACAGTGATGTTATCGCCGCCGAAGCCCCGGATGCCACTGCGGGCGCGGACGCGAACCTGCAGCCGGTTGGAACCCGGCTCGGAAGCGGCGCTGACAAGGGCGACGTCGGTGGTCCCGCCGCCGCAGTCGTACAGCAGGAGGTTCAGGCCGTCGGGATGGAGGTAGCGAAAGCGGGGCAGGCCGCCGGGGGCCTCGAGGATGCGGCGGTAGAGGAAGAAGTAGGCGGCGGCGGAGGCCTCGTCCAGCAGGACGGGGACGGTGCCTTTCAGGCTTTCCTCGTCCCGGGCCCGGTCCTGTTTGCGCCAGGCGGCGCGCTGGAAGCCGCGGTAAACGACCTCGCGGAGTTGTTCCAGCTCGCGCGGCTCGTAGGTGGTGGGGTAAGTCAAGGCGAGACGTTCGGGATACTTGAACTGGGCCTCGCGGAAGCGCTGGAGCAGGCGGCAGACCAGGAGCTCGCCCGGCACCCGCCGGGGTAGGCTGGTGTGGGAACGGGCGTTAAAAACCTGCTCGCGCTCCCAGTCCCGGGCCGCGGCCAGCCGCTTCGGGCCCGCCACCAGGCCGTCGACCACTGTCGCCGCCATCCGCCCCACCACCCACTTGGCCGACGTCGGGAACTCATTAAACTTTTCCGCCTCCTCGATCCGCACGTGCGAGACCACCGGGTCGGCGCTCGCCCGGAACAGGCCGTTGCGGTCCTCGTTGGCGTCCAGCACCTGGATGGCCGCCGTCCGCGCCTGGCTGAAGCCCTTCGGCAGGCAGACCAGGGTGCTGGCCGTGTTGCCCACGTCCAGCGCGACGTACCCGGGGTACGCCGGCACCGGCTGGACAGGGGCCAGGATGAGCTGGATCCGGCCCTCCTCGGAATCAGACCCGGCGAAGGCCATGACCCCGATCGGGATTCGTAACTCCCTGGCGTTGCCGCGGTCCTGCTCGTCCTTGACCGCCTTCAGGAACAACACATCATCGGTGTCCACGGCCACGGTAAGCACGACCGGGTCCGCCCGAGCTACCCGTGCGACGACCACGGACTGTCCTTCGAGGAAGAAGGGGTCGGGGGCCCGCGCGCCGACCTCGCGGGCGACGGCCTCGAAGGCCGGCCGGCCCCGGCTAAAAGGTTTCTTATCCCCGTACTCCACCGTCAGGGTGAGGAAGCTCAGCGATTTCGGCCAGTGCAGCAACAGGCCGTATTCCCGCGCCCCGATCAGGCCCGGCTGCATTCCGTCCGTGAACTTCATGCGGTGGCCGCGGCGGCCCACCTTCAACCACACGTTATCCAGAAGGACGTTCTGATTCAGCGGCATGGTTCCCTCGCTTCCCGGCAGCCCCGAAACCTTTTCGTGACGGCGGGGCCCGGCCTAACGCGCCCCGGCGCCGCCATTCTCCCGGAAGGCCAGCTTGGCCACTTCCTCCCGCAACTCCCGCAGCCGCCCCTGGACGCGGACCTTCAAGGCGTGCAGGGCCTGGTGTGAGGCGGTACGGGCCTTTTCCCCCATCAATTCCCGGTAGCCGCCGCGCTGCTCCAGTTTCAGCCCCTCGTCGAACAGGCGGCGGCAGCTAAATTTCGGGAAGCCGCCACGCCACTCCTGGCTGCGGCGGTCCTCGGCGAGGAACCGTTCCCAGGCCTCCGCAGCGCCGGCGTCGCCCCACAGGCGGAGGCGTGGCAGGCCGGCCAACTCGTTGCCGACCAGGGCGAAGGCCTTCTCGATGACGCCCCCGTCCATCCGCTCCTGCAGCGTGCTCTCCATGCCGCGGCCGAGGAATTCCAGGCGATTGCCCAGCTCTTCCTGCGTGCTTTCCCTCAGGACGTGGTCGTCGGAGGGGATCCACTTGTGGACCTGCTCCAGCAGGCCACTCTCGAGTTCCCGGCTCAAAGCGTCGAGCCCTTCGACCCGCCCCTTCCACTCGCACAGCAACGCCGTCACCCTGTCGCTGCACGTCAGGGCGTTAAGCAACTCGGTTGGGCTGGCCTTCCTCCGCCGGTCCTCCGCGGTAAAGTCGTCGCGCAGGCGGTCGGCGAGGGGGCTGAGCTGTCGGCGGGCCTGCTCGGCGGTCTCACGGGCCACCTGGCGGGCGAGCACTTCCACGAGTAGACGCCGGAGCCGCCCAATGCCGCCGTCCTCGAGCAGGTCCTTGAACGCCGGGCCCAGCTGCGGGTGGCTGCGGAACCGCGGGGGGATCATCTCCTCCAACGTCGATCCCTCAAGGCCCATGAATTTCGCCTGGGTCTGCCGCTCTCCCACCCCAGCCGGGCCCCGGGCCTTGTAAAACCGGTCCGACGAGAAGCAGACCCGCTCCGGCGCGATCTGGTGCCGGTCAAGGAATTGCTGGAGTTTGTCCAGCATGGTTTCGCCGATCTGGTTCCCGAAGAAGTGCTCCTTCTGCAGACTGTCGAAAATCGTCAGCACGACCCAGACGCGGTTGCGCAACCCTTCTTCCCAGTAGGTGTGCAGCGTGTTCAGCATCAACTCGACGTCCTGGTTGTCGATCTGGCCCGCCCGGATGAAGAGGAGGGCCCCGTCCAGGTCCTTGAGGAATTCCTTGGTCAGAAGCGTGTCCCCGGACCCCTGGCTACCGACCCCGGGCAGGTCAATGATCTCGACGTTGTCAGGGAGCCGGTCGGCGTGGAAGGAGATGATGCCTTCCTTGATCAGCAGCTTGTCGGAAGTTCGTCCCTGTCTGTCGTCCTTCGGGGGGTGGTTGAGGTATCTGGAGCGCTGGGCGTAAGGGATTTCCAATTCCAGGCCCTGGGGCTGGAGGAAATCCTTCTTGTAAACCTTGCACGAGTTCAGATAGTTTTCCAGGTTGCTGTAATTCTCGACCAGGACGCTGCTACGCTCGCGGGGGCGGGCCTCCGCGGCTGCGGCCGGCGCCTGGGCGCGGGCGGCGTCCTTGCGCTGGGCCTGCAACTTCCGGTACACCTCCTCGTCGGGCAGGTTCGGACTCCAGCCGCAGGCCTCGATGAGGGCCTTCCTCTTCTGGTCCGCCTCGGCCGGGGTCAGGTAACGGACCTTGAGTTCGTGATGGCCCGTCCCCGACCGGCGGACCCGCGTGATCGCGCTCGTGGTCGCACCCGCCGCTCCGCTGATCAAAGGGGCCTCCTCCGGCTTCGCGTCAAGGAGGTTGTTAAAAGCGGTCGACTTGCCGTCCTGGGTCCGGCCCAGGAAGCCGACCAGGTAGCGCTTGCGCTCCAGCTTGTCACGGACCCGCTGGAGTTCGTCGACCCGCGCCTTGAGGTGGTCGCTGGCCAGAAGTTCCGGGAACTTCTGGTCGATCTCGCGGAGCACGCGCAACGCGTCGTTGAACTGGCCGAGGATCGCGGCGGCCTCGTCCCCCAGCAGGGGGCATTCCGGGGCAGTCAATTCACGGAAATCGGACACGGCAGTACCTCTCCTTGCCGGGCCGCACGGGAGGCTCGGCGCTCGCGGCACATGTCACTTTGCCTTCTTCAGCGCTCGCTCCAGCTCCCCGGGCCACTCGCGCACTTCCTCGTCGACTAGCCAGACGCGCTCGCCGCTGGCGGGGTGCTGCACGGCGATGGCGCCCGGCGGGGTGACGCCGTCGTCGAACTCCCAGACCAGCAGGCGGTAGACCTTGGGGTACGTTTGGCGGAGCTTGTCGAGGTCGCGGAGGGGGATGCGGCGGCCGAAAATCTCGCCGTTGCCGAGGTCTACCAGCTCGATCCAGCCCGGCTTGCAGCTGGCGGATCGACTTGCCGGCGATGAACCGCCGGGCGAGTTCTTGGCCGTCACGCTCTGCGTCCTGGTAGCGGGGCAGCCAGTACTTATGCAGAAAAAATTCCTGGCGATGCTTTTCCCGCGATGTGGTGCGATCGGGAATTGAACCTCGTCAAGTCCGGGAGCGGCGAAGGCTCCGGCTGACATAATCCTGCACGAGAAAGGTTACTTTGCCTACTGGTCCGACTCCCTGAGAGAGGCCCAGACGATTTGCGATGAAATGCACGCGTCTTGGAGCCCCTCCGGGCGTGATATCGTGTAGTCCAGGAAGAATTGTGAAGCTCGGGAAAGGAACCACGCCAGGTCCGTGACTTGCTCCGGCGTCAACTTCTTGTTGACGGTAACCCGGATGGGGCACTCCAGCCGCGTGACCTGTTTGGCGGTCGATCTCATTTCCTTACGCAGGACCTTCCAGGTGTCCCGGACCGCCGCAAGGGAAGCAAAACGGAGGGCCTCTTCTTCTGCCGGGGACCACCTCTCGCCCGTCCACCAGGTGGCATTCTCGCATTGGATGGCGTAGCGGGGGAACGCATCACCGCCGATCTGACGGACGAAGAGTTTCATGGCAGGCTCCCTGAGTCGGGTGCGAAGGGCAGTGCCGATTCCCATTATAAAGGGGCGAAGGCAAGTCCCCTGGAGAATCAGTGTTGCTTTCCGGCCCGAGTCCTGTGCATGGGAAAAGTGTGCAACAGGAATTCGGGATGGGCGCCGGAGAGGAATTCGCGGACGGGGTCGGCACAACATTTTTCGTGGCCGGGCATCATCATGTGGCGGACCACCACGTGAGGCTGGCCCCGGAGCAAACCGAGATTTCGCCGCAGCAGGGACGTGTAGACTTCTAGGCCCGCAAGCTGCCGGGCGCAGTCGTCGTTGCCGAACTTGAAGTCCGGCAGCCAGACGTCCACGACCCCTTTCAACAATTCCAGGGCCGATGGGGTGAGCATCAGGGCCGAGTTCCAGACGACCGGCCGCCGGCGGCAGGTCAGCGCCAGGGCCTGGAGAATGCCCGGCAGTGATTCATCCGGGTTGCCGCCCAGGAAGTGCCAGGACGCGGCGCCGGCGTCGGCCGCCTGGTCCAAGACGGCCGCGAGTCCCGCCGCTGATGTCTCCTCCCGGCCGCGGGCACGGAGTTCGTCCGGCCGGTAGCAGAAGGAGCAGCGAAGGGAACAGCCCCGCAAGAACACGGAAAACGTCGGCGCCCCTACCAGGGGGCCCTCGTTGTAGAGCATGGCGTAGGCGCCGACCTGCAGTCCGGCCCCGAGGCCACAAAAACCCGCCTCCCCCTGCGTCCGGCCAGCCCCGCAGCGCCGCTCGCAGAGCAGGCACGGGTCCAGCAGCCGGCGGGCCAGCAGCAACTTCAGGTCGAGGAGCGAAGCTTCGCCGGGCATTGCGGGAGCGATTAATTCCGGGGTCGCCTGACACCCCGCCAGTTCGGCATGAAGGCGCCAGAGGTCCACTTCTGGGAGAGCTTCTAACCCGTAGAGAGATCGGCCGGTCCCGCGGGCCCGGGTCTGATTAAGGCCAGGAAGTGTGACGACACAGGCCTGTTTCTGCCAGAGCGCGTCGTCGGCACCGGCTTCACGGAGGAGGGGGATCAGTGGTTCTGCCAGGTCGGGGACCACCACCGTGCCGTCCGGCTTCAGAGAGAGGCGAAAACTTCCCCGGAAAGGGGCCTGCTTGCCAACGGGACACGGGTCGGTCGCGTTCATGCGTTCGGCCCCCGGTCGCGCACGTCGACCTCTTCCTCCTTTTCGGCCAGGTAGTATTCGGCCTTCCACTCGCGGCGGACGTCGTCCGCATCCGGGTGGTCACCGGTCAGGAGGCGTTCCAGATACGCGGCGACCTCGGCGCAGGAACTGCCGACGAAGCCGAGGGTCTCGACCTCGACCTTGCCATCGGGCCGGATGCGGACGACGACTTCGCGGGGAAGCTTCATAAGGACTCCCTGTCGTTCAATAGTCGTAGGTGCGGCGGCCGCCGCGCGATGGTGCGGGGGCGGCCTGGTCCGGTTGGGCGGGCGGCGGCGTTTCGGTTTCAACCGCCTCCTGCTCCCCGGCAGGGTATCGGGAGGCGCTCACCATGCACTCCCGGGCCTTGGCGCGGATCCCCTCGATGCGCTCGGTCATGGTGTCGATCAGCGGCACCGTCTTGCCGATGGCGCGGGCGACGTCCTCGGCGGTGAAGGGGCGCTCCTTGTCGGCGAAGGCTTCGATCATGGCGGTCTTGAC